>JGI24890J29729_1000094_pt1 | contig 72274 bp, 68 predicted proteins | sample FreactcultureFD7_FD_29729 | JGI IMG/M metagenome (IMG submission 29729)
TTTGCTTCTCTTGGATAATTTCCCGCATTATTTTTTGGTCCATTGAACTACCATATTTCTCACACTCCTTAATAATTTTGCTACTAATGTGAAAAGTTTCAGCTATCTTAACTGTCACTGGGTTAAATATCCATTCTTGTAATCGATTAAACTCTTCAAACTTATCTAGTATTAATTTATTTGTAACTGTGGTTGTAATTTTAATGTTTGTCATACCAACATGATATGTTTTTTGACCAACGTATTTATGATTAAGTAATCTGATAATCTTATTTTCAAGGTCTTTTTTATCGGCAATAAGTTTACTAATGCTATCGTTTACAATTTTTAATGTATTAACTGTATCTTTTATTTCATATTCTGTGATATCTATTTCTGGAAATTCGTTGCTCATATTCATCCCCCTTAACTTTAATGCACGTTACTATTAACAACAATGAACATTTTACGGCTAACCACTTGGCATGTCAACAAGAATAATATACAATAATTGTGAGGTGAAAATATGACGTTAGATGAAGTAATAAAATACTATGGTTCTGGTTATAACATGCAAAAAATACACGGTTTATCGCATACTAGTTTGTCAAATTGGAAAAAATATGGATACATTCCAATTCTTATGCAGATTAAAATTGAAAGGCTTACAAAAGGAAAATTAAAAGCTTCATTAAATCATTGTCCTAAGGAGTGATATGTCTGAGCAAGAATTGCTTAAGCTAAGGATAGAGCTTGAGGAGTTAAGGGCTTTTAAAAGGACTTATGAAGCGAGTTCAATGAATAGGGCGTTTATACGTTTAGAGCAAGTATTGGATGCGCCCTATAAATTAAAAGCTGATACGGTAATGTCAATTACTGCGTTTAGAATATTGGCGGAATGTGTTTTAGAGTTAAAGAGAGCAGTGATTGATGGACAAGAAATTGAGGAAAGAAATTAATAAATTGATAAAAGGTCTTACATGGCGAATTAGGTTTATTAAATTAAAAGCAAAAGTTGGTGCTATTAGAACCATGTTCCTGGGTATTCTATTGATGCTTTATGCAGTAATTCCATTTTTTTTGTGGTTACTATTTGCATGGTTAGTTGTACATTTTGGAAACTGGTGGTGATTATGTGGGCTTTAATAGGATTGTGTTGCTGTATATGTTGTGGTTGTGCAGGTGACAGAGAGATTCAAAATGAGTCTGACTGTCCTGGTTATACTTGTGTTGCAATATGGGGTGTTTAATGGAGAGATGGTGGTTTCATATAAAAGATTTAACTGGAATGGAAGAATGGGTGCCTATACACGAATTATGTTTAAGTAAATTTTGCGTTGGTGAAACGTTAATGAAGCATGATTTTAAATCAAGACGAGAAGCTTTAGAGGCTATGTCTAAACGTTTGAAAGAGTTATTGGATGAGGAAAAGAATGACTGATTATGAATTAGAAACATTATTATTTTATTCTTTTAGATACGCTATTGGGCGTATGACATATGTTGTAGGAGATATTTGTGATTTGTTAATTAAGCATAAAGATAAACTTTCTAAAATGACAAAAGAATTGATTATAAAAGACATTTTAACAGCATTACATCGAGACATGGCGGGAATGGAGTGGGATAGGGAGCAATGGGAGATTCTTGTGTATAAGTTACAGCAATAAGGAGATGAATATGCAGAGGGATTTTGTGCGTTTAAATAAAATCAAAGAATGGCGTGATTTTATGATAGAGAATCAACAACAATTAAAAATCGAAAATGAATCTTATTGGCCGGAATGGAATGCTGGTTATTTAGAGTGTTTAGAAGATTTAAAAGCTATTATGGAATCTAAAATAAATTGATTATTGTTTGATCTAATTCAAGAGATCGGGCAAGATACGACAAGGCCAGTTTAACGGACTGACCTGTCGTTGCGCGTAGCGCTTTGATAATTTCAACCAGAGTGAATGGTCAAAATATGCTTATATATTACCCATACAAAACTAAAAAGCAAGCATCTTTACACTTTATTTTAAGGTGGGATTTTTTGCGTCTGGAGGAAAGTTAATGATTTGTAGAGATGAAGAAAATGTACATTTTGAAACTAAAGAAGATTTTGATGAAATATCAGAAAAACAAAAAGAATTCAAAAAAGAAGCTAAAGGAAATAAACAGAAGTATAGTGAATTATTTATGGGCTGGATACTTTCATTGCCTATAAAGCAATAAAATTAGGGGCATCCCGCCCCGCCCTGCGTGTACCACCACGCAGTACAACTATCAAATGCAAGGACAGTTTATCAAATGGACACAAAACAAGCAACACATATTTACGAAGACACATTCTTTATTATCCCCCGTTATATTCGAAAACTCCCTGGTCTTACTCTCGCCTATTTAGATGTTTATGAAACTATCTTTCAATTTTGGAATAAAAATAAAGACTGCTTTCTCGGTGAAAATGCATTATGTGAACGAACTGGCTACAAAAGAGCGATTATTTATCGCGCTTTGAGATTCTTTGAGCAACACAATGAGCTGAAAAGAATAAATATAAAGGGGCAACGATATCTAGTAAAACCAGAAAAATCGATAGAAACTGACTGCACAGAAGATGTTCAGTCGTCTACAACCGTAGACTCGGATGTCTACAATCGTAGACTTTTAACGTCTACAACCGTAGACCATAATATAAAGAAAGGAAATAAAGAAAATAATTTAAAAGATTTAGTATCTTCTCCTCCTTCGTCGTCAAAAAACTTCGAATATCCTGATACTCTTTATCCAATCCCAAAACCGGAGCGACCTGAGAATTCCGATAAAACGATATCACTAGAAAAAATCCAGTACGACAACCCACACTCAATACCACCCGATTTAATTCAGGAATGGCAGCAAATCCGAAAAGCTAAGCGTGCCCCTATAACATTGACTGCATGGAACAGACTAAATAAGGAGCTTGCAAAATTCTCAGGTAATAAAATTGAAGCTTTTGAAGAGATGGTTAGTCGCGGATGGTCAACTTTCAAATGTGATTGGATGATTTCTGCAGTGAAGAAGCCAAATTCACGTCAAATCAACTACAATGCCACAAACTGGTGATAAGGAAATCAAATGGACGAGCCTCGACATATCTCTGAAATGAACTTCAATGTAGGTAATGAATCATTAACAGAATTTAAAGAACCTGAAATCGATATTGAAACAAAAAAAGTCGTCAATGTTATATTTATGCGACTAAAGGGCATTATTCCTGCATTTAATGTGACAGCTGCTAACGATGAAGAGCTTGGCATTATTAAACGTGAATGGGCATTAGGATTCATTCAAGCACGATTAAAAGACTTAGGAGCTATCGAGCATGGTCTTAACAAACTAAGGTTACAAGAGAATCAATTCATGATTTCGGTAGGGCAATTTATCAAGCTTTGTCAGAAATCGCCTATAGACTTTGGCATTCCATGCTTGGAAAAGGCATACATGGAGGCATGTGAGAAGTGTCATTCATGGGATGAAAAGATATTCAGTCACCCAGTCGTTGAACATGCGTATATGGAAACAGGATCATACAATCTTGCAAATACGCCAAAGACTACGAGTTTCCCGATATTTGAACGAAACTATGAAATATCGACACGAATGTTTATGAATGGCGAGAAGTTAAGGGCAATTCCCAAAGCAATTGAAGACTTAAAAGATAAAACAATTACCAAAGAAATCGGTACAAATGCAATTCATGATTTAAGAGCATTTTTATCTTGCAAAGCAATTTAATGAGAACCACATCGAAGACTGGAATCAAATCTCTGGCACGAGTGAGAGAAGGGCTTCTTACCGGTAACTGGGGTTCGGGGTTTATAGATGTTGACGACTGGCTTATCCGAGCGTGCTGGGGAACTAAGGCAATTCCCGCCGAGGTTTTAGAAAAACTTATGGCGCCGGAAGATATTGAAGACTTGCGCAATGGTGACTTACCGTATGAAAGCTTAAAGTGTTTTATACGTGTTTGGTGTGATATGGGAAAACCCAAACAAAATTGATATACTGAATTTGTATGTTGTACCCCTAAACAAGGAGGTTACCATGCAAGACGATAAAACTTCATCAGACTTTCACCGAGAAATTCAAAGAGCCAATGGATACGCTGAAGTTGCTGGAATAGTTTTGCCAGGCTCAGACATTCCTGTTCGCGTTGCACAAACCATTACATCGACTGTTGCATTCTTCAAACCAAACGTTAAAAAACATGAAAAGGTCATAAACGCTCTACAAGCGATTTTATCGGTAGTAGGTATAGTCTTGCAGGTGGCAATCCTTTTCAGTGGCTCAAACGTGCTAGGATTGGCTTTAAAGGCACTTGATTTGATATACCAAGGGACATTGCTTGGAGTTTGGGGGCAAAGTGAGGTAATGAGAGGAGAATCGCCCCCTAAATAACTTGTTTTAAGGTTGGTTAGCTGTGTTATAATAAGCGGAGGGTGGTTTTTTTAGTGTCCTTACCATCCGTGCCCACGGATTTGATGAATAAGACCATGGTTCCGTGGGCGAAATTTAGAATTAACAAATAAAGCCGCAAGCCTCTCTTTCCTCCTTAGAAGATGCTCAAATCGCGGCTTTTCTACATGAGATTTATAATGGCATTAGGCACAGTTAAATGGTTTAATAACGCAAAAGGTTTTGGATTTATACAGGCTGGTGGCAAAGATTACTTTGTGCATTTTTCTGAAATACAAGCTGATGGTTTTAAAGAATTGGCTGAAGGGCAGAAAGTTGAGTTTACGGCCGGAGTTGGAAAAAATGGTCCGGCCGCTGAAAAGGTTAAAGTTGTTTTATAGATTCTTTTTCGGTTTGTATTCTTATATAAATTTCTTCCCGGTGAACTGAGACATTATTTGGCGCTTGGATACCAATTCTTACTTGATTGCCTTTTATTCCTAGCACTGTAATTTTTATATCATCTTTAAGTATGATGGATTCATTTGGTTTTCTACTCAAAATTAACATGATTGTTCTTCCTGTTGTTGTGCGTACTCCCAAGCTAAAAGATATCCACGACAGAATGTAGCCAAATTTTCTGCGTGTTTTTCATCTAACACCTGAAGTGGTGCTTCTAAGTCTGCATCTTCAAGAGATAATATGTAATATTCACTTTTTCCTGCTTTTTTTATATGGCTTGACCAATTATTATTTTTCAAATCATGCATTGTGATACGATCACTAAGTTCATTTTCGTATTTCATTTATTCTTCCTCTGATGATTGTTCTTCTTGTATTCTTTTGTTGTCGCGATATTCTTTTTCAATTTCATCTTCGTCGCCATAAAGATGATCAAATCTACCTGGTCCAAACATGTTATTCTCCTTAGTTGTTATAAAACATTTATTATGCCAAGGGATTGGCCGCTAGTCAAGTGTATCAAACTAAATGGTAAAAAAATGTCGTTTGCGTTAAGTTGACGGTTTTAAAGTAAAATGTTATCTTTATACACATTGTTATCCACAGAATTTGTGAATAAATATGATTTGTAGTAGTTGTTTAGGACGTCAAAAGGTTTTGGGATTAGGTAATATGATTAAAAATTGCTTAAAATGTGGAGGAACTGGTGTGATCGATGATATCGAAACAGGTGGTTCTCAGGCACCAAGACTTGAGTACACTAAGCGAAAGAGACGAAGCCCTGCTGAGATGGCGGCTTTTCGTAATTCATCCATTGATGATAACGTCTCTGACTGAGGTTATTATGTCAGAAAAAGAAATTAAATTAAATAGCGAAGAGTATCGAGCTTTCTTAAAAGTTCAAGAATTAGAGCATCAAAAGCTGCTTGAACGAGAGAATGAAGAGGCAGTTCGTCTTGGAAAAATTAATATAAAACCTTCTACATACACTACAGAAAGAGCCAACGAACTCTGTATGGCTGTTGCTACAACGCCTCGTCCGGTTAAAGAAATTTGCGCGGAAAATCCTAATCTTCCATCAATAAAGACAATTGCGGCATGGCGAGTACACCATAAGGAGTTTCGAGATCAATATTACGATGCTAAGCGACATCAGGCTGAGTTGTTGGTCGACGAGATAATACAGATTTGTGACGATCCCGCCAATTGTGAACCAGAGATATTAAATTATTCAAAACTTAAAATACAAACCAGGCAATGGTTGGCGCAGAAACTTTTATATAAGATTTACGGTGTGCAAAAAGACCCAGATGAAGACAAATCTACAATAGGTGAAACATTATCTAAAATACAGTCTATGGTGAATGAGTTTAATAAGACCAATGAGAGTGATATTTAGTGGATGATTTGTTGGAATATTACGAAGATCAGATAAGTGAATTGCAAGAAAAAGTTAATGAGCTTGAATACGAAGTAAGCCGTCTTGATACACTAACTCAGTTATTGTCGAAAGCGTATTTAAAAGATGATTGGAGCGTAAAGCTGCCACAATAAAGACTCGATGTTAACGAGCGTAACGTTCATCCACGTGACGGATGGGACTAGCCCCGATTATGGGGCTTTTTTGTGCCTATTGACTAAGCACAGTGATTAGTGGTAATATTTGCGATGTGGAAATCGCCGTGCTGACATCACGCACCTTGGACGCAAGAGATAAGATAACTGGTGTATATGGTCAGCGTAAGATGGGTTCGATTCCCTACTGTTTTATCTTCTCGGTGGAACTCCGGGAGATTTCCACATTAATACAAGCATACTAGCACTAAATGAGTGAATTACTTTGGGATTGGGTGAGAAATGAATGACTTCACGAAAGAAGAGCTTAAAGATATTCATTATGCTTTAACAGAGTATGGTAATTTTGAATCCGCGCCCGTAGAAACGTTGGGTGAAAAAATCCAATCTATGATTGATAATTATTGTGACAAGGATGGTTGGGTTCATAGGCAAAAGCCTGTAGAAGATAATGGAAAATGGTATGGTAATCCATGGCCAGCAGCAAGTAGCGTGTTATTTGAAGATGTTAACGGCGTGCAATGCCTGGCTAAAAAGGTTAGCAAAACAGACTATGAATTCCCTTTGAATCATAAGATTGATGTCTATAGATTGTGTAAGTATAAAGAGATTGAGGAAAAAGATGAATGATTTCACGAAGGAAGAGCTGAAAGTAATAATGGAAATGTATAAAAACGGAATACCTGGAACGTATATAGAAGGGATGGGGCATCTTATTATTAAAATCCAATCTATGATTGATAACTATTGTGAGCATGAAAGCGACGGATACACTTATTACAAATCCGGTGATAGATGTACTGATTTTCTTGTGTACGCATGTAGTAACAGTCCGTGTTTATTGAAGTGCAAGAAATGCGGTGAATTGTTTGATGATGGAAGGCCTTGATGATAATCAGCGAAAAACAATTATTGTTTCTGATAGCGATTCTCAGGGATACATTAGGCGTCATAGAAATAGACAAAGCGTTTTCAATATCAAGAGAAAATAGGCGCGCGTTATATCAAGATATTGTAAATCAACAATCCGAAGAATCGCGAGAGATTAATGACCAATGATGATTTAAATTCCCTCATTTGGCCAGCCATACGATACGCATTAGGCCGCAAAACTTATGTTGTAGATACAGTTTGCAGAGCGGCGATTAATAATTCACAGAATATACGCGAAGATATTAGATATAGAATCGGTGAAGAGATTGCTAAAGCTATTAACAAAGGTGAAGCAGGAATGGATTGTGATGTGAAGAGATGGAACGATGTATTGGAGGCTTTTGCGAAGGTGATAGAATGAAATGGTACTCAGTTAAGAAGTATAGGCCTATGAACGGGATTTATTTAGTTTTAATGGGTAATGGAGATATATATCACGCCAAAAGTGTAGGATACAAGCATGGTAAAGAGTTTAATTGTTGGGAAACGGTTGAAGATGAATTGTCTATCGATGATGGTATTACCCACTTTTGTATGATAGACCCAGTTGAGATTGAAGAATGAAATGGTACTCAGTTAAGAAGTATAGGCCAATGTCGTATTGTGAATGTTTTGTATTGTTTTCTAATGGAGGCTATTCGATTTCCACTTTTGATGGACGGGTTTGGCTAAATGAGTTAGGAACTGAAAGTTATAAAAATATAACTCACTTCTGTGTTCCAGACCCAGTTGAGATTGAAGAATGACTAACGAACAAAAGTTAATAGATAAATGTAATTTGATGGCACTTATTATTGGAGAGTTGCACATGGCATTGATTATGCAATACGAAAAAGCTCCAAATAAAGCGTTAGAGGAAAGACTTGTTGTTTACAAAGAGACAATTGAGAAAGTTTTTTACGGGATTGAAGAATGACTAAATGGATTAAATGTAGTGAGCACGTTCCTGTTAATACTGACCATTTAATAACAGATGGCCTCGATGTTCTAGTGGGTTTTTTTGATTCGTACCATGTATGGCGATTTTCCAATCAAGATGTTTGTGATGAGCAGGATTTTATTGTGACGCATTATATGGAATTTCCAGAGCCACCACATGACTAATTTCCTCCACGTCTGGTATGAAATATGCGGATTTATTGTTATTACTATTTCTACTTTGACTATTTTATTTATCTTTGTTGGTTTTCTACTGGCATTTGTGTTGGATGTGTTAAATGACTAATACCGAACTCAAACAAATACGCCTCTCGATGGGTTTAAAACAATCAGAACTAGCCAAACTATTGCATGTTCACGAGATGACGATAAGTAGATGGGAAAGAGGTAAGGCAAGGATTCCGGGGGAGATGGGGGAATTGTTGGGGTATAAATGGCGAGAGTTTGGGTTACAATATATTGATGGATTGTTTAAACCTCTTACCGAGTTATAAAGCCTGATTATGTATAAGCACGTTTAAGGAGTTAAAATGACAGATACATTTAGAAAGCAGTATAAAACTTTAAGTCCGTACAATAATGATTTAATTATACAGGTCAAAGATAAAGCGGAGGAGCTGGAAAGAATCATGTTAGAGATTAAAAGTAGAGAAATGTCTTTGGCATTAACCAACCTTGAGCAGGCAATTATGTGGTGTACAAAAGCTATGGTATTGCATGATGAAAAGCAGAATTAAGACAATCTCAGGCGGACAGTGACGCCGAGCCCGAGCAGGATGCTGGTTAATAGTGCATTATGGCCAGCTTAGAGCAATCGCGCTTGCACATATCTAGAATGGCGCTTGTGTTTAACGCTCTTGTAGATGTGAGAGTCTATAAAGAGGACGTAGGGTTGCTAAACTCATACCTGGTGCAATTCCAGGAGATTGTCGCCTATTGTTGGGCTATGGTGAAATGGTATCACAGCAGGTTTTGATCCTGTCGTTTCCCGTTCAAATCGGGATAGCCCTGATCATTATGTCCTCGGCGTGTGTTATGGCCATGTGATTATCACGATAGCCCCCTCGAGGACGCCAGATTAAGGAAGAATATATTGAAAGAGAAAACTAAGACTTTATTAGATGTTTTAAAAGAAAAAGTTCCTGACTTGATTTACGACGAGTATACACTGGTTATAGGACAAGAGTTTATAACCTCACGCCCTCAGGACTGAATGGAATTTGTTATGGTAACAGTCGGCGCTCAAACAGCAGGAAGTGGACTTCCAAACTTTGTATGCCTAGATGATGAGGAAACTGCACTTGCTTTTAAAATAATCGCAAACGAAGAGGCCAATTTATTTGTTATGGGGCATCCATCCCGAACAGACTTTAAGATATGGCAGTTAAAAGTTATTAAAAACATTAATGATGAGGCGATTTTTGTAGGAGGAGAGAACTTTAGAGAATTCTGTGATGCAAAGAATTTATTTTATCGCTCTTCATTAAATGAAAAGGGTCAATTACTGTCATGCTCGGATTGCGTGTATTTAAAAAAAGATGGAGAAGATTGCCGGAAACCTTTGTCTATGGAAGATATTAAAAATGGTTTACATCAGTAAAAAGATTTGCACATATCCAGGCTGTGGTCGTCCTCATAACTCTAAAGGGTATTGTTCTGGTCATCGAGCAATGCAATTAAAAGGAAAAGAATTACGACCTTTACTAGTTCGTGATGACTATCACAAAAATAAGTCTACTATTTGTTCTATAGAAGGATGTGAACGAAAAATCAAGTCCAAAGGATATTGCAGCTCTCACTACAATCGTATTGTATGGCATGGACTTGATTCTAAATTAGGCACGCGCAGTATAATTTACCCCGAAATTTGCATTTATGTTGATTGTTCTTTAAAACCAAAAGCCAAAGGAATGTGCTTAAAACATTACCAATTATCTAGATATATCCCAAAGCCAAAAAAGGCTAAGATTAGATATTGCACGGCTGAAGGGTGCCAAGAACATCATGTTGCTAAAGGATTTTGCGAACGTCATTATAATATTAGTAGATATATCCCAAAGCCAAAAATCGTTAAAGCATACAAACCTAAAAAAATATGCGATATAGACGATTGCGACAATCCTGTAAAATGTCATGGATGGTGCTCTATGCATTATTCTAGATGGCTCCGTCATGGTGACCCATTGGTTAATTATGCAAACAACCACAAGCGCACATCTTACATGATTAATAAGTCACCAATAAGTTTTACAAACACATATGAAGAAGGGATGATAATGAGTGAATTTTTTGAAGAAATGACAGGAACAGAAAATTATCTAGAAAGATGTGAATAGTTATTAATTTAGATTTAAAATTAAGGAAGATATGAATCAAGAAGAACAACATGCACGTCTAATATCAGAGCTTCAGTCGTCTTTCTTTCTTAATTGACGGGGTTTGTATGGATTTATTTTTCTAGCTTCCTCTGTAATTGAAGCCCAAGTTTCACCAATTTTAATCTGTCGTATTACTCCACTACAAACGCCATAAATAGAAGCTAAATCTTTCAGAGATTCTTTGCTTAACACGATTTCTAATGCTTGGTTGCGATTAAGTTTTGCTCCAGGCCTTTTTTCTAATAAAGGAAATGTTCCATGAGCTTTTGCGTCTTTAATATTATCTGATTTAGTCCCATAGCAAATATTTTCTAGTCTATTGTCTTTTGAGTTACCATTGATATGTCTAACTTCAATTCCTTTTGTTTGTGGACCTATAAATGCCCATGCAACAGCTCTATGAATATAGACATATTTTATTTTGCTATTTCTGCTCAAACTTACTCGCCAGTATCCTTTTCCATCTTCCATTAATCTTGGATTTAATATTTTTTCACGAATCACATAAGATTTTGGCAACCATCCTTCCGGCCTTTTCTCATTAATTATTCTTTCCTCACTTTTGATGCGCCCTAGATTTGATACACTATAATAATTCTCCCATCCTGGTATTGGTTTCCATATTTCTTCCATGACAAATCCTTGTTATTAAGATATAATCATCTTATCATTGAACTTAGTCATAAGCCAGAATGGATATCGATCAATTACGCATGAATTTATGTTCGGATTTTCTTTTGTTTACGCGCGTGTTCTTTAAGATAATCACAGGCCGTGAGTTTTATATATCCAATCCTCTTGGGAGGGAGTCTCACTTCGTGACTGTTGCTCGTGAATTAACTCTTTGCAAAGATCTAAAAACAATCAACCTGATTATTAATATGCCCCCAGGCTACGCCAAATCAACATTACTTTCTTATTGGACGGCTTGGACGCTAGCTATGTATCCAGATAGTCAGTACTTGTATATTAGTTATGGTGTAGATTTAGCGGCCAAGCATACTGAAATGATTAAGCGAATAGTGAGCTGCAAAGAATACAAAGAGTTATTTGGCGTAGAGATAAGAACGGATTCAAAAGCTAAGGACCATTTTAGAACTACGAGTGGCGGTAGTATCAAGGCATTCGGTTCGTCAGGGGGTATTGTTGGTCAAGATGGAGGGCTTCCAAATGAAAATAGATTTACGGGAGCCGTCATTTGCGATGATTTACATAAAATAGACGAAGCTCATTCGGCAACCATGAGAAATAGAATTATAGAAAATTATAGGGAAACTATAACACAAAGGCCTCGTTCTCCGTTGGTTCCTTTGATTTGCGTAGGTCAACGTGTCCATGAAGATGATATTATTAATTTCATGTTATCGGGCAATGATACTAGAAAATGGAAAACAGTTATCCTTAAAGCTATCGATGATGCCGGTAATGCATTATATCCAGAGGTGAATTCACTTGCCCAGCTTCGAGAAATGCAAGAGAAAAGTCCGTATGTATTTTCAAGTCAATTCCAGCAAAATCCTATTCCAGCGGGAGGTTCAATATTTAAACCTGATTGGTTTGTTACCTTAGATTTTGAGCCCGAAATCCTAATGACCTTTATAACAGCCGACACTGCAGAGACAAACAAGTCCTACAATGATGCTACTGTATTTTGCTTTTGGGGTCTGTACGAAATTGAAACGATGGGGCGAAAAACTGGAGAATTTGGTCTTCATTGGTTAGATTGTATGGAAATCAGAATTGAACCAAAAGATTTGAAAGACAATTTTTTAGATTTCTGGCAGGATTGTATGAGGCACAAAATCCCACCATTAATGGCAGCCATTGAAAAGAAAAGCACTGGAACGACATTAGTATCCGTGCTTCAAGAGTTGCGAGGCATCCAAATTAGAGGAATTGAGCGTAATAGAGCAAGTGGAAGCAAAACACAAAGGCTTCTAGAATGCCAACCCTATGTCGCTTCTAAACGAATTTCTTTTACTGAAGGTGCTAAACATAAAGAAATGTGCATTGAACATATGTTAAAGTTAACGTCAAATGAATCACATCGACATGACGATATTGGCGACTGCCTTGCAGATGCAATAAAAATTGCTTTAATTGATAAAACTCTCACGTATAATACTAAACAAGACGCGCAAAAAGCTGCTACTATAATGCAATCACGGAAATTTGCCTTGGACGCTAAAAAGGGATTTTTATATGGCAGTCAAACAGACGGCTATCGATAGCCTAGAAAGAGTTAAAAAGAACGTATCAAAATCTTACATGTATTTCAAAGACAATTATGATAGATATCATGATTATCGAAAATACGTATTTAAAGAAACTATCAATCAACAACAACGAGCCATGCTACAAAGGCTCCATAGACCCATTATAGAGTTCAATATTCTTGATGCGTATATTTCTAGGCTATTAGGTGAGTTCTCTAAGCATGAGCCATCTATTGAGGTTTCACCGGCAGAAGGCGTGCCAGTTGACCAGGCGGTTCTAGATATTGTTGAAGGTCATTTACGCCATATTCTTCACACAGCCAATAAAGATAATTTTTCATACAATGTATATCAAGATATTTTATCTGGTGGATTTTCTGTTGCTAAGGTTTGGACTGACTATGCTAGTCCAATGAGTTTTGACCAGCAAATCTATTTGTCTCGAGCGTTTGACCCGACATTATGTGGATTTGACCCTATGGCGAGGGCTCGTCACAAGGGTGATGGTCAGTATAGTTTTGAAATTTACCCAATGACAGAAGAGGATTTCTTAAAAGAGTTTCCTCATGTTGATATATCAAAGCTTTCATTTACGCGGGCATTGAATGATGCTGGTTATTTAGACAGTTTTAATTGGTCATACAAAGACAATCAAAACAATAAAATTGTTCTTGTGGCTGATTATTATGAAAAGAAAAAGAAAAAGACAAAGATTGTGAAGCTTGCAGATGGTCGTGTAATGACCATGAAGAATTATGAGAAGATGCAGGCGTACTGGGAGCAAGAGCAATTTATAGAGCAAATCCCAGTTATTGTAGGTGAGCCAAGATGGACGGAATTGGAGACGGTTTGTTGTTATAAACTAATTGAGCATGAAGTTCTGGAGTATACGGAAACTGACTATACTTATTTGCCCCATATTTTTGTTGATGGGAATTCCATTGACTTGACAATTGGCAATACTAATACCACTTATCAAATGACAAAGCCCTATGTTTATCATGCAAAGGGTGTTCAAGATTTAAAGAACTTTGCGGGTATAGCGCTGGCTAATTATCTTGAAAACATGATTCAGCACAAGTTTATTATCAAGAAAGAAGCGATACCGCAAGAGCAAGATTATGTTGAGGCCTTGAATGACATACAACAAGCTAATACTGTTGTTGTTAATGCTTTTAGTGAGAATAATCCTGAGTTGGCTATTCCCGATCCAATACGAGAAGTTCAAAATTTACCAGCCCCCCCCGAGGTTATGGGTGCATTCCAAATTACAGATCCGACCACGCAAACAATCTTAGGAAGTTTTGCTAGTAATCTGGGTAAGAATGATAATGACTTATCAGGCAAGGCTGTTATTGAATCAGCTACAGTTGGTAATGCTGCCTCTATGCCTTATATAGTGGGCTATCTGTCAGCACTAACGCAAATTGGTAACATTGTTGTTGACTTGATGCCCAAGTACATTGTTGGTAAAAGAACCATACCGGTTGTTGCAAAAGATGGCAAAAAGAGTTATCGTGGTGTTAATACTCAAGGTAATCCAAAGTTAGATTATCAAGAGCGTGCTATAAAGGTTAACATTGATGCAGGCGTGAACTTTCAAGTTCAGAAAACACAAGCTATGGAGCAGATTGTTGCGTTGATGGGGGCGAGCCAAGAGTTCAGTCAGTTCATGAATTCTCCTCAAGGATTGGAGATATTAGTCGACAATCTAACGGTGTATGGTAGTGATAGGTTGAAGGAAGCGGTACCGCAATGGATTGCATCTCAACAACAGCAACAACAGCAAGCAATGGCCATGCAGCAACAAGCCATGCAAAGTGACCCTCGTATGCTTAAAGCCAAGACTGAAATGCAAAAAGTTCAGTTAGAAGCACAGCAACAGCAGCTCGATCAACAACAACAACAAATTGAAAATCAATTCGAAATAGCTAAATTATCTACGGAAAAGATTCTGGCAGATGCTAAGCTCATGGAGTCTGAGGCCAAAATAACACAATCACAAATTGATTCAGCAGTACGTTTAGAGGAGTCGCAAACCAGCCTTGAACGTCATGCCTTGGATGCGGCAGCTAAAATGGCTGAGGTGAAAGGCCGTGAGCATGAAATGCATATTAAGACCCATACTGCGATGTTGAATGAAGAAAAGTTAAAACATGAGATAAGGAGTTCTCAGCATGACGAAACCAAAGTACGAGATAACGATTAACATGTTAGATACGCCAGGTGAAGTAAGAAAACTTGAGCGAGATGGTCACAATAGACATACGATTCATGAAGCTTTGTTTAAGCATACTAGAGATGCAACGAATCAAGAGCGTACAAAAATGTTTGAAAAATTCTATGATAGACGAGACTAGAGTGTATGAAAGGCTTATGCGCTCCTTGGTATGGTTACGAAGATGGAGAAGAAGTATGGCAAATTGGATCGCCAAAGCAGTCGGAAAAAACCCAGGGAAATTGCATCGAGAACTCGGAGTCAAAGCCGGTGAAAAAATACCAGCAAAAAAATTGGCCAACGCAGCAAAGAGTAAGTCACCAACTATTAGGAAAGAAGTAGTTTTAGCCAAAACTCTTAAAAGTCTTAAGAAGAAATAAGGGGAATTAAATGTCATTTGTATTAGATTTCATTACAAAAAAAGCGTTATCAGTGCTAGAAGAAGAGTTAATTGCTCATGAACCAGCGATGCAAGCAGTGATTTTGGCTGAGTTACAATCAATAGGCTCAAGCTTTTTGACAAGCATTGAAGAGAAAATAGCTTCACTAGAGGCTAAAGCTAAAGCAGGTTAAGGGGTATAATGTGGCCAAGGAAGGTAAAACCAAAAAGATATTTTTATCTTTCAATCCTGGAAAGAAACCACCTCAACATGTCAATTATGATTTATTAGATGCGCAGTTAAGAAACAAGTTACCTAATGAATTTCGTAATACATGTTTGCCTGATTGTAATTCCTACAATAGGTATTTTGGTGATTCATATTGTGGATTGTATTCTGATGAAGGGAGATAGGGATGCCATTAGCTAAAGGTAAAAATAATAAAATTATAAGTAAAAACATTAAAGAGCTAGAGTCAACGGGAAAATACCCGCATCGACAAGCAATAGCAATTGCTTTATCTGAAGCGGGTAAATCTAAACCTAAAAAGAAGAGGAAATAATCATGGCAAAGGAAATGCGTTCAAAGAAAGAAGTTAAAAAACCGAAGAAAGAAAAGCATATGGATGTAAAGCAAGATATGAAGATGATTAAATCTAAGGTAAAAGCTAAATGCATGAAGTAATTGTTTCACCAGAAACATATTGTTAACAAATAATGAACATTGTATGATATAAGCATCACGTAGCCAAACGATAACCTGGCCGAGTCTTTGCGCGTAAGCATTGTTTTATCACGGTGACACCGATTAAACGTCAGATTGAAGGAATAAGATGACAGAACAAGATTTAGAGATTGTAAATCAGGAAGTAGAAGCTCCTGCTGAAGAAGCTCAAAATGCGGAACCGGAAAATGATGCTGGCCCTTTGTCGAGAGACATTGTGTCAAAGATAGTTGACAGGGAACGTAAGAAGGCTTTTGAAAAAGGAAAACAGGAGGCATTAATGGAATTACAGCAACAGCAAGGTCAACAGGCGCCACAAGAGCAAGCACCTGCTCAGGTACAGCAGGGTCAAACTTCTTTAGGTGGAATGCAGCAATTTGCTCCTGGTGAGCTTGATAAGATGTTAGCTGAGCGCGTGCCTCAAATTCTACAAGATCATGTTCAGAAGTTTAAGCAAGAGCAGATGGTTGAATCATTTGCATCTAAGATGAAAGCTGCTGAAGATAAGTATCCTGGTTTAGAAGCCGAGTTGAATAGTCTTAATTACAACGATCCCAGAATGATTCGATTCATTGAGATGGCAAACACAGTGGATAATACCGGAGATATAATGAAAGAGGTCTTGGACCATCCGGCGAAGCTCACAGAGCTTTTATCTAATGTTGCTGACCAGCCCTATATTGCACAAAAGCAGTTAATGAAATTGAGTCAATCTATTAAGACCAATCAACAGGCTTTGGCTGAAGAAGCACAGGCTCGAGATCCAATGTCACAACTTAAACCTTCGCAAAATGCCGGAATGGATAACGGTGCGGCGTCGGTGGCTGACTTTAGAAAAATGTTTAGATAGACCACTAACGTAGTATTGCCCATTCCGAAACTTACATTTTCGGAGCGATAAAATGGCTACTACACCAGTTAATATTTTACAAACAGTACAAACTTATCAAAAAGCTGAGCTTGCTTGGTTATTAAACTCATTTGTTGGTATTTCAATGTCCAACAAAAAGTTCAAAGATTTTAACGACCTTACTGCTAACTTAGGTGATACAGTAACGTTTGATACTACGCCACGTTATATTTCTTACGCTGGTTTGGTTATTACCGAGCAACCATCTGTACAACGTGTACAGTCATTAATTTGTTCACAAGCTGCAAACGTTTCTGCTGCATACACAGACCAACAATTCATATTTAACGTACGTGAGTACATGGATAGATTTGGTATGGCTGCAATGAAAGAGTTAGGTACATTGATTGAATCAGATATTTTAAAGAACTTTGTATCTGGCGTAACAATTAATAATCCACAAGATTCTAATTTTGGCAGTTTGCAATATCAATCTGGTCCTTTCCGTTTTTATGGTGACGGTGTTACACCAATTAATAGCTTTACGCAATTAGCGCAATCAGTTGCTAACTTTGAAGATTTCGGTGCTGCCACTCATAAAATGATGGCTATATTACCTGTTGCTAACATTCCTGCAATTGTTGGAACTGGTTTGAACCAATTTGCAATGAATCGTAACAATGAAACAGCAATGTCATGGGAATTAGGACGTTTTGCGAATACTGATTGGTATGAGTCTAACTTATTACCAACTCATGTATCTGGAGCAATTGCAAATGCTGCTGCGCCAAATAATGTGATGACAGTTGTAAGTGTTAACGATCCAACAGGTGTTAACGTTACAAGCATCACGTTCACAGAGCCAACCAACAGTACAAATCCTAATGCTGTATTAGCTGGTGATTTGTTCCAGTTTAATGATGGTGTTTCTGGCCAGCCAAACATGAGATTCTTGACCTTTATTGGCCATCAAGTTTGTCAACAACCTGTTCAATTCCGTGCGATTGCTAATGCTGGCACTGTGGGCGGTTCTGTTACAGTTCAATTACAAACAATTAATAGCGTCGGTTTAGTTTGGGCTCAAAATCAAAATCAAAACATTAACAACACGATTGTCGCTGGAATGACAGTAACACCTATTCCTTCTCATCGTGCTGGTATTTTGATGTCTGGTGATCAGTTCTATTTGGCAATGCCAAGACTACCTGATGAATCTCCTTTCACCACTGTTAACATGACCGACCCTGATTCAGGCGCATCTATACGCCACTACTACGGAAGTCAGTTCGGTCTAAACAATCGCGCTTACGTGAGAGATGCAATATGGGGAAGTAGTATGGTGGCTGAGAACTGCTTGCGATATATTTTTCCCATGTAACTATATTTAGGGCACATTTATTGTGCCCCTTCTCAACTTAAAAGGAATTTATCATGAGTGAAATTCAAACTGGAACATCAAAACAATATGGCCAAGTACCATTTTTCTACATTAACGGTCTTGGATTGAGTAATGATGCAACCACACCAAACAGCATTATTGATGTAAGCGTTGGAACATGTCTTGATTCAACATTGACATATCAAATGCAATTAACAAGTGCCGCTACTGTAAGCAGTGCGTTTACTGGTTTAGGTGGATTAGATACCGGAACTGTAGCAGCAAGCACTGTTTATGCTGTTTACTTAGTAAGTGACCCTGTTGATGCAAATCTTCCTGGATGTATTCTTTCTACATCATTAACTGGACCTTTGATGCCTTTTGGTTATAGTGCTTGGGCATTAATTGGTTATGTAGTTACTGACGCTAGCTCGCACTTCTTAAAGGGATACTGGTCAGCAGGCGATAGCGCTCGTCGCACATTCATGTATGACACTCCACAAGCAACATCAGTAACAGCAGGCCATGGAACAACGGCGACAGCTGTAAGTCTAGCTGCTTTTGTTCCAGGTGGTTCAAAACGTTTAGTGTATATCAATACATCATATACACCTGCTACTGCTGGTAATACATTGAAATTACAACCTGCAAGCGGAACTGGGTATCCAGTTGTTGTGACAGGCCCAGTAACTAGTGGCGTTTTTACTTCCACCAGTTACTTGTTTGATGATATTAATACTGGTATCACAGGAAGCCCTCCAGAAATCAATTATATCCTTGCAAGTGGTAGCGATGCCGTTGCAATTAACGTTCAAGGATATGATTTCAACCTATAATAACAAGGAGTAAACCAGGATGGCTTACACCGCGTTACAATTAATTAATCGTGCCTACTATCTCTCGCAGATAGTGGCACGAGATTTACAAGTAGTAAGTGGCTCTCAAGTAGAGGACGGCCTATATTTACTCAATGCTTTGCTTGATGTAAAGGGGTCAGACTTACGCCTAATTCCATATTTTCAATATTACCCATTAACTGCCGTAGCAAATCAAGAAAAGTATTTTGTTCCTAATTTGCTCTATGTTGACTCAATGACATTTAACATTGGTCCAGTACGATATTCAATGCGTGAATTAACACGTAAAGAATATTTTGCATCAGCACGGGTTGATAATATTGCTAACCTTCCTTTTAGCTATCGTGTTGAGCGATGCTTAAATGGCGCAGACATTTATCTTTACTTCCTACCAGGTGGAAACTATCCCGTTAATATTTGGGGCAAGTTTGGACTTACTGATGTTACGTTGGGAACCGATTTATCTACTATTTACGATACTTTTTACATTGAGTATCTACGCTATGCCCTTGCTGAGTATCTCACATGTGAATGGGGCGTAACCTTCCCTGATGAGGCTAAAGCTAAGTTTGCTGAGATTAGGAAAAAGCTTATGGATATTAGTCCTGCTGACTTAAGTATTCAGAAGACTTCATTTTTCTCCGGGCGCCCTGGACTTGATTGGGCCACGGTAAATTTATCGCAAGGATGGTGGCCGTTTTAATGAATATAATGATATGGTGGCCAAATGCCCGCACCTAATGCACAAATGCAAGTCGAAGAAGTACCACTTAAACTCGTTGGTGGCACGCACTTCGGACGTTACCCAAAGATTTCCCTTGAACAGACTTGGAATTTCATTGTCAGTGATAATTGGTTGGTTCCATATGCTGGTTATAAGAACGTATTAACATTGTCACCAAATGTACCAGGTAGAGGTATATTTAGTTCGTATGTTGGCAATCTAATGGTCTGTGTTATTGGTACATTTGCATATAAAATAACCAATGGCCCAAACAATACATTGCAATACAGGCTGATTGGTAATTTATATACCAACTCAGGTGATGTATACATTGCGGAAAACAATAATAAGCAAATATGTATAACTGATAACCTTTATTTGTATGTGTACAACTGGGGTGACAATTCGTTTAAGACATCAAATCCTGCTTCTGCCCCTGATAACTTTAGTTTTCCATTTCAAAATCCTGGGTACATATCTTTCCAAAACGGAAGAATTATTATTGCATCTGGTGGTACAACGAACTGGGTATTATCAGGCGCTAATGACGCATTGTCTTGGTCGGCTACGGGTCCTTTTGTAGGTGCTATACAATCTAAACCCGACTTTGTTCAGGCTGCTGTTCCTGTTCCTGCTGCTGGTAATAATTTACTGGTGTTTGGTCGCAATGTGACTGAACTATGGGTTGATGTTGGTAATCCTAATTTTCCTTATCAAAAGAACACATCACAAAATATTGATTATGGTTGCATCAATCCTGCGACGATTGCTCATTTAAGAAACCATGTTGTATGGATTGGTGTAAATGAACAGTCTGGTCCGGTGGTGATGTATACGTCTGGAACAGAGATAGAGCAGATATCTACTGATGGTATTGACTATCAGTTAGGTAATCTATCTAATCCTTTTAATTGCACTGGGTTTTTATATCAACAAGATGGTCACCTTTTATATCAGTTTACTTTTCCTGATGACAATATCTCTTACGCTTACGATTTTGAGACCAAGTTATTTTTCAATGTCTCAGATGAGAATCTTAATTATCACATTGCTCGTGAAATTGTATATTTTAATAACACTTATTATTTTGTATCGCTAAATGGCGGTAACATTTATGAGTTTGATACATTATTTTCTGCCGCAGAATATTCTGAGGACAACATCAAGTTAATACCCAGAATTAGAATTACTGAGCCGGCAAGGCTTCCCAACCAGCGTTATTTTGTTGTGAGAAGTTTGTCATTTACTATGGAGCAGGGTCAGCCAAATGAGATCACTGTTGTAAATCAAATGCAAGGTCAAAATGTTTTAGGGGCTGACTCAGATACAACGACATTAATTATAACTTGTGAAAATGGTGATCAGATAGGGTTAGATGGGCAAAGTGAAGTAATTACGTCAACTTCTTACTTTCCTTCAGAGGCGATATATTTATCAATATCCAGAGATGGTGGAGAAAACTTTGGTAATCAGTTAGAGATACCGATGAATCCTACAGGTGTACGCAAGAGCAGGGTTATTTTCCAGAGACTTGGGATGGCTAATGATACGACTTATAAGCTGATTTTTACTGGTTATAGTAGATTTTTGATTCAAGATGGCATTTTGGAGTTGGCACAATGAGTGATATCCCGGCATATAATCCAAATATTCGGATTCCCAATCTTCCTGTTGGGAGAATTGTTGATGAGAATGGGTATCCCACGGTTGAAGAGCAGACATTTCGTCAGACATTATTGACATTATTGCAGAATAATTTAGGTGATATGGGTACGGTAGTTACTAGTTTAAGCCAAGATAATATCAACCGAATTGTAAACAATACACAATCCATGGATGTTCCTGGTAATTCACCTATTTTGACTTATACGTGTCCATTTGGTACGTTATTTTACAACATTGATGCGCCATCTATGAGTAATCCGGGTGGTTATGGTCTGCAAGTTACGGTTAACAATGGCAGTAACATTCCCGTACTGAAAACTGTTACAATTACATAATCACGAAATAAAAGGAATTATTATGGGCGAGCAAGGTGGTTTCGATCCTGCAACTTTAAATTGGTTGCGAAGCATGGGATTGTTTGGGGGATTAGGAGGTGCTGCTGGAGGATTGGCTAGTTTATTTGGTGGCGGGAAGAATCCTGCTGATGCTGCAAATGGACAGCTCGATCAAATACCTGGCCAGGTTAGTCCATACTACAAGCCATATCAACAAGGCGGTCTTGATGCGTATAACAAGCTTCAAGGTGAGTACGGTAATTTATTGGGTAATACCGGTGATGTATATAACCGATTAGCCGGTGGTTACCAAGAGTCTCCTGGATATCAATTTAAGCTCAAACAAGGTCTCCAATCTGGTACGAACGCAGCGGCAGCTGGTGGCGTTCTTGGTACGCCTTATCATCAAGAAGAAGCCCAGCAATATGGTCAAGGACTGGCTAATCAAGACTTTGAGCAATACCTCAATCATCAACTTGGGTTATATGGTCAGGGACTTGAAGGACTCGGGCATCAAAGTGATCAAGGTTTCCAAGCAAACACTGATTACGGTAATTTATTAGCGCAATTAGGCAATGCCAAGGCTGGCTATGGATATGCTGGTCAAGCTGGAAAAAATGCAGGCAGAAGCAGTGGACTTGGTAGTTTGTTTAGTGGATTGGGAATGGTTGGTGGTTCGTTGTTTGGTGGTCCGGTGGGCGGAGCTGCTGGTGGCTACGTAGGGCATTTATTCGGAGGTTAAATCATGGCTATTGGCGTGAATATACAAGGTCCTGCATTTAAGCTATCTCCTGAAGAAGCTACAGGGCAACCTAACTATTATGATGCGATTATGAAGGGTATTGGTGGCGCGCAAAGTATGCGCGAATCTGCTGCTAATTTGATTGGTAAACATTTAGCAAATAAACATGCTCAATTGGAATTGGCTAATGCTCCGTTGAATAGGCAATTATTGCAGGCCAAAATAAGTAGCGCGTTGGCATCTGGGCAATTATCTAAAACTAAAGCAGATTTATATTCTCAAGTATTGAATCAACCTTCATCAAATGGTGGTCAATATCAAAATGAAGAGGGTTTTCAATATCAACCTGGTGAGGGCGGAGCACCTTATTTAGGCATGAATCAACAAAATCAAGTCAATCAATCGAGTCCCATGGATTATAAGCAAGCTCTAACAAGACATTTGTTGGGGCTTCCTGCAGAGTTGCCAAATGAAAAAATGCAACGTGAAATTGGAACGTCTAATATTAAAGAGCAAAACAAAGTTGATATTAAACGAGCACAAGAATTGCGTGAATCAGGGAAAGAGTTGTCATTGGCTGGTGTTGATATCAATGGAATTCATGATATTTTAACTGGTCCAGATAGCTTAGGTACTGGTATTACTAAGTCATTGATCGGAAAAGCCGGATTTGGCAGTGAAAAATTAGGTGAATTTAATGAGCGAGCACTAAGGCTTCAAGCGCAAATGGCCCGAGCTTTAAGTGATCGCGGTGGTCAAGGTGCAGCAAATATAGTTGCGAGTGGTAAGCCTAGTAGCTGGAAGAGTACAAGTGAAAACCTTGGTATTACGAATGCGTATGCAGAAAGAATCAAAAATGAATTTGATTTATTAAACCAAGAATATAGAAATATTACAGGAAAAGATTTGCCTTATTCTCTTCCACAGTATGTTCATAATATTGGTCGCAAGATCGATAAAAATATGTTTAAGCCAAAAACAAATCTTACGACAAAAGAAGAATTTCATGCTTATATGGAATCATTGACGCCCGAACAAAGAAGATTGGCAACAGAATATTATAGGAGCAAAAGAAAATGAGTTATATCCCATCTGACGAAGATTTAAGTCAATACGAATATGATGAGCCTTCTTTTGGTCGAAAAGCGATAGATTATGAAAAAGGGTATGGCGCACAACTTCTTCAGTCAGGTGAAAATGCAGCAAGATTTATAGGTAATTTGCCATCCAAGGCTTATGAAGCTATTACAGATAAATCTTTATATAATATTCCAGAATATGATTTCACAAAATTCATTCCCCAATCAGAAGCAGGACAAACTGGAAAACATGTTGGTGAGAATGTAGCCGATATTGCTTCATTATTAATTCCTGGAAAATTAGGATTAAAGGGACTTAGAGCAGCCTTAAGATATCATCCTTTAACAAAAGGACAACTTGGTCGGCAAATACAAGGGCCTTTAGATATTCTTGAGCAAGGAGGATCTCGATCTCCTCTCGGATATCGCCAATTACAGGAAATAAATGATTTATTATCACACCCTGCTTTAGAATCAGGTGGAAGAGCAGGTCGAGCATTAACTTCTCAAGGCAGAAATGCAATTCTGGATGTAGCTGCCGAAGGCAGACCTTCTGGTTTACATTCGGCTCAATCTCTTCTTGGTGATTTAGAGCGCGTGCTTCCACAGGGTGGTGAAGCATTACTTTCAACTACACGCGTTAGACCACTTAAAGAACAATTGCTAGAAGCAATAAAAAAAGGAGCTGGTGAGGTAGGTTTAGAAAAAGAAGCAGATAAATATTTAAAAGCTAGAGAAGCTGCTAGAAGATATTACCGTACGAGAAAAGCAATTAAAAAAATATCTAAACCATTAGGTATTGCTGCTTTATTAAAAACAGGGATTACGGGAATAAAGAATTTACCTTAATCTTCAAAAGCAATATTCCATAAAACCACGCTTATGATTAGCCAGAACAAAAACCACATATTCATCCCCATCATTTAATATGCTCAAATAATATCATAGTGATGATTTATTGTAAATGTGCAATTAAATATTAAATAAGTCATTCCTTTTCTACGAAATTTATCGTAAGGTCATTCTTTGGTTAATGTTTAAGGATGAACTTTGTGAACGAGATAGTATTGGTGAGAGGTAATGAAATATTTACTACTTCATTAGCGATTAGTGAAGGTGTAAAAATAGAACATGATAACGTCGTTAAGTTGATCAAACGATATTCTTATATTGATATTCTTTCTGTGTTTGAAACACGGGATCATAAGACGAAAGGAAGGCCACTAAGTGTTATTTATTTAACTGAATTGCAGGCTACTTTTCTTATCACATTAATGAAGAATTCAGAGAAAGTGATCGAATTTAAATCCTCATTAACTAAAGCATTCTTTAAGCAACGAAAAATACTTCAACAAATTTTAACTCAACAACATAATGCAGATTGGTTATTGCATAGAAATGACACAAAAATAATGCGAAGGGAATGCACAGATAAAATTCAAGAGTTTATTCAATATGCTATATCTCAAGGAAGTAAATCCGCCGAAAAGTATTACATGAGTCTAAGCAGAATGGAATTAACGGGGTTATTTTTACTTGAACAAAAGTATCCTAATGCTCGTGACGTCATGAATTTTAAACAATTGAATTTAATTGAAATGGCTGATGAGGCAATTGCAATCTCATTAGAAGAATCAATGAAGATAGGATTGCCTTACAAAGAGTGCTATCAAAAAGCCAAAGAAAAGATAGAATTACTTGCTAAAATTTTTCCAAAATCACCTTTACCCACTCTTTTAGAAGAAACAAAGTCAAAGCATGTTGAAAAGCTAGCCGAATAGCGTAAAATAGATTTATTCAATATTGATAGCTACGGACAGTAATCAATGCCATTGCCTTCGAACTACTTAATCGCTAGCCCACCGCTCGAATATACATTTTTAACAAATGTTTCTGGCGAACCTTTGTCTGGTGGTAAGGTATATTTCTATAGTGACCCACAATTTTCAGTACCTAAGCCCGTATATCAGCAAACAAATAATATTCAAAATGGTGAGCTACAGTACACACCATTGCGTAATCCACTTATATTAAGCAGCATTGGTACATTTGTAGACGATTCGGGTAATAACCTTACAGTTTTCTACTGGCCTTATGAAGGAACTCCTGATAGTTCTGGCAATCCTCCGGACCCAGAAAATCTTGTTGAGCAGTTATATTTCATACAAGTAAGCGATTCAAATGATGCGTTGCAGTTTTCATTGGAATACTGGCCACCAAATGTTGTTTCTCAGGGTGAAATAGCCACAAACTTAGTTACCTTAAACAATATCCTAACTAATCAACAATTCTCTGAAGTTAATTTTCCATCTGTTGTAGCTACTGCATATAGTGTTACAGGTACGATGACATTAGATGTTGCGCCAGGATGGTATATTGACAGCACTGGAACAGGGACAATTACCGTTCAACAAATTCCTTTGTCTGTTTCTTTTGAGACAGAGGCGCCTTATGCGTTGCAGATTCAATTAACTGTTGGTTTAACTGCGACTTTGAATCAAAAGATTAATCAAAGTCCAAGAATGTTTGCCGATAAAGTATTGTATGGATACTTTCAGGCTGCTTGCACAAGCGGTCAAGAAGTTCAGCTGACGTTGAATTATATTCCGTCTAATGGTGCGATTGCAGCCACACAAATTTGTCAAGATACAACGACTAATGATGGTCAATTTAAGGCAATTAAAGGTCCATCTCAAACAGCAATACCTTATAATCCTGATGCTGCTCCTGGTGGCTATGTCATCATTTCACTGGAGCTGGCGGGCAATACAACAATCCAAGTTACCAGTTTTCAGGTTGTTGGTATAGAAAATGAAACGATTATTCCCCAATACATTGAGACGTCAATACCTCAGCAGCAATCAGAATTGTTTTGGTACTGGCAGCCAAAGTTAAATTATAAGCCCATACCAAGCTATTTAGTTGGATGGGACTTTCCTTTAAATCCAGCTCAATTTGGTGGTGGTACATCAACACCTGTTGCTGTAGGTGCTTTAACTGGCAACAATGCATCGGCTTATATTTGGGACCAAACAATATTGTTTCAAAATGTTAGTAATGCCATCAGTTATTTTAGAAGTGCCACAACGAATGGTCTATCAATAAGCACTACGGGTGATACATCATTTGCATTGGTACAATATCTAGATGCTGCACAAGCTCGTGAAATATTATCGCAACGAAATGCGATTGCAATTAAAGGCGCGGTAAGCACAGGAACATTGACAGGTACTGTCAGTTTATATTGGACCACGGCAGCATTTCCTACAATTACGGCAACAAATAACTATTCTCTTGTACAAACTATTGATGGCACAACGAGTGTTCCAACGGTTCCTACAACGGCTGGTAATTGGGGTGCATGGACAAAGGTTCCGAATAAGATTTTAAAAGATTATGGTCAAATCACATTAACCACAACGAATGCTGAATATGATTTCATTGAATTTGACGCGACAGCAAGTGCTGCTCCTACGACAGCAACTGGATTTGCAATTGTTGTATCTTTTGGTTCTCTTACATCTGCACAAATTGCAACTTTTGATTATATCTCCCTGGTTGGTGGGGACATTGCCACACGGCCTGCTCCCCAAACTCCAGATGAAGTATTGAGAGAGTGTCAATACTATTGGGAGAAAAGTTACAATCCAAGTGTTTTAGCTGGAACTGCTTCAAGTACTGGAGGAGCGCTTTTTTATACTCAAGCAGCCTATGGATATGTTAGCAGCGGAAATCAAAGTAGATTCTGTTATTCCTCATTTGTGGTTCCATATAATACCTGCAAGCGCTCGTCTATACCCGTAAACACTATATACTCACCAAATACTGGAACAGTTGCTATGGTCCATGCATTTGCTACTGATGGCGTTCAAACGCCTACAAATGGGGATATCGGGGTAGGAGCATGGACGCAAATTCAGGGTAATAAAGCTATTGGTTTTCAAGTTACAGGTGCATCAACATTTGGTTCAGGGACAGGCGCTTCAAACCAAGCTACCGCATATGTCTCATTGCAATTTACTGCCGATGCCAGAATCGGAATAGTTTAAAAGGAGTTAAAATGTCAACGAAATTCTTGATGATTAGAGACCTTTCAGGAACAAATGGTTTTGGAATTTCTCCTACATATGATGTTAAGGCATCTTCATTGGCTGTCAATACGGCTCAATCAATAACGGTTCCAAGCAATTATAAAAACTGGATTGCAATATTTAGTTATTCTCCTGGTGCTAATGTGTGGGTTAGATTTGATGGTGGTACGGCGGCTGTTGCGTCTGGTTCATTTGCGAGTGTTAGCTCTGTATTGAATCCAGCTGGACGAGCTGTTAGTGCAGGTCAAGTAATTAGTTTTATTACGGCTGACGCAACAAATCCATACGTTTGCGTTGAATTCCAAATTGTTCAACCTTATACGAATTAAATTATGGCTATATTTAATGTTCCATTAGGTATAAATTTAACGGATAATGATCCAATTAATGTTTCGCCATTTGGATTTGGACCAGCAAATGAGACAAGTTTTATTCCCCCAACATCTTTTTTTATTATTACTGAAGACGGGAAATTTATACTAACGGAAGATAACAAATTCATGATCACGGAGTGATTTAAATGGCAGATGAAAAGTTTAGTCAGTTTGTTACTCAAGGCAGTATTAGTACTGGAAATACTTTAGTTGGACTGAGTAGTGGCATAAACGTTCAATTTAATCCTTTTGCTTTTGCAGACGATTTAACAATTTCTACTTTAACTGTGGGCCAGGGAAATTTCAAAGATTCATTTGGCACTAATGGTGCGTTTGGCTCCAGTGCATTAGGTTCAAATGTTTCTGGTTCAAATAATTCTGCTTTTGGATATGCATCTCTGTCAGCTGTATCAGCGGGTGGAGCGAATAGTGCATTTGGGTCCGGTTCAGGTCAATCAAATGATGGCATAAACAATGTTTATGTTGGGTTCAATAGCGGAGCTTTATTGGGAGTTACCGCGAATGGTGATAACAATGTATTCTTAGGGTCTTATTCTGGAAATGGCGGAGGAAATGTATCCGGATATGATATGCAAGCAGGATCTCACAATACTTTTGTAGGAGTCTTTGCGACTGGAAATAGCACTACTATCAACGGCTCTATTGCGATTGGATATTTTTCTGTTTCGGATGCCGCGACTGGAAGTACCTCTGGAACTTTCGGTCCAGGCATAGCATTTGGAGCATCTGGATTTCCAGTAGGTTTCAGAGGAGATGGAACAGCCATTCCTGCTGGTAGCCAACATTACTGGCGTATGAAGGTTAATGACACGTATTATCAAATTCCATTAATCACAGATGAAGCAGCTTTATTATGGCCTGCGAGCGGGACATTGGCAACAACGGCACAATTGCCTTCTTCAGGTTCTCCTTTAGCCGCTACTAGTGGCGGAACAGGTGTCAGTAATTCATTTAACTTAACAATTAATGCCGCATCCACAATTAACCAAAACGTTTCGACGAATGCTACTCCCACTTTCACAACCATTAAAACTACGCCAGTTGCATCTGCAGCATCAACATTAGTATTAGGAACCGCTTATCAAAACACATTAGGTTACGATGTTATATTAATTGCATATCTTGATATTGCATCAGCAACAGCAGCGGCAATCCTAAGTGGTGTTGGACCAACAAGCACACCTACACAGCAAACGGTTATTGCTTCAATTACTACGGCTACAGATGTATTTATTCCAGTTACTGTATATTTACCTAACAATTACTATGTTAATATAAGTACAACTGGTACAATTTCAGCATCGGTTTCAGGACAACAGGTTACGCCAGTTTAAAGGGATTTTTGAATGGCAATTATTGATATCAGTCAATTACCTCCAGCACCGGCTCTTACCGGCTCTGGAGTTCCGAAAGGTACAGATTTAATACCAGGTACTGATGTCACCGCTATTACGCCATCAACACCGACAGGCGTTACATATAAATACACACAAGCATCAATGCTTAATTTCTATTTATATGCACTCGGGTATTACGTATATCTTGCAACTCGGGTTGCCACAACAGGAAATCTAACCGCAATTTATTCCAATGGCACCGCAGGCGTTGGTGCGACCCTAACTAATTCAGGTGCTTTTGAGCCCATTACAATCGATTCTGTAGCTCTATCTCTAAATGATAGGGTCTTAGTATGGAGTCAATCTAACAACGTCCAAAACGGCTTATATTACGTTTCAACTGTAGGCGATAATGTTGCCGTTAATTGGGTATTAACACGTACCACGGATTTTAATACTACAGCACAAATAATCCAATTTGGGTTAGTGTTTGTCAATCAAGGCAGCACATATGCTGGGAGACTTTTTGAAGAAACGGCTGATACGCCTATTACAATCGGCACGAATGCCATTACCTTTGCTCTGTTTAGCTTTGCTACCCAGTCTAATTTTACTTGGAATGACATTACAGGTAGCTCTGCTGATATGGTTCCTAATAATGGCTATATTGCTGATTTTGGTTCTCTGGTAACATTGACACTTCCAACTTCCGCTGCTTTTGGCACAGAACTTGCGGTATGTGGGAAAGGTTCAGGTTTATTTACAGTGGTAACAAACGCAGGACAATCAATAGTCTTTGGTGAAGTGACAGCAACAACAAGCGTTGCTTCAATGTTGGCCTCTGATTCATTAAGATTAGTCTGTACCATTGCAAATACACAGTGGACTCTTACTGGCGGTCCGCAGGGAAGCTTTACTATAACTTAAACAATAAATACACGGAGTGTACAAATGGCGACCAATAATAGTTTAAATATAAACAGTTCAACCCCCCTAATACTTGCATGGGGCGGTACGAATGCAAATTTAACTGCATCTAACGGTGGTTTGGTTTATACCGACGCATCAAAAATGGCGATTTTGTCTGGAACTGCAACAGCCAATCAGATTCCTTTATCTGGTTCTAGTTCTGCACCAAGCTGGTCAACAGCAACATACTTATCTACATTAGTTGCTAATGAGCTTGTTTATGCATCAGCATCAAACACCATGGCACAGATTACAACTGCTAATAGCGCTGCATTAGTTACAAACTCTTCTGGTGTTCCTGCGTTCACGTCTTCAATGACAGATGGTCAATTGTTGATTGGTTCTACAGGTGCTACACCAGCAACTGCTACATTGACTGCAGGAACTGGTATCAGTATCACCAATGCCGCTGGAAGCATCACTATTACCAATACTGGCGCAATGATAACCTGGGCAAATATTACCGGTACAACACAAGCTGCCGCAGTAAATACAGGATATGTTGTTGGAAATGCCTCTCAAACAACAGTTACATTACCGGCTACTGCTGCTTTAGGTTCTATTGTAGAAATTGCTGGTAAAGGCGCTGCTGGATGGGTACTAGCTGCTAACACTGGACAAACAATTCAGTTAGGTTCTGTAGCTACAAGTACAGCGGGCACTGTTACATCTGCTAATCAGTATGACTGCATCCGTGTAGTATGTGTTACGGCAAATACCACCTGGGTTGCACTTTCTGCGTGGAGTAATGGTTTTACAACTACCTAATATATTGAACATACAGGTATGTTTATATGCAATAGCCTTCTGTTAAAGAGGCTATACATTGATAAATAGAAAACATAAAATAAATCAAGTGACGCTAAAAAAGGTAAAATACCTTAGAATTAAAGACTGAAAAAAGTCACGGAGCGAAACAAGTGAGCATAAATAATAGTTTGAATATAAATGCGTCATCACCTCTCATCCCCGCATGGGGTGGGACGGGTGTATCCAATGGCACTAATACGCTCACTATTGGTGCTAACTCTTTTATTAATCAAGATGTGAGGACAAGTGCGAGTCCACAGTTTGTAAATTTAACCCAAGGTTATTCTACTACTGCTACGGCTGGAACAACTACCACCTTAACTAATTCAAGTAATAATCAACAATATTTTACAGGTATTTTGACACAAACAGTTCAATTGCCAGTAACTTCTACATTAGTTTTAGGTCAGCAATATTTAATAGTTAATAATTCTACTGGAACAGTTACAGTTACTTCGTCTGGAGGCAGTACAATTCAGGCCCTCCCGACAAATACACAAATAATCGTTACTGTCATCGATACAACTTTAACGACAGCATCAGCATGGAATTCAGATTATTCATCAGATACTTTGGGTGTTGCGACATTAACTGGTACCTCGAATCAGGTTCTAGTAAATGGAGGGGTAGGTCCTGTAACAGGGGCTGTCACTCTTACTCTTCCTCAAAGCATTGGAACAGGAAGTTCACCTACTTTTTCTTCATTGACTTTGACTTCGCCATTATCTTTAGCAAATGGAGGGACGAGTGCAAGTATTACCACCGCAAATAATAGCATATTCGCTACTAATGGATCGGGTATTGTAGGTCTAACGACTTCATTGCCTTCCGCTGTTCAAGTTGGTGTAAATAGCTTAAATTCTGGCACAAGCGCTAGTTCCTCCACGTTTTGGAGGGGTGACGGAACATGGGCAACTCCGGCAGGTACAGGGGTTTCGAGTGTTTCTGGAACCACAAACCGAATAACCTCCACGGGCGGTACTACCCCGGTCATAGACATCTCAGCAAGTTATGTCGGTCAAGCATCTATAACAACCCTTGGAACAATAACAACCGGGGTTTGGAATGGTACGGCTATAGACTTGGCAAACTTCGTCACGGGGAATCTAGCAGTTACCCATCTGAATAGCGGAACAGGGGCTAGCAGCTCTACATTCTGGCGAGGTGATGGCACTTGGGCAGCTCCTAGCGGAAGCGGTACGGTTAATAGTGGTCTAATTAATCAACTAGCTTGGTACGCGGCAAATGGTACGGCTGTTTCAGGATTGAGTACGGCGGCTTCTGGCGTTTTAGTTACTTCGGCAGGTTCAGTTCCAAGTATAAGCACGACCCTACCGAACGGCCTAGCAATGGGTACTCCGGCTTCGTTGACTTTGACCAACGCAACTGGACTGCCTATTTCTGGAATCACAGGATTGGGAACCGGAGTTGCAACAGCTTTAGCCATAAATGTCGGCTCGGCAGGTGCTTTTATAACCTTTAACGGTGCGTTAGGAACTCCAAGTTCAGGTACTTTAACCAACTGTACGGGACTCATTCCTTCCACTGGCCTTGCCGCAACAGGAACGCCAAGCTCATCAACATACTTGCGAGGTGACAACACTTGGTCGACTATTTCAAGTGGCACCATTCCTTATACAGTGATCACGGGTTCGTCTCAAGCCATGAGTACCAATAATGGATACATTGCTAATAATGCATCTTTGGTTACTTTCACATTGCCAACAACCTCAGCGGTAGGAGATGTTTTATATGTTGGCGGAATTAATACTGGTGGATGGAGTCTTACGCAAGCAGCAGGACAAAGCGTTCAGATAGGCGCATCCACTTCAACAGTAGGGGTTACGGGTTCCGTTACTTCCCAAGCTGGAACGGATGGGGTGCAACTAGTTTGCGTGGTTGCGAATACCAAGTGGGCGAATATAGCCGCACCTCAATCACTTAACTTGACCGTTGTTTAAGGGGATATCATGGCTAATGCAATTAATAAAGTTATAACCCCTACACCAACAGCTAATGCTGTTCCTCTATTTGATGCGAGCGCCAATTTATCTGGCAACAATGTTATAGGTGGATTTGCGACTACTGTAAGGTCTTTTAGTTCAAACTATACTTTGACCATAGCAAGTGCTGAGAATCAGCAATTTACTGGGTTAGCTGGCGCAGACCAAGTTCTATTGCCATTGACAACGACACTAGTGGCTGGAATTTCCTATACGATTATTAACAATAGCTCTGGTGCTTTGACTGTTAAAGATTCAACAAACACTAATATTATTTATTCAATCCCTGCTGCTTATGCGGTAACTTTTATTTGTGTTTTAAATTCAGGAGCAACCGCAGCCTCTTGGTATGTGGCACAGCCATTTAGGCCAGTAGTAGAAGGTACATTTGTACCTACTTTTACATTTTCAAACGTAGGAGATTTGTCTGTGGCCTATACGACTCAGACAGGATTCTATAGACAAATACCCACTCCAACTGGCTCACTTGTTTGGATGTATGGTATTTGCCAATTTACGCCAACATTTTCTACTTCTAGTGGACAGGCAAGATTAATGCTTACAACCCCACCTAATAATATTTCGCCATCCAATGGATATATACTTCTTGCTGATGCCGGAGGGGTAAACTTTGGAACAGGCAACACCTATTCCTTTCTACAGGGCGCAGGCTCAACTCCAATCTTTACGATATGTGCATGGGGTAGTAATAAGGCTCCGGGTTCTCTTAACTTAGCACCTGCAAATTTTACGACAGGTGCAGCTGTATCATTACAATGGGAAGGGTGGTATCGAAGTTATTAATGCATTTAACTAAAGGAGTAGTACATGACGTTAACAGTAGAAAAATTGCGTACTGATATAGCAGTTCTTGCTGGAAGAAGAGATCAAGCCCATCAAGATTACCATCAAGTAATTGGTGCGATTTCCGTATTAGAACAAATGATATATCGCATCGAAAATCCAGAAGCACCCAAGCCCGAAGGAGAGGAAAGTTTCGAGCTTGAACCTGTTCCTGAACATCACGAAGCTGCTTAATTCATAGATGGCGCAATGAGTTCATTTCTCTTGGAGCGATTGATATAATTGCAATCCCGGTATATCTACCAAACAATTATTATGCTTTGTTATCAACCTCTGGCACGATAACAGCATCCATTTCAGGCCAAATTGCAATGCTCATGTGAGGTTTTATGATATTAGACACAGAAAAAATTTTAAATGACATTCATGAAAAATTAGCTATACTTAATACAAAAGATAGACAATTTGCACTAAAAGAATTAGAAAAATTTGCACTTTTGATATTCACATTTATTGAAAAGATGAATAAACCAAGCGAAGATGAATAAAAACTTACGATTAAAGGACGAATCATGCCAATTAAAGCAATTACAATAGGACAACCAGGATTAGTAGATGTCAGCCCGTCAATTATTTACATTGATACAACAGATACATTTGCTACCGTAACATCAACTGGTTATTTAAATCAAGCAAAGGAGCAAGGTTATACTTTTAACAATAAGCAAATGGCAGAAGTTTACACCACTGATTCGGGTCCTTTATTGTTGCAAGTGTCGGTAACTTCTACAAATGTTAGTTTGATTCAGGAGAATGGTCCTGGTGATATTACGTTGCCAACAATATCAAATCATATTATTGTTTCTACGAATACTGAAGGACAATTAGCCAATTTAAGTGGTACTGCTATTAACAATGGTTCTTTGCAAGCTGGTTTATCTGGAACCGCTGGAAGTTTGGCGTCATTCCCGTCAACAGCATCAAAAGGTTATTTGGCGTTAACAGCCGTTGCAAACACTGGCGATACCGCTACCATTATTAGTAACGTAGCCATGGGACAAGCTTCAACTGTAAGTATTCCAGATCCCGGCAATGCCGCAGCCAGATTCTTAATTGGCGCAACAGCAACGCCACTAGTATCTGGAAATTTCCCACAAAATAGCGGCACAGGTGGTTTAGTTGTAGATTCCGGATTAGCAGTAAGTAATATTGTATCTAAAACTGCCGCAAATACATTTTCAGGAGCGGGTCAAATAATCCTTGCGAAAGCAAATGGTACAGAAGCCGCAAACGCAGTTACGGCAAGTGGTAATGCTGGGGTGATTACTACCTCTTCATTGACTACAGCGGGTGGCGCTACCTATGTTATTACTTGGACAAACACAAAAATCACTCCAACATCAGTGATTACGCTTACAGTCCAAGGCGGTACAAACACTGTGCAAAATATTACATTTACATGCGTCCCAGGCAGTGGAACAGCAGCGCTCACAATTTACAACAATACTGCAGCTACCTCACTAAATGGAACCATTCTTATCGGATATTCTGTTTTATAAACAACAAAGGAAAAGATGTATGAACTCAGAAGTATTAAAAGGTCGTGTAAAGCAATTAGAAGACGCCGTAAATCAGTCAACTCAGAATCATTTTGTATTGACTGGCCAATTACAAGAAGCTAAAGTTGTGTTAGAAGAAATGTTGAAAGAAGAAGCGGCATTAAATGACACCGACGAAGCCTCAAACGACGCTAGCGAAAGCGAACCCAACGAAGTACAATAAAGAAATGCCGGTGGTAGATGTTGATTCATCCCAAACTACTACCGGTAATCCACTTTATAATATGACCTCTCTCGAAGAAACAATTATCAACCATGAAGGTTTAAAAAATTACGTTTATGTAGATACTACCAATAATTACACCATTGGCATTGGGCGTAATATTAGCCCTGGTGGACAAGGTATTTCCAATGCAGAATGTGTTTATCTATTGCGCAATGATATCGAACGCATTAAAAATCAAATTAAAGACTATTCTTGGTATGTTAATCAGGACCGTGTACGTCAAGAGGCATTAGTTGAATTAACGTTTAATTTGGGCCTTAATGGGCTTTTAACGTTTAAATTGATGCTGGCCGAGATGGAAAGAAAAGATTATATCAATGCAGCCAAAGAATTACTTGATTCAATATGGGCGACACAAGTTGGTACAAGCAGAGCGATCAACATAGCCAATAGGATTAGAACAGGGACTTATTAGATGCGCATAAAGCCAGAGGAAGGCTTTCAGATTGCAGTGGCAGATTTTGCAAGATTGCATAAATTGCCATTTTGGCACAGCGCCAATGAAAGAAAATGTAGTTTTGTTTATGGACAACTCTTGAAGAGAATGGGTGTGAAAGCAGGTGTAAGTGACTGCTTCTTTCCTCGAGGAAATGATACTTTCAAAGGATTGTTCATAGAGCTTAAAGTAAAGCCAAACAAACCGACTAAATCCCAAATTAATTTCCTTGAAGAAATGATACAAGAAGGATATGCGGGTCATGTTGCTTATTCAATTGATGAAGCAATGTCAATTATCAAAACATTTTATTCACTTCAATAAGCTGGATTGTTAATACCAAATTGACTTTGTAATGCTGCAACCTGCATTTTCAAATTTTTTAAATCATCTGTTATCAATCTGTTATCGTATTCTTTTTTGAGTTTATACTGAGCATCTAAAAAATCTTTGATGGTGTGCTTATAATAAGTTTGCAGTGACCACATCACGAGCAAACCTCCCATGCAACCACCAAAAAATCCCGTCATCAATACTTCAACATTATTCATAATGGCAAACTCTCTTAAATTGGCATTGTTTACAAATAAAATAAGATGGTGACTCACTTATTTTAGGAGGAGCAGATTCTGTGTTTTTTATTGTATAGGCTAATGTTTTAAGCCATTGATACCATGAATAATCAAAATCAATCCATTCTTCGTGCATTTCACTAGTGTTTTTGTTAATTGCTAAAAGAACGCCTTTATGAATACCAGACATACCCATGTAAGACTGCAATTGAGAATAATAGATTTCCTGCCATTTTTTCAATCCATGCTTCACAAATTGATTGTAACTCGAATCTTTCGCGGTCTTTATTTCTAAAATAGCGCGGGTTTCATCCGGAAGAACAATAACCCCATCAACATGACCTTGAAATTCCTGAATTTCTGCATCCTGGAAAAATTTACCTTGCGATACAATAAATATTCCTGATTTCTTCAAATACTCAAGAATCATCGACTCAAGTTCTTTGCCAATCTGAAATGTGATTTGTGAGCGAGGATTAATAGGCTCTTCTTCTGCACCATGATAACCGTACCAAACAGTCCTTGCACAAGGTTTGCCAATAGATGAGGCACCAATATATCGTCTTGGGTCCTCATCGCTATTTTTGGTAATGTAATTAAGTATGGTATTGACTAGTTCCATGTCTTAGTCCTCTAGAATGGAATTCCTAAATCATCATCAATATCCGGCACACCTTTTTGCATAATGCCTGATGGATATAAGTTATTTTTTGATGCTTTCAATGGCATTTTAACGCCTGTTTCGGTAACAAAATTATCGGTCATGGGCCATACTTCTGATACAAAATTTCCTTCCATTATTTTGCCGTCTGATTTTTCAATTTGCCACTCTCTTATTTTAATCCCTAAAACTTTCCCTGACATAGCCATTAGTTCAAGTGCTGTTGGTTCATTAGCGTGGGTCGGTTTGTAATTACATAAATCCATAATTAATTTAAGCATGTTAAGCGCTCGAGCAATTTGATTTGACTCACCAATAAAACATTTTATTTTTTGGGTTACTTCGCGACCCTTAAAATCTCCTGCGATTAATTTATAGGTTATTTCATAATATTTTTCTTGTTGTTGGCTAAAATTATTGATTTTATCAACAAGATTAATTAATTTTATTTGGCCTGGGGCGCTTGTATTGTTAGGTATAATTGTTAAATCCGGTATAAAGGCATCCTCTGGACGACCTGTTATTTCTTGATTTGCTTGACCCCAAAAACTCATTAATGCATCTCCTTTATTCTTAATTCATTATGTGCTTTTAATATTGAATCGTTTAATTTATTCACAATATCTTTAAACACTTTGTCTCTATCTTCTTCTTTTATGCAAATATCAACGAAGTCATGTACGGAGCTAGAACATAAACTTGCTAATATTGACATTAATATTTGCGGTCCAAAATCAGTAAGATATTGGTCGCTAAATTTGCTTGCCAATTCTTTTTTTAATTTTTTATCCAATGTTAATCTTATTTTTTCTATTCTTGTAATAATATGATTAAATTCCGTATTATTCATTTGCGTATTCCTTCATGGCTTCAATTACAGTTTTGAGGTCATTATCAATAAATAATTCATCAAACATTCCTAGTGGACTTTTAGCAATACATTGCCCATTATATTGTGTTAAAAATTTGAACTCACCTTCTTGAACCAGACTATGCAAAATACATGTAAACATGCCTTCAAGAGTTACTTTGTCTTCAAGCATTCTTCCTATTGTTTTAAACTTCATAACACCATTTTGGTCAGCGTCGCTATGAGTCAAAACAAAACAAAATAAATCATCTCTAGTTAATGTTAATGATGTAATAACGGACCAAGCGTGTAGGGCTAGATCATTAAATTTTTCAAAGCCTTTTTCTCCTACACGTCGCATAAATTCATTACACATTAAATACTGAAAATCATCTAATACTAAAATTTTAATTTCAGGCCTATAAAGATTAATATGTTTAATAACATTTAAAATCTTCGCATAATCGTCAGTAGCATAGTAATTTCCGCCGTTATCTGCGTTAGCGTCATCATCATTGGGGGTCAATTTAATCAGTTTATAATTGGCTTTATAGCCTTTAAAAGGCAATGGTTTGTTTAGCACATTAATTATAAATGTTTCTTCTGAGTTTAAATTTCGCAAAGAGGTAGATTTACCACTTCCTGACAATCCTAATACAAGAGTAGTGTTTGACATTTATTACCTCCATTAATGGCGGGAAGCAATTCAATTTTACTGGGGTTTTGCTTCTCTTGGATAATTTCCCGCATTATTTTTTGGTCCATTGAACTACCATATTTCTCACACTCCTTAATAATTTTGCTACTAATGTGAAAAGTTTCAGCTATCTTAACTGTCACTGGGTTAAATATCCATTCTTGTAATCGATTAAACTCTTCAAACTTATCTAGTATTAATTTATTTGTAACTGTGGTTGTAATTTTAATGTTTGTCATACCAACATGATATGTTTTTTGACCAACGTATTTATGATTAAGTAATCTGATAATCTTATTTTCAAGGTCTTTTTTATCGGCAATAAGTTTACTAATGCTATCGTTTACAATTTTTAATGTATTAACTGTATCTTTTATTTCATATTCTGTGATATCTATTTCTGGAAATTCGTTGCTCATATTCATCCCCCTTAACTTTAATGCACGTTACTATTAACAACAATGAACATTTTACGGCTAACCACTTGGCATGTCAACAAGAATAATATACAATAATTGTGAGGTGAAAATATGACGTTAGATGAAGTAATAAAATACTATGGTTCTGGTTATAACATGCAAAAAATACACGGTTTATCGCATACTAGTTTGTCAAATTGGAAAAAATATGGATACATTCCAATTCTTATGCAGATTAAAATTGAAAGGCTTACAAAAGGAAAATTAAAAGCTTCATTAAATCATTGTCCTAAGGAGTGATATGTCTGAGCAAGAATTGCTTAAGCTAAGGATAGAGCTTGAGGAGTTAAGGGCTTTTAAAAGGACTTATGAAGCGAGTTCAATGAATAGGGCGTTTATACGTTTAGAGCAAGTATTGGATGCGCCCTATAAATTAAAAGCTGATACGGTAATGTCAATTACTGCGTTTAGAATATTGGCGGAATGTGTTTTAGAGTTAAAGAGAGCAGTGATTGATGGACAAGAAATTGAGGAAAGAAATTAATAAATTGATAAAAGGTCTTACATGGCGAATTAGGTTTATTAAATTAAAAGCAAAAGTTGGTGCTATTAGAACCATGTTCCTGGGTATTCTATTGATGCTTTATGCAGTAATTCCATTTTTTTTGTGGTTACTATTTGCATGGTTAGTTGTACATTTTGGAAACTGGTGGTGATTATGTGGGCTTTAATAGGATTGTGTTGCTGTATATGTTGTGGTTGTGCAGGTGACAGAGAGATTCAAAATGAGTCTGACTGTCCTGGTTATACTTGTGTTGCAATATGGGGTGTTTAATGGAGAGATGGTGGTTTCATATAAAAGATTTAACTGGAATGGAAGAATGGGTGCCTATACACGAATTATGTTTAAGTAAATTTTGCGTTGGTGAAACGTTAATGAAGCATGATTTTAAATCAAGACGAGAAGCTTTAGAGGCTATGTCTAAACGTTTGAAAGAGTTATTGGATGAGGAAAAGAATGACTGATTATGAATTAGAAACATTATTATTTTATTCTTTTAGATACGCTATTGGGCGTATGACATATGTTGTAGGAGATATTTGTGATTTGTTAATTAAGCATAAAGATAAACTTTCTAAAATGACAAAAGAATTGATTATAAAAGACATTTTAACAGCATTACATCGAGACATGGCGGGAATGGAGTGGGATAGGGAGCAATGGGAGATTCTTGTGTATAAGTTACAGCAATAAGGAGATGAATATGCAGAGGGATTTTGTGCGTTTAAATAAAATCAAAGAATGGCGTGATTTTATGATAGAGAATCAACAACAATTAAAAATCGAAAATGAATCTTATTGGCCGGAATGGAATGCTGGTTATTTAGAGTGTTTAGAAGATTTAAAAGCTATTATGGAATCTAAAATAAATTGATTATTGTTTGATCTAATTCAAGAGATCGGGCAAGATACGACAAGGCCAGTTTAACGGACTGACCTGTCGTTGCGCGTAGCGCTTTGATAATTTCAACCAGAGTGAATGGTCAAAATATGCTTATATATTACCCATACAAAACTAAAAAGCAAGCATCTTTACACTTTATTTTAAGGTGGGATTTTTTGCGTCTGGAGGAAAGTTAATGATTTGTAGAGATGAAGAAAATGTACATTTTGAAACTAAAGAAGATTTTGATGAAATATCAGAAAAACAAAAAGAATTCAAAAAAGAAGCTAAAGGAAATAAACAGAAGTATAGTGAATTATTTATGGGCTGGATACTTTCATTGCCTATAAAGCAATAAAATTAGGGGCATCCCGCCCCGCCCTGCGTGTACCACCACGCAGTACAACTATCAAATGCAAGGACAGTTTATCAAATGGACACAAAACAAGCAACACATATTTACGAAGACACATTCTTTATTATCCCCCGTTATATTCGAAAACTCCCTGGTCTTACTCTCGCCTATTTAGATGTTTATGAAACTATCTTTCAATTTTGGAATAAAAATAAAGACTGCTTTCTCGGTGAAAATGCATTATGTGAACGAACTGGCTACAAAAGAGCGATTATTTATCGCGCTTTGAGATTCTTTGAGCAACACAATGAGCTGAAAAGAATAAATATAAAGGGGCAACGATATCTAGTAAAACCAGAAAAATCGATAGAAACTGACTGCACAGAAGATGTTCAGTCGTCTACAACCGTAGACTCGGATGTCTACAATCGTAGACTTTTAACGTCTACAACCGTAGACCATAATATAAAGAAAGGAAATAAAGAAAATAATTTAAAAGATTTAGTATCTTCTCCTCCTTCGTCGTCAAAAAACTTCGAATATCCTGATACTCTTTATCCAATCCCAAAACCGGAGCGACCTGAGAATTCCGATAAAACGATATCACTAGAAAAAATCCAGTACGACAACCCACACTCAATACCACCCGATTTAATTCAGGAATGGCAGCAAATCCGAAAAGCTAAGCGTGCCCCTATAACATTGACTGCATGGAACAGACTAAATAAGGAGCTTGCAAAATTCTCAGGTAATAAAATTGAAGCTTTTGAAGAGATGGTTAGTCGCGGATGGTCAACTTTCAAATGTGATTGGATGATTTCTGCAGTGAAGAAGCCAAATTCACGTCAAATCAACTACAATGCCACAAACTGGTGATAAGGAAATCAAATGGACGAGCCTCGACATATCTCTGAAATGAACTTCAATGTAGGTAATGAATCATTAACAGAATTTAAAGAACCTGAAATCGATATTGAAACAAAAAAAGTCGTCAATGTTATATTTATGCGACTAAAGGGCATTATTCCTGCATTTAATGTGACAGCTGCTAACGATGAAGAGCTTGGCATTATTAAACGTGAATGGGCATTAGGATTCATTCAAGCACGATTAAAAGACTTAGGAGCTATCGAGCATGGTCTTAACAAACTAAGGTTACAAGAGAATCAATTCATGATTTCGGTAGGGCAATTTATCAAGCTTTGTCAGAAATCGCCTATAGACTTTGGCATTCCATGCTTGGAAAAGGCATACATGGAGGCATGTGAGAAGTGTCATTCATGGGATGAAAAGATATTCAGTCACCCAGTCGTTGAACATGCGTATATGGAAACAGGATCATACAATCTTGCAAATACGCCAAAGACTACGAGTTTCCCGATATTTGAACGAAACTATGAAATATCGACACGAATGTTTATGAATGGCGAGAAGTTAAGGGCAATTCCCAAAGCAATTGAAGACTTAAAAGATAAAACAATTACCAAAGAAATCGGTACAAATGCAATTCATGATTTAAGAGCATTTTTATCTTGCAAAGCAATTTAATGAGAACCACATCGAAGACTGGAATCAAATCTCTGGCACGAGTGAGAGAAGGGCTTCTTACCGGTAACTGGGGTTCGGGGTTTATAGATGTTGACGACTGGCTTATCCGAGCGTGCTGGGGAACTAAGGCAATTCCCGCCGAGGTTTTAGAAAAACTTATGGCGCCGGAAGATATTGAAGACTTGCGCAATGGTGACTTACCGTATGAAAGCTTAAAGTGTTTTATACGTGTTTGGTGTGATATGGGAAAACCCAAACAAAATTGATATACTGAATTTGTATGTTGTACCCCTAAACAAGGAGGTTACCATGCAAGACGATAAAACTTCATCAGACTTTCACCGAGAAATTCAAAGAGCCAATGGATACGCTGAAGTTGCTGGAATAGTTTTGCCAGGCTCAGACATTCCTGTTCGCGTTGCACAAACCATTACATCGACTGTTGCATTCTTCAAACCAAACGTTAAAAAACATGAAAAGGTCATAAACGCTCTACAAGCGATTTTATCGGTAGTAGGTATAGTCTTGCAGGTGGCAATCCTTTTCAGTGGCTCAAACGTGCTAGGATTGGCTTTAAAGGCACTTGATTTGATATACCAAGGGACATTGCTTGGAGTTTGGGGGCAAAGTGAGGTAATGAGAGGAGAATCGCCCCCTAAATAACTTGTTTTAAGGTTGGTTAGCTGTGTTATAATAAGCGGAGGGTGGTTTTTTTAGTGTCCTTACCATCCGTGCCCACGGATTTGATGAATAAGACCATGGTTCCGTGGGCGAAATTTAGAATTAACAAATAAAGCCGCAAGCCTCTCTTTCCTCCTTAGAAGATGCTCAAATCGCGGCTTTTCTACATGAGATTTATAATGGCATTAGGCACAGTTAAATGGTTTAATAACGCAAAAGGTTTTGGATTTATACAGGCTGGTGGCAAAGATTACTTTGTGCATTTTTCTGAAATACAAGCTGATGGTTTTAAAGAATTGGCTGAAGGGCAGAAAGTTGAGTTTACGGCCGGAGTTGGAAAAAATGGTCCGGCCGCTGAAAAGGTTAAAGTTGTTTTATAGATTCTTTTTCGGTTTGTATTCTTATATAAATTTCTTCCCGGTGAACTGAGACATTATTTGGCGCTTGGATACCAATTCTTACTTGATTGCCTTTTATTCCTAGCACTGTAATTTTTATATCATCTTTAAGTATGATGGATTCATTTGGTTTTCTACTCAAAATTAACATGATTGTTCTTCCTGTTGTTGTGCGTACTCCCAAGCTAAAAGATATCCACGACAGAATGTAGCCAAATTTTCTGCGTGTTTTTCATCTAACACCTGAAGTGGTGCTTCTAAGTCTGCATCTTCAAGAGATAATATGTAATATTCACTTTTTCCTGCTTTTTTTATATGGCTTGACCAATTATTATTTTTCAAATCATGCATTGTGATACGATCACTAAGTTCATTTTCGTATTTCATTTATTCTTCCTCTGATGATTGTTCTTCTTGTATTCTTTTGTTGTCGCGATATTCTTTTTCAATTTCATCTTCGTCGCCATAAAGATGATCAAATCTACCTGGTCCAAACATGTTATTCTCCTTAGTTGTTATAAAACATTTATTATGCCAAGGGATTGGCCGCTAGTCAAGTGTATCAAACTAAATGGTAAAAAAATGTCGTTTGCGTTAAGTTGACGGTTTTAAAGTAAAATGTTATCTTTATACACATTGTTATCCACAGAATTTGTGAATAAATATGATTTGTAGTAGTTGTTTAGGACGTCAAAAGGTTTTGGGATTAGGTAATATGATTAAAAATTGCTTAAAATGTGGAGGAACTGGTGTGATCGATGATATCGAAACAGGTGGTTCTCAGGCACCAAGACTTGAGTACACTAAGCGAAAGAGACGAAGCCCTGCTGAGATGGCGGCTTTTCGTAATTCATCCATTGATGATAACGTCTCTGACTGAGGTTATTATGTCAGAAAAAGAAATTAAATTAAATAGCGAAGAGTATCGAGCTTTCTTAAAAGTTCAAGAATTAGAGCATCAAAAGCTGCTTGAACGAGAGAATGAAGAGGCAGTTCGTCTTGGAAAAATTAATATAAAACCTTCTACATACACTACAGAAAGAGCCAACGAACTCTGTATGGCTGTTGCTACAACGCCTCGTCCGGTTAAAGAAATTTGCGCGGAAAATCCTAATCTTCCATCAATAAAGACAATTGCGGCATGGCGAGTACACCATAAGGAGTTTCGAGATCAATATTACGATGCTAAGCGACATCAGGCTGAGTTGTTGGTCGACGAGATAATACAGATTTGTGACGATCCCGCCAATTGTGAACCAGAGATATTAAATTATTCAAAACTTAAAATACAAACCAGGCAATGGTTGGCGCAGAAACTTTTATATAAGATTTACGGTGTGCAAAAAGACCCAGATGAAGACAAATCTACAATAGGTGAAACATTATCTAAAATACAGTCTATGGTGAATGAGTTTAATAAGACCAATGAGAGTGATATTTAGTGGATGATTTGTTGGAATATTACGAAGATCAGATAAGTGAATTGCAAGAAAAAGTTAATGAGCTTGAATACGAAGTAAGCCGTCTTGATACACTAACTCAGTTATTGTCGAAAGCGTATTTAAAAGATGATTGGAGCGTAAAGCTGCCACAATAAAGACTCGATGTTAACGAGCGTAACGTTCATCCACGTGACGGATGGGACTAGCCCCGATTATGGGGCTTTTTTGTGCCTATTGACTAAGCACAGTGATTAGTGGTAATATTTGCGATGTGGAAATCGCCGTGCTGACATCACGCACCTTGGACGCAAGAGATAAGATAACTGGTGTATATGGTCAGCGTAAGATGGGTTCGATTCCCTACTGTTTTATCTTCTCGGTGGAACTCCGGGAGATTTCCACATTAATACAAGCATACTAGCACTAAATGAGTGAATTACTTTGGGATTGGGTGAGAAATGAATGACTTCACGAAAGAAGAGCTTAAAGATATTCATTATGCTTTAACAGAGTATGGTAATTTTGAATCCGCGCCCGTAGAAACGTTGGGTGAAAAAATCCAATCTATGATTGATAATTATTGTGACAAGGATGGTTGGGTTCATAGGCAAAAGCCTGTAGAAGATAATGGAAAATGGTATGGTAATCCATGGCCAGCAGCAAGTAGCGTGTTATTTGAAGATGTTAACGGCGTGCAATGCCTGGCTAAAAAGGTTAGCAAAACAGACTATGAATTCCCTTTGAATCATAAGATTGATGTCTATAGATTGTGTAAGTATAAAGAGATTGAGGAAAAAGATGAATGATTTCACGAAGGAAGAGCTGAAAGTAATAATGGAAATGTATAAAAACGGAATACCTGGAACGTATATAGAAGGGATGGGGCATCTTATTATTAAAATCCAATCTATGATTGATAACTATTGTGAGCATGAAAGCGACGGATACACTTATTACAAATCCGGTGATAGATGTACTGATTTTCTTGTGTACGCATGTAGTAACAGTCCGTGTTTATTGAAGTGCAAGAAATGCGGTGAATTGTTTGATGATGGAAGGCCTTGATGATAATCAGCGAAAAACAATTATTGTTTCTGATAGCGATTCTCAGGGATACATTAGGCGTCATAGAAATAGACAAAGCGTTTTCAATATCAAGAGAAAATAGGCGCGCGTTATATCAAGATATTGTAAATCAACAATCCGAAGAATCGCGAGAGATTAATGACCAATGATGATTTAAATTCCCTCATTTGGCCAGCCATACGATACGCATTAGGCCGCAAAACTTATGTTGTAGATACAGTTTGCAGAGCGGCGATTAATAATTCACAGAATATACGCGAAGATATTAGATATAGAATCGGTGAAGAGATTGCTAAAGCTATTAACAAAGGTGAAGCAGGAATGGATTGTGATGTGAAGAGATGGAACGATGTATTGGAGGCTTTTGCGAAGGTGATAGAATGAAATGGTACTCAGTTAAGAAGTATAGGCCTATGAACGGGATTTATTTAGTTTTAATGGGTAATGGAGATATATATCACGCCAAAAGTGTAGGATACAAGCATGGTAAAGAGTTTAATTGTTGGGAAACGGTTGAAGATGAATTGTCTATCGATGATGGTATTACCCACTTTTGTATGATAGACCCAGTTGAGATTGAAGAATGAAATGGTACTCAGTTAAGAAGTATAGGCCAATGTCGTATTGTGAATGTTTTGTATTGTTTTCTAATGGAGGCTATTCGATTTCCACTTTTGATGGACGGGTTTGGCTAAATGAGTTAGGAACTGAAAGTTATAAAAATATAACTCACTTCTGTGTTCCAGACCCAGTTGAGATTGAAGAATGACTAACGAACAAAAGTTAATAGATAAATGTAATTTGATGGCACTTATTATTGGAGAGTTGCACATGGCATTGATTATGCAATACGAAAAAGCTCCAAATAAAGCGTTAGAGGAAAGACTTGTTGTTTACAAAGAGACAATTGAGAAAGTTTTTTACGGGATTGAAGAATGACTAAATGGATTAAATGTAGTGAGCACGTTCCTGTTAATACTGACCATTTAATAACAGATGGCCTCGATGTTCTAGTGGGTTTTTTTGATTCGTACCATGTATGGCGATTTTCCAATCAAGATGTTTGTGATGAGCAGGATTTTATTGTGACGCATTATATGGAATTTCCAGAGCCACCACATGACTAATTTCCTCCACGTCTGGTATGAAATATGCGGATTTATTGTTATTACTATTTCTACTTTGACTATTTTATTTATCTTTGTTGGTTTTCTACTGGCATTTGTGTTGGATGTGTTAAATGACTAATACCGAACTCAAACAAATACGCCTCTCGATGGGTTTAAAACAATCAGAACTAGCCAAACTATTGCATGTTCACGAGATGACGATAAGTAGATGGGAAAGAGGTAAGGCAAGGATTCCGGGGGAGATGGGGGAATTGTTGGGGTATAAATGGCGAGAGTTTGGGTTACAATATATTGATGGATTGTTTAAACCTCTTACCGAGTTATAAAGCCTGATTATGTATAAGCACGTTTAAGGAGTTAAAATGACAGATACATTTAGAAAGCAGTATAAAACTTTAAGTCCGTACAATAATGATTTAATTATACAGGTCAAAGATAAAGCGGAGGAGCTGGAAAGAATCATGTTAGAGATTAAAAGTAGAGAAATGTCTTTGGCATTAACCAACCTTGAGCAGGCAATTATGTGGTGTACAAAAGCTATGGTATTGCATGATGAAAAGCAGAATTAAGACAATCTCAGGCGGACAGTGACGCCGAGCCCGAGCAGGATGCTGGTTAATAGTGCATTATGGCCAGCTTAGAGCAATCGCGCTTGCACATATCTAGAATGGCGCTTGTGTTTAACGCTCTTGTAGATGTGAGAGTCTATAAAGAGGACGTAGGGTTGCTAAACTCATACCTGGTGCAATTCCAGGAGATTGTCGCCTATTGTTGGGCTATGGTGAAATGGTATCACAGCAGGTTTTGATCCTGTCGTTTCCCGTTCAAATCGGGATAGCCCTGATCATTATGTCCTCGGCGTGTGTTATGGCCATGTGATTATCACGATAGCCCCCTCGAGGACGCCAGATTAAGGAAGAATATATTGAAAGAGAAAACTAAGACTTTATTAGATGTTTTAAAAGAAAAAGTTCCTGACTTGATTTACGACGAGTATACACTGGTTATAGGACAAGAGTTTATAACCTCACGCCCTCAGGACTGAATGGAATTTGTTATGGTAACAGTCGGCGCTCAAACAGCAGGAAGTGGACTTCCAAACTTTGTATGCCTAGATGATGAGGAAACTGCACTTGCTTTTAAAATAATCGCAAACGAAGAGGCCAATTTATTTGTTATGGGGCATCCATCCCGAACAGACTTTAAGATATGGCAGTTAAAAGTTATTAAAAACATTAATGATGAGGCGATTTTTGTAGGAGGAGAGAACTTTAGAGAATTCTGTGATGCAAAGAATTTATTTTATCGCTCTTCATTAAATGAAAAGGGTCAATTACTGTCATGCTCGGATTGCGTGTATTTAAAAAAAGATGGAGAAGATTGCCGGAAACCTTTGTCTATGGAAGATATTAAAAATGGTTTACATCAGTAAAAAGATTTGCACATATCCAGGCTGTGGTCGTCCTCATAACTCTAAAGGGTATTGTTCTGGTCATCGAGCAATGCAATTAAAAGGAAAAGAATTACGACCTTTACTAGTTCGTGATGACTATCACAAAAATAAGTCTACTATTTGTTCTATAGAAGGATGTGAACGAAAAATCAAGTCCAAAGGATATTGCAGCTCTCACTACAATCGTATTGTATGGCATGGACTTGATTCTAAATTAGGCACGCGCAGTATAATTTACCCCGAAATTTGCATTTATGTTGATTGTTCTTTAAAACCAAAAGCCAAAGGAATGTGCTTAAAACATTACCAATTATCTAGATATATCCCAAAGCCAAAAAAGGCTAAGATTAGATATTGCACGGCTGAAGGGTGCCAAGAACATCATGTTGCTAAAGGATTTTGCGAACGTCATTATAATATTAGTAGATATATCCCAAAGCCAAAAATCGTTAAAGCATACAAACCTAAAAAAATATGCGATATAGACGATTGCGACAATCCTGTAAAATGTCATGGATGGTGCTCTATGCATTATTCTAGATGGCTCCGTCATGGTGACCCATTGGTTAATTATGCAAACAACCACAAGCGCACATCTTACATGATTAATAAGTCACCAATAAGTTTTACAAACACATATGAAGAAGGGATGATAATGAGTGAATTTTTTGAAGAAATGACAGGAACAGAAAATTATCTAGAAAGATGTGAATAGTTATTAATTTAGATTTAAAATTAAGGAAGATATGAATCAAGAAGAACAACATGCACGTCTAATATCAGAGCTTCAGTCGTCTTTCTTTCTTAATTGACGGGGTTTGTATGGATTTATTTTTCTAGCTTCCTCTGTAATTGAAGCCCAAGTTTCACCAATTTTAATCTGTCGTATTACTCCACTACAAACGCCATAAATAGAAGCTAAATCTTTCAGAGATTCTTTGCTTAACACGATTTCTAATGCTTGGTTGCGATTAAGTTTTGCTCCAGGCCTTTTTTCTAATAAAGGAAATGTTCCATGAGCTTTTGCGTCTTTAATATTATCTGATTTAGTCCCATAGCAAATATTTTCTAGTCTATTGTCTTTTGAGTTACCATTGATATGTCTAACTTCAATTCCTTTTGTTTGTGGACCTATAAATGCCCATGCAACAGCTCTATGAATATAGACATATTTTATTTTGCTATTTCTGCTCAAACTTACTCGCCAGTATCCTTTTCCATCTTCCATTAATCTTGGATTTAATATTTTTTCACGAATCACATAAGATTTTGGCAACCATCCTTCCGGCCTTTTCTCATTAATTATTCTTTCCTCACTTTTGATGCGCCCTAGATTTGATACACTATAATAATTCTCCCATCCTGGTATTGGTTTCCATATTTCTTCCATGACAAATCCTTGTTATTAAGATATAATCATCTTATCATTGAACTTAGTCATAAGCCAGAATGGATATCGATCAATTACGCATGAATTTATGTTCGGATTTTCTTTTGTTTACGCGCGTGTTCTTTAAGATAATCACAGGCCGTGAGTTTTATATATCCAATCCTCTTGGGAGGGAGTCTCACTTCGTGACTGTTGCTCGTGAATTAACTCTTTGCAAAGATCTAAAAACAATCAACCTGATTATTAATATGCCCCCAGGCTACGCCAAATCAACATTACTTTCTTATTGGACGGCTTGGACGCTAGCTATGTATCCAGATAGTCAGTACTTGTATATTAGTTATGGTGTAGATTTAGCGGCCAAGCATACTGAAATGATTAAGCGAATAGTGAGCTGCAAAGAATACAAAGAGTTATTTGGCGTAGAGATAAGAACGGATTCAAAAGCTAAGGACCATTTTAGAACTACGAGTGGCGGTAGTATCAAGGCATTCGGTTCGTCAGGGGGTATTGTTGGTCAAGATGGAGGGCTTCCAAATGAAAATAGATTTACGGGAGCCGTCATTTGCGATGATTTACATAAAATAGACGAAGCTCATTCGGCAACCATGAGAAATAGAATTATAGAAAATTATAGGGAAACTATAACACAAAGGCCTCGTTCTCCGTTGGTTCCTTTGATTTGCGTAGGTCAACGTGTCCATGAAGATGATATTATTAATTTCATGTTATCGGGCAATGATACTAGAAAATGGAAAACAGTTATCCTTAAAGCTATCGATGATGCCGGTAATGCATTATATCCAGAGGTGAATTCACTTGCCCAGCTTCGAGAAATGCAAGAGAAAAGTCCGTATGTATTTTCAAGTCAATTCCAGCAAAATCCTATTCCAGCGGGAGGTTCAATATTTAAACCTGATTGGTTTGTTACCTTAGATTTTGAGCCCGAAATCCTAATGACCTTTATAACAGCCGACACTGCAGAGACAAACAAGTCCTACAATGATGCTACTGTATTTTGCTTTTGGGGTCTGTACGAAATTGAAACGATGGGGCGAAAAACTGGAGAATTTGGTCTTCATTGGTTAGATTGTATGGAAATCAGAATTGAACCAAAAGATTTGAAAGACAATTTTTTAGATTTCTGGCAGGATTGTATGAGGCACAAAATCCCACCATTAATGGCAGCCATTGAAAAGAAAAGCACTGGAACGACATTAGTATCCGTGCTTCAAGAGTTGCGAGGCATCCAAATTAGAGGAATTGAGCGTAATAGAGCAAGTGGAAGCAAAACACAAAGGCTTCTAGAATGCCAACCCTATGTCGCTTCTAAACGAATTTCTTTTACTGAAGGTGCTAAACATAAAGAAATGTGCATTGAACATATGTTAAAGTTAACGTCAAATGAATCACATCGACATGACGATATTGGCGACTGCCTTGCAGATGCAATAAAAATTGCTTTAATTGATAAAACTCTCACGTATAATACTAAACAAGACGCGCAAAAAGCTGCTACTATAATGCAATCACGGAAATTTGCCTTGGACGCTAAAAAGGGATTTTTATATGGCAGTCAAACAGACGGCTATCGATAGCCTAGAAAGAGTTAAAAAGAACGTATCAAAATCTTACATGTATTTCAAAGACAATTATGATAGATATCATGATTATCGAAAATACGTATTTAAAGAAACTATCAATCAACAACAACGAGCCATGCTACAAAGGCTCCATAGACCCATTATAGAGTTCAATATTCTTGATGCGTATATTTCTAGGCTATTAGGTGAGTTCTCTAAGCATGAGCCATCTATTGAGGTTTCACCGGCAGAAGGCGTGCCAGTTGACCAGGCGGTTCTAGATATTGTTGAAGGTCATTTACGCCATATTCTTCACACAGCCAATAAAGATAATTTTTCATACAATGTATATCAAGATATTTTATCTGGTGGATTTTCTGTTGCTAAGGTTTGGACTGACTATGCTAGTCCAATGAGTTTTGACCAGCAAATCTATTTGTCTCGAGCGTTTGACCCGACATTATGTGGATTTGACCCTATGGCGAGGGCTCGTCACAAGGGTGATGGTCAGTATAGTTTTGAAATTTACCCAATGACAGAAGAGGATTTCTTAAAAGAGTTTCCTCATGTTGATATATCAAAGCTTTCATTTACGCGGGCATTGAATGATGCTGGTTATTTAGACAGTTTTAATTGGTCATACAAAGACAATCAAAACAATAAAATTGTTCTTGTGGCTGATTATTATGAAAAGAAAAAGAAAAAGACAAAGATTGTGAAGCTTGCAGATGGTCGTGTAATGACCATGAAGAATTATGAGAAGATGCAGGCGTACTGGGAGCAAGAGCAATTTATAGAGCAAATCCCAGTTATTGTAGGTGAGCCAAGATGGACGGAATTGGAGACGGTTTGTTGTTATAAACTAATTGAGCATGAAGTTCTGGAGTATACGGAAACTGACTATACTTATTTGCCCCATATTTTTGTTGATGGGAATTCCATTGACTTGACAATTGGCAATACTAATACCACTTATCAAATGACAAAGCCCTATGTTTATCATGCAAAGGGTGTTCAAGATTTAAAGAACTTTGCGGGTATAGCGCTGGCTAATTATCTTGAAAACATGATTCAGCACAAGTTTATTATCAAGAAAGAAGCGATACCGCAAGAGCAAGATTATGTTGAGGCCTTGAATGACATACAACAAGCTAATACTGTTGTTGTTAATGCTTTTAGTGAGAATAATCCTGAGTTGGCTATTCCCGATCCAATACGAGAAGTTCAAAATTTACCAGCCCCCCCCGAGGTTATGGGTGCATTCCAAATTACAGATCCGACCACGCAAACAATCTTAGGAAGTTTTGCTAGTAATCTGGGTAAGAATGATAATGACTTATCAGGCAAGGCTGTTATTGAATCAGCTACAGTTGGTAATGCTGCCTCTATGCCTTATATAGTGGGCTATCTGTCAGCACTAACGCAAATTGGTAACATTGTTGTTGACTTGATGCCCAAGTACATTGTTGGTAAAAGAACCATACCGGTTGTTGCAAAAGATGGCAAAAAGAGTTATCGTGGTGTTAATACTCAAGGTAATCCAAAGTTAGATTATCAAGAGCGTGCTATAAAGGTTAACATTGATGCAGGCGTGAACTTTCAAGTTCAGAAAACACAAGCTATGGAGCAGATTGTTGCGTTGATGGGGGCGAGCCAAGAGTTCAGTCAGTTCATGAATTCTCCTCAAGGATTGGAGATATTAGTCGACAATCTAACGGTGTATGGTAGTGATAGGTTGAAGGAAGCGGTACCGCAATGGATTGCATCTCAACAACAGCAACAACAGCAAGCAATGGCCATGCAGCAACAAGCCATGCAAAGTGACCCTCGTATGCTTAAAGCCAAGACTGAAATGCAAAAAGTTCAGTTAGAAGCACAGCAACAGCAGCTCGATCAACAACAACAACAAATTGAAAATCAATTCGAAATAGCTAAATTATCTACGGAAAAGATTCTGGCAGATGCTAAGCTCATGGAGTCTGAGGCCAAAATAACACAATCACAAATTGATTCAGCAGTACGTTTAGAGGAGTCGCAAACCAGCCTTGAACGTCATGCCTTGGATGCGGCAGCTAAAATGGCTGAGGTGAAAGGCCGTGAGCATGAAATGCATATTAAGACCCATACTGCGATGTTGAATGAAGAAAAGTTAAAACATGAGATAAGGAGTTCTCAGCATGACGAAACCAAAGTACGAGATAACGATTAACATGTTAGATACGCCAGGTGAAGTAAGAAAACTTGAGCGAGATGGTCACAATAGACATACGATTCATGAAGCTTTGTTTAAGCATACTAGAGATGCAACGAATCAAGAGCGTACAAAAATGTTTGAAAAATTCTATGATAGACGAGACTAGAGTGTATGAAAGGCTTATGCGCTCCTTGGTATGGTTACGAAGATGGAGAAGAAGTATGGCAAATTGGATCGCCAAAGCAGTCGGAAAAAACCCAGGGAAATTGCATCGAGAACTCGGAGTCAAAGCCGGTGAAAAAATACCAGCAAAAAAATTGGCCAACGCAGCAAAGAGTAAGTCACCAACTATTAGGAAAGAAGTAGTTTTAGCCAAAACTCTTAAAAGTCTTAAGAAGAAATAAGGGGAATTAAATGTCATTTGTATTAGATTTCATTACAAAAAAAGCGTTATCAGTGCTAGAAGAAGAGTTAATTGCTCATGAACCAGCGATGCAAGCAGTGATTTTGGCTGAGTTACAATCAATAGGCTCAAGCTTTTTGACAAGCATTGAAGAGAAAATAGCTTCACTAGAGGCTAAAGCTAAAGCAGGTTAAGGGGTATAATGTGGCCAAGGAAGGTAAAACCAAAAAGATATTTTTATCTTTCAATCCTGGAAAGAAACCACCTCAACATGTCAATTATGATTTATTAGATGCGCAGTTAAGAAACAAGTTACCTAATGAATTTCGTAATACATGTTTGCCTGATTGTAATTCCTACAATAGGTATTTTGGTGATTCATATTGTGGATTGTATTCTGATGAAGGGAGATAGGGATGCCATTAGCTAAAGGTAAAAATAATAAAATTATAAGTAAAAACATTAAAGAGCTAGAGTCAACGGGAAAATACCCGCATCGACAAGCAATAGCAATTGCTTTATCTGAAGCGGGTAAATCTAAACCTAAAAAGAAGAGGAAATAATCATGGCAAAGGAAATGCGTTCAAAGAAAGAAGTTAAAAAACCGAAGAAAGAAAAGCATATGGATGTAAAGCAAGATATGAAGATGATTAAATCTAAGGTAAAAGCTAAATGCATGAAGTAATTGTTTCACCAGAAACATATTGTTAACAAATAATGAACATTGTATGATATAAGCATCACGTAGCCAAACGATAACCTGGCCGAGTCTTTGCGCGTAAGCATTGTTTTATCACGGTGACACCGATTAAACGTCAGATTGAAGGAATAAGATGACAGAACAAGATTTAGAGATTGTAAATCAGGAAGTAGAAGCTCCTGCTGAAGAAGCTCAAAATGCGGAACCGGAAAATGATGCTGGCCCTTTGTCGAGAGACATTGTGTCAAAGATAGTTGACAGGGAACGTAAGAAGGCTTTTGAAAAAGGAAAACAGGAGGCATTAATGGAATTACAGCAACAGCAAGGTCAACAGGCGCCACAAGAGCAAGCACCTGCTCAGGTACAGCAGGGTCAAACTTCTTTAGGTGGAATGCAGCAATTTGCTCCTGGTGAGCTTGATAAGATGTTAGCTGAGCGCGTGCCTCAAATTCTACAAGATCATGTTCAGAAGTTTAAGCAAGAGCAGATGGTTGAATCATTTGCATCTAAGATGAAAGCTGCTGAAGATAAGTATCCTGGTTTAGAAGCCGAGTTGAATAGTCTTAATTACAACGATCCCAGAATGATTCGATTCATTGAGATGGCAAACACAGTGGATAATACCGGAGATATAATGAAAGAGGTCTTGGACCATCCGGCGAAGCTCACAGAGCTTTTATCTAATGTTGCTGACCAGCCCTATATTGCACAAAAGCAGTTAATGAAATTGAGTCAATCTATTAAGACCAATCAACAGGCTTTGGCTGAAGAAGCACAGGCTCGAGATCCAATGTCACAACTTAAACCTTCGCAAAATGCCGGAATGGATAACGGTGCGGCGTCGGTGGCTGACTTTAGAAAAATGTTTAGATAGACCACTAACGTAGTATTGCCCATTCCGAAACTTACATTTTCGGAGCGATAAAATGGCTACTACACCAGTTAATATTTTACAAACAGTACAAACTTATCAAAAAGCTGAGCTTGCTTGGTTATTAAACTCATTTGTTGGTATTTCAATGTCCAACAAAAAGTTCAAAGATTTTAACGACCTTACTGCTAACTTAGGTGATACAGTAACGTTTGATACTACGCCACGTTATATTTCTTACGCTGGTTTGGTTATTACCGAGCAACCATCTGTACAACGTGTACAGTCATTAATTTGTTCACAAGCTGCAAACGTTTCTGCTGCATACACAGACCAACAATTCATATTTAACGTACGTGAGTACATGGATAGATTTGGTATGGCTGCAATGAAAGAGTTAGGTACATTGATTGAATCAGATATTTTAAAGAACTTTGTATCTGGCGTAACAATTAATAATCCACAAGATTCTAATTTTGGCAGTTTGCAATATCAATCTGGTCCTTTCCGTTTTTATGGTGACGGTGTTACACCAATTAATAGCTTTACGCAATTAGCGCAATCAGTTGCTAACTTTGAAGATTTCGGTGCTGCCACTCATAAAATGATGGCTATATTACCTGTTGCTAACATTCCTGCAATTGTTGGAACTGGTTTGAACCAATTTGCAATGAATCGTAACAATGAAACAGCAATGTCATGGGAATTAGGACGTTTTGCGAATACTGATTGGTATGAGTCTAACTTATTACCAACTCATGTATCTGGAGCAATTGCAAATGCTGCTGCGCCAAATAATGTGATGACAGTTGTAAGTGTTAACGATCCAACAGGTGTTAACGTTACAAGCATCACGTTCACAGAGCCAACCAACAGTACAAATCCTAATGCTGTATTAGCTGGTGATTTGTTCCAGTTTAATGATGGTGTTTCTGGCCAGCCAAACATGAGATTCTTGACCTTTATTGGCCATCAAGTTTGTCAACAACCTGTTCAATTCCGTGCGATTGCTAATGCTGGCACTGTGGGCGGTTCTGTTACAGTTCAATTACAAACAATTAATAGCGTCGGTTTAGTTTGGGCTCAAAATCAAAATCAAAACATTAACAACACGATTGTCGCTGGAATGACAGTAACACCTATTCCTTCTCATCGTGCTGGTATTTTGATGTCTGGTGATCAGTTCTATTTGGCAATGCCAAGACTACCTGATGAATCTCCTTTCACCACTGTTAACATGACCGACCCTGATTCAGGCGCATCTATACGCCACTACTACGGAAGTCAGTTCGGTCTAAACAATCGCGCTTACGTGAGAGATGCAATATGGGGAAGTAGTATGGTGGCTGAGAACTGCTTGCGATATATTTTTCCCATGTAACTATATTTAGGGCACATTTATTGTGCCCCTTCTCAACTTAAAAGGAATTTATCATGAGTGAAATTCAAACTGGAACATCAAAACAATATGGCCAAGTACCATTTTTCTACATTAACGGTCTTGGATTGAGTAATGATGCAACCACACCAAACAGCATTATTGATGTAAGCGTTGGAACATGTCTTGATTCAACATTGACATATCAAATGCAATTAACAAGTGCCGCTACTGTAAGCAGTGCGTTTACTGGTTTAGGTGGATTAGATACCGGAACTGTAGCAGCAAGCACTGTTTATGCTGTTTACTTAGTAAGTGACCCTGTTGATGCAAATCTTCCTGGATGTATTCTTTCTACATCATTAACTGGACCTTTGATGCCTTTTGGTTATAGTGCTTGGGCATTAATTGGTTATGTAGTTACTGACGCTAGCTCGCACTTCTTAAAGGGATACTGGTCAGCAGGCGATAGCGCTCGTCGCACATTCATGTATGACACTCCACAAGCAACATCAGTAACAGCAGGCCATGGAACAACGGCGACAGCTGTAAGTCTAGCTGCTTTTGTTCCAGGTGGTTCAAAACGTTTAGTGTATATCAATACATCATATACACCTGCTACTGCTGGTAATACATTGAAATTACAACCTGCAAGCGGAACTGGGTATCCAGTTGTTGTGACAGGCCCAGTAACTAGTGGCGTTTTTACTTCCACCAGTTACTTGTTTGATGATATTAATACTGGTATCACAGGAAGCCCTCCAGAAATCAATTATATCCTTGCAAGTGGTAGCGATGCCGTTGCAATTAACGTTCAAGGATATGATTTCAACCTATAATAACAAGGAGTAAACCAGGATGGCTTACACCGCGTTACAATTAATTAATCGTGCCTACTATCTCTCGCAGATAGTGGCACGAGATTTACAAGTAGTAAGTGGCTCTCAAGTAGAGGACGGCCTATATTTACTCAATGCTTTGCTTGATGTAAAGGGGTCAGACTTACGCCTAATTCCATATTTTCAATATTACCCATTAACTGCCGTAGCAAATCAAGAAAAGTATTTTGTTCCTAATTTGCTCTATGTTGACTCAATGACATTTAACATTGGTCCAGTACGATATTCAATGCGTGAATTAACACGTAAAGAATATTTTGCATCAGCACGGGTTGATAATATTGCTAACCTTCCTTTTAGCTATCGTGTTGAGCGATGCTTAAATGGCGCAGACATTTATCTTTACTTCCTACCAGGTGGAAACTATCCCGTTAATATTTGGGGCAAGTTTGGACTTACTGATGTTACGTTGGGAACCGATTTATCTACTATTTACGATACTTTTTACATTGAGTATCTACGCTATGCCCTTGCTGAGTATCTCACATGTGAATGGGGCGTAACCTTCCCTGATGAGGCTAAAGCTAAGTTTGCTGAGATTAGGAAAAAGCTTATGGATATTAGTCCTGCTGACTTAAGTATTCAGAAGACTTCATTTTTCTCCGGGCGCCCTGGACTTGATTGGGCCACGGTAAATTTATCGCAAGGATGGTGGCCGTTTTAATGAATATAATGATATGGTGGCCAAATGCCCGCACCTAATGCACAAATGCAAGTCGAAGAAGTACCACTTAAACTCGTTGGTGGCACGCACTTCGGACGTTACCCAAAGATTTCCCTTGAACAGACTTGGAATTTCATTGTCAGTGATAATTGGTTGGTTCCATATGCTGGTTATAAGAACGTATTAACATTGTCACCAAATGTACCAGGTAGAGGTATATTTAGTTCGTATGTTGGCAATCTAATGGTCTGTGTTATTGGTACATTTGCATATAAAATAACCAATGGCCCAAACAATACATTGCAATACAGGCTGATTGGTAATTTATATACCAACTCAGGTGATGTATACATTGCGGAAAACAATAATAAGCAAATATGTATAACTGATAACCTTTATTTGTATGTGTACAACTGGGGTGACAATTCGTTTAAGACATCAAATCCTGCTTCTGCCCCTGATAACTTTAGTTTTCCATTTCAAAATCCTGGGTACATATCTTTCCAAAACGGAAGAATTATTATTGCATCTGGTGGTACAACGAACTGGGTATTATCAGGCGCTAATGACGCATTGTCTTGGTCGGCTACGGGTCCTTTTGTAGGTGCTATACAATCTAAACCCGACTTTGTTCAGGCTGCTGTTCCTGTTCCTGCTGCTGGTAATAATTTACTGGTGTTTGGTCGCAATGTGACTGAACTATGGGTTGATGTTGGTAATCCTAATTTTCCTTATCAAAAGAACACATCACAAAATATTGATTATGGTTGCATCAATCCTGCGACGATTGCTCATTTAAGAAACCATGTTGTATGGATTGGTGTAAATGAACAGTCTGGTCCGGTGGTGATGTATACGTCTGGAACAGAGATAGAGCAGATATCTACTGATGGTATTGACTATCAGTTAGGTAATCTATCTAATCCTTTTAATTGCACTGGGTTTTTATATCAACAAGATGGTCACCTTTTATATCAGTTTACTTTTCCTGATGACAATATCTCTTACGCTTACGATTTTGAGACCAAGTTATTTTTCAATGTCTCAGATGAGAATCTTAATTATCACATTGCTCGTGAAATTGTATATTTTAATAACACTTATTATTTTGTATCGCTAAATGGCGGTAACATTTATGAGTTTGATACATTATTTTCTGCCGCAGAATATTCTGAGGACAACATCAAGTTAATACCCAGAATTAGAATTACTGAGCCGGCAAGGCTTCCCAACCAGCGTTATTTTGTTGTGAGAAGTTTGTCATTTACTATGGAGCAGGGTCAGCCAAATGAGATCACTGTTGTAAATCAAATGCAAGGTCAAAATGTTTTAGGGGCTGACTCAGATACAACGACATTAATTATAACTTGTGAAAATGGTGATCAGATAGGGTTAGATGGGCAAAGTGAAGTAATTACGTCAACTTCTTACTTTCCTTCAGAGGCGATATATTTATCAATATCCAGAGATGGTGGAGAAAACTTTGGTAATCAGTTAGAGATACCGATGAATCCTACAGGTGTACGCAAGAGCAGGGTTATTTTCCAGAGACTTGGGATGGCTAATGATACGACTTATAAGCTGATTTTTACTGGTTATAGTAGATTTTTGATTCAAGATGGCATTTTGGAGTTGGCACAATGAGTGATATCCCGGCATATAATCCAAATATTCGGATTCCCAATCTTCCTGTTGGGAGAATTGTTGATGAGAATGGGTATCCCACGGTTGAAGAGCAGACATTTCGTCAGACATTATTGACATTATTGCAGAATAATTTAGGTGATATGGGTACGGTAGTTACTAGTTTAAGCCAAGATAATATCAACCGAATTGTAAACAATACACAATCCATGGATGTTCCTGGTAATTCACCTATTTTGACTTATACGTGTCCATTTGGTACGTTATTTTACAACATTGATGCGCCATCTATGAGTAATCCGGGTGGTTATGGTCTGCAAGTTACGGTTAACAATGGCAGTAACATTCCCGTACTGAAAACTGTTACAATTACATAATCACGAAATAAAAGGAATTATTATGGGCGAGCAAGGTGGTTTCGATCCTGCAACTTTAAATTGGTTGCGAAGCATGGGATTGTTTGGGGGATTAGGAGGTGCTGCTGGAGGATTGGCTAGTTTATTTGGTGGCGGGAAGAATCCTGCTGATGCTGCAAATGGACAGCTCGATCAAATACCTGGCCAGGTTAGTCCATACTACAAGCCATATCAACAAGGCGGTCTTGATGCGTATAACAAGCTTCAAGGTGAGTACGGTAATTTATTGGGTAATACCGGTGATGTATATAACCGATTAGCCGGTGGTTACCAAGAGTCTCCTGGATATCAATTTAAGCTCAAACAAGGTCTCCAATCTGGTACGAACGCAGCGGCAGCTGGTGGCGTTCTTGGTACGCCTTATCATCAAGAAGAAGCCCAGCAATATGGTCAAGGACTGGCTAATCAAGACTTTGAGCAATACCTCAATCATCAACTTGGGTTATATGGTCAGGGACTTGAAGGACTCGGGCATCAAAGTGATCAAGGTTTCCAAGCAAACACTGATTACGGTAATTTATTAGCGCAATTAGGCAATGCCAAGGCTGGCTATGGATATGCTGGTCAAGCTGGAAAAAATGCAGGCAGAAGCAGTGGACTTGGTAGTTTGTTTAGTGGATTGGGAATGGTTGGTGGTTCGTTGTTTGGTGGTCCGGTGGGCGGAGCTGCTGGTGGCTACGTAGGGCATTTATTCGGAGGTTAAATCATGGCTATTGGCGTGAATATACAAGGTCCTGCATTTAAGCTATCTCCTGAAGAAGCTACAGGGCAACCTAACTATTATGATGCGATTATGAAGGGTATTGGTGGCGCGCAAAGTATGCGCGAATCTGCTGCTAATTTGATTGGTAAACATTTAGCAAATAAACATGCTCAATTGGAATTGGCTAATGCTCCGTTGAATAGGCAATTATTGCAGGCCAAAATAAGTAGCGCGTTGGCATCTGGGCAATTATCTAAAACTAAAGCAGATTTATATTCTCAAGTATTGAATCAACCTTCATCAAATGGTGGTCAATATCAAAATGAAGAGGGTTTTCAATATCAACCTGGTGAGGGCGGAGCACCTTATTTAGGCATGAATCAACAAAATCAAGTCAATCAATCGAGTCCCATGGATTATAAGCAAGCTCTAACAAGACATTTGTTGGGGCTTCCTGCAGAGTTGCCAAATGAAAAAATGCAACGTGAAATTGGAACGTCTAATATTAAAGAGCAAAACAAAGTTGATATTAAACGAGCACAAGAATTGCGTGAATCAGGGAAAGAGTTGTCATTGGCTGGTGTTGATATCAATGGAATTCATGATATTTTAACTGGTCCAGATAGCTTAGGTACTGGTATTACTAAGTCATTGATCGGAAAAGCCGGATTTGGCAGTGAAAAATTAGGTGAATTTAATGAGCGAGCACTAAGGCTTCAAGCGCAAATGGCCCGAGCTTTAAGTGATCGCGGTGGTCAAGGTGCAGCAAATATAGTTGCGAGTGGTAAGCCTAGTAGCTGGAAGAGTACAAGTGAAAACCTTGGTATTACGAATGCGTATGCAGAAAGAATCAAAAATGAATTTGATTTATTAAACCAAGAATATAGAAATATTACAGGAAAAGATTTGCCTTATTCTCTTCCACAGTATGTTCATAATATTGGTCGCAAGATCGATAAAAATATGTTTAAGCCAAAAACAAATCTTACGACAAAAGAAGAATTTCATGCTTATATGGAATCATTGACGCCCGAACAAAGAAGATTGGCAACAGAATATTATAGGAGCAAAAGAAAATGAGTTATATCCCATCTGACGAAGATTTAAGTCAATACGAATATGATGAGCCTTCTTTTGGTCGAAAAGCGATAGATTATGAAAAAGGGTATGGCGCACAACTTCTTCAGTCAGGTGAAAATGCAGCAAGATTTATAGGTAATTTGCCATCCAAGGCTTATGAAGCTATTACAGATAAATCTTTATATAATATTCCAGAATATGATTTCACAAAATTCATTCCCCAATCAGAAGCAGGACAAACTGGAAAACATGTTGGTGAGAATGTAGCCGATATTGCTTCATTATTAATTCCTGGAAAATTAGGATTAAAGGGACTTAGAGCAGCCTTAAGATATCATCCTTTAACAAAAGGACAACTTGGTCGGCAAATACAAGGGCCTTTAGATATTCTTGAGCAAGGAGGATCTCGATCTCCTCTCGGATATCGCCAATTACAGGAAATAAATGATTTATTATCACACCCTGCTTTAGAATCAGGTGGAAGAGCAGGTCGAGCATTAACTTCTCAAGGCAGAAATGCAATTCTGGATGTAGCTGCCGAAGGCAGACCTTCTGGTTTACATTCGGCTCAATCTCTTCTTGGTGATTTAGAGCGCGTGCTTCCACAGGGTGGTGAAGCATTACTTTCAACTACACGCGTTAGACCACTTAAAGAACAATTGCTAGAAGCAATAAAAAAAGGAGCTGGTGAGGTAGGTTTAGAAAAAGAAGCAGATAAATATTTAAAAGCTAGAGAAGCTGCTAGAAGATATTACCGTACGAGAAAAGCAATTAAAAAAATATCTAAACCATTAGGTATTGCTGCTTTATTAAAAACAGGGATTACGGGAATAAAGAATTTACCTTAATCTTCAAAAGCAATATTCCATAAAACCACGCTTATGATTAGCCAGAACAAAAACCACATATTCATCCCCATCATTTAATATGCTCAAATAATATCATAGTGATGATTTATTGTAAATGTGCAATTAAATATTAAATAAGTCATTCCTTTTCTACGAAATTTATCGTAAGGTCATTCTTTGGTTAATGTTTAAGGATGAACTTTGTGAACGAGATAGTATTGGTGAGAGGTAATGAAATATTTACTACTTCATTAGCGATTAGTGAAGGTGTAAAAATAGAACATGATAACGTCGTTAAGTTGATCAAACGATATTCTTATATTGATATTCTTTCTGTGTTTGAAACACGGGATCATAAGACGAAAGGAAGGCCACTAAGTGTTATTTATTTAACTGAATTGCAGGCTACTTTTCTTATCACATTAATGAAGAATTCAGAGAAAGTGATCGAATTTAAATCCTCATTAACTAAAGCATTCTTTAAGCAACGAAAAATACTTCAACAAATTTTAACTCAACAACATAATGCAGATTGGTTATTGCATAGAAATGACACAAAAATAATGCGAAGGGAATGCACAGATAAAATTCAAGAGTTTATTCAATATGCTATATCTCAAGGAAGTAAATCCGCCGAAAAGTATTACATGAGTCTAAGCAGAATGGAATTAACGGGGTTATTTTTACTTGAACAAAAGTATCCTAATGCTCGTGACGTCATGAATTTTAAACAATTGAATTTAATTGAAATGGCTGATGAGGCAATTGCAATCTCATTAGAAGAATCAATGAAGATAGGATTGCCTTACAAAGAGTGCTATCAAAAAGCCAAAGAAAAGATAGAATTACTTGCTAAAATTTTTCCAAAATCACCTTTACCCACTCTTTTAGAAGAAACAAAGTCAAAGCATGTTGAAAAGCTAGCCGAATAGCGTAAAATAGATTTATTCAATATTGATAGCTACGGACAGTAATCAATGCCATTGCCTTCGAACTACTTAATCGCTAGCCCACCGCTCGAATATACATTTTTAACAAATGTTTCTGGCGAACCTTTGTCTGGTGGTAAGGTATATTTCTATAGTGACCCACAATTTTCAGTACCTAAGCCCGTATATCAGCAAACAAATAATATTCAAAATGGTGAGCTACAGTACACACCATTGCGTAATCCACTTATATTAAGCAGCATTGGTACATTTGTAGACGATTCGGGTAATAACCTTACAGTTTTCTACTGGCCTTATGAAGGAACTCCTGATAGTTCTGGCAATCCTCCGGACCCAGAAAATCTTGTTGAGCAGTTATATTTCATACAAGTAAGCGATTCAAATGATGCGTTGCAGTTTTCATTGGAATACTGGCCACCAAATGTTGTTTCTCAGGGTGAAATAGCCACAAACTTAGTTACCTTAAACAATATCCTAACTAATCAACAATTCTCTGAAGTTAATTTTCCATCTGTTGTAGCTACTGCATATAGTGTTACAGGTACGATGACATTAGATGTTGCGCCAGGATGGTATATTGACAGCACTGGAACAGGGACAATTACCGTTCAACAAATTCCTTTGTCTGTTTCTTTTGAGACAGAGGCGCCTTATGCGTTGCAGATTCAATTAACTGTTGGTTTAACTGCGACTTTGAATCAAAAGATTAATCAAAGTCCAAGAATGTTTGCCGATAAAGTATTGTATGGATACTTTCAGGCTGCTTGCACAAGCGGTCAAGAAGTTCAGCTGACGTTGAATTATATTCCGTCTAATGGTGCGATTGCAGCCACACAAATTTGTCAAGATACAACGACTAATGATGGTCAATTTAAGGCAATTAAAGGTCCATCTCAAACAGCAATACCTTATAATCCTGATGCTGCTCCTGGTGGCTATGTCATCATTTCACTGGAGCTGGCGGGCAATACAACAATCCAAGTTACCAGTTTTCAGGTTGTTGGTATAGAAAATGAAACGATTATTCCCCAATACATTGAGACGTCAATACCTCAGCAGCAATCAGAATTGTTTTGGTACTGGCAGCCAAAGTTAAATTATAAGCCCATACCAAGCTATTTAGTTGGATGGGACTTTCCTTTAAATCCAGCTCAATTTGGTGGTGGTACATCAACACCTGTTGCTGTAGGTGCTTTAACTGGCAACAATGCATCGGCTTATATTTGGGACCAAACAATATTGTTTCAAAATGTTAGTAATGCCATCAGTTATTTTAGAAGTGCCACAACGAATGGTCTATCAATAAGCACTACGGGTGATACATCATTTGCATTGGTACAATATCTAGATGCTGCACAAGCTCGTGAAATATTATCGCAACGAAATGCGATTGCAATTAAAGGCGCGGTAAGCACAGGAACATTGACAGGTACTGTCAGTTTATATTGGACCACGGCAGCATTTCCTACAATTACGGCAACAAATAACTATTCTCTTGTACAAACTATTGATGGCACAACGAGTGTTCCAACGGTTCCTACAACGGCTGGTAATTGGGGTGCATGGACAAAGGTTCCGAATAAGATTTTAAAAGATTATGGTCAAATCACATTAACCACAACGAATGCTGAATATGATTTCATTGAATTTGACGCGACAGCAAGTGCTGCTCCTACGACAGCAACTGGATTTGCAATTGTTGTATCTTTTGGTTCTCTTACATCTGCACAAATTGCAACTTTTGATTATATCTCCCTGGTTGGTGGGGACATTGCCACACGGCCTGCTCCCCAAACTCCAGATGAAGTATTGAGAGAGTGTCAATACTATTGGGAGAAAAGTTACAATCCAAGTGTTTTAGCTGGAACTGCTTCAAGTACTGGAGGAGCGCTTTTTTATACTCAAGCAGCCTATGGATATGTTAGCAGCGGAAATCAAAGTAGATTCTGTTATTCCTCATTTGTGGTTCCATATAATACCTGCAAGCGCTCGTCTATACCCGTAAACACTATATACTCACCAAATACTGGAACAGTTGCTATGGTCCATGCATTTGCTACTGATGGCGTTCAAACGCCTACAAATGGGGATATCGGGGTAGGAGCATGGACGCAAATTCAGGGTAATAAAGCTATTGGTTTTCAAGTTACAGGTGCATCAACATTTGGTTCAGGGACAGGCGCTTCAAACCAAGCTACCGCATATGTCTCATTGCAATTTACTGCCGATGCCAGAATCGGAATAGTTTAAAAGGAGTTAAAATGTCAACGAAATTCTTGATGATTAGAGACCTTTCAGGAACAAATGGTTTTGGAATTTCTCCTACATATGATGTTAAGGCATCTTCATTGGCTGTCAATACGGCTCAATCAATAACGGTTCCAAGCAATTATAAAAACTGGATTGCAATATTTAGTTATTCTCCTGGTGCTAATGTGTGGGTTAGATTTGATGGTGGTACGGCGGCTGTTGCGTCTGGTTCATTTGCGAGTGTTAGCTCTGTATTGAATCCAGCTGGACGAGCTGTTAGTGCAGGTCAAGTAATTAGTTTTATTACGGCTGACGCAACAAATCCATACGTTTGCGTTGAATTCCAAATTGTTCAACCTTATACGAATTAAATTATGGCTATATTTAATGTTCCATTAGGTATAAATTTAACGGATAATGATCCAATTAATGTTTCGCCATTTGGATTTGGACCAGCAAATGAGACAAGTTTTATTCCCCCAACATCTTTTTTTATTATTACTGAAGACGGGAAATTTATACTAACGGAAGATAACAAATTCATGATCACGGAGTGATTTAAATGGCAGATGAAAAGTTTAGTCAGTTTGTTACTCAAGGCAGTATTAGTACTGGAAATACTTTAGTTGGACTGAGTAGTGGCATAAACGTTCAATTTAATCCTTTTGCTTTTGCAGACGATTTAACAATTTCTACTTTAACTGTGGGCCAGGGAAATTTCAAAGATTCATTTGGCACTAATGGTGCGTTTGGCTCCAGTGCATTAGGTTCAAATGTTTCTGGTTCAAATAATTCTGCTTTTGGATATGCATCTCTGTCAGCTGTATCAGCGGGTGGAGCGAATAGTGCATTTGGGTCCGGTTCAGGTCAATCAAATGATGGCATAAACAATGTTTATGTTGGGTTCAATAGCGGAGCTTTATTGGGAGTTACCGCGAATGGTGATAACAATGTATTCTTAGGGTCTTATTCTGGAAATGGCGGAGGAAATGTATCCGGATATGATATGCAAGCAGGATCTCACAATACTTTTGTAGGAGTCTTTGCGACTGGAAATAGCACTACTATCAACGGCTCTATTGCGATTGGATATTTTTCTGTTTCGGATGCCGCGACTGGAAGTACCTCTGGAACTTTCGGTCCAGGCATAGCATTTGGAGCATCTGGATTTCCAGTAGGTTTCAGAGGAGATGGAACAGCCATTCCTGCTGGTAGCCAACATTACTGGCGTATGAAGGTTAATGACACGTATTATCAAATTCCATTAATCACAGATGAAGCAGCTTTATTATGGCCTGCGAGCGGGACATTGGCAACAACGGCACAATTGCCTTCTTCAGGTTCTCCTTTAGCCGCTACTAGTGGCGGAACAGGTGTCAGTAATTCATTTAACTTAACAATTAATGCCGCATCCACAATTAACCAAAACGTTTCGACGAATGCTACTCCCACTTTCACAACCATTAAAACTACGCCAGTTGCATCTGCAGCATCAACATTAGTATTAGGAACCGCTTATCAAAACACATTAGGTTACGATGTTATATTAATTGCATATCTTGATATTGCATCAGCAACAGCAGCGGCAATCCTAAGTGGTGTTGGACCAACAAGCACACCTACACAGCAAACGGTTATTGCTTCAATTACTACGGCTACAGATGTATTTATTCCAGTTACTGTATATTTACCTAACAATTACTATGTTAATATAAGTACAACTGGTACAATTTCAGCATCGGTTTCAGGACAACAGGTTACGCCAGTTTAAAGGGATTTTTGAATGGCAATTATTGATATCAGTCAATTACCTCCAGCACCGGCTCTTACCGGCTCTGGAGTTCCGAAAGGTACAGATTTAATACCAGGTACTGATGTCACCGCTATTACGCCATCAACACCGACAGGCGTTACATATAAATACACACAAGCATCAATGCTTAATTTCTATTTATATGCACTCGGGTATTACGTATATCTTGCAACTCGGGTTGCCACAACAGGAAATCTAACCGCAATTTATTCCAATGGCACCGCAGGCGTTGGTGCGACCCTAACTAATTCAGGTGCTTTTGAGCCCATTACAATCGATTCTGTAGCTCTATCTCTAAATGATAGGGTCTTAGTATGGAGTCAATCTAACAACGTCCAAAACGGCTTATATTACGTTTCAACTGTAGGCGATAATGTTGCCGTTAATTGGGTATTAACACGTACCACGGATTTTAATACTACAGCACAAATAATCCAATTTGGGTTAGTGTTTGTCAATCAAGGCAGCACATATGCTGGGAGACTTTTTGAAGAAACGGCTGATACGCCTATTACAATCGGCACGAATGCCATTACCTTTGCTCTGTTTAGCTTTGCTACCCAGTCTAATTTTACTTGGAATGACATTACAGGTAGCTCTGCTGATATGGTTCCTAATAATGGCTATATTGCTGATTTTGGTTCTCTGGTAACATTGACACTTCCAACTTCCGCTGCTTTTGGCACAGAACTTGCGGTATGTGGGAAAGGTTCAGGTTTATTTACAGTGGTAACAAACGCAGGACAATCAATAGTCTTTGGTGAAGTGACAGCAACAACAAGCGTTGCTTCAATGTTGGCCTCTGATTCATTAAGATTAGTCTGTACCATTGCAAATACACAGTGGACTCTTACTGGCGGTCCGCAGGGAAGCTTTACTATAACTTAAACAATAAATACACGGAGTGTACAAATGGCGACCAATAATAGTTTAAATATAAACAGTTCAACCCCCCTAATACTTGCATGGGGCGGTACGAATGCAAATTTAACTGCATCTAACGGTGGTTTGGTTTATACCGACGCATCAAAAATGGCGATTTTGTCTGGAACTGCAACAGCCAATCAGATTCCTTTATCTGGTTCTAGTTCTGCACCAAGCTGGTCAACAGCAACATACTTATCTACATTAGTTGCTAATGAGCTTGTTTATGCATCAGCATCAAACACCATGGCACAGATTACAACTGCTAATAGCGCTGCATTAGTTACAAACTCTTCTGGTGTTCCTGCGTTCACGTCTTCAATGACAGATGGTCAATTGTTGATTGGTTCTACAGGTGCTACACCAGCAACTGCTACATTGACTGCAGGAACTGGTATCAGTATCACCAATGCCGCTGGAAGCATCACTATTACCAATACTGGCGCAATGATAACCTGGGCAAATATTACCGGTACAACACAAGCTGCCGCAGTAAATACAGGATATGTTGTTGGAAATGCCTCTCAAACAACAGTTACATTACCGGCTACTGCTGCTTTAGGTTCTATTGTAGAAATTGCTGGTAAAGGCGCTGCTGGATGGGTACTAGCTGCTAACACTGGACAAACAATTCAGTTAGGTTCTGTAGCTACAAGTACAGCGGGCACTGTTACATCTGCTAATCAGTATGACTGCATCCGTGTAGTATGTGTTACGGCAAATACCACCTGGGTTGCACTTTCTGCGTGGAGTAATGGTTTTACAACTACCTAATATATTGAACATACAGGTATGTTTATATGCAATAGCCTTCTGTTAAAGAGGCTATACATTGATAAATAGAAAACATAAAATAAATCAAGTGACGCTAAAAAAGGTAAAATACCTTAGAATTAAAGACTGAAAAAAGTCACGGAGCGAAACAAGTGAGCATAAATAATAGTTTGAATATAAATGCGTCATCACCTCTCATCCCCGCATGGGGTGGGACGGGTGTATCCAATGGCACTAATACGCTCACTATTGGTGCTAACTCTTTTATTAATCAAGATGTGAGGACAAGTGCGAGTCCACAGTTTGTAAATTTAACCCAAGGTTATTCTACTACTGCTACGGCTGGAACAACTACCACCTTAACTAATTCAAGTAATAATCAACAATATTTTACAGGTATTTTGACACAAACAGTTCAATTGCCAGTAACTTCTACATTAGTTTTAGGTCAGCAATATTTAATAGTTAATAATTCTACTGGAACAGTTACAGTTACTTCGTCTGGAGGCAGTACAATTCAGGCCCTCCCGACAAATACACAAATAATCGTTACTGTCATCGATACAACTTTAACGACAGCATCAGCATGGAATTCAGATTATTCATCAGATACTTTGGGTGTTGCGACATTAACTGGTACCTCGAATCAGGTTCTAGTAAATGGAGGGGTAGGTCCTGTAACAGGGGCTGTCACTCTTACTCTTCCTCAAAGCATTGGAACAGGAAGTTCACCTACTTTTTCTTCATTGACTTTGACTTCGCCATTATCTTTAGCAAATGGAGGGACGAGTGCAAGTATTACCACCGCAAATAATAGCATATTCGCTACTAATGGATCGGGTATTGTAGGTCTAACGACTTCATTGCCTTCCGCTGTTCAAGTTGGTGTAAATAGCTTAAATTCTGGCACAAGCGCTAGTTCCTCCACGTTTTGGAGGGGTGACGGAACATGGGCAACTCCGGCAGGTACAGGGGTTTCGAGTGTTTCTGGAACCACAAACCGAATAACCTCCACGGGCGGTACTACCCCGGTCATAGACATCTCAGCAAGTTATGTCGGTCAAGCATCTATAACAACCCTTGGAACAATAACAACCGGGGTTTGGAATGGTACGGCTATAGACTTGGCAAACTTCGTCACGGGGAATCTAGCAGTTACCCATCTGAATAGCGGAACAGGGGCTAGCAGCTCTACATTCTGGCGAGGTGATGGCACTTGGGCAGCTCCTAGCGGAAGCGGTACGGTTAATAGTGGTCTAATTAATCAACTAGCTTGGTACGCGGCAAATGGTACGGCTGTTTCAGGATTGAGTACGGCGGCTTCTGGCGTTTTAGTTACTTCGGCAGGTTCAGTTCCAAGTATAAGCACGACCCTACCGAACGGCCTAGCAATGGGTACTCCGGCTTCGTTGACTTTGACCAACGCAACTGGACTGCCTATTTCTGGAATCACAGGATTGGGAACCGGAGTTGCAACAGCTTTAGCCATAAATGTCGGCTCGGCAGG
>JGI24890J29729_1000095_pt1 | contig 71912 bp, 81 predicted proteins | sample FreactcultureFD7_FD_29729 | JGI IMG/M metagenome (IMG submission 29729)
CCCCTCTCGCCGAACTCGCTCAACTTCTCCCACCGTCCACACACCTCTCAGCACATTCAGATATACAAGAGGGCATAGCTATAGATCTACAGGATGAGTCAGATACAACGTGGGTATCCTTTTCTCTCCTCGCTTGATCCCCCCCTCTCTTAGTTCATCAATCCCCGATTCAAATTACACCGCTCTCGACCCGTGTCACTTGATCTGGTCAGGGCAGCAACTCGAGGTGACTCATGAGATGCTAGAGACTGTATGGACAAACCCTAGGAGCTTCAAAGGGGGTTCCCTTGAAATTGTTGATCAAGGTCCCTCTTTCCACTCGTTTCTCAACTGTGGGGTAACCCTCTTGCAGGACAGGTCCTTGCAAGGTGTCAACGCAAGGAGCAGTGAATGTTGGCTGTTGACTCACAAGATCAGTTTTCCCCACTCTCTCTCAAGATGCGTTGCTGACCCTGTTTGATCGGAATTCACCGTCGATCGCAATTTAGCTCCACTACGTTCATCCGCTGCACCACCTACACCTCAAGAGATCGAACGCAAACTCGGCTCGCCAACTGCAGATATTCCTCCTCAGCCCCAACCCATTTCCATCGAAGCAGTCGAATTACAACGAAGACCGAGTAATCAGAGTCGCAGAGTGAATTCCACCTCTCTTCTGTACTATAGCGAGTTATGATAGTTAACATAGCGCTATACAGGGTCCCGCTTCACAATCTGGAGGAGAAGAAGAAGAGTCATTTCCCTCACCACCTCGTCAAACCATTCCTCTCGCTGCGATCTCCGAAACTGATGATGCACTCGCCTCTGGAAGCGAGTCTGACGCTTCTTCCGACGGAGAACAACGCTCACCGCGACAAGGATTCGCCCAGAAGCCGTCGGCTCCTTCGAGAATGAGTCGAGACAGTGGAGGACTCAGCGAGAATATCGCACTCAAAAGTGGTTATCTGATGAAGAAGGGAGAGAGACGCAAAGCTTGGAAGAAGAGATGGTTCGTGTTAAGGGGAGGACAACTTGCGATGTACAAGAGTGACAAAGTACGTTTGAGCTCTCGATTTCTCGTTGATTTTAACTAATTCGTTTTCCCGTTCTCGCTGACTAGGAATACCGACTTCTTCGCTTGATCCCGATTACCGATATCCATATGGCTGCTCCCATCGAGATGAAGAAGCATCTTCATACTTTCGGAATCGTTACCCCTCGTCGAACTTACTATGTCAAAGCCGAATCTGAAGGAGAAGTACAACAATGGTGTCAAAACATCGAACGAGCCCGTCTAGAGTCGAAGAATGGTCGGACTGCTGCTAGCCTCGACACTCCCACCGACGAGAACCTTCGTACTCCAATGGGTCACTCCCCTGCTCAAACTCCGACGGGTTACGCTTCCCCTTCTTCTTCATCCGCTATCCCTATTCCCAACGCTCTCGAATCCTATCCCTCCCATTCTTATCAGCCTCACAGCTACGCGACAACCGCTTCGACTTCTGCCTCGAACTTCGCCTCTTCGTCCTTCACCTCGAACTCGAGTAGCGCCCAAGGATACGCTCCTCAAATCTCCACCTCGCCTCAATCGAACGCTGCATTCCCTCATCAGTCGTCGCCGGGAGAAGGCGATCTTCAGCAACTCTCGTCAGAAGTTCAACGTTTACGCCTTCCCTCCCACGTCGACCCTACACGCTCAATGAGCAGCGGCAGCGAGTCACTCGCACCTCCAGTCGGCCTCTCGAGCTCATCTTACGGAGGCTACGATTCAACGAGTTCCTACGACGCTTCCCGAGCGAGTCAACCGAGTCCTTCCCCCGGTATCGTCTCGAGTTCAGAGGACGAGGATGGCTTCGAAGCTTACACGGGAGCTCAGTGGAGTACTCCAGGAGCAGTCGATCGGAATGAACGAAGAGGACGAAGCGATTCGTATTTCCAACAAGCAGTTCAAGCCCAACCTCCTCCACCTCAACTCGTCGCCCCTTCGATGCTGTCGCCACCTGTAGGAGGATCAGGAGTAGGAGGAGCAAGCTCGCAGAGTCAGACTCAAGGTCAAACGGGTTTCGCAGATCCCAACAAAGTCATTTTGGCGGGATACCTGATGAAGCAAGGGAAAAGGAAAAGTTGGAGGAAGCGATGGTTCGTGCTCATGAGTGGCATGCTCATGTACAGTCGCAGTCACATGGTACGTTCTCTTTCAATCATCTCTTCTCGGGAGCTGGAAAGCTGAACGAAACTCGCTTCCTCACAGGATACGAAAATGCATCGACAAATCCCTCTCTCGGCTATTCTAGATGCCATCGAATATGAAGCACCTCCCGCTCCCGTCAGGCAGCGAACACTACCTCTCAACGGATCACTCTCGACAACTTCGGAAGACTACTCTCGTTCTCTCGGAGACGGAAAGAAGAATTACGAGCACTGCTTCAAGATCATCACTCCGAAACGGACCTACCTCGTCTGTGCGCCAAGTGAGGAGGACGAGATCAAGTGGCTCGCAGCTCTCCAATGCCTCGTCGCGAGGAAGTCTAGTCAAGGAGCTCCCACTTCCTCGACTTTGTCCCCTCCCGCTTCATCCTCGATCACCCAATCCCTCTCCTCTCCATTACCTACACCTTCCGCAGCTCCTTCACGAGCACTCTCACAACGTCAACAATCTCAAGACGAGTCGACATCGAAACCTCCTCCTCCTACGACCGCTTCAAACCTCTCCCGACCGAGTCACGGCAGACATCGAAGTCTCACTGAGGCGGCACAGAACGCAGTGAGGGATGTAGAGAAGCGATTCCACTTTCAAGGAGCGTCAGGATCTGCGAGAGCTTGAACGGACTGGTGAAAGGGAGGAAATTGTTCATAACTGATATTTCTCGAAATCTTGTTCACTTTGAATGTCATACTATTACGAAAGTAGTCTTCTACGACTCAGTGGTGAGCAAATAGCGAGAATGCGAAGTAGTCGAGTCTTGCGAAACGAATTTCAAGGTTGTCCTTCAACGATGCGTTTCCGACCGCCGATACCTCTCCTACTTTTCTCAATTGCGTGCCTGATCCTTCCATTCACCTCCAGTACATCAACAGATGGTGAACGGTATTCGGAATCGCTACGCTNGACCCCTTTCCCTGATGGCAAGCTCCACTCTAACTTTCGGTTCGAATTGAGCGGTCCCTGGACAGAGGAGGCACCTTTACTGGACTATAACATCAATAGTAAGCTCTATGATACTCTTGCCATGTCGACAAAGCTCACAGAGGCTTGTCTTGAGCAGCTCAACATCATTCAATCTTACCTCGACTCTTGACCTCCCTCACTCGACAATTTCGTATCACTACGTTTCGTTTGACCCTCTCATCTGGTAGATGGAATCAGAATTGGCCGTTGCAACTTCCAGCGGAACTGCCTGCGAGTGGCATCGAACTCGTAGCTTGGTTGGAAACGCTCGAAGGAGAATCACATGAGGAGGAACTACAACGGTGGGAGAGCTTTGTCGGAGCTGTAGGAGGTTTATTCTGTGCGGGCATAGAGGGCCAAGCAGCTAGGAGAGAAACGAGTAGTCCGGACTGGAGTTACACTTTTGAAGGAGAAGGAGACGAAACTGGTCAGTTGCACTCGCTCGAATGCGGCACTCTATCTTGGCAGCTGACTGATATTCACTTATGATACAGAGCATCGACTGTATCGACTGGCGATGCCTCGTCTGGCTGCAGCTTGTACCGAATCGTTGACCCCCTTCCTTTCTCTCCTCCCTTGCTCTTCACACGCTGGGCTCAGCTCTCTCCTCAACCCACATCGCTTATTCGATGGAGAATGGACTTTGATCGACATTGGCGTCAAGCGCTTTGAGCAAGATATAAAAGTAGATTTGGGAGTTGGGAGTGTAGTCGATCCAGTTCGAAGGGACAGAATGATTGGTCAGCTGGGACGACGGCGTGAGTTATCTATTCTCTGTGAGTGTCCGGTACGAGTTTACCATCGTCTGATTGTGTTCCTGCTTGTTCCAGAGTTCTCGTTCTCGAGTCTTTATGACAGAACTCTCAAAACCGCTTGTCCAGTCGCTACTTCTTCGGAAGTTCAATTAGTCGTTCCAGTCGACTCTATCAACCCTTTCGAGATTGAGCCAAGCTCTTCCAAGGAGCTGAAGAACATCGAGGGGAGAGATACGGTAGTTTGGGATACCAGGAAAGGTGAGTTTTCACAGCCTGCCAATCTGATTTGCCACGAATTGATACCTATTGTCGTAGCTATTGGTTCAGAAGCGCTCGATGTGCGAATGACTTGGCCAGACGAGAATCCCTTCCGATATCGTGAGCCCGCCGTTATCTTTCCGGACTCCCTTACACTGACAACTGGACACTTGTTCAATACAGCACCAACATCACATGTACTTGCGCTTCCTTTGTCGGCAAGACGAGTACTCGAGGGATACGGGCAGGAGCGAGGAAGGATCGGAGTCGAGATTACGAACAATCTCGCTCGAGAAGTCGGAATTGTTTGGGTTGAAACTTGGCCATGGTGGATTCGAGGATTTGTCAGTTCGATGGAGAACTTGATCGAAACCAACTCATCGAGAGGTAAGCTTTCCTCGCTCTGCTGCCTCATCGCTTTCCTCGCTCTTCAAACCTGATCGCATGCGCTCTTCACAGCTGTCGTATCAGATATCAACTACACTCCTCCGATTGTTCGATCTCGACCGACGACATTGCAAGTTCGCCTTCGACTCCCTCCCTCTTCAACTTCTCGACACACTCTCGACTTCGAATCCTCTGCATTATGGTACACAGAATACCCTTCCGATGCGAATAGAGGCTTCTCCCTCCCGGGAGCTATCATCAGTCTCCTCGATGACTCGCCCTCATCAGAGGCAACCTCGCTATTCAAGATGCAAACTCCCACAACTCTTATCTCCTTGCCCTTACCCGATTTCTCAATGCCTTACAACGTCATCATCTTGACTTCTACGACGATCGCACTCTTCTTCGGTAGTGTCGTCAACGGTATGTTGCGGCGATGGTTCTGTGTAGATGTCGAAAGCGAAGAGAAGGTGAAGAAGCAATAGATTTCCCACTTTTCGTAAACCTCAGGAATCGACCGTCAGAGACCCTCCTTCTCACACTGACGTTCTCCTTGGTAGGGAGGACTCGAGCCATCAGGCCATCCAGCGCGGTTCGTGTTTGCTTCGCGGGACTGACATCCAGGAAAGAAAAAAACGTGCTTGCGAAGGAAACCGTTGAAAACTCGTCTTGCACCGGCTCGCTTTCATCGTCTCGTATTGTCCTTCAACAGTTCTGATCTACTGCTCGAAGTCGTTCGCGTGTCAAGCGAAAGCTTCCGAGTGATCCGCTCCTCCTTCAGCTCGCTCATAGCCGGCGTCTGAGAAAAAGCGAAAGCTGAGTTACGATTGTGTTCGATGCATTGGCTTGGAGAAAGCTCGTTCAAGGACGACACGAATGAAAACAGCTACGACAGCTTGTCTGACTTTAGCACGATTTGGAAGAACGTGAATCGAGGTCGATCGTCGATGCGAATTCGAATTGATTGATTTTGCTTGCATTTAACAATTGAACCTCGATCACAACCAACTTGATAGAGAGTATACTCCTCACAGCGATAGACCAAGACAAGTCGAGTACTCAAGATCAGCTCTACGAGCATTCTCCCTCTCTCCTTGAATCGCCTCCACACCACTTAAACCTTTCACACACCGATTCCTCTTTCGCTTCTACTCGGCACAACTCGCACAGTACAGTAAAGGGGTTTACTAGCATCGTAGTAGTTGCAAGATACCCATCGAATGGTCCAGCAGTCGTCCAATCAGCCTTCAACCTCTATAAACTCTTCTGCTCCCGCTGTTCGACCTCCCCATCAACGTACTGGTTCAACTTCACCTCCAGATCCTGCCAATTCAATCAAGCAAGATTCAACTCCACCTAGTAACTCTCCTCCAGCCGTTCGGTCCTTCCCTATAGTCCGAACGGCGAGTATGAGTGGTCCAACTTCGCCCCGCCCCTCTCGACCTTCAGTCGCTACTCGACCATCTTATATCGCACTCCCTCCTCCTTCGACTCACAACGGTTTCCAAATTCCACATTCCCATCCTCCCGATGTAGTCTCCCCCATGGCAGAGCGATCGGTCTCTTCGGCGGAATCTGGTGGTAGTCGAGTGGCCCCAGATCTTGGTGGAAGTTCTGCTCGTTACTTCCCGATGAGGACCGTCATGTATCCCTCGACCAGTTCAGATCGAGTTACTTCACCTTCGGCGACGAGTAGCAAGAGGAGTAGAGGAGGAAGTGAATCAGTTACTTCGGGACCCAAACATGGAAATGGAGGAGGTGGGAATCGGTCGAGCATCATTGGGAGAGTTAGTGAGCAAGGAAATGAAGAGCGTGAACAAGCGGGACGACCAAATCTTCAACGGAGGAATTCAAGTAGTCAGACGCCGACAGGTCCCGAATCAAACGGTAACGGTCGACATTCTCATCGATCTCCTTCCCACGCTTCATCTCAGGACAAGCCAGAATCCCTCGATCCTTACCTTCCAGAACCCACGACACATGCCAGAATTGGCGATCCAGATTCAGACGATGAAGAAGCGGTCGAAAAGGAGGAAATCAAGCAATCTTCTCAAGTTCAAGAGCACGATTTTGGAGATGAGGGGGACAACGGAGCAAAGATGAGACCAGTGAAGAACAAGGTCAACTACGATGAGAGGGAACCTGCGAGTACAGAAACTCCGTCTCGGAGCAGTTCAGCATCGAGTCGACCGCTCATCCTCACTTCTCGTTTCGAACATCAAGTGACGGAAGATGGAGAGATCTTGATCTTGACGGGTCGCGAAGGGCAGTTGATGACTTGTGAAGACGAGGTAAGCTTTCGTTCGAGCATTTCGGACCGTTGAATCGAGGACTGACAATTATTTCTCTCTCCAGCCTATTCACGCTCCTGGAGCGATTCAAGCTTTCGGAGTTCTCATCGCTTTCGAACAAGAAGAAGATGATCGCTTAGTTGTTCGTCAAGTGTCAGAGGTAAGCTTGATTCCATGACAGAATCTTCTCTTTTGCCTAATCGCCGTTATTTCGTCTCGCAGAATTCTGGTTTCATCCTCGGTCTCCCTCCGAAAGCCCTCTTCCAAGTCGACTGTCTCACTCACCTACTCCCCGAAGATGAAGTCGACGCCCTCTTCGACGCTCTCGATGCCGTCGACGAACGGGACAACGATCCTTCGAACGAAGAAACAGGTCCTTACACCTTCACGCTGTCCGGTTTCGGATTACCCGGTACTGGTACACGAGATGCTCAGAGTCCCGAGCGACTCGAATGGACTTGTCACGCAGCCGTTCACCGACCGACTCGCAAAACTCGCCCAAAACTCGTTGTCCTCGAACTCGAACTCGTCGACGATCAACTCAATCCTCTCAACACGATCCCAGATGAACCAATGACTGAAGACGAACGAGTGGGATTCGCCGAACCGGAAATGTATGGAGAGAAGGGTTTGATCAACCCTTCGGAAGCGGAACTGCTGGAATCGACCGTCTCGCTCGCGAAACCGTTACGAGTCTTGGCACGGGCGAAAGCTACTCAAGCGAGACGAAGGAACAAGCAGGCTTCGAGAGCGATGGGAGAGATGGATATTCTCGGGTTACTTGGTCAAATTAACGAGCAATTGGGAAAGGCTGAAGATCTTGCAGGTTTCCTCAAGGTTTGTTGCTTTCTCTCTACGCTCGCTCGCTCGCTTCTGTATACTGATACCAAGTCTTGCTTTCACAGGTCGTCGCCGGTGTGTTCCGAGAACTTACCGAGTTTGATCGAGTGATGGTTTATCAGGTTCGTTTCTTTACCACGAGTCTCACGGCGAAAAAGGCTAACCTGATGAATCAATCATAGTTCGACGAACAATGGAACGGTCGAGTCGTTGCGGAACAGGTCGATTGGTCAAGGACAAAAGATCTTTTCCGAGGACTCAATTTCCCTGCTTCCGACATTCCCGCTCAAGCTCGAGAGCTGTATCGAATCAACAAAGTCCGAGTACTCTACGATCGGGATCAACCTACTGCTCGACTGTGTTGCAGGGATGTCGACGAAGTTGACAATCCCCTCGATATGACTCACTGTCACTTGCGAGCGATGAGTCCGATTCATATCAAGTGAGCTCGCATCCGACTTTCTCTCCTTCGTTTCGGTCGCTCACCCTGTTGCTCGATTGCTAGGTACCTCGGCAATATGGGTGTCAGATCCTCGATGTCTGTTTCGATTACCGCTTTCGGAGATCTTTGGGGTCTCCTCGCTCTCCACACTTATGGACGTTACGGTCATCGAGTCTCCTTCCCCGTTCGACAACTTTGCAAGCTTCTCGGAGAATCCATCTCTCGCAATATTGAAAGAATCTCCTACGCTCGTCGACTTCAAGCAAGAAAATTGATCAACACCGAAGCATCGGATGCAAACCCGAGTGGATACATCGTCGCAAAGGCTGAAGATTTACTCGACCTCTTCCACGCTGATTTCGGTATCCTTAGTATCGGTGACGAAGCCAAGGTAAGCGCAATCTTGCTCTTCGCCAGTACTGTTATTGACTTTTCTCCTTCCTTGCAGATTCTCGGTCCTGTCAAGAACTCTCAAGAACTTCTCGCTGTGCTCGAATACCTCAGAGTCAAGTGCTATACGTACACTCATTCCCTCCCTGCATAACGTTTGTCGAAATCGCTGAACAAAGTTTCGCTTTTTCTAGCACGATGCAACACACGACCGACATCAAGCAAGACTTCCCCGACATCGAATATCCACCAGGATTTGGACTCGTTTCTGGAATGTTGACGGTTCCTCTGTCTAGTGAAGGAAAAGATTTCATCGTCTTCTTCCGAAAAGGTGTCGTTGCGGAGGTACAATGGGCTGGAAACCCGTACGCGAACAAGACGCAAGGTGATGGCTATCGACCTCTCGAGCCACGACAGTCTTTCAAGATTTGGACGGAGAAAGTTACGGGAAAGAGTCGTGCTTGGACTGATGAAGAGAAGGAGACGGCCGGTGTGCTATGCTTGGTCTACGGTACGTTCCAAGTCTATGCGCCCATCTTTGCGAGCACGAGGCTGACTTGCTCGCTCGTTGTAATCAGGTAAATTCATCGCTGTTTGGCGAGAAAAGGAAAACGCTCTCGCAAGAAGTCAACTCACAAATCTTCTTCTCGCCAACGCGAGTCATGAAGTTCGAACTCCTCTCAATGCTATCATCAAGTGCGTTGTCGCTCTTCATAAATTCCTCTGCCTAATTCGATTTACTGACTCTCTCGTAATTTCACAGTTATCTCGAACTCGCTCTCGATGGACCGATACAGGGAGAAGTGCGTGATAACTTAGTACGAAGTCATGCTGCTTCCAAGTCTCTCATTCATGTCATCAATGATCTTCTCGTGAGTTTCTCAACATCGTTGATTCAGTTTCCGTAAGCTTATCATAAGTGATTCGTCAATAGGATCTCACTCGCACGGAGAAGGGGAACGAACTCTTCCTCACGGACCCATTCGATATCGGAAAGACGCTATCTGAAGCAGTTGATGTTCACCGAGAAGAATGTGAGCGAAGAGGGATTACGCTCGATGTCGTGGAGAATCCTTCTGGAACACCCTCAACGTTACTCGGAGATCGGGCAAAGGTTCGACAGATCGTCACGAACGTCGTTGGAAACGCTCGTGAGTTCAGACTCTTTTCAGACATCTCGTCGATCGTTTGCTCACCATCGATTCTCGCAGTCAAACACACGAAAGAGGGTGGTATCCTTATTGAATGGGGCGAACAAGTCGACTCCAACATACAGGATGCTTTCAACGAGAAGAAAGACTCGATTCGAATCGGTATCTCTGTGTAAGTCATGATTCGATCAGTCTGATCTTGGCTTCCTTGAGACTGACTGCGTCTCGTTTCGACCTCTGTAGTACCGACACAGGCTCTGGCATCCCGGAGCGAAAGCTCGAAGCGATCTTCCGCCAATTCGAGCAAGTCTCAACGGTCGGAGATCAAGAGCGATCGGAAGAGTCGGAGGCTTCTGTCGGTTTAGGCTTGGCTGTAGTCGCACGAATTGTTCGGTGAGTATTGCTCTCTTCTGTGACAACCGGGAACAATCACTGACGAGACGGAACGATCTTGTAGAAATCTGGACGGTCAACTACAAGTCGAGTCGAAAGTCAACGAAGGGTCAAAATTCACCTTCATTCTTCCGTTCCGACTTGCTCAGCTCGACAATTCTCCACCAGGACAACAGCCGATTGACGGACCGAACGGTTCAGGTTCAGGATCAGATTCGACAGATCGAGTGGTCGTTCCCGGCGCAGAGCGAAATCCCCTCGTTCGACGACGCAGCAAGGCTTCGAATGGTTCTCGAACATCAGCGGAATCCTCTGGTACCTCCGACATTGATTCATTGATCAACGCAATGACTTCTTCGCACATGGATCAACCAGGTCGAGCCCCTCAAGCCCCTCATTCTGCATCTTCTCGCTCGTCCCGATCCGCCCTTTCATTCCGCACCGCTCACTCGGGACAGTCCGGCCCTTCAGCCTCTTCAGCCGTCACACCGTTCCTCGACTCGTTTGGTCGCGGCAAGAAGGATTCGAGAAGAGGCGAAATGGTCATCAAGGATGCGAAAACACCTCTACGAGCCTCTCGTCTTTCTTCCGATCACTCTGCTGAACCCACCTCCAACACGTCGCCTATGCCTTCTCCTCTTCACTCTGTCGACAATCCCCTCGATTCATCGCACTATCAATCTCTCGGAGGTGTCGCTTCCTCCTTCCAATCTCCTCCTCCGCTCTCATCTTCTGCCCAAAGTCCAAAAGCTGTCAACGAGCAGCCTTTCGGACCTTCCCCTCGGCCCAGTCCAACACATCCGCCTTCTGTCGAAGACCATACCCCTCGACCCTCGACTCCTACCTCGCCTCGAAAACCTCAAGAAGGCTTCTCTTCGTCGCACAGCGCCATTTCCTCCTCACGAAGTGCTGTCTCGTCCTCTCTCGGCGCTACTTCATCGAATTCCGGGTCCAACTCGTCGAGTGTGCGACATGTCAGCGAATTCCGCAAAGGCTCGATGTCGAATGCGACAACGAAGGGTATCCCGAAGATGCGAGTGTTAGTTGTCGAGGATGAGGTGAGCCTTTCTTGCTTGATTTCTCATAAAGCACCGACGCTAACCGAATGAGAATGAATAGATGGTAAACCGAATGATCATTCAACAACGACTGAGAAAGGACGGTCACGATGTCGTCGTCGTCGAACATGGAGGAGCCGCTGTTCGCAAGTTCAAGGAAGACCGTAATTTCGATATCATTCTCATGGATTTGCAGATGCCAATCATGGGAGGACTCGTACGTTTCTTCTCTTGTCGTTCGTTCACGATCTCTTCGCCAACCTCGTGGTAATTTCAACAGGAAGCGACTCAGAACATCAGGAAGCTTGAACAAGAATCTCCCTTACCAGAATCGGATCAAAGAACTTCGAGCGTTCTCAACAATCGAGTACCGGTCTTTGCTGTGACGGCTTCTCTACCTGAGCGAGACCGTGGGACAATCATCTCGGCAGGTCTCGATGGATGGGCTCTCAAACCTCTAGCATTCGATCGACTGAGGGAACTCATGCAAGGTGCAACTGATTCGGAGAAACGAAATGAAAACGTTTACAAGTTCGTCGCTTTTCACCCTTTCTCTCTTGGCTCTCAACCTCGCAACTTACTTTGATTTCACTGTGACAGGCCCGGTGCTTGGGAACGAGGAGGTTGGCTTTCGAAATCACCTTCACCAAACTCTTCCCGAAAATCTTCAGAAATTCGACGATCTCGAACTTCGCAATCCAATGATACCCAACACTCGGATGACTCGAGTCGAGTCTTCTAATCTTGTATATTCGCTTTTCTGACAGGTTTCATGGGATAAAGATACACGCATAATTCTCGTACCTTGTTGACACAATCACCGGTTCCTTCCTCGTTTCTTTTCCTCCTTTCACTCTTGGGAATTATTTGTCTACTCTACTCGTCTTTTAGTTCATCTCTCCTACCGTACCATCATCGCACGATCGTTCTTCCTCGATTCCCCATTTGTTATAGTAGTCATTAAGGTTAATCCTGCTTCCTCTTCGTTTCTTCTCTTGGGCAAATATAGCATGCAATGCTCTCGGGACTCTTCGATATCTAGCTCGAGTTTCGAGTTTCGGAAAGAGGCGCTCGCGAGTTTGACAACTTCCTCTGAATCTGCATAACTGTCTGTATCCGGCTCTCGGATTTTGTCGTTTGAGGCCCATTGCCACTTCGTACTTACTCGGACAGCCTGTTGGCGCATATATAGACTCGAGACAATCTAGTAGGGTTAAGATAGTACGAGATAAACTAGTTGTCAGCTATCGAAGAGTAACGCTTGTCTGCCTTTCAAGAGTTCTCTTTGCGTTGTGATCCTCTCATTGATAGCCTGTCTTCCGATGCCCGTTGTAGCAGAGTTTGAAGCAGACCTGAGACTGTCTCTTGATACTTCGCAAGGGTTTTCCCAAGTCGTTCATGTTTTTCTTCGCTTGGAACCAGCACAGGAGGATTTTGTCTTCTTACACCAATAGCCGAAGGGCTACAGAGCTTTGGGTGGCTCTATCACACATTACTAGTCGCAACACGCCACGGACGAGCTGACCTATCTGCAGCTATTGGATAAGTGAAAAAATTGGACTCGAGGTTGCGCTTTGTCGCCAATCCCGCTCAAACTTACTCATCGTCATCCTTGTTCCGAATCGACATTTTGGATCCATAGTGCGACGAGACGAGACTCTCCAGACAACCAGAAGTACGAAAGCTGAGCGTTGAGAGTACAACTTGCTGCAGGAAATGTAGAGCAAAGTCAACACAGAATGTTCGAAGAGCACGAGAACGACTCTTGAGCTGTTTAGCAGCTGCTGATATCGATCCACATGACCGTGATCGACCGTGTCGAGTCGCCATTGGGTAGTCCGAAATATCGAAAGCGACGGCGAAGGAGAAAAGCTTGAGATGGTGCTCAATCGAGCGAGAAGCCAAGCGAGCTCTAACTTGATGCTACATGTACTAGAGAGCCTTTACGAGAAAGTGAGCGAAGTGGAAGAGGAAGAAAGAGCGAGCGAATAATTTGGATCAACTCTAGCTCTCTCCATCTCTGCACGCGTGACTCAGGAAGCCTCGAACACCACCATCAGAAGTACTTTTACACCGACAGCTATGTCCAACCTCGTTCGTGCCTTTCCCCCTACCCTCAGCCCGAAATCTAGATGTCGATCTAATCTGGTCCAAACCTGCGCTCTCAAAACCTCGCACGATATATAGAAACTCCTATATGGATCAAATAAACCCTGGAGTAACTATCATCCCGTCAATGATTCGATCCGAGGTGGTAAGTCGACTTCTGAATTCGTGATTTCACCTTCGAACGTCGCAACTTTCGCAGGCGAACTAGGTGAGCTCGTCTTCGCTTTCAACTGAAGCAATGCTGACGAGTGAGTCGTCTCATAGACATCACCGCGCTCGGAGGTGCGGGGTTCGCAAGCCAATCGACCACTTTCGAGTCCCCTCGTCTCTCCCTTCCTTCTGCTACCTACTCTGGCCTCTCAATCGATCTCTTACTTCCATCAAGCCCAGCTTCAGGCTCGGAGAAACAAGGGGGAAAAGTCGAACCTGTTCAACCGAGGAAACATGTCTTGGTTCTCAAAAACACGAAACCGCCAACTCGACCAGACGGGAGGAGGGAGAGTGTAATCTCTTACGAATTCGAGTTTGACGTCGAGGACCTCGCGTGTGGATCTTCGAGCGAGTTGGCATCTGATGAAGAGAAACATATCGGAGGGGAGAAGAGGAAACGGGAGGTCCAGGTCTCGGCGGAATGGAGTGACTTCAAAGCTACTTATCGAGGGCGACCGAAGGAAGATGCACCACCCCTCGATCCTTCTGATATCTACGAGTGCGTCTGACTCCGCATGCTTTCGAGAAGAGAAACTGATCAGCCTAGCTCCCACAGATTGAGCTGGATGTGCCGCTCATCCTTTGGCTATCAAGCTGGACCGTTCTCTCTAGACATCGTTTCGCTGTCGGCTGTCAGACGGGAAGCCACGATAAGAAGAGGTCTGGTAGGAGTCATTCAACGCCTCTGGATTGGCTTCTTGAACTTGTTCTCGCGATTGACTCGAAGAAGGGACGGTTCGATAAGACTCGACTAGACGTAATAGTGTAACGTAGCGTACGCTTTCCGAATCGGAGGGAGAACAGTAGATGAACGAGAGAATAGTACAAAAACGAGAGAGTAGAAAACAACCAAAGAGCACTTATAACGAGGATTGAGATGGGTAAGGACTGACAAACAAGGAAAGAGTAGCAACGAGAGCGAGTGTGTATGTGCGAAGGAACCCCGTCTACAAGTACAGTACAAAGAGAAAATCACATTCTTTTTTAACGAAAGTTTGCGTTGTCCGAGGATTCGAGGAAAGAGAGAGAGAAAGAGGAGGGCATCAGGCGTATCCGGGTAACGCTTCGAATTCATCCCTGTTCGTGACAGCGGGAGTGGCGATTGAAGGAGGAGGGAGATCGAGGGAAGAGCGAGAAGCGCGAAGGTAGGAAGTCAAATCTGGATTGTAAGTTGGAGGGGCTCTATCGAGCAGGAACAATCGATATCAGTGGTGATCGAGCAATAATGAGAGACTGGAGGGAACGTACGACAGGAGACCTCTTCCCAATCCGTCTCTTGCGCCAGCACCTGCAATTCTCCTCGTCTCTTCACCTCTCGCTCCCGAATCGACGACGACCGTTTGATTAGCCGAAACCGTGTTCGATCTCGACCTCCTTCCACTCATGAGGGAGCTCAATCCGCCTGATCCACTCCTGTTCCTGTTCGCATTCGTAGGAGTGATAGTCGCCGAATCGTCGTTTAGGTCCAATTCTGCATCTGAACTCTCACTACTTCCCATTCCACTCGAGTAACGGTTGCTTCCTCTCCCACCTTCGAACACACGTCTGATGACACTCTTGCTAGGTCTCCTCGCTGCGTTCCAAGCTTCTAATCCGAGTTGCGAAGTTGGGAGAAGTACGACTGGACCAGCGTTTGATTTGGTGAGAGATGCGACGATGGCGAATGCTTGATAGTGATTACGAAGTACTCGACCCAGTTCACTAGATTGGCGATTTATCAGATCAACACTTTCGGAAGATAGCGAGGAACAGAAAGAGGTGAACTTACACAGCCCTCAAATACAGAGTTAACAAGTGTAACTTGCGTAGTACTTGAGCTTGATTACCACCGTTCATCCATTTACTGCAGGAGATAAGAACGAGGTAAGTCTAAGCGTGGAGAAAAGGAGGGGGACTCCGCAGTCGATAAGAGAAGGAAGAGGAGAAGAGACTGACCTAAAGCAATAAGCTAAAAGTACTTCCTCCGTCTCTTCTGGACTACTAGATCTCGCCAACAGCTTACCTACTTTCTCCTGACTGATTGTCATTGAGGGATGAGATGGGGGAGAAGCTAAGAAGAACGAGAGTGGAGGAATTTGTCTTGATTCACTCGGTCTTCTTCAAGGTGTCGATTGAGCTGGTATCCGGAGATCGAGAGTGTTGTACAATTGAGGAACACGCGGAAAGTGAAGAGGGAGGAAGAGAGAAGCAGATCGCGACTGAAATCAAACTTGATCGTTTCCGAAAACGTTCGAGGCTTTCCTTGAACTTCGCGAGCACTACTCCCTCAACCGGCAAACTCGATATTGCGTAGAGTGACAGATGTAGCGTAGGTCGGCCATGATAGCGCGAATAAAGCCAACTTCAAGGTAAATCGTCGATCCCGTATTTTCTTTTAGCGTTCTTTCGACGCAACTAAGCTTAAAGCTCGGCCAGACCTTCTCTCTTACGACGTACACCGACGAGAGCGAATGACGTGCGATAGGAACATTCGGGGTTGTGCTTGATGGGCAGACTCGGATTGGAAGAAAGCAAGTCTTTCCTCGAACAAATTGGGTATGTACTACTCTTTCGACAACGTATGATATGAAGACGACAACTTCTTTCCATCTGTCTATACCAGGCTCGCTCAAGCGATCTTGATGATGAGCTTGCCAGAAGTTTTACGACCAGCTGGCGAAGGAAGGAATGATTAGTTCAATCTTCGAAAATGCTTCAAGATGGAGACGAGCGAGGACGTACTAATATCGATTTGACTTTGCTTGATACCTTCAGTCGTCAAGGGGTATTCACCGTGGAGGGCGAGTTTCAAGTGTCCTTGTTTGACAATCTCGAAGAGCTCGGTAGCGTAATCATGGAATTCTTCGGCGGTGTGCACATATTGGTTGAGAACAGGACGGCAGACTGTCGACAAACGACGTCAGACGACGGGAGTGACCGATTGGGAGAGAGGAGGGAAGCAGATCAGAAGACTGACCTTTGAGCGCTTTTGGGCCTAATTTCAGAGGTGCAAATGGTGCGACTGGTCCCGAAGCATTCCCGAGGGTTACCAGAGTACCTTTCCTGCAAGTACACATCGAGATCAGAGTGTCTCAAGTTACCCACTGAATCTGAAAGAGACGCACCTTCTCAGCAAATCGAAGTCCATATCGAACGTATCTTTCCCAACTCCATCAAAGACAGCGTGAACACCTCGGTCGATACCCTCACCTCCAGTCAATTTGTAAACTTCTGATACTACATCTCGACCTTCTCCGTAGAGGATAACGTGCTCTGCTCCCGATTGTTTCGCTACTTCTGCTTTTTCCGCTGTAGAGGTGGTTCCGATAACATGCGCGCCAAGATGAGAGCAGCTAGATACGGCGGAGGGTGCGATGGATGGGGGAAAGAAACAGCGGCGTAGAGGTTGAGACGAGTTTGAGGAGAGAGGCAAGGAGGAGAATGGCGAGCAAGGGTCAGCATCTTCACCTCACAGACCGAGGTAGAGTGAGTAAAGCTTACAGTTGGCAAAGTAGTCGACCTAATCCACCGGCGGCAGCTTGAACGAGAATCCATTGACCTTTCTTGACTTCGTGAGCTTCTCGGACAAAGGTCAGAGCTAAGGAGAGTAGCAGCCGAGTCTCGTATCAGCGTTTGCCCGCTCATATAGAGGATGCCGTCATTAGCTTACCTGTCAAACCTTGAAGGATGAGAGTAGCAGCATCCTTCGTTGAGACATCGTCGGGAAGTTTGATCGTTTTGATTGCGGGTGCCAAAGCGTATTCAGCGAAGGAGCCACCAGGAGTATAAGCCTATCGACGAACTCGACTCAGTCGTGTTCCTCGGAGGGTGAGAAAGGTACAGAGAGCGTACAGCAACGTTATCTCCAACTTTGTAACCGAGTTTCGCTTCGTCGACACCTTCTCCGATAGCTACAACTTTCCCGGCACATTCGTTACCGAGAGTATAAGGCATAGGAAGTTTGTAGATACCACCACGTTGATCTTAGGAAGTTATTCGAGGTCTGGAGAGTCAGCCGCGGTACGAGAGAAATTCTTAAAAGAAGTTCCACTCACAGGTATCGATGAAGTTGACTCTAGGAATGACTCAAAGGTATCAGTATGATCCCACCATGGGCCTCAAGCTCAGGAGGGAAGACCTACCCGGCATACTCAGTCTTGATCAAGACTTGACCAGGGCCAGGCTCCGGTACGTCAATCTCGTGCACATTGATGACATCCAGATCTCCTTGCTCTTTGATCTGACAAGCTTTCATCTTGGTAGGCAATGACATGGTGGAGAAACGAAGTTGATGAGTAAGAAGCGGGGAAAGTAGAGAAGTGAGACGATGGACAGCAGTAGTCGTGGGTATGATCGAAGTGCGCGAGTAGGTGAAAGTGCGAGTTGCGGCAGAACGGAGCATAAAATGGAGAAGGGAAAGGACAATCTTCGCAAAGTTTCGCTTTCGAGAACGAGGGACGTATTTGCTAACTACTCTATCAGTTCACAGCTTCATCCGAGAGCGTCGGAATACGGACATAGAGCGAAAGATGCAAATCGATTGCGATCCTACGAAGGAAACCCAAATACAAGAACGAAGAAAGTACTGCGAGACGAAAACAAACGTCTACAGAGGTAGAAAGACAACTTATCCAGCCGAATAAAGAGAGGGGAATAGTGAACAAAGGGGTGAGTGAAAAGCAATGTCTGTCGAGACCCGATAAAGTAAATAACGAAAGAACGAAGAAAGCATAGGTATCAAGAGTGCAGCAGTGTTAGGAGGTATGCAGAGCGAGTAACAAGTTGCGAGTGGTATAGAGATAGAGATAGGGGGATTGCGAACGAATAGAGGAGTGCAGAACAGAGTAGAGGAGGTACAGATGAGAGGAAAGGAGGTTCAGAAAGTGTTGCCGAAATCGAAACCGTCGAGTCCTTCTGGAGACCAATTGGCGTTTGGTTTCTGCTGGTAAGACTGACTGTCCAGTGCCTGGAGATCATCATTGAAGGTGGACGAGGAAAAGTCGAAACCGTCCAATCCTCCTCCGAATGGGTCGAAAGACGAAAGACCATTGGCGGTGGCGGTATCGTCGTAGGACCAGGAAGTACTGGGACGAGACGCGGCTTGAGGATCGAGGGACATAGAGAGGGAGATGGAATCGAAGGAGGAAGGATCGAGAGCAGCGGAGGTAGGAGGATTGGGGTTGCTAGACGAAAGCGATGAGATAGCGCCAAACGCTGAGGGTGTGGTGTAAGCCGATGCAGTCGAGGTGCCGTTGAGTTGCCGAGACTCCGAGGGATTCTTGATAGTCGACGAGGGTAATTGATGTCCATCTCCGATCGAGTGAGGAGAGAAGGTTTCGCCCGAGGTCGAACTCGTATCGGGTCGTAAACTCGGAGCGGATAGGGACGACTTGGCTGAGCCATTGGGATCAGAATAGACGGGCTGTGATTGACCGGTAGATTGCGAAGTCGACAGCACGGGAGCTGTTGTCGAAGTCGAGAAGGGGAGGAATTGGGCGATTTCGAAAGGGTTGAAGTGAGGTTCGTTCGTTTGTTGTCCGACGACCGGAGCCTCGAGATTGCTAATAGATCGATTCCTCGGTTTCGTCTTCCCGTTCTCTCCCTCGTCCGATTCGACATTCTTCCTCTTTCGAGAATTCGTAACGGCCCTCTTCGGATCAGTCGACACTGAGGCGGGAAGACCGAGTCCAACTTGACTAGCGCTCGTCGAAAAAGGTGCGACGTGTCCGGCAGCAGCGACTGCAGATTGAACTGGATCGGGAAGAGTTGAGCCGTTCGAAGCCGGAGTGGTCGGTTTCGCTATCGGTGCAGCTACGGTCGTCGAAGGTGCAGAAGTAGAAGCGGTCTCTTGCGGAGTCGAGGAAGTTTCTTGCGGTGGAGAAGTCGTCGAAGATTGCTGCTGAACTTGCGATCCATTCGAAGCGGCTGCCGTCGCATCTGCATTCTTGCGAAGCGCTCTAGCTTGCTCGAGGAGGTCTGCTGAAGTGACGACTTTTTCTTGCGGTCGAGGTTGTGCTTGAGGCTGAGCGTGAGGATTCTCCGTCGGTTGAGCAAAGGGAGGACGAGCGAGAGAGGCTGAAGCGGCTTGAGATGGAGAGGGTATCGGTAGAGGAGCGTAAGAAGTAGGATTGGCGAACATCGATGATTTGTTAGGGAGCTGATCTTTGTTTGGTGAAGAGGATTGGAGGTGGGAATGATTTGTCGGAGCGAGGTGAGTTTGACCGGCAAGAGGGGAAGGAACAGGGACTGGATGAGATTGAGGACTCGATTGATACATGCTCGAGGGAGGTCGCGAGATACTATTCGATGGGCTTGTAGAAGAGGAGGTCATGGTCGTTCCAGCGCCTAAAACCCTCCTCGCTTCCTCCATAGCTTTTTGCTTTTCCCTCAACTTGATCATCTGGGTCGCCCAGGTGTCTTCAAAGGGTGACAGGATACGATGGTAAATCTCCTTGATACGAACGTGTGCTGCAGAGGAGCGAGACGAAATCGAGAGAAGGGTCGCGACGTGAGCCCATGCGTTTCCAGCGTCGATCTGTCGACGAAACGGTGTCAGAAGACTATTTAGATGAGAAGATACAACATCACGTACCTTTCCGTACCCACCGCCTCGAGATACGACAGTCTGGAAAAGCTGGAGGAGGTCGACAGGCTTGTTGTCGACGACGAAGTTTCCTTGATGAATCTCTTCGAAAACTTGGATGCCACGCTTCAAGCAGATCTGTTGAAGTTGAGACCAGAAGAGCTGAGTGTCGATCTGTTTGATCGAAGGGTAGGAGATTGTCAATATCTGAGGCGAGGTTTTTCGAGGGGAAGAGTGAAATAAAACCAACGGTCATGACCATCTCTGCGAGTGTTGCTCCACCTCCTTGTCGACATAGATCTGCCAGCATACTTGTCGGCCATTTCTGCTTCGAATCCTGCCGACTTTGCATCTCGACATTTCCGTTCGTTTTTCCATTCTCCCCCTGCGCTCGAGCGATTCTAGCCTTCTCTCTCGCTTCTTCCGCTTTCTTCTCCGCTTCCACCTCGCTTGGTTTCCTCAATCCCGACATTGTCATTATCGGCATTTCTCCATTCTCGGCTTTCTTGATCAAGGCTTGTAGAGGGTTTTGAGCGTTGGCACCACCGAGTCCTTTGCCGCGACCTTGACCATTCTGAGCGGCTTGATCCCGAGTGAGAGCGTCCATCTGAGCTTTGAGCCCTGGTGGAAGATCTTGACGAGGTGCAGAAGCTGGAGGCTGAGATTGAGGTTGAGCGTGCGACGAGGTAGGCGGGATGGCATTCGAGTGTTGCTGAAGACCAAACTGATGTTGTTGAAGTTGCTGCTGATGTTGTTGTTGCGTGAGTTGAGCTGAGGGGTAAGCAGGATAATTAGCAGAGTTGAGCGACGGTTGAGGCGGGTTCGAAGGAGGTCGCATTTGTTGATTTGACGGAGGAGGATTTGGGAGGTGGGTGTAGGATGAAGATGGTAGGGGTTGGGACGTGGCATGGAAGCGCTCGTAGGTAGGGTAAGGTTGATTGGAAGGTGGAGCGTGGTGAGAAGTCGAAGAACCGTGTGCCGAATTCGACGACGAAGCTGACGATGAAGGACCCTTCCACGCCTGACTCGATTCGTAAGGTTGCTGATACTGATTCGAAGGTAGTGATTGATGCGAGTGCTCAGATTGATGTGGAGATGAATAAGGGTCGTAACTCTGCGGATGACTTGTTATTCTTCCGACTTGCTGAGGCACCTGATTGTACGACATTCCTCCTCCATTCGATGAATCGTAAGAGTACTGTCGATTGTGTGCTCCGTTGCTACCTTGGTGAATTTGCTGTCCATTCTCGACAATCTGATTTCGATTCGGAATGTGAGCTTGAGGTACAGGGCTGTTCCAACTCGCCGCAGGTCCAAAGTGGGTCGTGAAAGCTTCGCACTCTGCCATCAAGTTATCCTGTCGACTTCTGTGAACACGTGAAAAGAGAAGGTGTTTCAGTTGTCCCTTCTCCTTGCATGACGCCTCTTAAGTTTTGGAACGTACTTGAACTCATCAGTCTGAACTCTGAGATGTTCTCTCTGAGCGCTCGGTATCGGTTGAGAAGCACCAGGACCAGTTTCCGCCATCGTCCCTCGTTTCAAGATTCCCTGAAGTTGCGTAACCCTATGTTCGAGCATAGCTAGTTCGTCAGCCTTGCGATGATATTGCTGTATCGACGTTGGAGATGGGATTGGTCGAGAATGTGGAGTGGATTGCTGATTCGGAATGGTCGAAGTTTGTGGAATTGGTTGAGAGAAGCGAGGTGAGGGAGTATGAGAAGGTGGACCAGTCGAGGGAGCATTCTGGAAACGTTGTGCAGTAGCAGACAAGCTAACAGCAGCTTGACTTGTCACCGGGAGCTCCACGGAGTGTTGGCCATAGCGAGAGGAGTTTGGGGGTTCGAGATGAGATTGAGGAGGGGGAGGTTGATAAGGGGCACGAGAGGTGGAAGGATAGGGTTGTTGTTGAGCTGAAGAGTAGCTTGTAGGAGCGTAAGACTGATGGGAATGGGAAAGTTGCGAGTTGCTAGGAGGGTAGTGAAGCTGATTTGAAGAAGCGGGTCCGTTCATGGCTCTGTCTCCACCTCTCTGTCCACCGTAGCCTACTTGTGCATACCCCATACTATTCCCTGATTGCCTATAATCCGTTGTCCCTCCCCATTGATCGAACGAGTTGATCGATTGTCCGCTATTCGAAGTCGAAGGCTGAGGAACGTAGGTCTGGCGAGCTGGCTGAGTAGCTTGTGCACCTTGATCATATCGCCATGCTGATGGATCCACCGAGTGCGCCCACGCAGACATCCCTTTCCTAGGGGTTGAGGTTTCGAGAAGAACCGACTGCTAGTTGAACCTCAGCGCGCTCTTGTTCGACCCTTGCGATAGTGATTTGAAGTATAGTGACGAGTATGTCGATGTGAGATTGGCGACAAGTGAGTGTGAAGGTTGAGGATGAAAATTGAACAAGGAAGGAAAAGGCTGAATGAATGCAAGGAAAACATAGGAGAAAAGTCGAGCCTTCTTTTTCGTCTACAGAGTTTGCAGACCGCTCTCCGACAGTACTCGTCTGTATCCTACTCGAATCGTGCGATTAACTAGAGCTCTCGACTCTTTCGCAAAAGTTCTCAACGAAAACGAAAGAACCCCTATTTTCGCACGGTGCGGGTCGCAACTGAAGAGCTTTAGTTCTTTCGTCCCAGTCGAGGTGGGGCAGCTCGCTCATCTCCACGACGTCAACGTTACCAGCAAGCGAGATTGACTTGAAGCTCGAGACAACGTACTGTAGTCGAGATGAGTGGAACATATTTGCGAAACTACGAAAACTGATTTCTATCACTTGATTCTATCACAATCTAACCCATTCTCCTTCCGGTCAACGCTCTGAAAGCTTGACGTTCACACTCGGCCAACAAATCCTTCGTCCCTAGAACTTGCCAACCGTCCATCCTACCCAATTTCCCCATCGCATTCCCTTTCTTCTTCTTCTGCTGATTCACCGCTTCGTCACCGCTATTCTCAGTCTCCATCATGAGAGTTGAAGCAGCTGCAACTGCTTGTGCAGCTTTGAACCGTTTCTCTTCGATTGCCCCGGCTAGTTTTCCTGCTCTGTTGCCGATGCTAGAGCCGGCCAGAGTTGTCGAGGTTGATGCTGCGGCGTAGCTGAGATCGAGTGCGCAACCTCCGGTCGGCGAAGCGAAGAGGTTCTCCGGGAATCGTCCAGGACATCGTGCATCGGAAGAAACGATGATTGTAGGAGGTCGTTTCGAGTAGAGAGTAGGAGAGGTGAAGGATGTGATCGTGATCAGAGTGAGAGGTGCGAGGAGAGGATAAGGGATCGAAGAGCGGTTTGGGGTTTGATGAGGAAGGAGAAGGGAAGCAGAGGAGGGGTTGGGTGGGTTCGGAGAGGAAACTCGAGAACGAGTGGTTGGTGAAGGTGAGACCGATGCGAGTGCAGCAAGATCGTAAGCTCCATCGCGAGATGGTGGAGCTTGTCGTTGAGGTCCCGCTTCGTCCGATTCGCAAGCCAGAACGTAAACCCATCTCGCTCCAACCGTTTTCAATGCTTCGACCACTTCTGCCTTATCCTTCGAGCTCAGCCCAACAAGTAAAGCACAGGTGTGCGTACCGACTGCGTTGATCGGAGATAGGTTTTGAGTGATGACTTCGGCCAAGGCGAGGACTCGAACGTTCGTGTATTTGAGGTTGTTGAGAGGAGTAGGTGGAGCATCGTAAGTCGGAGGTTCGGAGTAGGCTGGTACGGCGAGATCTGCCCAGCCTGAAGATTGAGCTGGAGGAAGGACTTCGTCGGTGGGAGGAAGGAGCGAAGTGGAGATTGGGCGAGAAGGCGAAGCGAGGAAAGCGCCACCAAAGTTTGGTTCGACTTCCCTCAGGTGTAGTCGATCTTCGACGATAAAGGTATATGGGAGACCAAGGGTATGAGCTTCTCTCGCGAACGCTTCGGAGATCGCGGCGGAAGGAACGAAGAAGGTTTTCTCGAGGATGAGACCGGATAGGAAGAGAGCGTGTTGCGTCTGAGCGTAGGTGAGTTGACCTGGTGCAGCGACACCAGGGAGAAGAGGGTGAGTGACTGGAGTGAGGACTGGGTTGAGGTATCGAGAGAGTTGTCCGCCTTTGCCTAGGTTGATTGCGAGAAGAGGGACAGGATGAGGAATGAGATTGCCGCCAGCGGGTGTGGAGAGAGTATCGACCTTGGCGCGGAACTTGAGTAGTTCGAGGTTGGAATCGAAAGAAGTGGGAGTAGAGACGAGTTTGACGATATCGCAACCTAATCGTGCCCCTCGGAGGTATTTGTCGAGAGTGTCTTGACTGTCCCACTTCCATTCCCCTTTCCGATCATGATCTGCTCCAAGACATTGAGTAGCCGTTCCACGCATTGACAAGAAGCGTTCGATGACTGCGTCGGGTAAAGCCATTTCGAGATCGACGTATTCCGCTCCGAGTTTGCTGTTTATTTTGACAAGTCAGCTCGAAAGCCGAAAATTGAGAAGCCAAAAGTAGACGTACAATCCAAGTTCAAGAAGAGCTAAGTAATCGCTCATAAGTTCCGGATTATCGGTGTAAGGATCAGGGAAAGATCCACCTTGGCGAGTTGTTCGAACGGTGAAAAGGATTGGAAGTGGAGAGGAACGTCGGAGCTGGCCAAAGTTCATGGCGACGAAATGAGGCGAAGGATACCTCCTCCTTCGAGGTGTTGCAGCGCGGGATGAAGCGGTGTCGTTCGATGGAGAGGCAGCCCTCGAAACCGCTGTTGAAGAAGGCGATTCGATCTCGACTAGCGTATCCACCCTCATCTCAATCAAATCAACTCCTCCAGCAACCTTCCTAATAGTCTCCCCTGAGATAGCTCGATAATCGCCAAAATTCAAAGCAACGAACGATGTTCGAGGTCCCTTTGCCCCTCTTCCCATCTCACTTTCACACGCTCCGTATCCTCCATATTCTCCGCTACTTGGCCCAGTGACTGGGGGTGGGCGAGGTCCTGCAGTAAGAGGGACATGGGATGAAGCGAGACCGAAGATCGAACGAAGAAGTCGAACGAAGGCGGTTTCGACATGTTTCATCAGGAAAGGTGGGGACGGCGGAGGAGGATAGGCGGTAAGAGAGACGATGGTATGTGTGCAAAGTTCCTCAAAGTATGGGGTTCTTCGTGCCCAAACATGTCGAATTTCTTCTCCCCAAGAAGGTCTGTGTCGAACAAGAGACGTCAGCTACGACTGTGACGTTCAAAGTCTGATCGACATACCTTGCTGATTCATCGACGAGGTATCTGACTGTTTCATCTTTATCCCTGACCACATGAACAATAGTTCCTCCTTCACCCTTGAATCTTTTCAGTAAATCTCGGTTCACTTCTCTCTCAACTACTCCACCTCCACACGCAATTACAAAGTCCTTGGGATGATCTTCGAGTAGCTTCTTGAGGATTTGAGTCTCTGCGTCTCGGAATGCAGACCAACCGTGCGAGTTGACAAAGTTTGAGATTGGACCGTGTAAAGTCGAGAAGATTGCGTCGCAGTCGATGAAGGATCGTCGTAGTGATGTTGCAGCGATCAATCCGAGTGTCGTCTTTCCCACTCCACCTACATCGAGGACGAAAAGGGAAACAGAGGGTCAGCTAAAGTTGCGAAACGAAGGAGGAAATGAAGCGCTTCGAAGCTGTTCCATTTCAGCCTATCGCCAGACACGCTGTCCTCAATTAGTCTTAGCTATCCACTAATCCCGATGCTCCGCTTGTTTCCCTGTCCTACCCCATTTGAGAGCGTTTTCCCTCTTTCACCTCGAGCACCACATGGTTTCCCTCAAGACTTCCTGATAACCGCCTACCGGTTTCCGAGCCCTGGTAATTGACTATAACGACTTACGCATTCCGATCAAAGCGATTGAGGCATCGGGAGCGTAGAGTGCAGATCGAGTCCCGAAGTTTGTCGAAGTTGCGGTTGAAGTCGATGCTGCTTCTGGAGGTTGACTAGGTAGAGTGGACGCCATCTCTGGCGATCTTGGAAGGTGTTTGGATGAAACCGAGTGCGTGGTAAGAGGTAGAGTCGTCTGTTCTCCCTCAACTCTTGTTTTGCTCCCCCACTTCAAGCAACTCTCCTCACCCTCGACAGATCGATTATCTGATCAGCTCCAGGCGACCGGATCTACATTTCGGACCAGATACATTCAAGCAGCACGGCTCCGAGTGGTTGTGTATACCTTCGATCGGGTGACCGACTCTGCAAACCACGCGCTCTCTTTCTCAATCTCAGAGTAGCTAGATACGCAGTAGAGGACGGCACTGGTGCGGCAATCTATTAGTGAGTAGAAGAACGCCGATCGAGTGGGTTAACTTCCCCGCCTCGATTCCATCCAATCGATCTTAACGTGAACTTGAGTTTCGCAGGTTCGCCTAGAATGGACAGCGATTTAGAACAACCGGAGAAGAAGAAGCGTAGGGTTACAAAAGCTTGCGATCAGTGAGTTCGCAATCTCTTGATCGGTTCTTCAGGGTGAAAACTGACTTTTCTGTTTCGCAAACAGATGTCGAAAACGTCGAATCAAGTGCGCAAGCTATCCCAAAGCAGCGGTCGACTCGCCATGTGTGATCTGTACGGAAGCAGATCAAGCGTCAAGTTGTACCTATAGCAGACCGACGAGGAAGAGAGGTCCCCAAGCAGGAAAATCCAAGAACATGACTGAGAAGTGCGAAGTGTTCGAGCGGCTCCTCGTCAGTGCTTCCCGATCAAGTTATCTCTAGAGTCGTTCTGATCTTCTCTCGACGAGTCTAGGGTCATCTTCTCGTCACGGTACCATCAATCGCTCCCCATATCGAAGTCTTCTTCCGACATGCAGCTACTTCAGCTGAATCTCCCGACTCAGCCTCACCTTCCTCGAGTACTTCAGCACAAGCAACTAGTATAGACCAGCAGATCGAGGCATACAGAGCATCAACGATCGCTTCACAACTCGAGACTGTCGCCCCGTCTTCGGCCGCTCCTCCCGGTTCTTTCACTGCCAAAGCCTCCACATCAACTTCACAGAAAGCAGCGAAGAAGGAAGAAGTAAACTCGCCTGTTCCATCCTCGAACACTTCTCTACCGGGTCCTTCCCCCAATGTCGGTTATCCACAGTCTCAAACTCATCCTTGGCTTCAACATTCTTTCCCATCTCCTCGCGTTCCTCCCAACTCTTATCCTCTTCCGTCTGCCTATCCCTTTACGTCGGCTTCGGCTTCGAACTCCTCCCCTTTCGACGTCCCTTCGACTGCTCTTCATGCGCTCGCGCATGCAGCGGTTCCCGATCACGAGCAAGCGATGGAGGGCGTTGTCAACACCACACCATCGTCACCTTTCAACGGTACTGGCGAGCGAACAAATCGGCTTGACATTCCTTTACTACCGAGTGAATCGATTCGAAATCAGCTACTCGACCTTTACTTCAACCAAGTAGTACAGCCTTACTTCCCGATGCTCGTGCGTTCCCTCTCTATAGCGTGTTCGGTCTTTCGTCGCTCACCTTGAAAGATTCTCCCAGGACAAAACACTCTTCCTTCGCTGGTCCGCTCATCTACCCGCGGTTCCGACTCGAACGACTACTTCTCTTCCTTCTTCCCGCCTCATTCCTCCCTCTCTCTATCTCGCCGTCTTCGCTCTCGCGTCTTCGTATCTTCCTCCCTCAGTCGCAGTATCGACGCACTCTCCAGAAGTCTGGGCGACTGCAGCGAGAGCTCACCTTTGGACGGAAATCGAGAAAGCTCCGAATCTCGAAACGATTCAGGCAGTCGTCATTGGAGTCATTGTAGATTGGGGAGCTGGAGAATTGAACAGAGCGTGGGTATTGAGTAGTAAGTTTCCTCTTGCAACCCTTCCGTACTTCGCCGCTCACCCTTCTCCACTCTGTAGGTATGGGAGTAGCTCTCTCGATCAATCTAGGCCTTCACCTCGGAACTCGAACTCAACCAGATCCAAACTCGCTCAAACTGAAAACTTTCCATTCCGCTCTCATCCTTCACACTCTCCTCTCCCTCCGACTCTCCCGCGCACCTCTCATCGTTCTCGAAGATTACAACGTCGCGATCCCTCCCGTCGACGGAAACGAAGACTTCGAACTTTGGCGAAGTGACAAAACTCCGGTCGAACTTCGAGAAGATTGGAGCAGTGCCAAGGGGAAATCAGCGTTATCAATCGATTCACCTGCTCTCACACCGGGCACAGCACCGACAAGACCTCCCCAAGCTGTCAGATCCGCTTCGCTATCGACATTCGCAAGGATGGCTTCGCTTTGTGCGATTGGCCTGTCAATTCTTAGGTGGGATGTTTGCCCGAGAAGAGGGTACGGAAATGGTCTCGCTAGCGGTGAACAAGAACGAATGGAACTCGTTGAGAATCTCAAAGGATGGACGGATGGATTAGAGAAGGAATTGCTGTTGGGTGAGAAGGGAGGAGGAGTCGAAAGATTGGAGGAAAGGGCGAGGTGGACGGTCGAGATGCACCTCATCTCGTCCGCTCTCAACCTCAAACTGAAACCTCACACGTCAGTCGAGCTATCGAAAGTTCGAAATGCCGACCCGAATACTGATCTTCGTTCTCTCGTCGCTGCAGATCTTTCGCCTCGACCGCTTACGATCCAGTACCTCCCGCACTCATCATGCTCCATCATATCCTCAATCGCTATCGAGGATTGTTTACGATGTATCGATCTCTACCCATCATCGATTTCCCTCTTCACACCCTTTCAGCAACGCTCTTTCAGCAAAATGACTACGCTCCTCATCAGCACGACACGCCTCTCAAAGCCTACGAAGAGCTCAGTCGACTCTTCCCCGTCTCGAAAACAAGCTTTGAAGCGCTGAGAACGAAAGTAGATGGACACAAAAGAGAGCTGGGTTTCCTGCGAGGTGAGTAACGTCGGGAATAGAGAGTTTCCACTGCTTTGTGCTGACGTTCTCCTCCTCATAGGCGTACATCCGACTGCTACCACGGTGCCTCCTCCGAGCTCACCAACTCCAGCTACTGTCGCTCTCTCCGAGCCATTCCAAGCTTTCCTCTCCTATTCGAACGATCTCGGACCTTCAGCAAATCCCGCTACCGTTCTCGACTTTGGCTCGTGGGATCAAACCGATCTACTCTTCAGTCTTGGATTGGTTGGGAACCCGAACGACTCGATGAACGGGTGGGGAATGCCTGCCGAAGGAGGGGAGCATCAGGAGGCTCTTCCTTTGCCCCCTCTCATCGAAGCCGACTTTCCCACACTCGAACAAGATCAGACTGGACCTTCGTTGGAGTTGCGATATCCTCCAGCGAATTTGGGAGGAGGAGGACAGGGAGAAATGTCGATGCACAACTTGGTCAACTTCGCATCGACCTCTTCAGCACCTTCTAGTTCAACGCCAATGCCGCAGTTCGACTCCTCACTCTTTCACTCTGCACCTCACGTCAATCCAATTCCTCATCATTTCAATCCGATGCATCCTCCTTCGTATCCCTCTGCCAACTTCTTCAGTCAACCTTCTCCAGGCCCCTCGATGCTCGCATCAACAGGAGCAACCGGAGAAAGATCGACCGATTTACTCACGAGATGGTTGGATCGAGGAGCAGTTTCTTTCGAAGGATCGGGTGAAGGTGGGAATTGAGGAAGATTCGTAATTTGTTCCTCGCTCGATGCAAGGTGGTGATTGTACACTCGAAACCTGTTGTTATATGGAACTTTCCGCAATTACAGTCGTTATACAGAGCATTCCACTATTTACGTTATGCAGCTTTCCGTCTTTGCTAGCTCCGGATCAGCCCTCGCTTCGAATCGATCTTACGCTGGACCCATCCCCTTGCGATTCGCAGCGTTGCTCCGCATCTTGAGGGCTCCGAGCACGATCCCTCCGAAAGAACTGAGAAGTGACATGACTCCGACTAACGTTCGAATTCAGCTATGATCGAGAAGCGGGAGCTGAAGGAGAGCTCACCGAAGATGATCATGTCCCGGAAGCCGTACCTTCCCCAGCTCGCCGACTGCAAATGAGCTTCCTTCTCGTTGTAAAGCCCGACCGAAAGATAAGGTGCGAGGATCGATGCGATTCCGCGAATCATTCCCCAAAAGCATAATAACGATGACGAGCTCGCAGAGTTCCTACCTGCTATCTCCCGGCTAGCTGCTCCCCAATACGAAGAGATCGGCGTCGTAGCGCCTGCGGACATATTATGAGTTTTGCTTTTCAATTCGAGTGTTTTTGGAGACAAAGACTCGTAAGTCGACATACCAAAGATAGCGGCGAAGACGAAGATCTTTGCCAGTGTCGTTCCCGTTCCCCAAGCTCCGAGAGCGACCGCTCCTCCGGTAACCCCCAAAAACGTCGCCGTCGCTGCCAGGGATTTGTCGCTAGCGTAACCGATGGCGATGGAGGCGAGGAAAGAAACGAGATTGAATATAGCGACGACCAGGTTGGGCGTGAACGAGTCTGATGACGAGATCATGTCTGCACGACGAACTTCTGGGTCAGTATTCGGAGTAAGTAAATCCGAGTGCATCAACGAACTCGAGGTGTAGATCGGCAAGTAAAGAGCGCAAGGGAAATATGCGAGTGATGCGACAAGGGTGGTGACTGAGACCGTCCAATTGACTGGGTGATTGAAAGCCTTGAGATCGACAAGGAAAAACTTGGGACGAGATTGACCTTTTGCTGGTTTCGTAGGGGGGATTCGGGGTTGAATGAAGAAGACAGCAGTGAAGAATACAACAGCACAGATGATTGACCAAATTCGGATAGTCCAGGCGAAGCCTGTTTGAGAACAGATCAGAGCTGTCGATCGAGCATAGAAATCCTGAAAGTGCTTACCATAGCTGTCCAGTAGTTTACCGAGGAGGAAGGGAAAGACAAAACCGCCTAGTCCGGTACCCTGCATCGCGAGAAAGGAAGATGAGCAAAGGTGACTGCATCGCAAGCAAGAAGTTCGGACCAAAACTTTCTGCGAAAATGATCCCGCTCGCTTCTCCCCGTCTCGCATAGAACCACCCTGTCACCCAGAGAAGACAAACGCCATAAAGTGTCGCGCCAGAGAGGCCGGCGATGACACCCTGCAGCACAATCAATTGCCAAACCTATGGACGCGAGGACCGGTTAGCGCAACTCGCGAAGGAAGAACACTAAAGAAGCTCGAACGTACTTGAGTAGCGAAGCTTGACAGTAGCAAAGACCCTGAGTACATTCCTGCGGAAACGTAGAGCGCCAGCTTTACGTAGTCGGGATAGCGGCGAAAAGCGTTGTTGACGAAAAAGGTCAGGAAGTACATCAATCCTTTCTCATAAAAGCAAAGTAGTTAGCTTGGAACAGCGAATGACTCGAGAGTATCGAGCGACCAGATTGGAGGAGAGAGTGCCAACATCACATCAGGAAGTGACAAGACAAAAGCAACTGACCTAATTGTACTGTTCCGATACTCGACAGAGTCGAGAGGGAAGCTTTCGACCACGGTTCGTGATGCTCCAGATGTACTAAGATGACTGAGAAGCAAATCCCGTATCCCCAACTGTGAACAGTTTGTNNATTCGAGTTTGAGCGACGAAAATCGGCGAAAACGAAGGGAGTCGAGAAATCTCACATGAAAGTTCTGCACACAAAAAGACTTGGTCAGTACGTTCTCAATACGGAAAGCGAATAACGTTGACTAACTCGAGTACGGTAGCGGCTGCGACGTAGGTCCAAGCCCCACGACCTCTGTCAACTGGAGGCAGTGACGAAGCTTCTTCCTCGCCCTTTGATAGACTCAGTCGTGCTATGTGAGTGTTCTGGTCTTCTGTGCCGCTCTGAACGTCGTCGGCAAGTCCCGCCGAGGTGATTGCATCCTTCGAAATTGGCGAAATCGAGGTCAACGAGGAAGGCGTGGGCACGCCATGCGGTAGCTCAGATAGCTCTATAGAGCTGTTGGAAGTCATCCGAAGCGGTCGAACACGATAAACGGGATCCGAGTGAGGTGAAGGAGGGAAAAAGAGATCAAGTCGATCGTTTCCTTGGAGCTTCGCGATTTGAAATGGTGGGTTTGCGATGGTACAGCTATCAAACGAGCGGATCGGTTATATCAATGAAGCGTTGAGAAGAAAGCTCGAATTTTCACAGCGAAGGAGCCAAAGCATTTTCGCAACTTTTTCGATTCTTCGTTACAATTTCCAAAGACCATTTCAGCCCTCAAAGTGGGAAACTATCTAAGCTCCACTCGTTCCCATCTGTTTCTCTTTCGCCAATCTAGCTCTGAAGTAAGCAAGAGCACCACCTCCGAATGACGAGACGAACGACATGATTCCGACTGTTTGAACCGAAGAGTGAGCAATTCAGCTAAAGTGAAGGATCAAGGAAGAACACGTACCGAAGACGATGATATCGCGAAAACCGAACCGTCCCCATGCTTGCCTAGGAGTGAAACGAAGGGTCAGTTCGGATTCATCTTCGAACGCAAAGAAAACTCACTCTTTCGAATGCGCTGCGCTTTCGTCGTAAAGGCTCGTCGATACGTAGGGACCGACGATTGAGGCTACACCACGCACAATTCCCCAGATACAGAAGATTGTCGTCGAAGTTTGAGGGTTTGCACCTGCAATTCCGAGATGTCAGTTTTGCGAGATTGAGACTCGTCGGAGTGGACTCCTCGAAGGATGTGAGATAGCTCACCGGCTACAATAGCTCCAGCAGGTCCCCAAGTTGAGCAAATCTGAGAACTTGCTCCAAAAAGAACAGCAAACCCAAACACTTTTCCCAGCGAATCCGCACTTCCCCATGCTGAGACGGCAACTACGCCTCCTGCAGCGCCGATAAACGATACCGTCCAAGGTAGAGATTTATCAGCCCCCCATCCTGTCAGGTTCGATCCGAGCATCGCTGCCAAGTTGAACACGCCTACGACCAAGTTCGTCGTGAAGGTATCGTCGACGGAGAGTAGGGAAACAGCGTAAGTGGCTAGGTAGAGCGAGACGGGAAAGTAGGCCATTGACGAGACGAAGGTAGTGATTGACTGTAGCAGGAGGATTCAGCATGAGTTCTCGTTTTCGCAAAGGGGAAAAAATGATCGATTTCAACATCGAAAAGAGATGCCGAGCTCACCATTGTCCAGACGATGGGATGATTGACTGTCTTGAAGTCGATGGCGAACCATTTCGGTCGAATTCCGATCGGTTTGCGAAGAGGAACTCGAGGACTGGTGAATTTGATCGCCAGAAGAAAGACGAATGCCGTCATACCAGCCCACACCCTACACATTGTTGCAAAGCCTAGCATCGACACAATCGAGGGGTCAGTGCCTGTCCACCGGAGACGAAGCGAAAACGCGCGCTCACCATGATCGTCGAGGAGTTTTCCAATCAAGAACGGAAACGCGAATCCCCCCATGCCGGTTCCTATGGGTGTCATCGGTAGAGGTCATCAGTAGAGCTGAGATTAATGTGTCGCTATGCGTAACGCTGCGTCATCTCGAAACTGACCAGAGAATACGATTCCACTTGCTAAACCTCGCCTCGTGTGAAACCATCCGTTCAACCAGAGGAGAACTGGGGTGTAGATGACGGATCCTATCGTTGAGGGACATTTGGGATCGAGATTCAGTTACTGACTTCCCAGGTCGGACGACGAAGGCTACGACTCTACCGAAAATCCCGCAGCATACTCCTGCGATAGAGCACTCGATTCAGTCGACTACCTCAAAGCTTCTCTCGAATGAAGGAGGAATGGAGACGGACCTTGCAAGAGAACCAAATGCCACACTTTAGTGGCCCAGCTCGATACTAACATTGATCCAGAGTACCCAATAGCACTGACGTAGAGTGAAAGCTTGACTTTCTCCGGATACCTTCGGAAGAGGTTGATAACGAGCAAGGGAAGCATGAATTCGAGGGCGAGTTGAATCTATCAAAGCGATAGCATCAAGTCATTGATGCAGTTGCGACGGGGCCTGGATAGATAGAGGACTCGAGGACCCACGGTTGCAACCGAGGAAAGAGCGGCGAGCGAATAACGAGACCAAGGTTCGTTTCGTTGGAAATAGACGAGGATCGATCTGTGGGGAAAACGAGATCAGTCAGCCATGCGAGGATACGACGCGAAGGCGAGAAGGGATATCGCATTACGAGAATGCGTAGCCGTAGCCCCATACGAAGCATCTGCCGAGGTCGCGAGAACGAAAGAAAGAGTCAGTATGGATTCGAAGAGGGTCGACAAACGCGAAAAATGGTCGAGATACGGCGAGCGGGAAGCAGTACTCACTCGATTATGAAGGCACCCGCAACGAAGAGCCAGGCACCCTTGCCCTTGTCGACGGGAGGGAGCTCTTGATAACCATCCAAAGTTTCGGGCTCCGTCATGCTCAATCTACGCAATCTTGTCCCCTGATCTTCCCGAGCTTCAAGTTGAGGTGTTTCCAACGTCTTCATGAGGGTCGGCGTCCATGCAGAGGCGAGTGATTCGTAACTAGGCTTGCGCGAGAGAGCGGGACTCGAAGTCGCTGAGGATTCCTCCCGCACGACCGCCGGCGGTACCGAAGAGAGCTCGATCGAGTCGAGGAAGACTGCTCGAGAGTCCATAGCCGTTGAAGGGTTGTAGAGTGGTAGAAGAGCAAAAGAGCGGGAAAAGCGGCAAGAAAAAGTTGGGTGGGGGATTGACTCTGACCCTTCAATTGCCGACCTCAGATAGAGATAGTAATCAGATCAGAACAGCTTTTAAGACCAACCCAAGACAACAACCAGACGAAGAGGAAGCAGAGCTCTTCATAGCTTCAGCAAGATTCGCTCATCGCGTTGACCACACTTTCGCTTCACTCACTTTACAAGCTTAGTTGATCGCGTCATAGGTTTACAGCGATGCCTAGGGAGCTCTGTAGGTCATGCAGTCACTCCCACTCGATGCAAACTGACTCTTTGTTTCCCATTCGAATCTTGATCAGTGACCGTTTCAGCGGGACAAGCAGGGAATCAAAGTGAGCCTGCTATCTTCCAAATCACTCTTAGTACTTTCTAACACGGTACAATGCAGTCGGTAGCGAATTCTGGGCTCAATTGTGCGCTGAACATGGAATCTCTCACGATGGGATGTTGGAAGATTACGCACTCGCTCCCGACGCTCCCCATGATCGCAAGGACGTCTTCTTCTATCAAGCAGATGACGAGAGATATATTCCACGTGCAGTCATGATCGATCTTGAGCCGAGGGTGAGCAATAACTTTCGCTACTTTGAGTAAACTCGAACTGATCGCTATGCTCTCGCGTTCCCAGGTATTGAATAACATTCGAAATAGTCCTTACAAGAACCTGTACAATCCTGAGAACTTCTATAGCTCGCCTGATGGAGGAGGTGCGGGAAACAACGTATGAAACGACTTTCTTTTCGAATCTTTCGCTGTTGAGACTGATCACCTCGCTTTCGTATAGTTCGCAAAAGGACACGCAGCTGGAGAGTTAGTGTGGAATGATATTGCGGAGATGCTGGAACGAGAAGCAGAAGGTAGTGACAGTCTTGAAGTGAGTCTACCATCGTCTCTTTCAGCTCCTGCACTCAGCTTCCGGACTGACCCGAGATCCGCTGTAGGGTATCATGTTGATGCATTCTATCGCGGGAGGAACTGGATCTGGACTGGGTTCTTACGTTCTCGAGAGACTATCCGACATTTTCCCCAAGAAACTCATCCAAACCTACTCCGTCTTCCCCGATGCCGGTTCAGGAGACGTCGTTGTACAACCTTACAACTCGCTATTGACGCTGAGAAGGTTGACAGAGTTTGCGGATTCGGTAGTCGTGTTGGATAACAAGGCTTTGAGCGGGATTTGTCAAGATCGATTACATGTTGGAGAACCTAGTTTCGCTCAGACGAATCAACTCGTGCGTTTTGACTTTCCTTGTCAGTCGTCCAAACGTGACTAAAGAGAAAGAATAAACAGGTATCGACGGTGATGGCAGCTTCGACACAAACTTTACGATATCCTGGTTACATGAACAACGATCTCGTTTCAATGGTCGCTTCTCTCATCCCTACACCAAGATGCCACTTCCTCACAACAAGTTACACACCGTTCACAAGCGACAAAGTCGAGCAGGTACTTCTAAAGTTGTTTGCCAGTTCTTCTGATTTGTCCCGATACTCATGCGCCTTGATATCGTCGAATCTGTCTACATAGGCTCGAGCAGTTCGAAAGACGACGGTGTTAGATGTGATGAGACGATTACTTCAACCCAAGAATCGACTGGTTTCGACTTCGTTCTCGAGTGATGCGAAAACCGCTTGTTACATTAGCGTGATGAACATCATTCAAGGTGATGTAGATCCGACAGATGTGAGTCTTCCGCCGGTCGACAGCTCCACGTCTGAGCAATCTGCTGATCTCCAAATCGTAATCAGGTTCACAAATCGCTCGTTCGAATTCGAGAAAGATCTCTCGCTTCCTTCATTCCCTGGGGTCCAGCATCGATTCAAGTAGCCTTGACAAAACAATCTCCGTATCTCGCTTACCGAAATCGAGACAAGACGAAGGAGGAGGAAGAAGAACAGAGTGAGAAGGATAATCAATCGGCTGGGAAGGGAGGAAAGGACGCGAGGTTAGGTATGAGGCCACCTAGAGTTAGTGGATGTATGGTTGCGAATCATACCGGAATCGCTTCGGTACGTCCTTTCGTCTCTTTCGGCCCACATTCTTGATTCGAGTACTGATAAACCGTTGCGACACGACTTGAAACAGCTCTTCATGGGACATGTCAAGCAGTACGATAACATGAGGAAAGTGAAGGCGTTTTTGGCAGAATACAAGAAGGAACCGATGTTTGAGAACGGATTCGAAGAATTCGACGATGCGAGGTAAGCTCGAATTTCGCTTTTGTTCGCATCACTTGAGAGTCGTTGCTCATCTGCGTATCTGATAACGTGCAGAGCTGTTGCCGGAGAGCTTATCGAGGAGTATAGAGCGGCAGAGAAGGCGAATTACGTTGTGAGCACTTCTTCGTTTCCTCTTGTCGAATCTCGTCCATGCTGACCTCGTCATGCCACGACGTAGGACTATGGCGCACCGCATACCGATGCTGCTGCAGATACCCGACAACGAACAAGAGCCTGATCGAACTGGCCCGAATGTTCTTTTCTTCTCCGTCCTTTCTCCCCTCGTTTCGACTTTCGCTTTTCCACTTCGTTCCCCATCTTATTCGTATTCGTTCCTTTCTACGCTACTCGCGCATGTACTGTATTCTAAGGTATTTCTGAGATTAGTTGCCTCGGAGGCAGTCGGGCGAAGCGAGCGAGATAAGGTGGAAATTTTTTCACCTTCTTTTTCGAGCTCCATTCGAGGGAAACTCGGGCGAGTGGCAGCTGCTGCTGCTGCTCTCATTTTAGTTCAGAGGGAAGCATGAAGAGTTCGTGCTTGTTCGATGCTCGTAGGCGTCGCTTAGTTGTCGCTCTGTCGACGTCGCGAAATCCAAGCCTCCTTATCTTTTCTTCTTTGAAATTACAATCGAAAAGCGACTTTTCTATCGGCCCTCTCCCCCTTCTACCGCTCACTCTTCCTGTCCAGCACTGCAGCTTCTTCTACTCCAAGCACCTCTCGACCAATCTCGACCACTACGACTTAGCAAGACTCAAGCTAGTGTAGTTATCGTCGACTTTCGAACTCGATCAACAAATCTCCTTCGGGCAACACTCCTCAAAACTTCACCACTCGCTCGAGCGCTACCTAGGACAGTCCACATTACTCTATAGATCTATCAAAACAGTATTACGAGTCGATCAAGATGGTCAACATCACGTTCGTCTCTCCTCTCTTTCTTCAAATCTTTTTCTACCCCTAACCGGACTAATCGCCTTTCACGGTTCCTCTCACAGCTATGGAAACTTATTGGCAGATTCAGCAACTCTCGAAGCTGGTTCGGCTTATACAATTCAACCGGGAGGAACTGATATGATTGTTACGATGGGAGATGGTTCAGTCGCAAGTTACGATCCAGGAGATATGTGAGTCTTTTGAATCGGTCTTGTTCGTGCTAGGTGAGGTCGCTCTCGAAAGGAAAGAGACGGAAATGGGAGAGACTAAGCTGGTCGAAATGGAAATCCCTCGCAAAGGCGGTGTATGCTAAGTCTCAAAGGGAAAAGCGCTATCGTCGGAGATCTATCTTCGAAGAGATGCACAGAACGAGAGGGCAGAGTCGACAAACCTTGACGATCTATATCGGAGCGAAGAAACTGACCTACCTCTTGCATTCTCGAAAAAATAGCGCCTGGTTACTTTCATGTACCGCTCTCGTTTGGCTGATGATTCCCGGTGTCGGGTGAGTCCACTATGCTCCTCCTCTCATTCAAGCGATTCAAACAACTAATGTGATCCTCCTACCATCCCAGATACCTTTACTCTGGACTTGTGCGAAGAAAAAACGCTCTCGCTGTTTTATTCCTTACAATGCTTGCCATGGCCATTATCTCTTTCCAATTCTTCTTCTGGGGTGAGGCCTTTCTCTTCTCAGCTCCGACATCGCGCACGAACTGAACAGTCTCGCTTTCGCAGGTTACTCCCTCTGCTTCTCTCCTACTGGCGGACCTTTCCTCGGCGACATGCACTTCTTCGTCCTTCGACATGTCTACGAAACTCCTGTACCACAAGCCAACAACAAGGTTCCTCAAGTCGTTTACATGATGTGAGTTTGGATCTTCGATTTCAGAGATAACGAACCCTGGACTGATCAGCGGAATCGCGATTCACAGCTACCAAAACATGTTCGCCGCTCTCGTCCCCGCCGTCTTCATTGGTGCTGCCGCTGAACGAGGACGGATCTTACCCGCTTGTATCTTCTTCTTCTGCTGGAGTGTTCGTTCCCATTTCTTCGTTTCTTTTCGAATGAAGCGAATCCTGACTCCTTTCGATTGTCTCGCAGACTCTCGTGTACGACGTCGTCGTTCGATGGATCTGGTCTCCTAACGGCTGGGCGTTCCAATACGGTATGTTTCGATCCCAACGCTTTGCATTCAAATCATCGACTGACTCTCTGAGCGACTTTTTCAGGTGTTCTCGATTACGCTGGAGGAGGACCTATCGAAATTTGCTCGGGAGTGACTGGGCTCGTCTACTCGATCTTCCTCGGCAAGCGAAGAGGTTTCGGTACTCACATTCTCTCGTTCAAACCTCACAACGTTTCTTTCGTCATTCAAGGTACTATCTTCCTGTAAGTCTTCCCTCGAACAGCCCTTAGCATATTGATTCACTTGCTCACTCTCTTACATCCCACAGCTGGGTCGGATGGATCGGTTTCAACGGTGGATCAACTTTCGCTGCCAACGTTAAAGCTGCTATCGCAATCGTCAACACCAACTTGGCTGCTGGATTTGGTGGACTCGCATGGATGTTACTCGATTGGCGATTGGAAAGGAAGTGGAGTGCTGTCGGATACTGCACTGGTGCTATTTGCGGTTTGGTCGCTATTGTGAGCACTCTTTTCTTTGTTCTTCCTAGAGTAAGTTGGCTGACTCGATCATTGACATAGACTCCCGCTGCTGGATTCGTCGGATACGGACCCTCAATCTTCATCGGAGTTGTCGCTGCCGCTGTCTCCAACGCTTTGACTACTCTCAAGGGTTTCTTCTCGTTCGATGATGCTGTAAGTCCTTTACTCCTTACTTCCGTCGGGTGCACAGTCACTAATCAAGGCTTCTCTCGATCGCATAGATGGATATTTATGCATGCCGTACGTTTCTCCTCGTTTATTCAGTTTCAAATCCGTGACTGACTCCTCTCGTTTCTTCGTAATACAGACGGAGTCGCTGGTATTGTCGGACTAGTCTTCACCGGAGTCTTCGCTCAAGCTTCGATCGCCGCTACCGATGGTTACACCGTTATCGACGGAGGATGGCTCGATGGAAACTACATCCAGGTCGGAAAGCAACTCGCTTATGTTTGCGCTTGTTGGGGATGGTGAGTCGAAGTCCTTACCTGCTCCTCGCGAATACAATGCTAATCATCGACTCTTTCGCTCACAGGACCTTCTGCATGTCGTACATTCTCATGTTCTTGATCAACTTGATTCCCGGTTGCAAGTTCCGAACAGACGAAGAGGGTGAGATCATCGGTGTTGACGAGGTCGAGGTACGCTCTCCTATACCTTTTACTTTTCTCTTTTTCGAAGCTGACACATCTATTCCTGATTAGCTCGGAGAGTTCTGTTACGACTTCGTACAGTCCGTCACTCTATTGACCATCTTTCGCGAGAATTCAAACTGATTCAGTGATCTCGTTTACAGTATCCGAAGAGAAGTCGACTCTTCTCAAGGACTTCCTCGCATCGCTACAACTCACATCAAGCCCGCATCCGTTGTCGACTACCCTCTCGAGCAAGTAGGAGACGGAGGACTTCCTCACGAAGGAGCCACAAACACTCGGGAAGCTGTCAATGGAGCCGCGGCGGCTCACGAAAACTCGGCAGAAGTAACACACCATTACATCAATGGTACGACAGGCGAGTACGAAGAGAAGGCGATCAAAGGACAATAGACATGGACACTTTTCGCTCTTTCCTTTCTCCTCATCTTGTCTCTTTCGTTCTTTCGTTTTGTTCCACCCCTCTTCTTGACGTATCTCGATTACATATCACTGTTCTCCTAACCCTTCGTTGTTTCGACTCCTCATTCCTTTAATACCTTGACACATAGAGAAGGGAAAGTTGGAAAGTTGGAGACCGTCGCTCCTTTGTTGGTCAAGTTCCAAGTGGATTCTTGACTTTGTTGTTACCCACTCACCCTCAATAGATATTATACATTCGTGTCTGTAATCACTAAGGCATTTCTAGCTGAGATCTCTCGCTCGTTTCGCTCGTTTCGCTCATCTCGCTTGTTTCACACATTCCTCCCATCTTGCTTGCGAAGTTGTCTCTGGAGTGCTGCGTTATACATTGCTATGCCGTCTTACTTTTATGATCGTATACAACAAAGCACGAGATGGAGGAAAGCTTTGAAACCGTTCAAAGCTCCGACGAGGGAAGCGAGGCTTGAAGCTTCAGGACTATAGGCGAGGCAATCCCGGCTGATCTCCTTGAGTGAATTGAACTGGATCGATCTCTTGCGAGCCAGTCTCTGTGGAGCTAGAGGGGAGAGCGAGAGCAACAAAAACCTTCACCGCGAGCTGTCATCTGTGCTTGCGAGAACGATCGCGGTGACCATTGCTTTGCTTGGTTCCCGGATCAGGTCCAGCGGGAACGTACCAAGATTTCAAACTTAGCCAGAAGAGATATCGTGCCTAAAACAAGAGTGATCAAAGATGAGTCAGTTTCGAAAGCGACGAAGAAGAGGAAGAACGTCAAAAGAAGATTGCGGCGTACCTGATAGCAGGTTCCACGCCGATACTCGTAGCATAGACTTGGATCCGACCAACGAATAGAATCTTTGCACCAGGCGAAAGAGCTTTCGCAGCAGAGTTCAAGAATTTGGCGAATTGACTTCTTCATGGCAGTCAACAAGTGAAGAGGCGCTATCGAAGGTCCGACTAGCTACGGTGAGATCAAGTGCACCTCACCAAGCACCTCCCGTCGGCTTTCCTTTGGCGAAGTGCGCGATATTTGCGAGGCCTCTCAGGCTGCCAAAAAGCAAAAACACAAGCGAGGAAGAATACGGGAGTCATCGCAAGCGTTGCGACTGATCAGAAGCGATCAAGAGCAGTCCTTTCACTGGTCCAAGATATCACAGGTCGAGATCTGAGCGAGATGAAGATTTGGTGAAAGACAAGAGAGAGCGATTTTTGTTTCCTGCTTCTCCCGCACTCCCACCTCGTCTACCACTTTCACCAGTATGCTCCGAACTTCAGTAGCCCGTGTCGCTCGCGCAGTGCCCCGTCAAACTTTGGCTCGATCCGCTTCGACCTCAGTTGCCCCGGTCAACCTCAACAACGTAAGTCTTGTTCATCTCTACTCTCTCCTTGAGACTGCAGGATGCTGACATTCCCATCTGTACCATCTACTTATCCTCTCACTTCCTCAATCACCTCTCTCTGTTGCGTTGTTGTGATCAATTTTGAACTGCCTTCCTCGACCAACCCGCTCATTCGATTTACCCTTTCTCTTATCACTACTCAAATTGGTTATTAGATCGAGGCATCATGGAAGACATTGACTCCAGCCGAACAAGAACAAACTTTCAAGCACCTCGAAGAGCTACAGAAGAAGGACTGGAAAGAACTTTCCCTTGATGAGAAGAAGGCCTGTACGTTGGACTCTCACCTGTTCTGACCTGCTCACTATGTGACAGGAGAGCTTATGATTGAATTGCGAACAGCCTACTACGTCGCTTTCGGTCCTCATGGTCCCCGTGAACCTATTCAAGCCGAGGCAGGAAAGACCATCGCCGGTGTAACAGCGGCTATCGCTGTTGGTGGTATTCTCTTCTACCTTCTCAGGAGAGGTGGTACGTTTCCCCTTCCTTCCCGATGCACTTAGATCTCTTGTATAGTTTACTGACGTCCGCTTTATCCGGTTCCTCTTTCCTCCCTACTCCTCGTTCCCACAATCCCTATGATCACTCCCTTTCCATCAATCGATTCTGCAACGTCTCTAGGTGCCGAGACTCCCAAGTCTGTGTCGAAGGAATGGCAAGAGGCCACGAACGAGATGTTGAAGGAGCAAAAATCGGATCCTTTCACCGGTCTCGGAAGCAAGGATTACAAGGGCAAGGGACAGGTGAGTCGATCAAGTATTGCTGCGAGGCGGTTTCCATCGTTCGGATAGAATCTGACATTTTCTCCTTCCCTAAACCTTTCTACAAAATCACAGGTCACCTTCTAAGCTCACTTACCATCATCCTCATCTCTCTCGCCTCCGTCTTCGCTCTCCTCCTGTTATCCCATCCCACCCAAAATCTACCCATCTTCTGCTTTCAATTCCATATTTTGCTCCTCTCTTTTCCATCTTCTTCTCTTCTTCTCTCTCTCCCCGCCTTCTTTCCAACGCCATTCCTCGAACACCAAGCCTACCTCAATGAAAGCACTTATACCACCCCTTCTACGCGATCTCCCTTCAATATACAATCGTGCGGTTCAGACGGTTTTACTTATCGAACAAAGGGATTCTTGTTGGAAGGAAAGTTAGGGGTTTTCTCGCAGAGGAGGGAAAGTGTGAAAGGAACGTGTTGGCCGCCTTCTAGAAATCGGTGTAGACTTTGTATGCAGTCGGGAAAATCAAAGGCATTCCCAAAATAACTGAATCGAGGGAGGGCAGAGTCGAGATTTGGGAAGAGTCGGGTCACCTATGCTACCTATTGAGAGTGGTATAGGGCTACTGAGATTCTAGCGGGCTCAGGTTCGAGATCCTGATTCTCTTGCTCCGAAACTTCCGCGGATTCACTGCGATTCCCGTTCCCGATTGTTGCTTTCTCTCTTCTTCTCGCGCTTCAAGGCTCATCAATGTCGGCGCCTCTGTCACCGTGGGTTCTCAATCGAGATCCTCGAGCCAAGTGAGCTGATCTCGTTCCTCTTCTCCCTCGTCCTCCTTTGAGCTGACTCTGCCTTTTCATAGCCCTCATTTTCTCACTGGATTGCACGAAGCTGGCTGTCTGAGTCCTGTGCGTCTCATCTCTCTCCTTGTCGATTGAGCTGTTTACCGGCGACGATTCCTCGCCCTCGCCTCTTCAGAAAACCTATAACAGACTGATCGTTTCTGTGTTGACAGTGGCAGTTCGGAGATGGTCCTGAAGCTATCATGAGTCGCTACAAGGGAGGACTTGAGGCTGCCCAGTTCTGGCAACACAAGTCAGTGTTTCTTCGTCAAAATGGGTTGAGAGAGGTGAGCTATCCTCTTGCGAGACCCGCATCGTGGCCTGGTCAGGATCAGTCACCTACAATCACTATTCTTCCGCAGACTTCGGAAGTCTGTATCGATTTTCGCCGTTCTCAACCGACTCCGAATGGTCCCTACGTTCACATTTTCGTCGAAAAGCTACCTCCGGCGCTCGATTCTTTGACTTCCATCGGGTCCACGGAAGCAAACTGGACCGTCGATGATTCTGTTCATGTCGAGAAGAATAGAGTCGAGTTCGCCGTGACGATTCCCAAGTGAGTGATCAATGTTTGGTTCCTGGTGCTTTGGTCGATACTGACCTAGGTTCTCTCCCTCGCGGTCTAGCTTCTTGCCCATCTTTGTCGTATTTGAGCTTAGAGACGATGAAAGCTTCGACGAGGGCGGAGTACAAGAGGTAAGGCCGCAACAGCTGTTCTCTTGCCCACTTTTGACTGACTTCATATCTCCTTCATATCTTGCTCTGCCTTCAGCTTTTATATCCTCGATCGACATCAGTCAGCTCTTACGATGATCACAAGAGATCCTCTCATCATCGACCTGGAGTACGAGTATTCGACCCTTGAAACAAAGAGCATTTTTCGAGCGAGAGGAGCGATTCATTCTTGAGATATTCGATTTCGTCAATTCCATGCCATTCCGAGAGTAATGATAAGTAACAAAGGATACGCGAGATTTGGTCGCAGTTGACGAGACATCGAAGCGCTTGACATTTCGGCGGGCGAGCCAGAGGTCGAATTCTCGATTGTCTGTTACAAAGCCAGTCAGTCGAGTACAGAATCGAGTCGAGTTGAACGTTAGACGTACTGATGCTATGGAAGAAGCTAGTAGCCGATGGACAGGCCAAGTAGGGTTCCACGATGACTTCCAGAAACTGCGAATCCCAGAACAGTCAGACGAAAGCTCAGCGGCGGCCTTGGTACGGTACTTACTAGGTTTCGAGCTTTAGTTCAAAGGAGCACAGAGGTAGGTCAGGTCGTCATAGGTTCGAAAATAGTCGAATCTGGGACTCACAGGTCCTTCGCAATTGGGATCGTTCGCATCTGGCGAATCAATAATCGAGTCATAAGCCTGACAGCTACTTGTCGAGTTGCTGAATCCATATTGAGACGGTTTGTTGAGCAGCTGCGCGAGCCTGGATTAGTACTCTGTTCGACCTACTCGCGCCGCGAGTCGAGATTCTGAGTCTACCTTTTCAGTAAAGCTTTTTGCGTCAAACCATGTCGTATCCATACCTTGATACTTGGTCGATGTACTCGACACGTAACTTTCGAGCTGCGAGTTCCACGATTCGACGGAATTGGCGATGGTCGAAGAAGCGTTCTGAGAGGAAAGAGCGAGAGGTGATCTCGAGAGAGCGGGTAGCGAGATGTAGAGGAATTTGCGAGCTACAGTGCGCAACATCAATACTGGTCGCGACGCAGCAGGAAACGAAAAGATAGCTCACCTCCAGCGAGATAAAGTCGACCAATTGCTGAATCGTAAGCCGTCAATAGTCGAGGAATGATTGCCTCGAAGTTTTGATTGTTCGTGAAGCAGTTGTATAGATCCTATCAAAACGATGGAATTGCATGAGCGCGTGAAGCGATGAAGAGCGAGGAAAACATGCACTTACATCGTTTCCAAACCAAATAGCTAGATCGTGAAGGACAGAGAGAGGAGATAAGTCGACGACTCGTGTGGTACAAAGCTTCCAGAAGATGTAGAAGGAGAGAACCTACCGAAGAGCGTATCGTTTGCCAACCATGGAGCAGGGTTCGATCGATTCGAGTTCGAAACATAGGTCTCGAACAATCCGACTTGCGAGCCAAAGTCCGTCTACACACTCGCTGATTGGTGAGTCTGATATCGCTCGAACGAGGGGAGGAAGGCAAACTCACAGCAGGATTTGAGAATACAACGTCGTTGTCGATCACTGCTCCGACCGATGCGAAATCGTAGTACGAATTTGTCGCAGACGTAAAGTTCGTTGCGAAGTATTTGAGCCAGTCTGTGATTCGACGAGAGTGAGACGAGCTGGATCGGAAGAGGACGAGAGAAGAGTGCAAGCTTACTATCCCCTCCCGATGTTGTCTGAATCCGGAAATCGCCGCAAGGGGTTCATCAGTATCTTTGTGAGCATGCAAAGTCGTGGACCTGGGACTCACGTTGGAAAGATCAATGTTCTGCAAACCTTTCGCAGGGGAANAGCCATTGCTTGTCCAAGAATCGCCGAAAGCGAAGCTGTCGACTCGACCGTAAAGAGTCAGTGTGATTATCGATAAGCTACTTGGAATACAACTTACATGTTGTTGATGCTCGCAAGCGATGATTCGGCAGCGACAGCAGATTCGACAAAAGCTGCTGTCAGAATCGCAGAGATTGCCAGAGTTCTTGTCGAAGCGTACATCCGAATGTTGTACCGGCGAAAGTAGTCACGGCTGAGGTGAGGCGAGAAGAGAAACAGGGAGAAGAGACGTGCGACGAGAGCAGGTCGTCGAAGAAACGTGAGATCGTGAAGGAGGAGCGGACTGAATCCGATTGTCCTTGACTTCGACAACAACGAAGATGGCGAGCGTGTCGACGAGTAGAAGCCGAAGAATGTGCGCAGCCGAAACTTTGATCTCCAGCAGAGGAAAGCGAGTGTAGAGATTTCGACAAGCCATTCCGTCCGAAAGAAGAAAAAGGTTTGAAGCGATCGAGTCGAAGATTGTCGGCAGTCTCCGCGACTCTGGAGAAGCTCGAGTCGAGTCGGCGTGGTAGAACAGGTTTGCCCAGTCAGGGATTGTGGGCGAGCCTGAGGGTAAGAAGCGAGAGAGACTCACTCACGTAGAATTTATGCTGGTTTAATGTATACATCAGCCTCAGAGTACTGTATTATATCTCCCATAGCTTAGCTTGGCTCCTCTAAGCCGGGATTGACGAAGGAGATCGAGCGAAGTTGACAGAAGTTGAACGATGAATTGCGAATTCGCAGGAAGAGCTGGAGACAAGTAGAGGTGATGAGGTGGATCTCGAGTAGCATATGAATAGGATCTCGTGACCTGCGAGCTGATCTGAGTGACTGTGAAAGGTTGGCTGAAACGTCATGAAATGAAGAAGATGAATCTGCTTCCTTCCTCAAACCAATCACTTCGAACAACCGGCACAGTCAATATGAGTGGATTAGTAGACAAGATCAAGCACGCTGTTCATCCTACCGTAAGTCCTCACTCTCCTACATTTCTCGCTGAACTTGTTGGCTCATCTCAGAAACATGGGTCAATTTGGTTGGAACAGGGCACCAAGACTGTAGAGGAAGTCGATCAAGACAAACACAACAAGACTCATGCTCATGAGGTCGAGGAAGCACGAGCAGACACCCTTGCGAGTAAGCCAACATTCTCTTTACAATCCGTTTCACTCGACTGACTTCCCTTTTTTCGCTCAATAGGGGAACGCAACCTCGACGAAGTAGCTCACCCTTCTCAACATGGTACTCCCATGACGCTCCCTGGACAAAATCAAGGAGAAAACCTCTCTTCGTTCGCTCCTCGTGAGACCCTCGACGCTGCCGCTCATCACCAACACGAGACGAAGCATCACCCAGATCTACAAGGCGTAACCCACATTCCAGAGTCTGAAATGCCTCAAAGGCATAACCGCAAGGAGAACACAGCTCTTCGACCGAGTGATCCCAACAACGTAAGTCCCATCTCGAATCCGTTTCCATCGAGAAGCTTCTCACTGAAATCTCCTTTCTTTCCTTTCTCCCCTTAACAGCCCGCTGCAATGGACGGAGCCGCAAACTATAACGTAGCTGGAGACGACCGTGCTATCTAGAAGGATCACGCACACTCAATACGTTTCCCAATCGAAAACTTGCATCTCATCGCATGTCACAGTAGTTGTAATATACGGACACTCTCACTCTCTGACTCTCACGTCTGCTGTACATCCTCGAGAGCCAGCACAGTCGTTGTGTCCCTGGATCGATCGAGTTTTACTTCTGCGCGACGGCTCGCAAAGAAATCTTCGCTATAAATCCGAAATATCTTCGGTCTGGTTTTACTTTGATCGATACTATCCTTCATCCGAGGGTCCCTCGTTACTGCTACGAGCTTAGATGGGTACTTCGCGAAATGCGAAATCTTGAATTCCGGGGAGAAGCGACAAAGGAGAGAGGATCAACTTCAAACTTCTCACTCGTTGCTTCAAAGTCAAACAGATAGGCAGCTGAATAGCTCAAGATGCCCTCACCGACTGCCCTGATTCAGTCAGCGCTCGGCAATTCACTCGATTACCCAGTTTTATCCTACATCAATTCACTCTTTACCTCATCCGACGCCGACCCTTCAGATGATCCAGTAGGAGGGTTCATTCGACCATTACTCGAATCAGAGAGTACCAACCCAGTAGAAGCCAAGGAAATTGATCGAATCTGCTTGGAGTTCACTCGAATTTGGGAGAAATTAACGGGAGCTGAGTTGGCGGCGAACGCGAATGGAGAGACTAGCGGTGGACCTGCCAAGTTGGACCAGGCGTTAGATATGAGGAGACAGGAAATGAAGAGTAAGCGAGGTGCGGTTACTCAAGTCGTCGATATCGCTTCAGTCGTAGGTTTCTCTCTCTCGCACGTACTAGGGATACCGAAGCTGAGTGAGAGTTATATGCGAAATGTAGGTGAAAGCTCGTGAATCTCAAGTCAACATGAAAGCACTCGAGAAAGCCGAAGCGAAACTCAAGCAGAAACTCGAGAAACGAAACGCTCGCAACTTGTACGAAGGTTCGAAACTCATGGAGGCACAGAACAATAAGAAGAGTTACGAAGAATTGTTCTTGGAGGTCAACCCGTTGCAAACTGCTGGACAGAACAAGGGAAAGAGCAAGGATATTCATTTGGAAAACATCGATGTGAGTTCCGCTCTCTTGCACTGGAACTCGTGAACCAGACTGATACCTTCTCTTATGCTTTTAGGTCAGCTTCGGTTCTCTTCGCATCTTGTCGAACGCTACCCTTTCTCTGCCTTATGGTCGGTAAGTTTGCACAACTTCCACGAATTCTGTCGTTTTGCGCTTCCGCTGACTTCTCTTATTCGCCTCTAGTCGCGCTGGTCTCATTGGTCGAAATGGTATCGGAAAGTCTACCTTGCTCCGAGCGATGGCTCTACGAGAAGTCAACATCCCTCAACACGTTTCGATTCTCTACGTTCAACAAGAAGTCATCGGAGACGACACACCAGCCCTCGAATCCGTCTTACAAGCTGACGTTCACCGAACTCGACTTATGGCAGAAGAGGCAGAGCTTAACGCGCAACTGGGTGTACTCGAGAAGGATAGTGAAGAAATGGTCAAGGCTGGTGCTGCAGCGGGTGAAGAGGACAAGGAGAAGAAACATGGGGAGCTCAGGAAGGTTGAGAGGAAGAAGGACGATCTTACAGCGAGGTTGGGAGAGGTGCAAGGTTTACTCGTCGAGATCGATGCCGATTCAGGTCCTTCGCGAGCGGCAGAGTTGTTGGCTGGTTTGGGTTTCTCTACGGCAGATCAAGTGAGTAACTACTTCTTCCGCACTTCTTCCCATCTGTCACTGACACAGCAATCGAATCGCAGAGTATGCCTACACGAGCTTTCTCAGGAGGATGGCGAATGCGTCTTTCGCTCGCTCGAGGTAAGCCCACTCATTTCGCTCTGCCGCAAGATCTGAGAGACACTAACTTGTTGATTCCTCTCCAGCACTGTTCTGCAAACCCGATCTTCTCTTGCTCGATGAGCCTTCGAACAATTTGGATCTCAACGCTTTGGCTTGGTACGTTGCCCTTCTCCTCTCTTACACGTCTCTCGGATTAGACTTACAGTCTGACTTGCGTACTCATAGGCTCGAAGACTACCTTCAAACCTGGCCTTCGACCCTTCTCGTCGTTTCTCACGACCGAGCATTCCTCAACGCTGTCGCAACCGATATCATTCATCAACACGGAGAACGTCTCGATTACTACAAGGGTAACTTTGCTCAGTTCTACGCGACGAAGAGTGAGAGGCAGAAGCAACAGAAGAGGGAGTACGAAAGTCAACTGCAATACAGGCAACATTTGCAAGCTTTCATTGATCGATGGAGGTGTAAGTCCCGCTTTCCTTCATTCCTTCTCCCTCACGATACTCATACACGTCATGTGTGATAGACAACGCCGCTCGTGCTACTCAGGCGCAGATGAAGATCAAGATTCTCGAGAAACTTCCCGAATTGAGTCCTCCAGAAGAAGACGATGTTGTCACGTTCAAATTCCCCGAAACCGACAAGATCTCTCCTCCTCTACTACAACTCTCCGACGTCGCTTTCGGTTACACGAAGGAGAAGCAACTCTTGAAGGGAGTCAATTTAGATGTTGGTCTTGATTCGAGGATTGGTCTCATCGGAGCCAACGGTGCTGGTAAATCTACCTTGTACGTTGCTTTACCTTGTCACGCTCAGCCGAGTAGTAGTAGCTGATCGGAATGGGTGCTCAAACAGGATGAAACTGCTTATCGGAGAATTGCAGCCAACACTAGGTCAACAAAGTCGAAATGGTCGTCTCCGTATTGCCTGTACGTGAATATCTCTTCCGAGGCAGTCTTTTTGAGTTAGAGAATTGCTGATCTGTCGGGAAACTCGTAGACTTCGCTCAACATCACATCGACTCGCTTGATCTTACCGTCAACTCTGTCGCTTACCTTCAAAAGCTTTTCCCTGGATTGACCGAGCAACAGTACCGATCACATCTCGCCGCTTTCGGTATCACTGTGCGTATCCTCTCTCACCCCGAGATCTAGCGTTTGCCGCATGCGTTGACTGATCTCGCTTCTACACTTTCCTTGAATAGGGTATGACCTCACTACAACTCATCGGAACTTTGTCAGGAGGACAAAAGTCTCGTGTTTCGTTCGCTGTGCTGTCGATGCAACGTCCTCACATCCTCTTGCTCGATGAACCTACGAATCATTTGGTCAGTCTACTCGAATCTACCTTGTCTTTCCGGATGAATACTGACTCTTCCTGTACCTATATATAGGATCTCGAGGGTCTCGATGCCTTGATGGAAGCTTTGAACCGATGGAATGGAGGAGGTGAGTTTTACGAACTTGTGCGATTCTGGATTCTTGCCTTTGCTGACCTGTTCTCCTCTTCTTTATCCTAGTCATCTGTGTTTCTCACGACAGTACTGTATGATCTGTTTCCTTCCGCTTCTTCTTCGAAGTTCTTGCTGACTCATCACGGTTTCTGCTCTTTCCCCTCCTCTCTTTTCCTGCACCTCCTCGGCCTCGCTCGGTCGCCCCCTATTCGCGACTATAGTTCATCCACACGTGAGTCGTGGTCCCTCATTCGAAGATTTCGAAGAGTGTGCTGACCTCTGAAATCTCTCTTTCGCTCTCTAGGGTTTGCAAGGACTTGTGGGTCTGCGCCGACGGTACCGCTTCAAAGTTCTACGGAGACGTCGATGCCTACAAGAGTTTAATCGTCGGAAACGCGAAGAAGATGACGCCGACTTAGATCGAGCAGCTTTCTTTCGCTTGTTTATCATCGTTTCAATCTGCAATGCTCGTTGTGTCGAGGCAATCACGGTCTGGAGTTCGTCACCATACACGGTAACTCAGCACATTTGCCGTGATCCTCGAGTGACCCTTTGCATAACGTTCGTTTTGTGTCTCCCGAGCGATTCGAGCGCAGCGACTCGGACTCAGCTCGTTCAAAAAGGTTACGGCAAACAATGATCGATCCAGCTCTCCTTGTTTGACTCAGTGCAAGCATCATTGACTCATCTCGATGACCATGCGAAACGGCTTCGGCCGAACTCAGGATTTGACCCGCGTGCTCACTGATTTCTCTGTTTCATCCCACCCTCTCTCGGCTTTCGCAATAACGCTCGATATGACTTCGACAATGGTTGATGAGCCGATAGAGCTACAGACACCTCGCACAGCTCCCTCAATCTCGCTGAATTCGACCCCCACAACATCGAGTCAAACAGAGCAACTGGATCGCTTGGGACTGTCGACAGGACCTGAAGACGATGGACTCCCTCCGCAAGATCGTGGAAGGCAGGCGTGGACGTTTGTTGCTGCTGCATTCGTTTTAGAGTGAGCATTTTGAAGTCTTTTACGCTCCCTGAACGTCGTTTTGACCTTTCTTGCTCTGTCAGAACCTTCGTGTAGGCTTGATTGAACCTTCTTCGAGGTCTCACACACTCACCGTCGACGCATATTGCTCTGTGAAGTTGGGGCTTCGCTTACTCGCAGGGACCGGTCATCGTTTGGATGCAAGCGAACGAACCCTGGAGCCAGTATTCCCTGGCTACACTTTCCTCCGTCGCCGTGATTCAATCGGCGTTGCAGTACTTCCTGCCGTGAGCTTTCTCCACCGTTTCAACCTGTTCAAATTGTTGACTTTCCGTCTTTCGCAGGATATTCGTCGTGAATGCGTTCCGACGTTACCCCGAATACGCTAAGCCGGTGATGCTGGCCTCAGCTGTCTTGTTTGGTCTGTGCTTTGTTGCCGCTAGCTTTGTAAAGAAGGTTTGTCTGCCTCTTTCTCTGTCAAAACTGGAGCGACCAATCAACGTGTTGCCTCAACTGCAGATTGAGCATCTCATACTACTACAAGCTGTCTTGGGAGGAGTACTGGGAGCAATCTTGTATACAGTAAGCTGATCCTCTGACTCTATCTTGTCACAGCGTATACTTACATACGAGCCTCTCTCGAAATCGCAAGCCCGTCGTTCTTCACCTCAATTCTTGGTTCGTCAATCGTAGGGGTATCGCAGGGGGAATCATGTTTGCAGGAACTGGGATGTAAGTCGCTGTCTCTTCAGATCCAGGACGATAGATTGACCTTGTCGACGTTTTCGCAGCGGAGGTGCGACCTTTCCGTTCTTGATTTCCAAACTTCTCGACAATTACGGGTTTTCAGGAATGATGAGGATCTGGGGGGCGATCGTCGGGGTTGCGAGCATTGGGTCTATGCTCCTCATCAAATCTCGAGTTCCTGCCGTCAAGCCGAAAGGGAAAAGACCAAAATGGTTCCTGCTCGATTTGTCGATTCTTCGTGATCGAACCTTTTGGATCATGGTGAGCTTCTCTTTAACCGTGTTGTATTCTAAATTACGTCCTCGAAGACCAGCGCTCACTTATTTACCTCCGGTGCGACAGTCGGCCACCATTTTCCTCTCCTCACTCTCCTATTTCCCAGTTTCTCTCTTTGTCGCAACATACACCGCCTCCGCCCTACACTCTTCCGACCTCCTACTACCCTCGATAGTAGTTGCAGCATTCAACGCTTCAGCCTTCGTTGGCTCGACCGTTATTGGAAGCTCAGCCGATCGCTCGCTCGACTTTACCGTCATTTCCCTCGGAGTCATTTCAACGATCTGCTCACTCTGTGCATGGGGATTCAGCAACTCACTCAGCAGTATAATGGCCTTCTCGATCCTGTTCGGCTTCGGTTCAAGAATCACAGCTTACTTTGGCGTTAGCGCGAAAGAAATCGCAGGTACGTCCACTTCTTCCAGTGCGGCAGCACGTGAGACCCACATGGAGCTGACAGATATTGCTGCAGGCTCAAACCCTCACGCTTCAACAACTATACTATGCTTCTTCTCGATCTTTCGAGGAATCGCTTCGCTCGCCGGTCCATTCATATCCACCGCGTTATATCAAGAACAGTACAAAGACTCTGATCAGTAAGTGAGCCGTCTTTAAGCTGTAGAGCGTCGGACTGACACCTTTGCGACAGCGGTACATGGGGAAGATATGGCTTCCGCAAGATCATTATTTTCGGTTCGTTAAGATCTCTCTATCCGATCGAAGTCGCTGCTGACAAGTCACGTTCGCACAGTTGGTATCATGTCGTTCTTATCAGCAATCGGAGGGGTGACGATGCGTCTGTTTAGAAAGAAGCGGGTAGAATCATAATAAATTCCGAGAATTGTCGAAATGGAATGCCTCCTTCAGTGACCCGACTGTCCCGGCCTCTCTCATTCTAAGGTTGGTTGAGACGATGCTGTTTTGAATATGAGAATATGATAACTTAGACGACTCGTGTCTATTGCGGTCTAACGTAATCCAATTTCTCGACCCTCCTCCATACTTCTCGCACCAACCGCTCTTGTGCATCTCTACTCTTCTCCCCATCCTCCGAGTCACCCGCTGGCCGAATTGCGAGATATAGTCGAGAACCGAGATCTGCTGGAGGAATTGGTGAAGAAGGGTCTGCGAGAATCGATGCTGGAGGTTGTGAAGGAACGACCATTCCTCCTGCTTCGTTGACGATGATCGTACCAGCGCATACATCCTACAACGATAGCGCATCAGTATAGGTGATTCGAATTGATTGAAACGCTCGAAGCTCACCCATTCCCAGCAGCCTCCTTCCCAAAAGATATCGACAGCTCCGGTCGCAACGTAAACCATATCCAGAGCTGCCGACCCCAAGCTTCTCACACCGTGTACCATTCCACCTTTGCCATCCCTCCCTCCAATCTCCGCCGCGAAGTTCCAGAGCGAGTTCACTTTCTTTGTCAAATTCGAAGTTGGAGCATCTGAACGAGCTTTACCCCATTCAGCGAGGAAGAGACAACCTTTCGGAGCGTCGGAGGGAATGGGCTGAGGAGGAAGGTAAGGGAGAGGAACAGAATGGTGAAATGGTTGAGGGAGTTTGTAATTCGAGGGAGCTGGAGTCGAGGGAGGGGAAAGGACAGAGGGATCGTGAGGGAATGAAATGGGAGTCGACCAGGATCCGAGACCTTGAGCGGCAGAGTAGAGAGTCCCCGTGGCATTGGTGAGGTGCAGACCGCCGAGAAGAGGGGCGAAGATCGCTCCGGCGACGGGAATTTTGCTGTGACAGCCAGGAGAGGAGGGTCAGTCCGCAGCTCATGCCTCCATATTGAGCGAGAATCTTGCACTGACTTGACACAGAAACCGATCGAGACAGCGAATTGCGGAAACAGGTGCACAAAGTTGACAGTCTGCAGATTAGAGGGAACATAAGTATCGATACTGATCACGGGATGAGGGTGGAAGCGAAGAAGTATCGGTGACGTCGACGAAATGACACGGTGGCTAATGCCTGGAGAGACTCACGCCATCAAGAGGATCGATGATCCACGTTGGAGCCTTTGAATAATGAAAATCGACGTTAGCTTTCTTCGCTTCGACAGTCTCAACACCTTCGGAACGTACATCGTCGAGTAAGAATCTCTTCTCCTGACCAGCTGAATAGCTCTCCTCCCCGATGATCCTGCGACCAAGAACAGGTCAGCGATTTCCGACCCTGCGAAAGTCGAAAACTCACTTGTGATCCGGATATTTTTCCCTAATCGCATCGCTAATGATTTGTTCAGCGTGCATATCTGCATGGGTGACTAGATCTGCCGCATTCTCTTTGATCGTGATGGATTCATCGAAAGATCTTGCACCTTGAGTCCTCGCTAACGCTTGATCCCGAAGATACGATCCCGCCATAATACTCATTTGTGCAGCGAATGCATGGAGTGCCGAGAGGTCCAGGTCGGAATTGGTCATCTTGAGGAGGGGGATTTCGAAGGCGAAGAGTGGGGAGGTAAAGAAGGGAGGAAAGCTTGTGGCGCGGTCTACTTGCTCGTAGGGTTGTTCTGAGCTACTCTTTTGTAGTATGCTCGAAGTTCAGGAGTCGGCACAGCTGATTGAGGAAGAACGAGGTTTCGCTCTCTTTGGCTCCTTACCTTTCACTTCAACTCGCTTCGGTCGCTTCTTATGCTCTATATTCACTGACGATATCTTGCTTGGTGCTACCTGTGTGGGTGGGGAGTATTCAGACTGTCTCCTACGCTTTGGTACGCCAGATTTCTGACTCTCTCGATCGATTCATCCGGTGCTGAAGGTAGTCCGCACTGCACGACCTCAGCAGATAGTACCTATCTACCAGGACGTCGTCCACGAACCGCTAACTTGATGTGGCGGACTCCACAAACCCTCTTTCGCTCGTTTCGAACGAGTTATCCCATCTCCTGCCTCCAAACCTCGCAGATTCCGACCAGATGAAGGGCCCCAGGGTATATCTACTGCTCAAACGACAGCTTGACGATTCTGCAAGGACAGAAGGACTCCCTGGCGACCGTGAACGGAGTTCTCGCGCAGAACGAATCAGATTCAGTACTTCGGCTCGACGGCATCGAGGCGTTGAGAAGAACTGCACATCGTACGCACTCAGACTGCCTGTAATATCTTGACACGACTCGGGACGTTTATACTCTCTACATTCTCGTTTCGCTTTAGCTCGGGTTAGCTTTTATCCTCCCTTCCTTGATCTTCCTTTTCCCAGCGCCGTACTCGCTATTCCGAGTCGTATACAACTCAGCTTCACGTCTGGGCTCTGAGTCTGAACGTGGCTGCGATGATGAAGAAGCCGAGCGGTTTCGCAAAGCAGCCTCATTCAGAGGCCCTCCTCGGCTTCTACTCCATAGACTGATGCTTTCTCTCGACTATCCCATTGTTTGAAGGCGCCGCTTACCTTCCAGATCCCTATCGAGGCGATTCCCTCTCTCTAGTCTGTCTTTCGCAATTTGGCTTCGTTTCTTGCGAAGATATTTTTGCGATAATTTCGAGGCAACTTCTGCTCGAGCGAGAGTTGGCGAGGCGAGTTCAACTGCATAACGCGAATGTTACGTGTGGTCTTGAAGGCTTAGAAAAATGATCGGCGATATGCGGATGCGGACGAGAGCGAAAAAAATCCTGAGCGAAAATGTTGCAATATCCAAATCTTGACTCAAGTTGCTTCTCTCTCCCTCAAGTCATCATCAATCAGTGAGCCACAATCTGCATAGCATAGACCTGTAGCACCACTGACCATGAGCTCCTGTCTACAGTGTCCGGTCGTCGTCCTTCAGTCAGCGCAACTGATCCCATTTCCATCTCAATCTCCCCTCGTTCCTCCTCTCATATCGCACAAGCTGCTTCTCCTCCTTCCTACGCCATCTCTCCTCCCGGTCAATCATCCTTCTCCCAATCCTACGAAGCTCGTCAACGCGCTACTTCAATCCCTTTCCCTCAACAAGGCAAAGCCCTCGCTCCTTTCCCCGTTTCAGATGCGCCTACAAAGATCCTCCTGTTGGAGAACATCAACACTTCGGCAGTAGAGATGCTAAAGGCTCAGGGATGGTACGTGGAGGAGATCAAGAAGGCACTCGGTGAGGAAGAGTTGATCAAGAAAGTCAACGAAGGTCAATTTGCTGCTGTCGGAATCAGGAGTAAGACCAAGGTTACTGCTCGAGTACTCGGAGAATGTCCTTCTGTAAGTCAATCGAAGCATTCCCTCGTTTGACAAAGCAATCTCGCTAACTTTTCGATACTTTTCGCTTTTACAGCTACTCGTTATCGGATGCTTCTGTATCGGAACGAACCAAGTCGATCTCCTAGCTGCCGCCAAGGCCGGTATCGCTGTCTTCAACTCGCCTTTCTCAAACTCTCGTTCAGTCGCAGAACTCGTTATCGCCGAGGTCGTCGCTCTTTCGAGGCAAATTTGTGATCGAACCAACGAAATGAGACAAGGTATCTGGAACAAGGTCAGCAAGGGATGTTGGGAGATCCGAGGAAAGACCCTCGGTGTGAGTTTTCATTTTCGACTTTTTCCTTTTCGAATCGACGAAACTCACGAATACATTCTCGACGATAGATTGTCGGTTACGGTCACATCGGATCTCAACTCTCAGTCCTTTCGGAAGCAATGGGAATGTCGGTACTTTACTACGATGTCATCCCAATCATGCCTCTCGGTTCCGCCAAACAAGTCGACACTCTCGAATCCCTCCTCAACCAATGCGATTTCGTCACCCTTCACGTTCCTGAACTTCCCGAAACGACCAACATGATCTCGACTGAACAAATCGCCCAAATGAAGGACGGAGCTTACCTCCTCAACAACGCTCGAGGCAAAGTCGTCGATATCCCCGCTCTCATTGACGGACTCAAGTCTGGCAAACTAGCTGGTGCCGCCGTCGACGTCTTCCCTTCCGAACCCGCTGCGAACGGTGCCAACTTCAACGATCAATGCAATCCTTGGACTACCGAGTTGAGATCTTGCCCCAACTTGATCTTGACTCCTCACATCGGAGGATCAACAGAAGAAGCACAATCGATGATTGGTGCCGAAGTAGGAGGCGCTCTCATTCGATTCCTCAACTACGGTTCGACATTAGGTGCCGTCAACTTCCCAGAGGTTCACCTTCGACCGATCTTGACCGATGGTACCGTTCGATTATGTCACGCTCATTTGAATCAACCTGGTGTGCTCAAAATCGTCAACTCGGTCTTGTCTGAACACAACGTCGAGAAACAATATTCGGATTCAAAGGTGAGCTCATTCTCACAAGTCCTCCGAGATCTCGCACTTGACTGACGAATTGTATGTCGTGTAACAGGGAGAGATCGCTTACCTTCTCGCCGATATCAATGTTGCGAACGAGAACGAGATCAAGGAGATTTACGAAGCTATTTCGAGCGTGAGTCATCAGTTCATCTCCTCTCTCCTCTGCTGAAACTGATCTCGTTTCTTCTCTATAGTCCCGCATGAACATCGCCACTCGCATGCTCTTCTAGATAGATAGAATACCCTCGCCTACATAGACCTTTCTCAACCTCGTTATATCTCGCCTATACTCTATCTTCGCAACCTTTCATAAAACCCCTCCTCAACACCCGGGGAAAGATCTCCTTATCGCAACCTGTTCATTCCTCGTTTCCTTTCTCACGTTTACTAGCTTTCAACAAACTGTTTAAATCATAACACCCTACTTTCATCAGTGCACTCACATCTCTCGCGGTCACGCAATAGCTCGGAGAGAACAATATAAACTTCAGACTGCACATTCACAACTACTCGAAAGCAAAGATACGATACCGCCAGCGGTTATCAACATTTGAAAACTGCAAATGGGGAAACAAACGTCCGAGCCTGACTTTATTGCTATCTAATTTGTCTCAATCCAGAGCGCCTTTACTTCTAAAGGCGCACAACGTAGTGCCTTCCTGGGTTCTCATGGTAGAATCCGTCGCCTCGCCCCCAGATGTGGTCGAACTCAGCTTTTTTCTGTGCCGAGAAATCCTGTTTCCCTTTGCGCTGCACCACTGCGAGCTGCCTCGTCCTCTCAAGCTGCCCTGGGTCTTGTCCTGTAAATCTTCCCCTCCTTTCGTCGTCCTGGCGCGCTCGTTCGTAAGCCATCTCCATTTCCTCCTTCGTCAACGATCGAGGGCCGTTCGATGTCGCAGGAGCCGGACGGTGAGGTAGGGCAGTGCTATGAACAGGGACTGGATGATGAAGGGGCTGCGAGGAGGGGTCTGGATGAAAGGAGGAGGGAGAAGCGCAATATTGAGGATCCATGCCAAGGTGAGGAATCGAGCCGGAATCCTGCGGATTGCCGAATTGGTCGAAGTTGTAGGTGTCCGTTGGAGAGAGATAATGATGGAGATGCGGAGGTTGGGCTGCAAAGGATGATGCGTCGTAAGGGATTTGTAAGACGCCTGGATGAGTCGATCCTCTCGACGAAGGAAAGAATTGAGTCTGTTGAGGGGCAATATGTTGATTATAGCCGAGAAGAGGGTTGGAGGTTGGATCAGGGTAGAAGAATGGAGCGCCGTCGTGCGGAGGAAGGGAACCAAGAGTGTCGTCAGCATAGAGTGGAGGGTGTGTGTCTAAATTGGACGGGTCGAAGAAGGCGTTTGCAAGTGGTAGCTCGTACGGATGAGGGACTAGGTGCTGAGATAACGTGTGACCGGGGGGAAGCGGATACTGATCGGGAGAGAACGAGTCTCCTTGCCGATGATGAGGTTGAGCAGAATAACCCCAATTATTGGTATGTAGATGAACCTGCTGCATTGAGCCTTGCCGTGAGGAAGGGAGAGGGAGAGAAAGGAAAGAGAAAGAAAGAGAGGAGATGAACGTTTTTTGAAACTCCGACGAACGCCGCGGACCTCCTGTTGACGTCCTATCCATTGTATTGGTATTGAGTGCTGAGTTGAGAAGTTAGTCTGTAGAGAAAGCTTGAATCTGGGGGAGGGTAAGCAAACGGGAGGAAGAGAAAAGGCAGATGAGGACTGAGATCGTGAGAGGACTTCACCTTGTGCCGTTTGTTGTTTGCCTTCTGCTCTGAGTGCACCTGTGAATGCCCCCACTCGTAGCCCTACGGGTCTTGCTGCTCCAAAGTGAAGGAAGCGAAAAGTCGACGAAACGAAGCATCAGTAAAGATATACGAGATCCTAGCGAGCTGTCGCGTGTTACAGCAAGTCCTAAGCTAGTCCAAATGCCTAAGAGAGCATGAGAACCAAGACCGAGTGAAGTGTCGAGGTGTAGGAGAGGAATCATGGTTTCACTCCCTCTGAATCATCATCAACTTTCGATTTCAACAAGGAATGGCCGCACGCGCACAAGAGCAAGATTCAAGTTACTTCAGCTCACTCCTGACCAAGCCTCCACCCTTGACAGCGTTTGATGCGTTTCGAAAGGTTCGTTCTTCTCTCATCTCTTCCTTCCTTTCCCTCCCTCCTCACCACACTAAGCTGATCGCAACGCTGCCGTAGACCAACTCTACCTACAAAGAGAAGACTACAAGAGGTGGATTCTTTACTTTGTTGATCGCAATCATCGTTTCAATTCTCGTTTGGACAGAAGCGAGGGAATACTTCTATGGAGAGGCGGATTACTCATTCAGTGTTGATAGAGGAATCGCACATGATCTACAACTCAATTTTGATGCGACTATCGCGACTCCTTGTCATTGTAAGTTCGCTCTTTCGCAATATTTTCGAGTTTGGCTGACCTCTTCTGAACTCGTAGACTTGACGGTCGATGTGAGAGATGCCGTGGGAGATAGATTACACATCAGTGACGAGTTCAAGAAGGAAGGAGTGAGTCTCGACGGATCTTTCGATTCGTTAACTGGGGAAGAAGCTAATTGAATCTCTGGAATCTCACAGACTACCTTTCAAATCGGAACCGCCAAGCTACTCGAGCATGCGAGAAGTCGACCAGATAGATCTGCTTCCCAAATGCTGAAAGACTCGAAGGGTAAGAAGGTGTTTGCGAAGACGAGAGATGTTATCGAGAATGGTCCTGCTTGTCGAGTGAGTACCTTCTCCTTCTCCCCTATCTCGCCTGATCGTACTGACATGAAATCTATGAGTGTAGATCTATGGCTCAATGGACGTGAAGAAGGTGACGGGAAATCTCCATATTGTAAGTTTGCATTCTCGTTTCGTCGCGAAGGAGGAAATTGACGATGCCGTTCTCTCCTAGACTACTCTCGGTCATGGCTACCTGAGTTGGGAACATACTGATCATGCTCGTGAGTTCTTTTCAACTCTGTGATGATCACTCTCGGGCTGATCACACATACTTTTCATTTAGTGATGAATCTGAGTCATGTCATTCATGAGTTCTCATTCGGTCCTTACTTCCCTCGTATCGTTCAACCCCTCGATAACTCAGTGTGAGCGATTCCCCTCCTTCTCGTCGGTTACGTATATCAGCTGACCTTTCGATACGAGTAGTGAACTCACTGAACATCGCAAGTCCCCCTCTTTTCTTGTAATGCCGTGACCTTGAAGCTCGAACTGACTCGCATTGCGCCCTCTATAGACTTCCACATCTTTCAATACTTCCTCAGCGTCGTCTCGACCACCTATGTCGACGCACGACGGAGAATCATGCAAACAAATCAATATTCCGTGACGGATATGGATCGAGTGACGGAACATGGTCGAGGAGTACCAGGTAAGTCTCCATCCTCTACATTTGTGGATGTGAGCTGATGAGGTTTAGATGTGTAGGCATCTTCTTCAAGTATGATATCGAACCCATGTCGTTGACGATTCGAGAAAGAACGACAAGTTTGATTCAATTCCTGGTTCGTTTAGCCGGTATCATCGGTGGAGTACTCGGTAAGCGTCTCTCTTCCTCTCGAGCTCTGGTCGTTGAAGTACTTACGCCATCGTTCTTTGTCTAGTTTGCTCGGATTATGGATTTCGAACTGCAGATTTCCTCCTCAATGGATTACTCGTCAAACCCAACAACCCTCTACCTGGATACGAGAAGAGTCCGAGACCAAAGACTCCCAAGCTGTGATCTGTAGGGGTATCGTAGACACTTTTCGAAGCGCAGGAAACAAAAGTCAGTTGGTATAGTTTTCGTTGATTTTTCTCATTGTTGTAAAGTTTTCATCCTGGGTTTCGCGTCTTCTTTCATTGAATGTGATTGCGCGAGGCCAGACTTATTGATCGCTACGAGTGAAAAGCAACGTTGTAAAGCGATCAATCGACGCGACGAAGTGTTCATGTCTTTCCCCTCATTCACTCTCGACCGCTTCGACCGCTATTAAATATGGCGACAGGAGGCCGTAAGCGTAGTAATAGTGTCAAGGAGACATTAGATGCTCTCGAACCAACACGAACAGATCACCGAATCTCTCCATCAACTTCGTCTTCCCTCTCCTCGAAACGACCGAAAGGAGTCGCCAAACTACCTTGGGAAGCTTCAGGTCGATTATCATGGCTCGTATCACCTGTCAAAACCCTTCAAGTAATCCTATTCACCGTGTTGACTTGGTTCCTAATCGATCGGTTTACTCCTTACTCTGGATCCTCCAACCCCTTATCCCGACTCCTATTCATCTCCTACCCTCTCACACCGCAACTAGGAGAGACTGAAACCAAGTATGGAAAGGGTGGATACGATTTATGTTTCCTCGGGTTTTATATCATCGTATTCTCCTTCTTGAGGCAAAGTATCACAGAGTACTTGATCAGACCTTTGGCGAAACGGTTGGGATTGAAGACGGAGAGTAAACAGGCGAGGTTCATGGAACAGGCTTATGCTGTCGTCTACTTTTCTGCGAGTGGTGCTTTCGGTTTGGTGAGTTTTCCGCTCTCTACCTCTCAAGCGCAATCAGGCTGATCTTGTGGAATGATGGACGTAGTACGTCATGTCGAAACAACCTACTTGGTGGTACAAAACTGAACACATGTGGTTAGAATTCCCTCACTGGTACGTCGTTTCACTTTCAAGGCATCTGTTCGCTTGATCAGAGTTGATGCCTTGTCGTGCGCGCCGTAGGCGTATGGCTGGTCTTCTCAAGTCTTATTACCTGCTTCAATTGTGAGTACTCGCTCACTCACTCCCACCTTCCAAACGAAAACTCATCGTTTCTCCACTTCCCAACTGTCTAGCTCGTACTGGTGTCAACAAATGATCATCCTCGTTCTCGGGTACGCTCTTTAACTCACCTCTATCCCTTTCCCGCTTCTTCGAGCTAATCACCGTCCCATCGACAGCCTCGAGAAACCTCGTTCCGATTTCAAAGAACTCGTAATCCACCACATCGTCACTTTATGGCTCGTCGGTTGGAGTTGTACGTCCTCAGTATCTTACACTACCTCTTCGCAATAAGCTGATGTGGGGGTTTCTCTGCGTACAGATACAATCAATCTCACGATGATTGGTACGATGATTTTCGTTTCAATGGATTTACCAGATATCTGTCTCGCTGTGAGTTTCCCAGCTCTCCCATTCTCATTTTCTCGGTCGGTGAACTTCGAACTGAGGGAGCATTTGCTTTCGCTAGTTCTCGAAATGTCTCAACTACCTCGACTTGCAAAGAACTTCTGAAATTTCTTTCGTATTCTTCCTCATCGTCTGGCAGTACGTCCCATTTCCCACTCCCTTTTCCATCACTCTCCGCTGATCAAAGAAAAGAGTGGCATGGTGTTTCAGTTACATGCGACATTACTTGAACCTAAAGATCCTCTACTCAGTATGGAACGAATTTGATTTGATCCCTTACTTGTGGAGGAGTTTCGATTCAAACGTTCGAGGGTGGTGGTTGTTTGGAGGAGGGATTGGAACTGGAGAGATTCCTCCTTGGATGAAGTAAGCCCTCTCAACTTTACCCCTTTTACCTCTCTTCGTCGAGTGCTAGGGCGAGCAGGTAGCTGATGGTCGAGACTTGAGTAGGTATCAAATCTTTGCCCCGATTTTGGCTTTACAATTGGTTAACTCTTTCTGGTCCTACTTGATTTGGAGGTAAGTCTTTTTTTTGTTCAGTCTCTCGTACCTTGGAAAAAAGGAGGAACGTTACTGACCTATACCAACACACTTGATCTGACGTAGGATCTTGTTCCGTATGTTGAGTGGAAACGCCGCTAAAGATGTGAGGGAAGAAGGAGAGGATGAAGAGGAAGAGAAAGCGGCGGCCGCGATCGAAGAGAAGAAGAAACGATAGGAACGGGGGGGATTTGGTCGAATATAACACGAGAGAGGTATCGAGGAGATCGCACATTATTGGAAAGAGCACCTCACGCTTTACCGGGCCTCGTTACTCTGACTTTAATATTCTTGAATTTGTAAGGCGAAAAACAAAAACTGCTACCTTTTATAATACAAACTATAACAGGACTCGAGTGTGAGAAACAGAGAGGAGAAGTGGGGGTATAACTCGAGTCAAGAATGAGGATACGAAAAGAGAGAAAGAGAGATCACGAGAGGAACGACGAAGGTAAATAGTAGCAAGGTGGTCGAAGATTTTTTTAGACTTTGGATCCTAATCTAGTCAAAGAATCTTCTTGATTCTCTTGTTCTTCCAGCGCATCTGCCTGTCCGACCTAGATGGAGCGACAGCAAACAATCAGAGACGGGATAATGAGGGAAGAAGAGAGAGTGAAGGGGAAAACGTACTGCTCGTAACACTGATTTTTTACTAGATTCTTGCATTTCTCCCGCTATGATCAATTCATCCAAGATCTGTAGAACTCAGACAGCGATCCAATCAGTCATAGATACGTATGAGTGCGATTTTGGGTAATGTCGTGAGTCGTACGGAGTAGGCTTTTTGATAATTGAAAATCCTATTTCACCGCGTGCGAAGAATCGAGTCAGCCTTTTTTTTCGTGGGCGTCTACGCGAGAACGAGGAGAAAGAGTGACTCACAGATCAAGTTCGCATACGTTTCCAAAGTATCGATCCAACACCTCAACGTAGCTAGGGAACCGACCAGCGATATTTCGTAAGTTTTCGATTTTAAGACTATAATTCGCAAAGTTGCTCACCGGTGAATGACTTCCAACGTGATCAATTCGTTATCTTGTTGTCCAATTCCACATACGAAGAACAAACTCGCGTATCTTCGATAAACGATCTTTGAGTCTATCAACCTCGACTTGAAACGAATTCAGTTGAACAGTTCGCTTCCGAATGGAAGAGGGAGGGAGCGGACCTTTGTATTCCAAGAAGTTACACATCCTTGTTCTCCTTGCTAATACGAGTTGAGTCACATCTTTGACGATTTTAGCTATCAAACGAGAGAGATGAGAGAGTTAGCTACCTCTCTCTCAGAAACAGGTGGGACGACTTACTCTTGTTACGGGTTGACATTGTAGTATACCATTTCGCTAATCTTACTTTACCTTGTCGAGAGATCAACAAGACGAACGAGACTCCTAATGCAATGAAACACGAATCAGTTGAGTAGGGGGAGAGAGGAGGAGAGGAGACTGACCGTTATCCCTCTCTTGTAATCCTGATGACATTCCTAGTGAGTGCGAGTATATCGAGTAGGAGAGAGTGGGTCGGAATTAGCCCGCAGTCGAGTCTGACTGAATCCTGTCCCTTTGAGATTTTGAGGCGATGTAACTTTTCATCTTGCTCTTCCTTTCTCCTCACTTTTCACAACATGGCAGACCCAAAATCATCTAAACTAGCAAGACAACGTTCCTGTTCATCAGATACTTCATTCCATACCACTAGATTACGCTCTTCAACTGGTTCCCTCATCGTCGTCGCAAACCGTTTACCAGTCACCATCACTTCAGATCCATCTGCAGAAGGTGGTTATAGATTCTCGGTATCATCAGGTGGATTAGCAAGTGCACTCAGTGGATGTAAGAAATCTATGGATTTCATTGTAAGTCTCTCTCTCTCGCTCTCTTTCCTCCGCAGTTTCGCTCAACTGACAATGAAATCATCCCTCCATCTATCTCGCTCTTACTTCGCTCCTTATCTATAGTGGATTGGATGGCCAGGTAAGCTCTCTTATTCTACCGCACGCAATGTTCGCGAGACTTTCAGCTAAAAACGTTACTTTTCGCAGGATTCGACGTACCCGAAATTGACAGAGAGTTCATTACAAAGAAGCTTCAAACAGATTTCAGTTGTATCCCAGTATACTTGTCGGCAGAAGTAGCAGAACGTTATTACAATGGTTTCTCAAACGGAATCCTTTGGCCATTCTTTCATTGTTCGTCCAAAAAAATCTCCTTTTCTTTCTCGCTTTCTCTCGTTCTTTCTCCCCCCCCTTAACTCGCCCTCCGAGAAACTAGGATTGACGATTACCTTCGTTAACTTGAGTGTACGGTAGATCATCCTGGAGAGATCGCTTTCGATGAAACCGATTGGTTGGCGTACCGTCAAGCGAATTTACTTTTCGCAGAGGCCATCCAACGTGAATGTAGTTCAGGAGATATCGTTTGGGTACAAGGCAAGCTCTCTCCCTGAGCCTCCTATTCTCACTCTCAAGCTAACCTTTCCCGTCGAGTGAAATGTAGATTATCATTTAATGCTCGTACCCTTATTCCTTCGAGACTTACTCGGACGAGACCCAGCATCAATGGGAGAAACCGGACGACGAGATGTCGCTGCCATGTTCGAAGGGCTCACTTTGGGACCTACTGCCGTACCTGCAAAGAACGGGAGTGATACACCCTCGGGAATCAATGGAACTCATGGGAAAACTTTCGTTCCTGAAGTTCAGATTGGGTTCTTCTTGCATACTCCGTTCCCTAGCTCTGAGGTGTTTCGGTAGGTCCCCATCTCTTTCTGGTCAAGGAGAAGGGAGTGTGGAGGTAGAGCTGATGTGGTTTTTTGGACATGGAGGATAGTACGCTACCGGTGAGAAGGGAGATCTTGCTGGGTATCCTCAATTGCGATTTGATTGGATTCCACACGTACGATTACGCTCGTCATTTCTTGTCGAGCGTTTCGAGGTTACTCGGTCTCAAGTGTCTACCAAATCGTAAGTTTCGCAGAAGTTCGTTTATCAACTAGGAACGCTCAGACTGATACGTGCCTCAATTACGCGCTTACAGGTGTACATCTCACTGGAAGACATGCGGATGTCGGTACTTTCCCTATCGGTATCGAACCCAATTCGTTCCTCGAGGTGAGCAGTCTCTCTCTGTCACTTCTCGGCTAACACTTTGAGAATTGACTTGGTGTGCCTCTTCCACAGTCGCTCTCACAAGACACTGTCGTCCAACGAGTTTCAGCTCTCCGTCGTCGATTCGAAGGCGTCAAACTAATCGTCGGAGTAGATCGATTGGATTATATCAAAGGAGTACCTCAAAAGCTTCACGCGATGGAAGTATTCCTCGAAGACCACCCCGAATGGATTGGCAAAGTCGTTCTCGTCCAAGTTGCCGTCCCCTCCCGACAAGACGTCGAAGAGTATCAGAACCTGCGAGCGTCGGTGAATGAATTGGTCGGGAGGATTAACGGAAGGTTTGGAACGGTCGATTGGATGCCGATTCATTTCATGCATCGTTCAATTCCTTTTACCGAACTTTCGGCTCTGTACAAGGTCTCGGACGCTTGTTTGATCACTTCGACTAGGGACGGTATGAACCTCGTAAGTTTTTTCATGGTTAACTCTCCTTTCTTTCAAAGTGCGAAACCTGATTCAATGCCGTTTTGATAGGTCGCCTACGAGTACATTGCTTGTCAACAAGAAACTCATGGAGTATTGATCCTCTCTGAATTCGCCGGAGCTGGTATGTCGCTCTCTCTCTTTCTCTTCCTCTTTTCCTCCTTGTTCTTACTAATAACTCAGGTCGTCAGCTCACTCGTTGAACGGAGCATTGATTGTCAACCCTTGGAACACTGCCGAAACTGGAGAAGCGATTCACAAAGCCCTGACGATGAAACCTGAACAAAAAGAAGACGCCCACCTCAAACTCTTCCGATACGTTTCTCAATACACTGCTTCTCACTGGGTACGTTGATCCCTCGCCAGCTGCTCTCAATCGTCTGAAGCTGACTTTGGTGAGGAGATGTACAGGGTACGACGTTCGTTGCTGAATTACAAAACATCGCTTATGAACGTAAAGCGATCGCGGACGAGGCACAAAGGAATGCCGATGACAAAGAGGCGAAAGAAGCCGCGTTGAGGAGACAAGGACTTCAACTGACTGGAAAAGCCTAAAACACTTTCTCTCCCTGATTCTCTCTCACCTCGATCGCTCGACTTGCTGGTCTCTTTTTTGCACAATTTACCCCTTTCCTTTTTTTTTTACTGACTATACACCACCCAAAACTCATAGAATATCACTCCTCACCCTTTTCCTGCTGTTCCCCCCTTCTTCCTCACCCTACTCATTTGCACTCGCTCACGAAACCTTCGCAATCTTTCCCCTTTCCCTTTCAATCGTAGATACTTAGCAAACGAATCAAATCAGTTCCTTCCCCTTCAGGCTGTCGCGAGCGAGGGAGATTCTGCAGAGCATGCATCGGAAAGAGAGAGCCCAGCGAAAAAAAAAGTGTGTGATAAACAGAGAGTTTGGTATTACTAGAGAGACAGACGTTGTGAACTGAAAGGACAGTGTGAATGTAGGGGAAAGTTTGTACGCAGAAACGAATGAAGAGAGTTGTCGATGAGAAGAGAAGGGAAGAGAAGTAAAATTAGTGGAGAAGCGTTGGAATAGCTAGGGTCTATGTGTTATCGGTAGGCGGTTGTTCGAGCAAGACAAGTTGAGGATATACAGAAGAAGGTGATACTGCAAGAATGGAAAAATTCAGTCTTGATAGGCGAAATAAGGTAGGAGAAGAGATAAAACGCACTCGGCGTCGAGAAACATTCGTCTAAGCCTTCTCGGTGGTCGAGGTAGCGGTGGAAGTTTCCTTCTTAGTTGCAGCACTATCGTCGTCGAGAGCTTCGACGAATCGACCAGGGTGAGATTGACCTTGAGCGTCTCCATCCTCTTCTTCGTCGGAAGTTTCTTCTTCAGATGAATCGTCCTCTACAGGAGCGACGGCGGTAGCTTGCGAGGTCTATAGAGAAGCGAAGAGGTCAGCTTCAATTGCAGAGAATCAGGAGGGGATTGGCGAGCTCACCTCTTTGTGAGCACCCGAAGCTCCTTGTCCATTTCCTACAGGAGCAGCAGGTCCTTTCTTCTCAGCAGCGTACCCACTCTCGGCGAGTTGAATCCCTGATCCTTCAGCAGGAACAGAGTAAGGAGGAGCTTGTCCATCTGCGTTTCCTCCAGTAGTAGAAGAGACGGCACCGAGACGAGGAGCGTCGTTGCCGTTCGAAGTTGAACCTTGTGCGAAAGGAGCTACGGCAGTCGTGTGTTCGCCTGATTGGTGTTGGTGGTTGTGGGAAGCGTGAGAGTGATGGTGGTGACGGTGAGTTTCCTCCTCTTCTTCGTATTCGCTTTCCTCTTCAGATTCTTCCTCCTCAACTGAAGATCCATCCTCTTCCTCAGATTCTTCCTCCTCTGAAACGTATCCTGCAGCGCGAACAGCGGCAGGGACAGGTCCAGATCGATCGAAAGGCTCGGAAGCGGTAACTAACAAAGAAGAAGTGATTTCGTCAGTCTCGTCGGTCACCGACGCGAACAAAGAAGTAAACGACTCACGGTAAACCTTGGAGAGCTGTTTGCAGTCGTTCCACCATTCGAGCATCTCATCGTGACTTCTCGCACGGAAAGTGAAACTGGCATCGAGAGCGAAGAGACCGTTCTTTTGTCCAACATCTCCTCCGAAAGCCTTCTTTCCTTCAATGTGGAACTTGTGAGATCGAGCGTTGGGGTTCGTAGGAGCTCCGAGGGTACATTCGGGGAGGAAGAGGGAAAGTTCAGGGTTGGGGTGCTTCGAGAGATCAGAAGAGAGATGTTCGTGAAGGTATCCAGCGGGAGTGAGGATGTAGAACGACTCTTTGTAAGTCTTGGTGTAACGCTTCTTGCGTTCGAGGATACCTTGGTGAACTGGGATGACCGAGGGATCGTCCTTTCCGGGATAATTGATAGTCATCGGGTTCCTCAAAGGTGTGTCGGGGTCGAGAAGGTATTCTGATCGAGAAGCGAAAGCGATCCATTCGGTAGTAGGAGCGACAGAGCGCATAAGTTGTCCCATCGTCGCCCAGGTCTCTTGAACTTGGGAAGAAGCGCGAGAGCTGTAACAAGAGCAATTCGTCAATTCCGTGCACACAGTGACGGGATGGTCGAATTTTCTATTACTTACTTCCATTCGTCGAAAGTAGACCAAGCCATTTGAATCGCACGAACAACACCCTCTTCGAAGTGCTCAGAGTTCTGTTGCATGATAATGATCGACTTTTGAAGGGCGTTCTCCTCATGAACTTGCTTTTGAAGTTGACGAGCGACGAGAGAGTTGGTGTACCTTGAATGTGTAAGACAGAGATGAGCGTTCAGAATCAAGAAAGGAAAGGGCGTGACTTTGCTTACCAAGGATCTTCCTTTGCGTGAACTCCCATAGGAGTGTTTTTGAGCATAGTAATACTCCTAGCCAAGTCGGTGATCATCTTCGTAGAAGTTTCCCTCTCTTTCGCTACGCTAGCAGCGAGCTTTCCAGTGTCTTGTTGAATGTTCTTGATGTGAGCCTTGAGTTCAGTTCGGAGTTTCTGAAGGTGCTGAACAATGGAGCCTTCGACAGTCTTGGCGAGGTTGGCATGGTGATCGGCGATCAAGCGAGTACGTTCACGCTGTTCAGAGTTGCGATGTAAGTTTCTCTCCTCTTTTCGAATTTACAAAGTTGAATGAATGAACTCACGACACCGTAAAAGATATCTTGAACACCACCTTCTCCCAAGAATTGGTTTCCCTCACGCTGTAGAGATAGCTAGAGTCAGATATCGAATGACGCGTAACGAGATGAGGGGTTTCAACTCACGAAGGGAACTTGAATGACACCTCCTAATTTAGTGAGTTCCTTTGCGGTGTTTGCCTGCACACATAGCTCCAGTCAATGTGGAGTATTGTGAGTATGAGAGTAATATGAGCGTACCTCGATATCAGCGATACCTTCGAAATAAGTGATGAGGTTCTTGACGAGGCGTTTCCATGCAGAGAATCGCTCAATGAGGATATCTGAAGGTCGGAGCTCGTGAGGACCTATACAGAGAGCATACTACAGTCAGTAGATGAATCTCTAGCTAGTTCTAGCGGGATTGAAGGGAGTTGGCCGATTCCATCTCGAGACAATAAACAACCTAAACTCTGCCTCTCCGCTCCTCCTGGATAGCTGTAAAGCGTGATGTTAACAAACGTAGCTTACCAGTGTTCTTCTTGATCAATTGAGATTGCCTGCTAGTGACTGAAGATCTTCGAGATACTCCAGTAGCGACTGATCGAGGCCTGTTGTGAGATGAAGCGTAGTCGTTCATCTTGGGCTGAATCTACTGTGATATTAGACTCTGTAGTGGCTCTGGTCGGTGGATACGAGCTGTCGAGAGTGGTTGGAAGAAGATTGAACTTGCTCGCCTCCTTTCAAAATGATCTATTCGAAAAATCATCGAACATTGTCGTCTTTCGCAGCGCGAAGTGTATGCAATATCACTTGTGCTCATGAATACAAGAGCCTAGCAGTGAAAGCGCCGTTCGCAGGTGAGAGCGAGCTATTTTCGTCGTTTTGCGATTCTCAATCCAGCCTTGTAACGACGCTCTAAGGCTTCAGAGCGGTTCGTTATCCCTGAGGCCTGATCAGCTCGAATCGTGAGTGGAATCTGCTCAGAGATAGGGATTTCGTCCGAAACATTGTCTTTCGTTCCTTTCGCACGAACTATTTTACGTTTGTACGACCTTCGCTCTGCTGAGCTAGCTCGTGGATCGCAATCCTCTGCTCCGCACACTTACAGCCTCTCAGATTGTTTCAGATCGTGAGGCTAGCGCGTTCCGACGAAGGCAACAAATCGCAACAGCAGATGTTTTCAAGTTGCGAAAATCGTCTAAAGAGAGTCTATCAGCCGGAGTATAGTGGGCGGTGACTTTCGAGAGTTAAACTTGAGCCGGTGGACGTGTACTGACCGAATGGGCGAGGTGCCTATTGAGGGACGCTTTGGCTTGCTAATCAATTGTGAATAGCTCGAAACTGCTTTTTCCCGAAACTTCGAAGAAGAATCGGGTCTTACGAGAACCTTCAGACGACAAGTTCCCAGGAACCGTTTCCTCGAATACTCCACCTTTTCTCCAGCTTCCC
>JGI24890J29729_1000097_pt1 | contig 71706 bp, 88 predicted proteins | sample FreactcultureFD7_FD_29729 | JGI IMG/M metagenome (IMG submission 29729)
TTTGCGTACCGCGCCCGGTTGTTTGTATTGTGTGATTAAAAAATATTAGTTGTTAGTAGCTGTTTTTTCGTCTCTCCAATTTGCATAGTGAGTAAATGTAATTTCAGGCATTACAGACCTTAGAACGGATAACAATAGATTTGTGTCCATTACTTTCACCTTTTCATTTGAGTTCCACCTTTGTTTACCACCTGAAAAAAAATTGAACGTTACATAGTGCGAATATTTAGGATCAAACTCATAGACTATATTAACCTTGTCTAAAAACGGATTCTTATAAATAATATCCTTTATATAGTCTTTTATCTTTATGACCTTTGGCATTGACTTTTTAGCCAGCTCATAGTTCTCTACACATGCACCGCTCAATAGCTGATTATTGATTAAGAAAGTTTCTAAGCAATCAAATCCTATTGTATAGCTTTTATTATCATTCAATCCTTTGACATGTGCATGATTCGCTATTAGTTTGCCGCAATTATCACAAGGGCAACCGCCGCCATCTACAATTGATATATAGTTAGTACCTGTTAAGAGATACATTTGAGCTAGTGACAGGTTGCGTTGAATTATTCTTTTAGTGGCGTTCATGTGATACTTTTATTTGTTCTTAGCTCCGATTGCGATACAAAGGTAAAAAGCCTTTTGATTAAAACAAACTATTTTATTCATTGCAATCTATTTTTAACAATAATAATACTAAGTAACTGTAAATCAGCACTATTCTTTTTGCAAATAATTATATTTAATGCTATCTATTGGTATTTAGATTGATTATTGTAAATTTGTACCATAAATAAAAACAATGGGTAGAACTAAAGTAAATACAAAGTATAGACCGTTTACGGGACGCGTCCCCGATTCGCTTGATTCGCTGTTCATAGCAAGGTGCAAGGAATTAGGCCACGTCAACAAAGAAGGCGAAATTAAGCCTACCAAGTACGTAAATGAGCTGATAGCAAATGATCTAAAGCAATATGCTAAAACAATAAAACCATAAGCAATGAAAACAATAGAGGCCGAAATAAGAGAGATAATGGATAGGAGGCAATGATATACATTTTTACACTAAATAATTTGGTGGTTTGAAATATTGAGCATATATTTACACCATAATTAAAAACCATGCTGCCTGAATTCAAATCAATCCTCGACTTAATAAAAGCCTTTCCAACTGAACAAAGTTGTATTGACCATTTGGAAACATTACGTTGGAATGGCAATGTAATGAGTCCTTTTGATTCATCCTCCAAGATTTACAAGTGTGCAGGCAACAAATACAAATGTAAGAATACAGGCAAGTATTTTAACGTCAGGACAGGTACTTTTTTTGACAACACAAAGATTCCATTGCAAAAATGGTTCTTAGCATTATATGTTTTCAGTTCTCACAAAAAGGGCATTTCATCTCACCAGTTAGCTAAGGATATTGATATTACTCAAAAAAGTGCATGGTTTGTTTTGCACCGTCTACGTTATGGCTTTGCGCATCCTAATTTCAAGGCTACACTAAGTAACATTGTGGAAATAGATGAAACGTTCGTCGGTGGTGAGTCTAAGAATAAGCACGAGAACAAAAAAGCTAAAAATTCACGCGGTGGGACTATAAGCACTAAAGCCCCTGTTTTAGGTATGTTGGAGAGGGACGGTAAAGTAGTTGCTCAGGCTATCCCTACAGTACACAAAAAAGATTTGCTTCCAGTAATAAAGGAAACAGTTGCCCCTATGTCTATCATTATAACCGATCAATACAATGCCTATAATGATTTGGGAAAAACTTATTTTCACGAATCAGTAAATCACAGTGCAAAAGAGTATGTTCGCGGTATGGCTCACACCAATGGAATTGAAAATTTTTGGTCGCATCTGCAAAGGGGTATCACTGGAATTTATCACCAAGTGAGTATGAAACACCTTAACTCATATGTCATTGAATATACCCTTCGGTTTAATACACGTAAGGACACAACTAATGACCGATTTAATGCAATTTTGAGCCACACAGGGAATAGAAGATTAACTTACGCTAAATTGATTGACCATGCTTAAAATACATGCTCAGGGGAAGGATATTTCTATAATGCAGGTAGGCAACAATGTCTACATGAGCCTGACCGATATAATAAAAGGAGAGGAAGGGACTGACCACATTAAGAACTGGATGCGCAATAGAAATACTGTCGAGTTTTTAGGACTATGGGAGTCTTTAAACAACCCAAATTTCAAAGGTGTCGAATTCGATACCTTTCGGAAAGAGGCGGGGTTAAACAGTTTCACGCTCACTCCTAAGAAATGGGTGGATTCCACAGACGCAATAGGCATAGTCTCAAAGGCTGGTCAAAATGGAGGCACATTTGCTCATAAGGACATAGCATTAGAGTTTTGTACATGGCTCAGCCCACTATTTAAATTGCTCATTCTAAAGGAATTTCAAAGGCTCAAAGAGGCAGAAGCAATACAGGGCAAATGGGATATTCGCCGCTTCATTGCAAAGGCTAGTTATAAGATTCAAACCGATGCAATTAAAGCTCACCTACTACCTGCTAGAAATATGCCCAAAGACAAAGAGGGTATTGTATATGCCGAGGAAGCGGAATTGCTGAATTATGCTTTGTTTGGGATGACCTCTAAAGAATGGCGAGAAAAGAACACTAAGGCTGTATTAGAAGGGCTTAATTTGCGCGACTATGCAGATACTCACCAGTTAATAGTTTTGTCGCATCTTGAGAGCTTAAACGCCTCTATGATTAAACAGGGCATACCGCCGAAAGAGCGTTTTATCTATTTGCGGGACACTGCGGTAGATCAATTGAATTCACTTAAAAGTAGTAATGCAGATGAAACGCTTAGATTGGATAGCCCTCATGTTGCATCCGAGAAAACAACGGAAAGCGTATTTAACCAAAGCCTGAAAGGATTACTAAACGTACCACCACCACAAAAAAATAAATAGCATGGAAAAGATAAGGTTTATTGACTTATTCTGCGGTATAGGAGGTTTTCATACTGCTATGCATTCAGCTTGCATCGAAAATAATTTAATACCCGAATGCGTGTTTGCTTCGGATATAGATGTTTCATGTCAAGATTCATACGAAAATAATTTTGGACTTAGGCCAGTAGGGGATATTACAAAGGTTAATGAAAATGATGTGCCCGATCATGACATTTTATTTGCCGGATTTCCTTGTCAGCCATTTAGTATAATAGGCAACATGAAGGGTTTTCATGACATTAGGGGAACATTGTTTTTTGATATTGTCAGGATAATAAAAGCCAAATCTCCTAAAGCCATTGTACTTGAAAATGTAAAACAATTGGTAGGTCACAATAAGGGAGAGACTTTAAAAGTTATAATGAAAACCCTAAAAGACATAGGTTATAACCCACGCTTCGCTGTTCTAAACGCTTTAGATTACGGGCTACCACAAAAGAGGGAAAGGATAATTATTGTAGGACATAGGGAGCCTATACAGTTTACTTATCCTGAGCCAAAGCGACCATTTAAACCATTATCCGAGGTACTTGAAAGCAAGGTAGACAAAAAACATTTTGCATCGGACTATATAAAAGAAAAGAGAAAAGAGAGTCATAAATCTGCCTACAAATTGGCTATATGGCATGAAAATAAAGCGGGTAATATCTGCTCTTACCCTTATTCATGTGCATTACGAGCGGGTGCCTCTTACAATTATCTTTTGGTCAATGGCGAAAGAAGATTAACCCCACGGGAAATGTTTCGCCTACAGGGATTTCCAGATACCTATAAGATTACACCTAATGATGGACAGGCAAGGAAACAAGCGGGTAACGCTGTTCCTGTAAATTTAGTTAAGGCTGTTATTTTGAAACTTTTACCTTATGTTGCATCTACAATGGATATGACATCAGTATTAAAAGATTACGAAGTAACAACACATGGCTAAAATATCTCCCAAACTAAGAACGGTACACAAAAGCCCACCAGCTTATGAGTTAAACAAATTCCCTAAAGAACTGCCCTATACAATAGGTCGGGAAATTGTCTATTTGCTTGCATCCAAAGGCAAGCCTAATTTAATTGGCTCTGAATGGGAAGAGATATTTGCTAAGAGCATCGGTGCCGAATGGAGAGATTCAAACGTTGGTTTAGATGACGTTAGACTAGGTAATACAGCATGGGGAGCAAAGACAGTCAAGTCTGTAAACCCTGCGAATCAAAAAAAGGTACGTCTTATTTCAGGTAGAAATTCAATTGTATATTCATTCGGTGCAAACATTGATGTGTCGGTAGATCCTAATCTGCCTGGTGAACAAGTTTTATCTATTTGGAATGATAGAGTAAGCGCAATAAGAGAGAGATTCGACCATTTACGCACCATAGTACTTATAAAGTCAAATGACTTGTCAGAAGTGGTCGTATTTGAGTTTGAAACTATAAGGTATGACCCTGAGTTGTTTTATTGGAAATGGAATAAAGAGAACAATCTCGAAGGGTATGATAAAAACGGACACGAGCATGTATTTACTTGGCAACCTCATGGCTCACAATTTACCATTCATGAGAAAGTGCCATCCGAAAAGGTTACGATCAAAATAAGAAAGCCACAAGTACTAGATAAAGATAAAACGCTACAGGCTTTGGGCTTTGATAGCTCATGGGTAACTGTAATTAGCAGCTAGTGTAAAATAATATATCATTGCCGGATAGGAATGATGAAACAGTCTATGACAATAGCGATATAAGGCATCGCGGCGTACTGGATAATGACTATGCCGATTTAATCAAAGAACTATCAGTCCTCATAGAGAGGCGCGAAAAACTGGCTACGGAGATACTGTAAAAGAATACGACATAGCGGAAGAAATCAAAAGGCACATTAAACCAGTTAAACGCCTTTTTTAATCCCTAAAGCGAAGCGGTTAAAGTGAGCATAGCGAACTAATAAACAATGCTCATTCTGTATTACACGCCCAACAATCTGCATATCTCCAAATTAATCTCCTTTATCCCCGCACATAAATAATCCCTACCCTCAGTATTTAGCAACTCCCTGCTAACCCTGCTCCTTTCCTCTAATAGTTTCTTTAGCTCCAATAAACGACGCGTGTCATTCTCTATCCAATTGGCATAATTAACGACTACCTCAGTAGTGATATTAGCCCTCAATACAACACTATCCAATGGCTGTAAACACTTCTCTATTGCACCCCTTGCCCAAGTAGCAGGCTTAACCCCTGATAGCTCAGAAACGGCAATTATCCGGCTTCTCATGGCCTTAGATAGTCTCACCTCAAACCTTTCCCCATATTGCTCCATGTATATCAATTGTACGGACAAATCTCGCTAAATTAACCACAAGTTCAAAGGAATAAACGCCAAACACCTATTATAAGGTATAAAACTAAACAAGCGTTTAATAAAGCATCCAATAAACACACTACCAGCAACAATCCAACTAAACGGTAATGTTTTAGACGTTGTTCGGCTACCGCCTTTCACCAAGTTCATTGGTTTTGAGCTAGTTGTGATTCTGCGTCTCAAGTAATTTGGTATCAGTTGCACGATAACAGCTTGATTGTTAAACGCTTTATGGGAATGTTGTGATCTCAAAAGTTGATCCAATTTGTGCGAATTATGCAACGAATCACATAGCTACTTTTATGTTAACTCCAATAATGGCTTAATTGTGCTATTATCAAATCACTTTATGAGGCTACCAAACAGTTTCACCACATTTCAGTTATCGCTTTATCGCTTTACCCATGATCTAAACAGATCAGCTTTATGAGGATAACAGATTGGTAATCAATGTCAAATTAGGATGAACAAGGGCACCCCTCAGCATAAAACCGTTTCCCCTTTTGCGTTTGGGTTTGCCGAAATGGCACGTTCGTTCTCCATCGTTATCTACATATCAGAATTTTTGGCGGGAAAAATTTTAGGAGATTTTTTTCTTTGGCATCGCGTTTTACGATGTCCACTACGTGTCAGGTTTTAATTCCCTCGATTTCGATGGTTTTAACTAATTGGTACTATGCAATCAATACTAGTCTAAGAATACTAAGAAGGAGGGTGCCTGTAACGTAGATATAGCTTCAAAGTCATTTACAAGTTTTGTAATGCTAAATTATCATTTTTGTAACTTTTGTTTGTAATTGTGCGAATAGTTACTATATTTGTAACTATGGATAATGGTAGTAAAATAGGGTTTAAAGACCTGCCATGCTATGAGGTGAATCCCTTTATAGCCGACATGCAGACTAGATTGATTCCTCGTAAGATCAAAGTGAAACACAATGAGCGGTTTCATAATATGGAGACCGGGGAGGTTAGGGATATTTTAACAGAGACAGGGCAGATTATTTACGAGTGGAAAGACCCTACTCCGTTCGTTAAGATATTCAACGATCAGGATAACTACAAAGACATGGCTAATCTGTCTAAGGGTGCTAACTACTTGTTTTGGCTCATAAATAGCAAGTTAAAGCCTAATGCAGATGTTGTTCGGCTATTGTTGGCTGAGTACATGGAATATGCCGACACAAGCAATCGGGGACAATTTTACACATCTATCGTTGAATTGGCGATTAAACGGTTTATTGTCAAAATAGGTTCTGACACGTTTTACATCAATCCTATCAAGTTTTTTAATGGAAGGAGGGATGTGTTAGCTAGCGATCCGATGGATGCGTATATTAAACAGCATAAAAATAAATAACAATATGGGGCTTTTAAATCAAGATGAGTGTACGAGCGTTATTATTAATTTGACGAAGGATCAGGATGAATTGTTGCGCAATACTGGCCATAGGTGGGTAAGTGAAGGTGAGTACGATATATACCAAAATCCCATGTACTTTAATAGGCTTGAGGATGGGTCATATGAGATGCTATACTTTGACGAGTTGCCTGATGAGGTACAGGAAAGCGTTAGACGTTGGCGGGATAAGCACATTGATTCTTACTAAAATATTTCTTATCATTGCTAAAACCAAACAACATGAAGCTAACCAAAGATAATTTAGAGAAGTGTGCGCCGAAAAACATACAAGACCCGCTATTTAGTTTTATTGTTTTCGTGAATGGCAAATTTACTCAATCGGATATATTAAGTGAGCGCGGAGTTCTTACTAATGGGGTTGACTACATACCCATACCTGTTTATTTGAGATCGTTTCCTGATGCAGAGTTCTTCCCCGCCTCCGAGATCAAGATGCCGAATAGTGTAGATGAATCATTTGCGGCACACATTGACGCAGAGAAGCCAAAAGGCTATGACACTTTGATGGAGAAATATAAAAACTACAAAAAATCTGAATGGGGGGAATCGAATAGCAAAGACGAAACATCTCAATGGCTCCAAGACCTAGACTATAATCTCGCAGGCATAGGCTTGCTTGTTACCGATCCTAAAGCTCAGCCGTTCATTGACGCTTGCAAGGTGGCTTTGGACAAGCTGGGGCAGAGGGAGGCGGGAGCAAAGGTGTGGTTTGATGCTATGAACCGAAAGGCTAAATTTGACACAAGGGATAGCAACCCCAAAGGCGTAATCCAAGAGATTTGTAAGGATAAAGAAGTTGTAGCCTATACAGGCGGTGTAACCCAAGCAGACTTTGATAAAATAGCCGATGGGTTCAATAAGGTTGCTGAACTTGGCAAACCTATTTTGGAAAGGCAAGTAGACAAGATTGATTCTTTCCTAAAGACCAAGTTCGGGGAGGACTATACAGCATGATTTTAGGATTAAAAATAGACTGGGAAGCACTCAACTTCCGCTCCCGCCTCCGCGCATGGTGGTCGCACTACAAGTTTGTCCATCGTTACGGTGTCAATAAACATCGGCATGAGCATTATGGCGTAACTTTAAATAATAAACAATGATCTGGACAGGCATTTTAACGAAAGAGGCCCTTGATGCAGAGTTCAAGAGAATATCTGATGAACTTGAGGCATACGCAAATGAAAAACTGCGTAGGCAAAAGGTGTTTGAGATTTTCAAATCAACCGGAATGATTATTTATCATGGATGAACCCAAAGTAGACTTTTGCGAGATAGGTGGCTATATTCTGATCTTCAACAAGAAGATTAGGTAAGCGAAAGCTCTATAGCCTTTATACGTTTGTCGATAGCATCCAATCTTGAATCAGAATCGCCAGTTTTTATCCATTCAAGGCTCATGGCGGACTCTTTAGCCATGCGCTCACACATCTCATCCGCTGGCTCGGATTTATGCCCTATAACATCCCTTAGCCTTTCAAAGTCCTCACCTGATGCCTGCGCGTACTGCAATGGCGATTGAAACTTCTTGGATTTACCCTGTTTGGTGCGGGGATTGCCGATGATGGAGTAATAGGCTTGCATAAAGCGGTCTGTTCTGTTCATATTGGGGATTTATTACTCAAATATAGGAATTTGATTCCCATTTACTAATTTTATCGCATGAAAGAATCATTTGATACGGTGACGTGTGATATATGCGCCAAGGACTTTGTGTGGAAGAAGCTCAGGGAAACCAAAGAATACGACTTTAGAATAGCCATACATTACAGTAAATCAATCAATTGTTATGACTCAGCTAAAGTAGTACTTTACATGCACAGCGAGCTAGCCAAGAGCTATCTTTTGAAGGATATAGCAGTAGCCGCGCATGAGTTGGGGCACTATGAGCAAGCGTTATATGGCTACTGGCTAATGAAAATAAGAGAGAAGAGTGGGGTATTTATTCGGCGAATACTTGACGTGTTCATTGAGGCCGATGCGAATAGGCGCGGTATGCTGATATTGGGCGACTACGCTAAGGGATATGAGCAAGATATAGCCAAAATGTACCAAAAAATGCTGTGGGCGTACAAAAAAGAAGCAATTAGGTTTTGAACTATGAATTTCATTCCTATATTTGCATTGCTAAGTCAAAATATCTGAATAATAAAATAAGTTGCAATCACACGAAATGTACCACAGTACGCGGCAGAGTTTAGGCGTATCCGAATAAAGCAGAATTTAACTCAGCAGGGGTTGGCTACACTATTGGGCATGGATGTGACAACAATATCGAAGATTGAATTAGGGAAATCGAAGCCAAGCATAGGCACACTAGAGAATATGGGTGAGAAATTAGGATTTAAAATTGAGCTAAACTTTGTAGAGGCATGATAGCAATACCATTCATCTTGATTGTCTTCGCTGCCATATTCTCATTTTGGTACTACTACAAGGAGTCTTGGACTGTCAAATCGGTAGACGGGGGCTACGATCCGAATGAACGCATTAGCTTTGAGTACCGTGGGCAGATCATCCACATGACAGCCTTTGAAAAAACGGAGGTGTGGGATAACTGGAACAGAGAACAGCGGAACTTTCACCTTGAAGAAATAAAGAAAGGGTTAAAAACAGACACAATCAGGCTCTTGGATTTAGGTGATGAGCAATCTATGTTTGTCGCAGGTTCTAAAGGAAAGCAAGCCCAAAAGAGGCAGGACACTTACAATAAAAACTTAGAAAAACCATATGGCAGACCTTAAATTCAGACCATTACAGAACCGCGTGGTGGTAAAACCCATCGAAGATCAGCAGGTAAGCGCGGGTGGATTCCATATAGGCGCAATGGAAACGAAAGAGAAGCGCGGGGAAATACTCGCCAAGGGTAAACTCGCTAATGAGGTAGAAGTAGGCGAAACAGCAGTCTATGGGCACTACAACCCGATAGAAATATCCCTCAGCGGTCAAAAGCTGATAATTATGAAAGAAACAGACATTTACGGAATCATAGAATAAACCAAACCAATGAGCAGAAAAATTCAATTTAATCAAGAAGCAAGAGAGTCACTTCTTGCAGGCGCAAACAAGATCGCAAATGCGGTGAAAGCCACGCTAGGGCCATTAGGCAAGAATGCCATACTTGGCACAGACCTAGGAGCACCCACTTCTACCAAGGATGGAGTTTCTGTTGCTAAATATGTGGAACTGCCTAATAAACTTGAAAATCAAGGGGCACGTGCCCTAAGAGAAGCAGCAATCAAAACTGTAGGACAAGCAGGGGACGGCACAACTAGTACAATTGTTTTGGCGCAAAGCATTTTAAACTCAGGAATGGATGCCATAAAAGAAGGTTACAATGCTGTAGACCTAAAGCGTGGCATCGACAAAGCAGTAGAAATCGTAGTCGGCAGGCTTAAAGAAATGTCAACTCCCGTAAATGATAGCTACGAGAAGATACTGCAAGTAGCGACCATATCGGCGAACAATGATGCAGAGATCGGTAAATTGGTAGCAGATGCCATTTCAAAAGTGGGTCTTGATGGGGTCGTGCATGTAGTAGAATCAAACAGCACTAAATCTGATCTGTCATTCATGGATGGCATGGTACTGAATAGCGGATATACCAATGTGGGATTTGTCACAGATGCCGAGAAAATGGAGGCTGTTCTTGAGAACCCGCTAGTACTAATGACATCTAAGTCAATAGAAGGGCCGCAGCAACTTATCCCATTTCTTGATAGTATTGCAAAAATAGTATCAGCAAGTGGGCAAAAAATGCCGCCAGTTCTTATCATTTCCGATGGGATAGATAGCACATCAATGGCAGTCCTTGCTACTAACTTTGTAAAGGGCACACTGAAATCATGTGTTGTGAATGTTCCACATGGACACCCTGAGCAAAGGGATGAGTTTATGGAGGACTTGGCTGTAATGCTTGATGGAAAATATGTAACCGACTACAAGGGAGATAAGATTGAGGACTTGACAATAAGTGAACTCGGCTCATGTTCAAAGGTAGTAATAGGCAAAGATAGTACAACATTCATTGGCGCGGCGGGTGATGAATCGGCAATTGGTAATCGCATTGCTTCTATTCGCCTTGATGTAGCAAGCGCACAAGCGGATGGCAATGAGCCGCGCGTAGCGTTCCTAAAAGAGAGAATCGCAAAGTTGTCAAGCGGGATTGCAGTGATTGAGGTCGGCGCACCGACAAACTTCGAAATGAAAGAACGCAAAGACCGTTTTGATGATGCAGTAGGCGCGACACGGGCGGCAATGGAAGAGGGAATCGTACCCGGTGGTGGTACATCATATCTCAGGTGCAATCAGATTGGTCTTGAAGTGGATGCAAGCCTGAGTAAATCACAACTACGCGGTATGATTATCGTCATGGATGCACTACTATATCCGCTACTCACTATTTGCGAAAATGGAGAAATTGACGCATCGGTTGTGATCTCAGAGGTAAAATCGGGCAATGGAGCCTATGGCTACAATGCTTATACTGAGAAATATGGTAATATGATTGAAATGGGGATAATTGACCCCACTAAGGTAGCGCGTGTGGCATTAGAGAATGCTGCTTCTATCGCGGGTATGCTATTGACAACAGAGGTGCTAATTGTAAATGACTAACCTAACCCCCATATCAATATCTGACGACCCAATGACTCAAAGGGTGTATGTGCGATTTGCTGATTCAGTGAAGCATATATCCACTCAGATGCTTGGAGATTTGGAAGTACCCGCTGATGTCAATGATATGTATGAGTATGCACCTAAATGGGGTACGATCATATCTATCTCAGATGGAGAGAAAGACCTGATTGTAGGCGATAAAGTCTACGTAGACTACCTCACATACAAGTTGGCTAAGAAACAGCATGAAGAGGGGCTAATGATGCAAGACGACGCTATCAGGACTGCGGTTATACGCAAATCTGACATTTATCTGATTGTGCGCGGCGAAGAACTCATAAGTGCGAACGGATACTGCCTCGTAGAGCCGATAAAAGAAACTCAGACAATGGCTAAGGGCTTTTACATACCCAAGTCAGCACTCGGAGAAAACAAGGCATTGGAGGGTGTTGTGTATCTTTGTCCAAAAGGCAGAGATATTGAGGTCGGTCAGCGGGTGCTATTTGAGACTGACAGCGACATACCCCTTGAATTTGACTTGACTCAGACCATGCCGAAAGTTTGGCGTGTGCCGATAAATGAGATAGTTGGCATTTTGGAAACAGCTTTAGATGATGTGATATGATGTTCAATGAAGAGAACTATAATAATCTCCCTTGTGGCAAGTATATTCTTGTTGCCAAAGGTCATTATCATCGGGTAAATATTGAAATCATTGAACCGAAAATAACATTTCGTAAGGTTGAATCAAGAAACTTCCTAGGTATTAATCTTAAATATGAGATTTACGCAGAATCAGAACTTAACCCAACAGAAGAAATAATAGACTACGTGATATGACAATCCGACCCGAAGAATATGGACAAATGGATTGGGACATTTATAGTGTGCCTCTCGCTAAATCGGTACTCAAAGAGTTCCCTGATTTGGAAACCATATTCAAGGAATTTCTGAAAAAAGAAATGCCGAAAGGTTTTACGCTCGACAAAATGATTCGCTATATCATCTACGTCTATCATAAAAAATCACCCCTAGTCAAAAGGATAAGCGACATAGACAGTCGCAAAGACCGCGCCCTAATGGAGCTAGGTTTTATGCGTGACGATGCGTGGGATAAGGAATTTGTCGATATAATGAACAACGAAAGCGACCTGCAAGTCGATATGATCTTTCAATTCCTGTACTATCAGCGTGATATAAACTTTTTGTCCCTCATCACTCAGGAGGAGTCATACATGAATTTTTCCAAGTCTCTGATGAAACTAGAGAAAGGCGCGGCAGGCATAGAGAAGCAGACTAAAATATCAGCGCAACTAGACATCATTCTGACAAGGATAGAGAAGTACAGTACAGCGGCATTCTATGGGGACATATCCCTAAAAGACGACCTATCTGTACAAAAGCTCGTAGCAAGCAGGGCCGCCCCAGTATCACCGGAAGAAAATGCAGCAAATGAAAAAGACCTCAGATCACGCGCCAAAGCGGAAGCTGCAAGAAATCGTTAAGGAATATCAACCCTACCAAAAGGTCATAACTATTCGTCAGGACGTAGAGGGCATGCTACCCTACGAAATAGAACTCCCCGATGCTCCCGACCCCAAAGAATTTATAAACTACGGGCTACCTAAAGAGGAGCAGTATTTTGTCTATGAGGCTAAACCTGATTGGCTTACTAAGCTGAACAGGATGAAACGTGCCGATGCTATGAAAGTCGCAAAGACTAATGCTGAGATCAACGCATGGATAGCATCACAATGGGACAAGCGAAAAAACGGGATATTTATTTACATCAATGGGAAACCACTACACATACCCGGCAAACATTGGTTTTATCTGAACTACTACACAATCAAGGGACAAATACCCGACTTTCTATGGGTGGATTTGGAGTATTTCTACTGGTATGAGTTCTGTATTTTAAGGGATTCAACGGTATATGGCGGCATAGAACTAGCTAAACGGCGCGATGGTAAGTCATATCGAGCAGCGTGTAACATGCTTGAGTACATATCTAGGCAGTATGAGGCATTCGCGGGTATCCTATCCAAGAATGGCGGTGACGCTCAAGAACTATTCGGACGTGGTATAGTCATGGCATGGCGAAGGCTACCATTCTTTTTTAATCCAAAATTTGACAATAAGACATTCCCCGTAAAGGAATTGGCATTCCGTGATGCGAGTAGGGGCGGTGAAAAGCTAGACCTGAGTGATCTCTTGACCGCAAGCGGTGACGTAGATGGGCTTAATTCACGGATAGAGGCGCGTAACACTGTCAATAATGCCTTTGACGGTGAACAGTTAGGGGCAATAGACTTTATGACCCGTGGGCTAACCCTAATAATGGATGAAGCGGGTAAGTGGCAAGAGGAAAAGACGGTGCATATTGGTCGGGCGTGGGATAAGCATAAGGAATGCTTGCGCGTAGGCACAAAAAAGGTCGGCGTAGCTATGCTCACTACTACCATTGAAGAAATGGCAAGTGGTGGACGCGGGTTTGTGGAACTATGGAAACAGTCAGATCGTAGCAGTAAAAGCAGGCTCGGAGAAACAGAGAGTGGACTAGTGCCGTTCTTCAAAAAAGCATCTGAGTGCCTTGTGACCGATGAATACGGATTCCCTATTATCGGAAAGCCATCGGAACGGGATTCTGCCTATTTAAAGCAAAAGTATCTTGATGAAGGGGAGAAGGTTAAAGTGGAACTTGGCTATCACTTGATGGGTGGAGAAGAAATATGGCAGGCTGAATACGATGCTTGCTCAAGTGCTAAGGCACGTCAGGAGTATATCAGAAAGTACCCGCCATCTATCAAAAAAGCCTTTGCCTCTGTCAACAATGAGTGCCAGTTTGACAAAGAGATACTTGATGCAAGCAAGGCGAGGTTCTTTTACGGCGATCCATGCTGCGAGAAGTTTAACCTTAAAAATGTCGGCACCGAGGATGAACCAAAGGTAGAAGCAGAATGGTGCAGTAATGGTAAATACAAGGCACCGCGTAAACTCATAGAGCATATTCAAGCAAACTATGCCAATCAGATATATCGTGGCGAAGATGGTTTTTGGAGGCCGCGCAACATAGATAAGGGGCTGATAGGGTCGGATGCGTTCAAATCAAGCAAAATTCTCGCTAAAGAAGGGTCAAACGGTACATTGGTGACATATTTCAGACGAGACTATGGGCTAGACCCGGAGGGAACGCCTGAATTAGACCTAATGACTGATGATTATGGCATATGGTACGGTGATAGGCCACCGAGCGTAGATGAATACTGCCGTGAGGCTATCAAATTGTGCGTGTTTTTAGGTATGAAGGTATTCCCTGAGACAAACGTAGATGCTGTGAGAAACTTCTTTTTAGCAAACGGGATGCAGTATTTTCTTTACCATAGGAAAGAACAAAAGTACGAGCAAGGGCAAATTGTGACTAAAACAGCAGCAGTAGCGGGTATGCAGACAATCGGCGGCACAAGATCAGATGATATGATTGCCATGATGCAGTCATGGGTAATCAGGTGTGGCATGAGGTGTAAGTTTGAGGAGATAATAGATGATTGCCTAAAGCTAGAGCCAAACAATTGGTCGCCATATGATACGTTTGTCGGGGCTGTTTACGCATTGTTCGGTATTCAATCAGATACCAAGCCCCATAGGAGTAAGGACACACAGAAAAAGGCAGATGTTGCGGGGATGTTGTGGGAGGCTAGATAATTATGTATTTTTGTCCAAATAATGTATAACTTTGCATTTAATGCTAAGAAATGAGTGATTACATTCCCGCGTATGATTACAATGGTCTGTGCCCATCAGACCAAATAGACCCTGCTCTTAAAGATAAAGATTGGGTGATGATGCGTACTAAATATGCGTATGGTCGCAATCAGAGCAGCGTGTTTATGAACAACGCTCGGCGCAATGATTGGATAATCAACGAGCAGTATGCAGACGGTAATCAAAATACATCTAAATATAAGAACTGGCTATCGAAGTTAAAGAGCGATGGCAAGGGGAATGTGCCGAAGGGTGAAACCATATCCTACATGGATTTGGATTACTCCATCGTATCCACTATCCCGAAGATGGAAGATGTGGTACTTGAGTACTGGAACAAGCTAGACTACGATGTATACTGCGATGCCATCAATCCCGCAGCTACACAAGACCGCAAATTCTTTGAGGCATTTCTAAAGACCAAGTTAGTATTGAAAGAGTTCAATGCAATGGTCGATGAGGCATTGGGTAAAAATCCACAGGCGCAGGAAAGTGATTTCATGCCGCAGGATATGGATGAGATTCAGATATTCTTGCAAGATGGATTTAGGCTACCATACGAAATGGAGATGGAGCTTGGCATTCAGATGTGCAAGGAAGAATCTGATTGGAAAGAAATTCGCAAGCGCATACGCAAGGACTTTTTCAGAAAAGCATGTGGCGCATGTAAGGTATATATAGACCGCATTACAGGCAAGCCAAAGGTTCGCTATGTCAATCCTATCAACTGCATCCTTGAAGATTTTGAGGGGCATGACGGGGACGCTATGAATGGATTTGGCGAAGTAATCGCTATGACCATAGCCGACATTCGCCTTGACGCGGGAGATCAATTCACAGAGGAGGACTATTACAACATAGCCAAGCTAAACTGCGGTATGTATGGTAATCCTGATGAAATGCTCCCGTGGTCGGACTATATCAATACTGATGTGCAGTACACAATGTGGCGAAACTATGACAGTTTCAAGATAAAGGTGCTCGACTATGAGTTTAACAGCAGTGATAGGATCAAACAAGCAAGGTCTGAGAAATATTCTAAAGACAGCCCCAACTACTACCGCAGACCATACAGCGAACCGGAGGGAATCAAAAAGAAAAAAGCTAAAGATGGCACCATATATGATGAAGAGGTAAAGGCTATCGACATCAAGACCATATACGGGTGTATGTGGATTATCGGTAGTAATTTCTGCTATAACGCGGGAAAGAAAGCCAATATCGCACGTCCAAATGAGAATAAAAAAGAGTGCTACCGTGAGTTTAAGTTTTGGCGCGTAAGCAACAAGTCAATGATTGAGAGGCTTATCCCATTGGCTGATTCAATCGCTCTTACCTACTTGAAGATTCAGAACATGAAAGCCCGTATGGTAAATATGGGTCTGATGATAGAGCATGGGTCTTTTGAGAATATGACGCTTGATGGAGCAGATTTCAAGGCTAAACAAGCTATTGAGACAGGTTTCCAAACGGGAATATGGATATACAAGCGAAATTCTGCATTTGACTCAGACGGGAGCAAAACAGCGGTAGCAGACCCCGTGAAAGAAATTGGCGGCGGTGCGTGGAATGAAATTTTGACTGCGTGGCAGGAAATAGATGTCAATATCCAAAAGATGCGTGACATAAGCGGTATCAATGAAGTCATGGATGCTACTGTCCCCAATCCTAAATTAGCAGTTGGGATTGCCAATATATCCCTTACCGCAGCAAATAATGCTATTTCCCCTCTGATAGAGGCTTTTGTCTCTATGGAGGAGAAAATATCGTACATGATTATGCTGAAAATTCAAGTGGCATGTAGGCTTGGCAAGTTGACGGGATGGGTTAAAGCCCTTGGCTCAGTATTCCCGCAAATGATTGAACTCGGTGATGATCTCTCGCCGCTGTCATACGGTATACGTGTCGTGGCAAGGCCAACCGCAGATGAAAAGCAAGCAATACTGACTGTAGCCGACAAGTGCCTTAATAATGCTAATCCTTCTGAGGATAGCATAGAAGCTCCTGATTATTTTATGATTAGGCGCATGGTGATGAACGGCACCAACCTCAAAGTGGTCGAAATGATACTCGCAAGCCGTATCGCTAAGAACAAAAAAGCTAAACAGCAGACGCAACAAATGATTGCACAGCAGACGGCATCAGCGCAGACGCAGGGGGCTATACAGTTAGAGCAAGCTAAAATGACGACTATCCAAGCGAAAGGCGAGGAAGACAGAAAAACGGCAGAAGTGCAGGGTATGTGGGCAGTCAAAGCTATACAAGCTAAGGCTACTACGCTACAGGATCAATCCATCATAGATGGGGCGATAGACAAGGAAATAGCCTATCATCAGCACCAACTTGACCTCATAATGGCAGCAAAGCAGAACGCCAAAGCAAATCAAACTCAACCACAGTAAAATAAAGTTTGCATAATTAGTATTAGTTAACTACTTTCGTAACATAATAACCAAATAATGACAGCCGAAGAAGAAGCAAAACTAGAAGCAGCCTTTAGCGAAGGTGGTGGGCAGAAAGCCGCCGCCGCACCCGCTGATGATGCTAGTAAGTCTGACAATCAGCAGCAAGACGGGAATCAGGCAGCAGATCAACAAGCCGCCGCCGATGCAGCAAAACCCGAAGTATTCAACTTCGATGCTGAGTTTAAGAAAAAATACGGCATCGAATCAACAGACTTTGACGCTATTAAGCAAAAGGCTACACTCGCAGAGCAGCTTCAAAATGCTGATCCATTCGATAATGATGAGCTAAGAGCCATCAATACCGTAATGAAAGAGCGTGGTGTAACTGCAAAAGAGGCAATACAATATCTATCAATAGACCCTACCAAGCTAGATGCTAGGGAACAATATCATACATTCAGGTCACTAACTGCGAAAGGAATGTCTGCTGAGGCTATCAACAGGCAAATCCTTAAAGAGTTTCCCGACCTCGATAGCGATGATGCTGATCTCAAACAACAAGCATTGGAAGACCTTCAATATAAAGTGGCTACAGAGGGTATCGGTGACAAACTGAAAGAACTTCGCGACAAAGCATATCAAAAGCCGGGGGCAACCCGCGCAGAAGTGCTATCGAACGAGGCTAAAGAATCTCAAGCGAAAGCATGGGATACTGAACTTACTAAAATCGCCGCCGACACCAAGAAGTACAAACTGGCATTTGATGGGTCGAATGAGACATTGGATTACGACCTCGGCGTAGATATAACCGAAATAAAAGATCGGGTAATATCAAAGGGTTATCCTGCAACCCCCGAAAATCTTGAAGCAGCAAGGGTCGAACTGGAAAGCAAGGCACTACGTGCTCAGCTCCCAAAGATTCTTGCCAAGATAAAAAAGGATAGCTATAAGGATGGGCAGAACCAAGTAGAGTCAACCCTTTACAATGAACTGCATAATCCTAGCCAAAGCAAAACAGTCACCACCACGGGTAAAACTGTGAATAAAGAGGCTGAACTTGCAAAACTTGACTCACTCAATTTCTAAAAAAACTCAAAAACTAAAATGAAAAAATTTAAATCTCTGATAGCGTTCCTTCTCATAGGAGTTCTGTCCGTTTTTGGCTCAGGCTCTAACACCGTGTACGGTCAAGGCCCAATCGTGTCTAACCCGTCAGCAACATCCACAAGCGTCACAGACCCGTGGGTATCCTCTCTGACAATCCACATGCCCGAATACAAAAGGAAGCTCTACAAGCGTTTCCTTGGTCAAAATGACACCCTTTTCTCTACGCTCGATCTCATGGGCTATAGCTCAGGATACGATGGCGTAGCGCAAACTAACTTTGGTCACTGGGAAGAAGGCTACGAAGTGGAAACTATCACTTCGCTTAACTCGGTAGCAGACCCCGGCGCAGGTAACACAATCTCTATCCTCGTAGACCCCGCAACTGTGGATGCACAAAGCGGTACAATCTACGCACAGGTAAAGGATGATGTGCTATTCCCTACTGGTGTAGGTACTGTAAAAGGTAAGATTACTGCAATTACAGGTACAACTCCCAACTTTACTGTGGTAATCACTCCGCATGATACCACTATTACACTCGGCGCAGTACCCGCAGGACAACAACTATATATCTACTCAAACGGTATGCTTGAGGCTGATTCTAGCCGTCAGAGCCGTATCAGTAAGCCTACACTGTTTAACTTCGGTGCAAAGATACTTTGGGAGTCATTTAGCTTCTCAGGAACTGAGTCTACCAACCAAATATGGTTCGATGTGAACGGCAAACAGTGCTATGTTTACAAAGGACAAGGTGAAATGGAAGCAAGACTGATGAGCGACATTGATGGTGCTGCATTTTGGGATGCTCCTATCAATAACGCTGCCCTCGTAGGCAACCGTAACATGACAGGTCTGTGGAACTTCAATGCTACCGCAGGCAACACTCGCCAATACAATCAAGGTCTTTGGGGTATTCCTGATTACTACGCAATCACTAAGCAACTGACTAAAACCTTTGGTGGCGATCAGTACCTTGGATTCTTTGCACTCGATCTGTACAATGAGAATGAGCAAGCCTTTGGTGATCTGTTCACAGGCAACCCGCTTATCTTCTCTAACTTTGATGGTACATTCAGAAATACAGAGGCTAAGAAACTTGATCTCGGCTTTGGCTCGGTGACAGTATCTAACAAGACCTTCATGCTGAAATGCCTGAAAGAAATGTCTCACCCTAAGAAAGCAGGTGCGCCGGGTTACAACCTTGAGGGTATCGGTATGATTATGCCTAATGATCGTGCTAAGGATGCTAAGACAGGTGGCCTTATGCCTCACGTACAGTTCAGGGCTAAACAACTGGACGGTGTGAATCGCAAGATCGTAATGTCTAAGAGGGACTTCGGTATCACTGGAACTGACCAAACTAAATTCGATGTACTCTCTGAACAGGGTATCGAGATATTTGGCATTAACCGTTTCATGGCAGTATCACGTAACTAATCAATAAATAACAGGCAGGGGCAGTTAATTCTGTCCCTGTTTTTACAAACCAAAAACAAGAAACAAATGGCTATTTATAAAAACAATGTAGTGTGGGAGGGGTGGAAAGACACAGACCTTGCAAAAGAACTCGATGTAAAAAAACCTATCGTCTACAAACTAGCGCCACACCACAAGTCGAAAGAAGTAATCGAAAAGGGTAACGTTCGTGTAGAAATAGACAAGTACCCGCATAGTTTCGCTGTGAGTTGCAGCGAGAGATATTTGGACAAGGACGGAGAAGGATGCGTTATCACCTATGCAAACACAATGTTTGAGAGGGGTGGCAACAACTACTACGAGCCATCTGAGATCATGTTTACGGGTGGTGAGCATATCGTACCCGCCGGAGCAAAAGACAAGGCATGGTTCATGGCAATCTCTAAGGCTAATATGGCTAATGGGGTGTCGGGAACATTCTTTGAGTATGATATTGATAAGGAGAAGAAGAAAGAGGCGGCTACTAAAAAAGCTCATTCTGAGGTCGTTTATCTTATCACTAACACAATGACCGATGCAGAAGTAGTAGACATGAATACACGCCTGTATAAAGGCACGACTACAAACCCTGATGATGCACGTAAGGCTCTTGAGGTAATCGCCACATCCGATCCTAAGAAGAAAGATGGTGTTGGCCCCGAGAAGTTCAAAAAGGCATTCCTAGACGAAATAAGGACATCCAAAAAACTCATCATAGAGGCACAGCGTCAAAAGATCATAAACGACTACAAGACCGAACAGGCTTGGTTTTGGCTCAAGGGGGATGAAAGCAAAGGACTCAAAATATGTGACTTCGCGAAGGGTTCAGACCCAATCGAGGCACTTGTAAAACACATCGACAAAAATCCGGGTGTGCTTGAGAAGATCACATCAGACCTTGAAGCAATAAAAGAACTAGAAACAGCATCATAAAAAATAATAAATGACTCCTACAATTTTAGCGGCAGCATTAAATTTAAACGTGGCTTTCGCGGTAGGGGGAGTTTCACAGACACTATCGTATGCCATTACGGTTAATCCCGTAACTGCTCCGCAAGATAGCCAACACGTCTTGTCGCTGATACTTAAAATCGTGTCACCGTCAGGATTTGTTATGTATAAAAACACAGGATGGGATACATCAAACTTTGGTAGCCCTGATTCTCTTACTGGTACTGAGACATTGCCGCCAGTAACGGGCACATCAACACCTGAAAGCGGCGTGTATGTAGTGAATATACAGGCCAAGTATGTAGACAGCACATCAACACCTGTAACAACCTTGGCGACAAGGATATTTTCAACGGAAAGCCTTTGTATAGACTGCCTGCCTGTTGTATCATTGCTACCTACTACTAATTGCAGTGTTCCTTCGCTAATAGTGCAGGATACTACCAATTATTCCCTGTCAGGGTACACCACGGGGGCGATAGTAAGAAATTACAGTGCTACACCGCCCTCTGGTAGTGGTCAGCCTGACGCGACATCTTCTACCGAAATATTAGCTATTGACAATCAGAATGCAAATGGCGTTCTGTGGAATGGCTTGTATGTTGTAGGATTTAGCGGGTCGGCGATATATACTCGTGGCAATACTACGATCACTCAGACAACTGCCACTAGCCAAAATGTCTCTGTCGGCTGTGCTGATACAATCTGCATTCTCCAATGCACTATTGAAGACCTGAGTGCAAGATACCAAAGCGCAGTGCTAAGCAATCCACCGACCGCTCCTGCTATATTCATGCAACTCACATACGCGGGTGCAATGATGGCAGCGGCAATGAATGCGGTAAACTGTGGTGACGACTATCAAGAGTATATCGACACCTTCTATGAGGTCACCAAAATTGACTACAAGTGTGAATCGTGTGGAGGTTCAGCTCCAACTGGCCCTGTGCAACCTATCGGTGCGCCACAAAGAGGGCCAGCGGGAACAAATGGTACTAATGGAACTCAATGGAGACATGGAACTACTGTGCCATCTAATACGCTTGGCGCAGATGGCGACTACTACATTGACACGACAACATCTAACTACTACCTAAGAGTTTCGGGTGTATATGTGCTGCAAGGTGCATTTACGGGCACTAACGGTACTAATGGATCGTCTTTACTATGGCCTCCTAATGTGCTTCCGCAATATACGTGGGATGGCGCATCGGGGTCTACTGGTAATAGCTATGTAAGCAACACAATACCCGCTAATAAATTGTCAGTAAATGGTGATTCTATTGAGTTTACCATAAACACCCTAACACCCGCCAAAAATCATGGCTTTATAGAAATGGCTATTGGCAATGTAGGTGGCTCTCCTACGGCAATAAACATCCCTATTCAAGGTGGTGTTTCTGCCAATACTGCATATTGTGTGTCAAAAGTATATGTTCAGTATATTGGAAGTAACCTTATTCAGGTAGATGTCAAGCAACAATATTTTGTACCATCAAGTACAATTGCTGTGGGATGGCAGCAGGAATACGAATTTAACTATGATACTTCTTCGGCATTCCAATATGCCTATAATCCTACCGTAGATGGGGTTTTTGTGCTTTATTTCTCTAACGCAACGGCGGCTTGTGGCGTATCATTCATCGAAGCAGTACTTAAAAAGATATAAATGAAAAAGTTTTTAATAGCCCTGATATTTTCAATATTCGCCTTATCGGTATCGGCAACTAACACGGTAGGAATAGATACACTTGCACTGCCTCGTAGTGGTGCAGTATATATCTATGCAAGCAATCCTAGTGCGCTATATCTCATAAAGGGTAACGACTCGCTTACGGGCAATGTAAGCTATATGTTTTCGGGTACCCCATTGATGGGATCGCAAATTACCCTTTGGTTTAACAATACTACGATGATTGGTATTGATAGGAAAATATACATATTAGGCGTGGATTACACCTCTATTTTATTGGGTACAAATAACGTATTTGTCACTTGCACCTATAATGGATCAGCATGGACAGTAAATAGTGTAAACGCTACGACTCTCGCATATCTATCTGATTATGTGACTCAGGAACAGTTCTCGGACGCGCTAGGAGGGTTAGAAGATACGGCGAGTCTTACCTCCCGACTATCTAACTATGCGCTACTTAGTGGGGCTACATTCGCATCTTTGAATGCGCCAGTACAAGCGAACTCTGATAGTTCAACAAAAGTGCAGACTACGGCAGGCAGCAAAAGGCTGATTCAGGCGGCAATATCCCCATTAGCAACAACCACATATGTAAATTCATCTATTACAAGCTCTATATCAACTGCAACATCTTCAATCACAGCAGCGTATACAGCTGCCATCACAGCAAACAATCAGACATTTCAAAACCTGCAATCACTAGATACGCTTGCAGCAGGCACAATAAGCCTCACTACATTTGTCGGTGATGTATATAATAAGATAGAGCCAACAGTAATTACGGGCAATATCATTCTTACCTCGGGTGTGTTGCCTGCGGGTTCTGTTTCTACTATTGTCATAGAGCTACCATCATCAGGCGCATATACTGTAACTGCGGGAGCAAATATGAATTTCTCTACAATTACAGGATCAAATACGCATACAGCGGTATTGACGCTCACATGGAGTAATAAGCAGCAACGTTACAATCAGCAATCATTTTCACAAAACTAAGCATTGACAGTTGACGACATATATCAAACAGTGGGCTTCTTTGCAAGAAAATACCAATCGGGTGCAATATCCGGCGTTGAGTTTAATCTTACATTAGTAGCTGCTAATATCAAATACTATAAAAAGTATCTTGGTATCCCCGAAAATATTGTCATAGGGTCACCCAACCCCGCTCTTTGTTGGCAGATAGGCAATTCTGTAAGCGACCGCATGAGGCAGTTTGTCAAGTACGAGCAACCCATATCTCAGAATCCAATTACAGAGTTTTTCAACTATCCAACCGACTATGTAGGATTCAGCTCTATGAGGTTCCCATATACATACGTCAAGAACTGCAAGACTACCCTTATTAAAAGGCGTATCGAAATGGTATCTGACGGAGAAATGACAGATAGGCTTGAGGCCTCTTTGACCCCACCGACCCTACGCCGCCCTGTTTCAACATGGGCAGATACGGGATTTGTAGTAGAGCCTAGGACAGTTAATAATATCCTACTCACATACCTTCGTGAAGCAAGAACACCTGTTTGGGCTTTTACTGTAGTCAATGATGAGGAAGTTTACGATCCTGCAAATAGTGTGCAATTTGAGTATCCATCCATATGCGACATTGATTTGTGTATGCTGATGCTTGAAATGTGGGGCATATCAGTACAGGATGAGGAAGTAGTGCAATATGCGATGAACAAAAATAAAACAGGCTCCTAATGAACATACAGCAGTTTTGTGAGATGGTTCAGCAGATGCTTGGTTATTTTGACCAAGATACGAAACTCGATGATCGTGCCATCCTTGCTGTGGCAGATGGATTCAGAGGTCAGGTATTAGGCAAAAGGTATCGGGATGATGGCCATTTACCATCGGGGGACTATATCAGAACATACGGTAGCGAGCCAAATGAAAGAATAGTGCTGTTTGATGATGTGGCGGGTTCTCCGTTGAAATATTTTGATCTGCCAGTGACTATAGCAAACATGAGCGGTGATGCCGCCATAAGGTCAATCTCTAATCTAATCTATCCTTATGTGGGATGGAAAAGATTATCTCAGGGTGAAATAGAAAATTTCTCCACAGGCGAAATGACGCAGTTTGGTGGCAAGACGGCGTATTGGCTAGAGGGACAAAGAGTTTGGGCTGTAAATGTCCCTATTGGGCAAAATGAGGTATTATTAAAGTGTGTGCCATGCCTGACTGAGCTTGATGCTGACGATGAGGTATTAGGCAACTCTGAAATCGAAGGAATAATAAGGGATATGACAGTAGCGGCGTTACGTGAACAGAAATTAACACCACAACCGCAGGTAAATAGTCCTAAAAGCAATTAATAATGCAACCATTTGAGGTAAAAGATTTATGGCATGTAGTGAATAAGGTGAAGCGAAATCTTCAACTTGACACCACTATGTATGACTTGCAGTTTTATGACTATGCCATAGATGGATTCCGAGAGTTGACGCAGGCGGGATTGAATAAGCCACTGACTTTTAAAACTATTAGGCTTGAACTGACTATTGGCGCAGATGGCAAAGGTCGCGCACCACTCCCGTTAGATTATGTTCGCTATTTGAAGATAGGTGCTTTCTGCAATGGTAAACTGATAAACTTTGACCTCAACGAAGACATAAGTACATATAAAAATCAATGTCCATGCACTACGGATGAAATAAATACATGCTGTGGGCAAGGTGAATACTACGATGGCTTGGGGCTATTCGGCGGTGCATTTTGGCAATGGCAATGGTACTATGGTGGCTACTTTCATAACGGGCAGTCCGTCGGCGGCGTATATGGTGCAGGGGCGGGATTCTCGCATGGGGGATTCAACATTGATACCGAGCATAATGAAATCGTATTTGAAAGATGCACCGACCACTTCAAGGAAATACTCATGGAGTATGATTCTGATGGTGGATTGAATACGGGCGTGAATGTAATTGTAGATACTCAGATTGAGCTTACTTTAAGAAAGTATGTACACATGGAACGTGTGAATTACATGATGGAGAAAGATGCCTCACTGAGGGGATATGTGCATCGGACTAGGACGAAAGATTTTGAGGATGCTGTACATAGATTGCTTGGTAGGGTTAATAGCTATACGCACAGTGAGTTTTTGCAAATGTATCGTGGTACTGTTAGGCAGACAGTAAAAAGGTAGACTACAATGAAAATAAAGAGAAAAATAAAGGCGGGAACTTATATTATAAGAGCAGCAACTGTTTTGTGTAGTTTTGATAAAAAATAATACATGGGTCACCCCGTTCAGAAAATTATCCCTATCGGTGGAATTGATTTTGATTCTGCTGACACAGAAATAAGCTCCAAAGAGGGCGATTTTAGATTTGCGGTAAACCTAAGAAATTCATGGTCTTATGAGGGTACAGAGAAAGTACTAAGTCCCATCAAAGGAAACATACAAGTCCCTTTCGATCTCGGCACAGTGCGCCACCAAGACATAGGATCAATCAATGACGAAGAAGATAGCAGTGTGTACTACATGCTGTGGGCTGCTGACAATAACCATAAGATACTCCACTATACGCCACATAATACAAGTGTGGCTAACCCATACGGCACGATTCAACTCATCGCTACTTTTGATTGGGGGTGGCTGCAAAACACGCTTATCACCTCCATTGATATAGTCAATGGTAAGCAGGGTAAAATGATGTATTGGGTAGATAACGTGAAGGGCAGAAAAATAAATCTGACTAAAGCCGATCTGACCAATAAATACAAGTCATGGATTACTTATCTGCCTAAATCATTTAGCTTTTATCAGGCATTTTTCTTTTTCAATATCATAGATATAGTCACTGGTGCTACAATACACACACTGACTATTGACAGCAATGCACAGACATTTACAACTAATGCTGAGTTGTTGGCTTTTTTTGCATCCGCAATAAATGCCGACCCCACTACAAGCCAATATGTAACTGCTGAGGCATGTGATTGTAAACTGAACATCGTAGAAAAGTGGGTGAATAAAGTAAATATCCTATTCTTTGGCACTCAGATATTGACTATACCCGACAACTGGTATGGCGCAACCCTTACAGATCGAATTACAGACGAGTGTAAGTACCCGCCGATACTATCACCGCTGAATACATTTGACATTGACGCGACTAAGCCATTCAACAATATCAAAAATCAGATATTCCAATTTAGGTTGCAGTATTTCTACGATGATTTTGAACCATCTGCTCTAGGCCCAATAAGCCAAGTTCCGATCAACGAGACAGTAAATGATGGCTTGCAGATACAATCATATAACCTACTGCATATAGATTTTAATGACACGCAACTTGTGCCTAATCTCGGTCTTATTAGAAAGGTTGCTGTGCTTGCCAAATCCAATGCTAATGGCAACGTTGGTAAATGGAAACAGGTAGCATTGCTTGACATCTGCGATTTCTATGACTATGCCAATGGGCAGCGTATCGGGAATTATGACTTTTACAATAATACCATAGCGAACGTCATTGATGATGCTTTAGCGAACAAAGAGTATGATGATGTGCCGATTCATAATGATTCTCAGGTATTCACGTCAAACCACATGGTCAAGGCGGGGATTACTGAGAATTATGATCCTGTGGAATGCGTGGATATAGCGGTTAGTCATACCTTCCAAGACGGCAACGAAACATTCTTTAATGTTACAGGAGATATTTCTATTTTTCACCTGCCGCCGCCATCTGTTTCGCATGGTGCCGTTTTTACCCCGATAGACCCCGACGATCAAAGAGGGGTTATTTGGAAAGTCCCTCCCCAAGACCCTTCTTCTCCTAAGATATACGAGCAATATCCTCAGTGGGGTGGTATCCCTCCCGCATATTTGCAAGGAGGATCAAATCCTGCAAGGCTCCCCGATCCATCCAAAAATCTAAATCAATTACTTCCGCTGGGGGGCTTTCTTTCATATATAGCTGGGACTGATAATTGGACAGTATCAAAGCAAATAATCACAGAAGGTTCTAATCCAACGGATACCCCAATATCAAGTTTGGCTTTTGATAACGTATATCAAAACGTACTAGAAGCAACTAATACACAAACCATTGCGACATACTTTAACAATCCGGGTACAGATGGCAATAATGTAACCCATAGATTTAGTTTTAGACTAAAGCCCGGTGATTATATTTGCCGACTAGCATCGCATTGGGTATCTTTTGGTGACGTGCTTGATAAAGGCCCAATGTATGATTTGAATAACGGAAGAGAGTATCAGACGACATCTACATTTGTCTATACAATTGATGATGCCACAACGGGCAGGTCAAACATATTTGATGTAAAAGAAATACGTTTTACTGTCACCAACTCTGATATTTATATAGGCAGATTCAATGTAGAGGATTGTAGGTCTTTTTATCCCGAAGATGATGTACAAAGACCTATTAATGATTTTGAAACACTTAACTGCTCTACATCGGGTTATCTTGTAGATGCGTCAACCACCGGCGTAAATCCGAGCACATTAAGCGGCGCACCAAGAGTCGAAGGGCAAGGCATTTATCTTGCTGGATTTGGTACAAACCCAATTCAATTTTATCCGGGATTTATACCTTCTCCATCACCCACACCAGCAACAAGGACTGCTCCTGTTATAGCATATCCAACATGCTCTGTAACGGATCATAATGGATTTTTTTATACATCTTGGAATTGGTATTTTCAGGATTTATCAGGGAACAATAGTAATAACAATATAATTGAGCCTTATATACAGAGCCAATTTATTTGGCAGTTTGCAAATAACCTTACAAATCTTGTAGCGGGTGGGCCAAATAATGTATTTCTTCCTACTAACGGATACGTTGGGTATTTTTCGAATATATATGACTCTCAGGAAAATAGACCATACATCAGTGAATCTATACTAAAAGATTTGGTAAATGGAACCTTAACCCCTGCAAGAAGCAATGTTTTTGCTCAAAGTAGAGGATTTGGTGCCGTACAATCATCTTTTGATGGCGGCACTAATCGAAACTTCCAACGACCTGCGCCTAACGATGCAATCCAATTACTCGTATATGTGTCAGGTACTAGCGTTATTCCAAATGAGTCAACATATATCGAAGGGCAACTAGAAGATTCTAATGGATTAGGTATTTCGGGCGGTATTGTCTTGTATGGACAGACAGGGCGATTTGTAACTACGAATATAAATGGGGATTTCTCGATGCTTGTATATGCAAGAGCAACAGGATTTCTAGGGGCATCGGGGCAATTCCAAACAGCTCACTTGCCTGTGACTCCTGAAATTATTACTCAGGATATATATTGTTACTACAATGGCACAAATGAGAATATGAATAACAACCCTCAGCCTGTCCCTGCAATATTTTTCCCACCTAATAATCTTTCTACCCCATATCAACTTACAAATCCATTTTCTCTTTTATCTAACTACGCTCCATTTGGAAAAGGTCTTAAAAGAGGTGGTGTTTATCAGGTAGGATATAGGGAATATGATGTAGCAGGGCGCGTGAATACGGTAATGACTAATCAGAGCTGTATCTTTACGATCCCCTTTATCACAGAGGATTTGCACAATTACTATCCTGACGTATATCCTGTTGGCACGTTTAAATATGGCAGACCCACGACTACTGTAACGCTTAACTTTAAACCATCTAAGTTCGCAGTTGCATATCAGGTATTTTTGACTTTAAATCAGTATGAGACGGACTATCTTGTATGGGTTGCTAATCAGATAACCTATGTAAGCAACATAGGTTATAGCACAGCGGAAAACATCGGGGCATCAACTACATTAACTACGACAAGTACAGCAGGAAGTGTGACATCATCAACAGCAGTAACTACTCCCGCAGCAACATATACGCCACCAGTGGTTTCGTCTTATCAGGCAGGTGATGCTACAAACATCTATATCAGCATGAAAAACCTTGCTGATTTCCAATTATCCAATCCTGATTCTGTTTTGGTCTATAACTATAAGGCGGGTGATAGGGTTCGATTGATTGCAGATGAAAACGGAAATAAATATAATAAGCTGTATGAGCTAGAGGTAACAGGATATGATACGGTGCTTCAATCAATAATAGTTCGCAATAATGGTACTGCTCCTCAGCTAAAAACGGGAGTATTGTTTGAGGTATTACACCCGCGCCTATCTACCGAATCTGATGAGCAAATATATTATGAAGTAGGCGAATCATTCCTATGTACAAATCCGAATCAAGACAACAATGATTTCTCGGTGAATCCTATCGTGCTTACGTGCGGTGATACTTATTGGAGACGCAGGCAGTATCTTGTTAATGACAGCACTGACTTTATATTCTCATCTACCTCATATCTGATTGAGGACAGCGGTCTATCTGACTTTTTTGCATCGAAGTCATGGGACATAGGCAGGCCCGGATTAGCCGACCCGTATTTTGTGCAAGAATACAAACCGACACTGTTAAGGCTGTCAGATGTATTTGTCACAGGTACGCTATTGAATGGATTGAGTAGCTATGAGGCACTAAATGACAAATCCGACATAGATATATCCAATGGCTCGATAATCAGGATGCAGGTTATAGGACAAGTGCTATTACTTGTCTGTCAGAATAAAAACATCGCTGTTTATCTCGGAGCTATCCTAGCTGCGGATTCGGGTAATCTCGGACTATTGCAGGTAACACAGAATTTCTTTGGCAACACCCGCCCATTTGAGGCTCAATATGGTTGTCAAAATCCTGAGTCTATACGCAGATGGCAGGGCTACGTTTATGGGTGGGACGCTAACAGAGGAATAGCATGGAGATACAGCACTAACGGCTTCTTTGAGGTTTCAAATTACAATGCCAAGAGCTTCTTTAATCGCTATCGTGGTGTGCCTATATGGGCTGCACCTGCTGTATTTGATACTGCCTATCAGGAATACATCCTGTCGATATACAAAGGTGCAATAGCATATCAGATACCGAATACAATCACAGCCCCCTTTCTTGGAGGTGGTTTTGAAATTCAGATGCAATTGTCATTAGGGAATTTAGGCATAGCCGATGGTGATATAGTGGTTATTAGTGGCAAAAACCCTACTGGCGAGATTATATCATTAACAGGATATGCTCGTGCAGCAACAGTAGGCAGTGCGCTAATGCTCGTATCGGGTGCTGGGTCGAATCCAAGTCTTACTAATGTGAAGGTAGAGTATAAAGATAAAAATGGCACCACCATATCATTCAGTGAGCCTAAAAACAAATGGTGTACGACTTATAGCTATCTGCCCGACTACTATGGTAACTTCGATAAGGAAATGATCTCATTCAGCAACGGGCAGCTTTATATCCATGATAAGGATGATAGTAGCGCAGGATGGAATAGGTTCTATGGTGTGAAGTACCCGAGTAGCATAACTGTGGTGTTTAATACTGTGGTGTCTGAGATTAAGTTTTGGCTATCTATGACTATTCAAAACTTCCAAACAGACAAAAAGAGTGCTTGGTTTGCGCCGAATATCACCAATGCTAACGGGCAGAAATCAAGGATACTGAATAACATCTTTAAGAGGTTGGAGCAATATTTTTCTGCTTCATTCAAGAGAGACTTAAATACGCCAAATATAGCTAATCCTATTGTGAGCGGAAATATACTGAGGTCGAACACATTGACGGTGACATTAGAAAATCCTGCTGATGAGCAATTCGCGTTAGTTGATGTAGAAGTGGCGTATCAAATTTCACAAAGCACCCAAAAATAAGCAATATGAAAAACACCCAAAAACCTATTAAAATAAAGAAATCACATAAGGGATTACTTCATAAAGACTTGGGAGTTCCACAGGGAACTAAAATACCTAAGTCAAAGTTAGAGATTCACAAAGATGATAGCCCTGCATTAAAGAAGAGAAAAAACTTTGCTCTTGAGTTTGGTGGCTATAAGAAGTAACTATTTCTTCTTGGCCTGATACTCATCCAAAGCCTGCTCCATTATCTTTGAACAGCGAACAGGACTGTAACCATATATCTCTGACAAGTGAGCAGAGCTACACCCTGTCTTAATATGATACGCTTTCATTTCGGCTAACTTCTTAGGCGGGATTTTACCCTGCTCATACTTAATTACTTTGGGTACAGGCTTCCTAAGCGGGTACTTATCTATCATGCGCTGTTTCTCGTCAGGCGTACCATGGATGAGCATTCTTATATCCTTTAGCAGTTTATCGTTCTTATCTTGGAGTTGCTTGTAGGACGTTATTTTTGTTTCGGGGGTGATTGTTCTCATGGTAAGAGATTTGGATGCTCATAGATGTTGCCGATTACTTCTCTAAATAATATAGAGTAATTGGCTATTGATTGGCCAGCTAGTACGTTTCCATATGGAATAAACATCGCGTTGCTATATCTAACTTCTACAATTCCAGAATCTACATTTGTAGGATGGTCAACTAACTTTAATATATCGCCCTCATAAATCTCTTTCCCATTCTTATCGAGCAACCCTGTGAACTGCATAATTTTCAAATCGTCAGGCTTTTTGCCATTTCTATCAAATAGAAATTCATCAAATATTCTGCTCCACTCTCCGAACAATACTGCTTCACCCGTTAGGCTAAATCCGCCTACGTTGGGTAGCTCATAACCTAGTAGCCACGTTTTATTGTGATTGTCCCACGCTCTGAATTTTAAGTTATCCATGATTTTTTGTTTTGATTATTAAATATAGCTATGACTTCATTAATTACTATCTTTGCACTGCACCGTCTATAGAGGGTGTACTAATTTCTTTTTAAGCCTCTCACAGCTAATACAAGATACTAATATCACTCCAATGTCCCTCTTTTCTGAATAAGACTGAGGGCATTTTTATGTTTGCTGCAATTCCTGAGTTGGCAGGTCATTGGATATTCGTGTACATATAGCTCTCGCCACCCTCTACGCGGTCGTCACGGTGTCAGACGTTGCCACGCTACTGTTGTACATCCACGGCAGTAACAAAGTTTGTTTTTGAATACTAGCAGTCTATCTAGTGGGCAGTTCAAACTATACAACTGCCCTATATGTCAATACGGTTATATCTCCTTAAATTCGTTTTCTAATTCAGTTAATTTGTCACACAGATGCGCTCGGTACTCTGCAATAAACTCCAACGACCTCGGATAGAAATCATCACCCGTGTGAATGTCAAAAGTAATAGCGTGATCTGTACCGACAGCAGATTCAAATATCTTCACGCGCTTGCATTTATCCAATGCCTCGATCTGAGCACGTTTCTTAGTAATCATATCTAAGATGGACTTACCCTTGCTGAGTCTGCCAAGTTCTTCTTCTGTCATTTTTTTTAGTTTAGCGTTAAGCCTTGCGGTTTATTCAATTTAAGCCCCGACAACTCCTCAAATATAGATATGTTATCAGGATGGATAAACACCTTTAAATTTGCTATAGCACAGCTATTTTGTTTGCGTGTGTACTCGTAGCACAAGCACCAACTGTTTGTTATCTGCGCCCGACTCATTACCATAGCGTACATTACATCTGCCATATTATTCTTAGATAGCTTCATATCTAAGTTCATGTAGACCATATCCGATTCTGCGGGGAACTTTATCATTCTTTTATTTTTAGCTCGGTTCCAGTTAATAAATACCACCAACTCTGAAATTCGTGGACATATTTAATATCATCTGATTTTATACTTCCTCTCAATCCTTTTATACCAATCCTGCGTATCTCATACTCAAAGAAATCAAGTATTACATCAATTTCTAGTTCAGGCACATCTTCGGTATTAAATATAGTTTGGCAATAAACCTTGTCTGTTCTTTTTATATCGTTGTAAGCACATTGCCACTTAGCTGTATTAAGTAGTCTAAAGCCAAACTTAGTCAACCATTCCTCATTGAGTGGGATAGGATGCACATCCTCATGCTCACAATGCGAACATGCAATATCGCCATCTAGTGAATCAAAGCTGATTCCTGATGCCATTATCTCTTGTACTACTGATGGTGTTTTACCGCACAATACATATGTGCCGATGCGGAGGTCTGTGGATGGTATCATATAGAAATAAAAAAGCCCATAGTGACGGCTATGGGCGGGTAAAATTGTATTTCTACATTTTTACAAACCCAGTCTCACTACCGTCATAATGACACGGGGTTTTAATCTATATGTTTACTCCTCTCGGAGACTCTTTAAAAGAATGCTGATGAATGTGCTGAACTTCTAAGTCAACATCTGCCTGAACGTCACATCAGCACCACAAAGATAGCAAGGGAAACGGAATAAAAAAATTTAATTTTGCTGTATGAGTACTATTTCAGCCGAAGACTACCGAAAAATGTTCCCCAAAAAAGAAGTCGCCGCATTCCTTACAGCAGCGCAGTACCGAGAACAGTTCACTAATGATAAGCCGAAGAAGAAATCAAAATACAATAATGTGAAAGTGGAGAGGCATGGGATTAAATTTGACTCTATCCGTGAGGCTGACCGATACGAAGTGCTAAAAGTGCTTGAATTTAGCGGGGAGATCAGCGAACTTAAATTGCAGGTAGTATTCCCTTTGGTTATCATTGATGGCAAGGTTAAGACCCGATACATCTGTGATTTCCAGTATATCCGAAATGGTGTACTAATCGTGGAGGATGTGAAGTCGATCGTGACTAAGAAATTAGCCCTCTATGTTACGAAAAAGAAACTCATGCTTGAAAAACACGGGATAGAGATTACTGAGGTGTAAATAAGGGTGTTTTTGGGCACCACTTGATCGCATTGATAATCAAAACATTACTCGTGCACACCCTAGTAAATACGTATGGTCTGAGCTCGGGTTGATCGCACCCTTTTATTCATCCTCATACCGCCAAAATTCATACGCTACCCATGATAGACCGACTAGGACAAGCAATATGAATTGGAAAGTTGTCACATCAGAGAATCTTTCCGTTGAATATCTTTTTGTTGTCTACATGGAAATATCCACTTCCGTCAGTCTCGATGTGGGCGAACCCGTGATTATATTTGCTATTAGGGTTATACTTTGGGCGAAGATCACTCAGGCACCCTACCGACCAACAAGATCGCAGTTTCCCGTCTAAATCAGGCTCAGAATGCTCAGCGGTTCTATGAACGTGGCCTTGAATTACAGATGAACCCGTTTTTAGAAATAAAGCTCGTGCAGGGTTAACGCCACCATTCCCAAATATCTCATGTCCGTGTAGGATATTCAAATGACCCGCCTTGGTACGTGTAGACGAGTCAATAACCGAAATCCCTAGCTTGGGAAGCCTTAACATATAAGCAAGCGAGAACTCTTCCATTCCCTCAAACTCGCCCGCATGTGATCCTATGTAGTGATCCCAGCGAAGATCATGGTTGCCCACCTTGAAGTATATGCGGCAGTCAGAGAATATATCCCTAAGTACGGATAAGAACTCGCGCGTCTTCTCTAGTTCGTTTGCGAGGTTCCGCAGTTTCTTGTCTTTTATAAACCTAGATATGCTATAAAAGTCGCAGGTATCCCCATTAAGATATATAGTGTTTACCCTTCGCTCTTTAAGTGACTTAATAGCAGTAGTTAAAGCGAGCATATCATGGAAAGGGCAATGAATATCAGATAGTAAGCCAATGTTGTTGTCTGCTACTGGTAATGTAAAAACTTCTGCACTATCATTGTCAGGTTCGGGCAGTTTGTAAGGATTATATGTCTCAGGCATAACCTCCCTTTTTATTTGGGAGAAACTTGTTGTGCTACTAAAGGACTTTGTTGAAAGCTCTCGGTTTGCAATTTGTAAACTTTGTGCTTCTTTCCTTATTTTATATAGCGTATCTCGGGTGTTTTCCTCATTAAAATCTTTAGTCAGAGTCGTAATAGATGGGTGCAAGATAATTTGCTCTAATGTCAATCCCTGCTGAAACAAAGCATGTGCATTAAGTTTCCATTCAGTTTTATATGCCATAAGATTGTTTAAGTGGAATAATTTAGATTATACAATAAAAATGCGCTGCCTTTTACAGCAACGCACCCCAAACCAATGTAAGAAACAAGAGCAAAATGAAACCAAACCCGATTCAAATATACGCCAAAAAAAGACGTAAATAATAAATTATGTAAAAATGAGTGTAAATTGCTTAATTTCGCACAAACAGTTTAGCTATGGACTTCGGATTATCAGGCGGTGGCGGGGCGGCAGCAGGCGGCATACTCGATGGGGTCAGTAGTCTCGCAGGCTCAATCGCGCAATTCGGTTTGGCAGGACAGCAAGACCAAAGAGCTAAGCAATTGGCAGACCTGTCTAAGAATGCCACAGCCCCGCTGCTTCAAAAAGAATATCAGCAAGCATTAAACATCAGGAATGCCAATGCTAACGCGGGGCTACCTGATTTGCAGTCATATAATGATGCCCTTGATAATCATATGGCTAATTCACTCAGATCAGCACGTGAGAACGCGTCAAGTGGCTCAGGGCTACTCGCATACCTATCAGCGGCAAATGGGGCTAATAATAACTCCAAAATACAACTCGATCAGCAAGATGAAACAGCGCGTGTAGGCAATAAAAATGCCTTGGTAGATGCACTGTGGCAAGTCGGCGGCAGAAAGGATGTAAATGAGGAGATTAAGAGACAGCAACAGGCTAGACTTAATGCAGCATCGGGCGCAGAATCGGCAGCGGCTACACAGAATAAATATGGCGCGGCAACGGGGCTATTCAAAGCGGGGGCAAGTATAGCGGGTAACGCAATTGCGCCGGGGCTTGGTAGTTTGGCAAAGGGTGCAGTTGGGGCTATAAGCTCGGTAGCTGCCCCGAAAAACACACAAGTAGGAAGTGCTGATAATAATGGCGTTCAATTTGACGGAGGCTATCAGGGTGTCCCGCCAGTTAATAACCCATATGCTAACAATAATGTTGGCGATGGTTCACTTAATGGACAAGTAGCAGATACTACACCTACCGACTCAAACTACAATTGGGGATATAACTAAACTATGCCACTAGACGGAGCAATCATACAAGGACAGAATCAGGAGCAGAACGCAGCGGGTGCGGGTGTAGGTGCATTTGTGCCAAATAAAGAAGACCCACAGACAGCGCAGGATGCCATAATGAAAGTCCAAGACCGCAACATGCAATGGCAGTTGATGCAGGACAAGAAGAATGAAGCTCAAAGAGCGAGGGCGGCTAAGGCTTTGTCCGATGCACAGATTAGCTTTGATGGGATACGGGCAGTAGATAGACAGCCATTGCTTGATGAGCAGAAGGTAGTGAATGACTATGCTACGCATGCCTTCGCAGCGGGTAAAGACCCAACAGACCCAAGAAATGTAGAGGAATTTACTAAGTTTAATGCGCTCCAAAACGCAGCACTCACACATGCGAATGCCTCTAAACTGTATAACTCACAGATAACAGATGCAGCAAAACAGTATCAGGCACACCCTGAGCTATATGATGAGGGTAGTTTGGACTTGATAAATAAGCATACTACTGTGCCTATGTCGCAAGCACTGCAAGGTGGGACGGGAGATTATGAGGGTATTGGTATTGGTAAGCCTATTCTAAAAAAGAAGGGCTACGATTTACAGACCGATCTAAAGGCTACACTCCCCAACTTTGCTAGTCAGGCATGGGAAACTAAGGATAATAACGGGACAGTAAATCAATACGAGGGTAAAGACTATCCGAGGCAGAAAGACAAAACAGGTGCAGAAATAGTAGGCACAAGCGGAATAGAAAGGCTTGCAGATCAAAAACTATCAGAACCCAAGTTTAGAGAATATACTAATAACTGGCTGCGAGATCACCCTAATCAGCATGAGTCACTGCAAAAACAAGCCGATGCATTAACCGCAGCAGGTACACCAACAACAGTGCAGCAATTGGCAAGTCAAATGATATTAAAGCCTGCTATTGGCTCTGCACTTAAAAAGTCAGAGGAAGACCCTGAGTCTAAAATGAATAGGGCTATCAGGCAAGCTAATGCCATTAATGACCACAAAGCATATCTGAAAGGCAGTGAAGAACAAGATGCACAAGTAGACGGTTACGACCTATACGATAAGTTCGCTAAGGTAGCATCAGGCTCACCAAGTGCATATGTAAAGCGTAATGGTGGTTTATACTCTACTGAACTTGGGGGGTATACTATCGGTACATACGTAGGTAAGGAAGATAATGAAGATAAGGGTAAATCTGTTCCGAATCACATCATTGAAACTCAATATACGGGCGAAGATGAGAATGGCAACCCGATTGTTTGGGCTAAAACAGACGCGTCCATACAAGCTAAAAAACTCGGTGAATCAGAAAGCGAATGGATACGCGAACCCGACTTAGTAGGCAAATATGCCCCACAGGCTATCAATCAGATGTATAAGGGTAAGCAGTATGTAGCCGCTATGGAGGGCTTACAAGCTAATGCTAAGTACAATAAAGAGTTTAGGCCGGGTGCGGCATATGATATGAAAAACTATCGTAAACGTACTGCACCTGTTTCAGGCACCGAATATCAGAATGAAAGTGGCCTAACTGATGCAGAGGAATATGAACAAAAGACATCGCCGCTCCAAAAGATACTGAATATAGCATCTAAGCTATCAGGCGGCACATCTACAACTAAGCCCCAAAGCGGGGCTATTAGGGCAACAAGGGCAAAGTGGCTTGCAAGTGGGTGGACAGATAAGGATATAGAAGAAGGTAAAAAATCAGGGAAAATAATAGTCGATGGAGAATAATGATAAACTACCATCTCCAAGTGAGATATTAGGCGATAACTCAAAATTGCCATCCCCATCGGAAATTCTTGGAGGTGAAAAAAAAAATGGTACAACCGACTCGCCTGCGCCTGCCGAGCAGCCTATTTCGCCTTTAGACTTGGGTGGGCAGAAGAAGCCTATTAATGCTATATCTGAAATAGCGCGTATGAGTGGGGATACAAATCCACCACAAAATACAAACAGTCAAGCAAATGCACAATTAGATTCAAAATCCGTTGATGATATCCTTTCAAAACACAAAGACCTCGATTGGGTACAGCGGCTATATGAAAAAAATACACCCAATATTCAGGTTCAAGGAGAACCATATCCATCTACGCATTTAATGTCAGACGACGGTAATGGGTATGTTTTCCCTCGTATTCAAAGAATAAATGGAAAACTTGTGGACTTAGGAGATAAAGCGGAAGATTATGCCCGTGAAACAAAAACAGGCATTCAGTTACCAAAAGATATTGGAACGGCATTCGCTGCAAATGGGTATAAAAAAGGCACAAATGTGCTTTCAGATTTTCAGGTTGATCCTGCTACACAGCAGCAATCCTCATCTACGGAATACAAATGGAGTGGCGATAATACATCGCTCCCCGCCGAAACACCTCAAACAAAACTGCCCGCAGATTTAACTCCAAAAGCTAAGAAGGTGCTTGATGATTATGCTGAAAAAGCTAAATCTGAAAATTGGGACGAGAATCAGGCTATATACGAGACAAATAAAATATTCGGTCATCCTGAAATAAAAAAGCAAGTAGACGATTGGAGCAATACAGTTGTACAAAAGTCTGATGCTGTAAAAGGCATGGATAGTGACCCGTCCATTCAAGCCCTAACAGAGCTATATCAATCACAGCAGGCAGCAAAAAAGAAAGGTGATACCAAAGCATACGACGAGATAACTAAGCAAATAGAAGAGGCGCGGAAAGTTCCATTCACTCATAATGTAGTCGTAAAGGAAATTGCAGACCCTGATGAGTTTGGCAAAAAGACACCAATATATAACAGCCGAGAGGGTCTACCCGAAAATTATACTCTTGGTGACGTTTGGGATAAAAATCAAAAAGACCTGATAGAGGGGAAGCAAGCACAAAAAAACCTCCATGAAATGCTTGCGCCAATGGCAGAGGCTATCAAGGCAAATCAGCTTAAACATGGATTCACGGTAGATGATAAAGGAGTGCATGTAATAGCGGTAGACCCTACACACCCCGTGGATGCGGTCAAGCAAGGCGTAGGCGCGTTCATATATGGTGCAGATCGCGCAATGGGTGATATAGAGACAGCGTTTAACTCGGCTACTATGAACAATAGCCAGTATGCGACCTATCTGATGAAGAAAAGCATACTCGATCAATACCTATACCCAACAGAGACAAAAGGCATAGTAGCAGGAGGCATAGAAATGCTGGGCCAAATGACACCCATGGCTCCGAGTATGTTTGTACCCGGCGTGGGTGGTGCGATATTCGGTGGTCTGACAATGGCATCGCAAGCCAAGGGCTCATCGGCCCAAAGATATTTCAATGAAGGTATAAATGAAAAAGGGTTATCACCTATTCAGGCAGCAGAATATTCCGCTAATCCCTCTAATAAAGAGGCAACAATTCAAGGCATAGCAGGGACAGTACTCCCCGGCGTATCCTCATTGACCGAAAAGGCACTTTTAAATGCAGGCGAAACGGGGCTGACAATGAAGTATCTTGCTCATTCACGTGCGACAAGTGGCATATTTGCGGGTGCTCAGGCTACGACAAACCTACTCAATGGTAAGCCACTAACAGAAGGTGTACCCGAAGCTATCGGCGGCGCATTTGCATTCTCTGCATTAACCGAGGGCATCAAAAGTGGGCTTAAACTAACCAAGCCTATCAGGGATATATATGATGTGGCATGGGGGCGTGGATTTAATCAATTAGAACCTATTGTGAAGCAGGGTATTCAAGATGGCACTATTCCACAGGGATTCGGCGAAAGTCTGCTTGCTAACGGCGCAGAAATGCAAAAAACGGTATCACAAGTCCCACATGATTGGACACCCGCCGAGATCATGGTAGCAAAGCCATTCTTGGATAAGATTGACGCATATAAAGAAGACCTAAAAAATGCTACTACCGAGACTGCTAGGGCAGATATAGAGGGTAAGATCAAAGCCCTTGATGATAATATGTCTACCGCTGTCGGTCAACATAGGGCAGAAGTGGAAGGCGCGAAAGCAGAGAAAGCTAAAAATCTGATAAAGGATGATGAACTACTATCAGCATATGTAGACAGCAATCCCGAACTCTCAAAAGAGCGCGAAGAAATTGCATCCATGCACGATGATGAATTGCGGGATAGGCGCATTGAAGCATTCAAAGAGAAGGCTACGGGCGAGATGCCTGATAAGTTCGTTGAAGATTTTACCGCTGAGAAGAAAGCAAAAGAGGCTGAAACAATTGCAAAAGCAGAGGCTAAAGCTGAACCCGTAGCTGAATCAAAAGAAAATGCTACTGATGAGGCTAAAGAGCCAGTGCAGGAGAAAGGCGAATCACTACCGAATAAGGACGACATTGAAGCTAGGCGTAAACAAGAAATAACCGATGCCGAAAATAACCCACTACTTGATGAAACAGGCAAGAAAGAGGTAATACAGAATATCAACGCCAAGCATGATGCAGAAATAGCAAATGCTGATAGGGCGAACAAGGTAGCCGAGATAGAAAAGCAAAGGGCGGCAGATTTAGAGGCAGCAAAGTCTATTCCAAGCGAAACAGAAAAAAAGAATGTCATTGCCGAGATCAACGCAAAGCACGATGATGCTATTGATGCAGTTAATACTACACCCGAGCAAGTCAAAGCCGCAGATGAACAATTTCACGCATTACCCGAAGTTAAACAACAAGAAATATTAGACGCATATGAACAGAACCCCAAAGCAGCGTTGGGCAGCGATACCACCGCACCACAAAGTACAGTTGATGAATCGACTGCACCACCCAAATCAGAATCGGATAGACCCCTCGGTGAGGGCGCAGCGGATAGTCAAGCAGGACGAGAAGACGCAGGACAGTCTAGTGAAAAGCCACAAGCAGAACAAGGACGTGAGCTAAAGGGGCTTGATAAGTCTGCCGATGCACTACATAACATCCTGTCTAAATTCGGCGGCATAAAGGAGCTTGATGGTAAGAATGAAGTAGATGTAGCCCATGAGTTCAAAAGACTCGGAGAGGGGCTAATAGAGGCAGGTAAGGCTAAGGCAGAAACACTAATCGAGGATGTGAAGAAATATCTAGGTGATAAGTGGGACGAAAAGATGTTGCCACATTTGGAGGATGCAGCTAAGCAAATATCTAATTCCGAAGAACCCGCCAAGGAAGGTGAATGGACACCGATACGCAAAGAGGAAATCACTGATGCTAAAAACAATCTCGCTAAGCGTGGCATCACTTGGACTGAAACAGTCAAAAATGCAATGGAGTCATTGGCAAAAGAAACACCACAAGGCAAATCATTATACGATACAGCAGTGGAAAGAGTACGCGTATTGCAAGAGCGGATAAGGGGTGGCGAAAAGGTGAACCCAAACAGCGAAGAAGTTGCAGCACTCACCTACGCAAGGGCTAAAACACGTCAGCAAATGGCTGATCTGTATGATGGGGTCACTAGCTCAGACCCGAATATAAAAGCATTAGCCGATATTCAGTATTCAGCACTTGAATCAAATCTATCGGGGATAGATGAGGTATTGAGCGCAACAGGCTCAGAAGCGGGACGCGCCTTTAATATCCGTCAGATAGAGGGCAAGATAGATGTGAATGAAGAAATGAAAATCCGCAGGATGCAGATTGAAAAGGCATCGGGATTGACAATGACTGATTCTGCTATCGAAAAGCTAGAGCAACTCATTGATGCTACCAAGGAAACGAATGACAAGCTAGATAAGCTAATGGGTAGTGATGGTGACTTTGAAACAGCAGTAAGAAAAGAAGCTGAAAGACTAGCTAAAGAACAGAAGCCAGTCACTAGAAAATATACCAATAAGGCTAAAAACATAGCCGATAAAATCAGGGGATTGAAAACAAAGCCATTCACCTTTACCGATTCTGAGGGAAATGTGTTTGAGATGAAGCAGAACGGCATCATACCATATGATGAAATCGTAGAGGGTGTCGCAAAGCTCGTGGAGAAAACAGGCGTACTTGCGGATTCTGTAAAGGCTACTCTTGATAAATATGCTGATAGCGATTGGTATAAAAACCTGTCAGGAGCAGACAAAGAAAAACTTGCAACCGATCTGACTAAGCACCTTGAAGTAAAAGAAGATACTGCTATTGACTACATAAAGGAACATGCTGATGCAGAAAAGTCAACTAACATTACTAAAAAAATGGTAGCAGATGGCTTGATAAATGACATTGTAGGGGAACACGTCAAAAAAGGCGTAGAAACCAAAGAGGTATTAAAGTCTGTCACAGAGGAACTTAAAAAAGAACTCCCTGATGTGACTGAACAGCAGGTGAGTGATGCCTACCTGAAAGAAGGGGAGTATAAACTGGAGAAAAAAGAGAAAGTTCAATCAGATATTGCCAAAGCCAAAGAAGAAATTAAAAACATCACTCGTCTGCAAAAGGACATTGATGCTTTGGAGGTCGGTAAGGAAGTAGCTCGCAAAACTGCCAGTGGAGACAAAAAAGCCGAAAGTGAGTATGAAAAGTCATTGAGAGATAAGAAGGAGGCTTTAATAAATGAGAAGAAAGATGCTGAAAATGCACAGGCCAAGTCTGAGAAAGAAGCATTACAAAAAAAGAAAGCCGAATTAGCAGAGCAACAAAAGAGATTTGACGATAAGCGCAAAGCACTGGATAAAGAGCAAGCTGAACTTGACAAGCAATCTGCTAAAATAGAGAAGGAGAAGAATGCAAAGTACCAAAAAGACATTGATAATAAGCGTAAGGAGATAGACAAGGCACAGTCTGAAATTGATAAGGCATCTGCCAAAGCAGAAAAAGAAAAAAATGCGCAACATTTAAAAGATAAACAAAAGGAGATTGATAGGAAACGTAAGGAACTAAAAGAAAAAGAAGCAGAGAATAAGCGCGAATCTATAAGGATAGCTAAGGAAATCAATGCTAAAGAAGCTAAACTTGAAGAAATAAATCAAAAGATAGCTGATGTAGAAAACGAAGGTAAACTTTGGGAAAAGAATAAAAAAGCTAATCCCGATAAGGTAGATGCAGACCTAAAAGCCGCACAGAAAAAATTGGATGATGCTATACGCAAGGCGGGAATAAAGGTAGATAGGAATAGCGGCGCAGTCAGGGAGGCAAAAGAACAAGTAGCTAAAGCTCATAATGATAGGATTGATAATCTTACCGATGATATAAATACGCATCTTATGTCAGGTGATTTATCCGATTCGGAGAAAGCCGCATTATCCGATGCAAGAGATAAACTGCAAGCATCAAAGATTGACACCACATCAAAGCAGGATATTGAGCAACTACATAAGAATGCTAAAGAGAAAGCGCAGACAATGTATGAGCATCTTAAAGAAAAGGGCAAGCAGCTCAATAGTGAGCCAATCCGAGAAGCACAAAAATCGCTCAAAGAACTTATTAAAAACTTTGAAGCAGACAAAGAAAAAAATGCAAGAGATATTCAGGCAGATAGGCGCAAGGCTACATTGGAACGCGGCATTAAAGAACGCGAACGTCAAATAGCGGCGGGTGAAGTAGAGGGCAAAGTAAAACCCACGCCACCCGAAAAAACAGCAGAGATAGTTAAACTTGAAATAGAAAAGCGTAAACTTGATAGTGAGTTCAGAAGACTCGCACACAAAGAAAAGGAACGCAATAAAACTAAGATAGAAAAGGCCACCGACCTAGTAATGGAAAGCCGTGTAGCGTCTTTGATATTCAACTTTTGGGGGCTTACTAAGATCGGGCTATCTGCTATCACTAAGCAACCGCTAGAAGCACTGACAAGATCAACAGCAGGCAAAATAGCACATTTCATTAATCCTCGCCTATCAGAGGCGGCAGGCGGCGAAGCTAATGCCACATTCAAGCAAGAGCAAGAAAGACTACGTGCGACATTTTCCCGAATGACCCCTGAGAAATTGGCAGAAAAAAGGGTAGCGAATGCCGATGCATTAGATAATGCTACTGAGAAATTCAATGATGCAAAAGCTAAGTTGAAAGAAATAGAAGATGAGTCGGGGAAGGGCAAAGATTACGACAACTACAAAAAGGGCGAATATGCTAAAGCAGAGGCCGCATACAGAAAAGCAAACTTAGACGTGGCGGCAAATGTAATCTATGATTGGCTTGGCGCATCAAGCACAGAGGATGCTACTAAGATATGGATGCAGGGCTTATCTCATATTGAGGAGGCTATGGGTGATAATATCGCATATACAAAGGCTGATGCTGAGTCAATGCGTGAGAAATATCTTTATGTAGCTCACTCAATGGGTCGTATTCACTCCATAATGAAAAACTTCTCTGCGCGTGGGGAATTTGCCGCAAGTTTTGTAGGAAGATTAGAGCAGATGCAAAAACGCGGGGTAGATATATCTGATCCTGCAAATCAAATACTAGCGGCAGACGCAGCATATAAAGAAGGGTACAAGCGCGGTAAGTACATGAATGATAATGCCATCACTACTCACATGAAGGGTATAGTGCAGGGAATAGAGCGCGGTGACTGGGATAAGCTGAATAAGAATCCCAATCTTAGATATGTCGTAGCCAAAGTGCTTAATTTCGATGCCCCTATCGTCAAAGTGCCAATGAATATCTTGAATGAGGCCGTAACTGAGTACACCCTTGGCGCAGTAGTTGCTCCCATAATGCACATCGCAGAGAATGTGAAAGGATTCAGATTGAGTCGGGCTGATGGCGCAAGCATGAAAGAGGCTTTTGAGGGGATGCAAAAACATATTGCGGAGCTACCCGAAGATAAGGCAGACTTTATTTTAAGATGCTATCGCAAGGGTGGGTTTGGATTGGGTCTTGTCGCATTGGCGGGACTTAGTGGCGCAGTTAGTTTTGGTGGATTTTATCGCCAAGGTGAACCAAAGAAACATCCTAACGATCTCGGATTTGGTGAAATATCAATAGATGGTAAAAAATTACCTAAACATTTGAGCAAAGCACTGGCCCACTTACCAGTAAATATGCCTACGTTACTCGCCCTGAACTATGAGCGAGTAAAAGACCTTGAACAAAATCAGCGTAGGGAGCCAAAGACCGAATCGGAGGCTACCAATAAAGCATTTGAGGCGACTCTTGATGCTATCATGGATGAGAACCCATATAGGGATATGTTTCATCCTCTCAAGCAGGCGCAAGACTTTCTGCCTATACCCGGTATAGGACTGGTAAAGGATGTTTCTGAAATGTTTGATACCGATTCAGATGGCAATTTAGTCCAACGCAAGCCTGAATCATGGGTAGACAGATTGAAAATGAAGACAGGCATTGACAGGCAGAGCGTACCCGAAAAGCCCGAATCAGTGGAATCTAAAGCTAGGTCTTTAATGAGACAGCACATGGAGGATAAGCCAAAGTTGGGCAAGATGTCTGCCGAAAATGCTTATTCAAAGTTACCTGATGATATTAAAAAAGAGGTAGACAATTCATTAACACCTGAGCAAAAAAGCAAATTATTGCATGATGCTAGGTATGATGATGATTTCTTAAAATTCCAAAAGATGTCAGTAGCACAGAGAGAAAAGGTTTTGCCGACTATTCCCGCAGATAAGCAGATTGAATACAAGCGAGAACTAAAGAAAGCCGAACGCGCTAAAAAGAACCACGAAGGGAATCTTTGGGACGCTGAATAAATAAACTTGCACAATAGAATATTAATCGCTTATTTTGCAAGTAATAGCAGAAATGCAATATTTTATATTTTGTAAACACCCAAAATAACTAACATGTCAACTTCACTCTTGCTAAATGATGTAAACAACCCTCTTTTAGCGTTCAATGGCAGCTATACTAAGCCGCTCAATCAATCAATCAATACGGCGTTCTTTATCGCTCTGCTCTCAGGCACATGTCCTGATAAGAACTTTAATCCCATCCCGTGTCTGGATCTGCTCTATAAGAACCCAAAGAAGTCACGTTTTGACACGTATAGCTTCGGACTTAATAGCGAGACTAAGGCAACGGCAACACTCGCTATCCCTATCGCAGCTACACCAACAGCGACAGATACGCTCGTTCCTAAGATCGGTACAACTACCCTCGCAACGGTAACAGTCGGCGCAGGTGAAACTCAGGCACAGGTAAGAACAGCGGTGCTTGCTGCATACAATGCTAACCTACTCGGATATACATTCACTGGCACAATCACATCAAACGTGCTGAATCTCGTAGGTACAGCACCCGGATTCGGAACAGGATACAACGGTGTGAATCTCTCGTTTACTCAAACGGGTAATGCAACATTCGGCTCTGTATCGCCAGTGGCTACGACCTTCTCGGGTGGGCTTACCGATGCAGCGGGATTTCTTGCTTATCTGTCGGCTAACAGCATCAGCAATACGCTTGTAACGTATTCTAACCTGATAGCTATGGATGATATAACTCTCGTAACGCCGCAGGCTAAGATTCTGATAAACGCACCGAGTATCAGCGGCAAAAGCTACGACGGCACGAATACCAAAGTATACCTTTCGCCTAAGCTGAAACCGTACACATTCACCCTCACAGGAGATCAAACAGCACTGTAATGGAAACATTCTATGAAAGTACATCGCTAGGGACTATCCCGCGAAAGCTCCAAGCAGGGCAAGCCTACTACGATACTATCGCGCAGGTTGCCACTGGTACTTTTGTGTCGGATACCAATGTGCCTACTGTACTACAATATACCCCTGCTTCAACTGAGCAATTGAACCTGCTTATTGAAGGGGGACAAGGTAATCTATGGGTATTCTTTCCTACCGAAAAGGTGGTAGCTAGAATCATATCGGCTACTCCCAAGTCCTTGAATCTTGACAGGTCTGTGAGCATTACAGTAGCAGAGTCAGCTCAGTGGATCGTAGGGAATCTCATCGGATACAAAGGTGTAAATATTGGCAATGCGGCAGTATTGGTAAATCCATCCCTACCTAGCCAATACACAATCAATCCGAATGGTACGCCACTAGATGAAAAACAGACAGGGCGCGCCACATCAGCAGCGAAATACATGGATGTAATAGTTTATGACGCAACAGCAAGTGTCTTTGAGATCATAGAACGCAGATAATGAAAATAAAACACGCGATATTATTAATGCCATTACTTTTAGTGGCATTTTTTTCATCAGCACAGACTTACAAATATAAGTTTAGCTATGATTCTACGCGGGTATATCTGAGGGATACGGTGTCAGGAGGGCAACCCATAAGCGCATCCTACGAAAGGGGATCGCTGTATGTGGTAAGAAACTCTAAGAGTGTTTATCTATTCTTAGAGGGGACGAGTATTGTCGTAAATAGGTGGGATACAGCAGTAAATCTAGTATATCTTGCTCCGAGCTTAGATAGTGCATATCGACTCCTTAATAGTCACATCTTCGCTATAAACTATTCAGCAGGCGTTTTGACATACTCTGATACCGTAGACAGAATTGCCACACAGCACTATGTTATTACCAATGGTCAATACTGGACTTTAAAAGGGGATAGCTTATATCCTACTACTATTACAAACAGTGTAGGTATAGGAACGGCCACACCAACATCTACGTTCCAAGTCTACGGCAATTACTCTGTACCGCCGTTTACAGTTGGCAAAGCGGGTCAGACCATGATTCAAACCTATCAGCCCGATTATAGCCTGAGCCTTGGCGATTTGACCTTTGACGATTACGGAATCAGATTTGATATAAGCGATTTAGGAAAACAGTTTAGCTGGGGGTGGTGGACAGATACGGCGATGACATTAAAAGGTCAAAATGGCGCACCAAAATTGCTGACCGTAAATGGTGCAATATGGTCTTTGGGTGAAGATAGCTTTACAAATTTTGCAGGAAAAACATCTTCTGTAATAATGTTACATAATGCCATAGATCATAGTCAACCGGGGCCATGTTTGTATTATTCTCCCGATACATCCGTTCACGTTTTATCTGGTTATTGTGCTAAGTTTTTGGCTTGTTCAGATATTAATGATTATGGAGATTCGTCTGTTGCTGTTATGTCTGCTGGAGATAATCAAGGCAATCAATGTTTCATGGGATTATGTGGACAGACAAAGAAGTGGGCATTGAATTTGACGGGTTATCAGAACGTAGCTTTTGTATATAATGATACATCTCTTTGGGCCGTAGGTAGTCAACTGGCGGGACAACCTAATCCAGTTTCTGTCTTATCTGCAAATCTATTGGCACAAAAAGTAAGTATAACCGATGGCAGTCAAGCCCAAGGAACGGTTTTAACGGGAGATTCGAATGGAGTAGCGACTTGGGGATATGCGGTATTACCTCATTATATATTTACTCCAACAACCTTGCTTGATACGGTTTATACAGTTACTAATGCCGTTAATATAATCAACTCTACAGCCGCGACACTCGTTATAAGTCTGCCATCTACACCCAAAAACAATGATAGGGTAGAACTAAAATTTAACCAAGCCCATGCANCAATTACATATACCAATGGAACTATCAATGGAGGACTGGCAAGTTCTGTAATAGGCTCATTTACGGTTCTTACATATGATTCAGCAAACTCCGCATGGTATTAATAATTTTACCAAAACAAAACGATGAAGAAATTACTAGTCTTGTTTCTCATTTTATCGGCTACGGCGCAGGCGCAATTTATAGCTAACAGTACAGCATCGTCTACTCTCGTNGGGATTGGTATAGCATACCCNCAGGCAAATTTGGACGTTTATGGTACAGTCCATTCTTNGGGAGCACTCCAACTGAATAATTACAGAAATAAAGAGGGAGCACAAATAGGTTTTTTAAATGCCATTGATAGCACTCAATTTGCAGCATGTTTATACTATACGTGGGATACCTCCATACACATACTAGGCGGCTACTGTGCTAAGTTTATGGTAGCTCAGGATACTCAAGATTACAATGACCANACATGCGCTATAATGGCTGCGGGAGATCAATATGGGAATGAATGCTTAAACTCTTTATGTGGTGAGACAAAAAAAATGATTTTAAGTTTACCCGGCTTCCAACATTACTCCTACTCCTATCAAGACACATCATTTTGGTCTATTGGTAGCCAAAGAGTGGGGGTTGACACCGCGCCTGTATCAATCATAAGCTTAGACCTGCTTAATCAAAAATTTCGCATAACNGATGGAAGCCAGTCTGAAGGCTATGTCCTCACCTCAGATTCTAACGGTGTAGCTTCATGGAGGGCACCCACACCAAGCGGCGCAACAGGCTCAGAACCTATTTCCCCNATACTCGGTCAATTCTACATGGATACCACGCTNACTAAGATGAAGTTTTGGAACGGTACAGTTTGGGCTGTAATCACTTCAACACCTTAACAATGGCAGAGACAACAGCAGTAACCAATACGAAAGACGCATCTACCACACGCAGCATCCTCGCATATATCTGCGTAGTAGCGGGTATGGCTTACCTATTTGCTATCACATTCATGCCGATCAGCAAGGACAACATTCAGTTTGCCCAAGCAGGTTTAGGATTTGTCATGGGTACAATTGTAGCGGGTGTAGTCGGCTACTATTTCGGATCAAGCCAGTCTAGCGCGGACAAGAACGAACTGCTAAAAAAGCCATCTGTGGATGCTTCGACAAATACTACTACGACTACTGAGATCACTACCGATCCGAAATAATTAGTATCTTTATTTTGGTAACAGCATAAAATCCCCTCATATGCCACTATCTATCCAAGAGAAGACAACAGACCCCGCTACCACTGTGTACGCCGCGTCTAATACCTCAGACACGAATACTTACCTTGATGATCCGGGTACGGGNTCAACCTCCTACACTATCAAATACGGTGAATCTGTGGATGTCGATATATACTATGTGACTAATGGAGCAGGCAAAAGGACGGTAGTCGGAACTCNCCCTCATGGATCNGGCCATTAGACACTCTCAAATTATTGGGTGGATATTCATATTCGCTGCGTACTTGGTAAATACAAGCGGAGGACCTATTGGTGACGATGTTACAACCGCCAGATATTTTCTGCTACTCGCGCTCGGCTTTGTATTTCTTTCAGCATCACAACTGAAAAGACAACCTAAATGGCTATTCAGATCAATATTTGAGTGCTGTATATGGAATGTTTGTGACGAGCTAATGCACAGGGCTTGCATCCTTGATTGGTGGGAGATTATAGGGGCTGTTATCACCTTCGGCGGGAACTTCATTTTCCAGTATAAGGACTCAATCAAAAGGTATATTATATACTCTAAGTCGTTTCGGAAGGACTAAGGTACGATAATATATGCGCGATTACATCTATCGTCCACCCGTCCCCCAAAAGACAAGCAGCATTTTTTCTTGATAATGATTTTGTATATCCTTCTGGCACCGTCTGTAGGCGTTCTAATTCTACCTGAGTCAAATACCGAATATTGCCCTTTTCAGCAAATACAATTAGCCTATCAGAAAAAGAAGTTAAACAAGGTGCTTTGCCCATATCTGCGAATACTCTATTTTGCATGTAAGGCTGAACTCCGTTTGACTCCTTGCTTGGATTTAACTGATTAACCTTGCTCTTATCAGAAAATTCATATGCAACTTTCATTTGGTTGTATATGCTTTCATCCTTAAAAACCACGGTAGTAAATCCCGTAGAATGATACCTGTGAAACATCTTTAATTGGTTGCGAAGTGGGCGGCTATCTGATTCTAAAAGTGCGCGGCTCTTTTCTCTATCAGTGAAGCCATCCTCCAAAATATCTTTTAGGCATATTTTTTTATCTACAGGTTGAGGTATTGCGCTTTTTATTCCACCAAATAAATCAATGTGTTGTGGGCCTATATTTGTCCAATAAAGCCTATCTCTCAATTGAGCAGAAACTAGGCAACTATTTATTCTTACTGGCTCTACTCCCATATACCGTGAAATGATATAGTAGTCTTCATCATTCATAATTACATTTTCAAGAAGGAATTTTATGTTTGGGTTCACCTCCCGTAATTCTTTTAGTATCCTCAAGTAATGAAAGAACAACCCACTTTTTACCCCATCTAACCCATTCCTTGTTGCGTTACCCCTGCTAAAGTCTTGGCAAGGTGAACCACCTATTAATAGGTCAATGCGAGGCAACTGGTGTGCTGTTATCTTTGTAACATCTCCCACCTGAATCGTATGTGGGTAATTCTCCATTGTGGTGCTTATTGCGTGGGGTTTAATTTCCGATGCAAAATAATTATCGTATTTTATCCCACACCGATTTAAAGCGATTTGCCCACAGCTCATTCCATCAAAAAGCGATAGTACATTCATATTAAAAGAAATCCCCGTTCCTACTAAGTGCTATCAGACACCTTTCGAGAACGAGGAATTTTAAGTTGAAATATTTTTGGATGCTGATAGACATCGGAACAAATATAGTTATTTTATCAGAAATTATGCCTAAATTTGTCAAAACATAGAGCCGATGGAATTGGTGTGGTTTATTAAACTTGGATTGACTTTTTTAGGAAGTTTAATAATAGGATTAGTAGCAATTTTTTTACCTGACTGGTCTAAGGACGAAATAAGCAGATATATACATGAGCATCTATACTATTTCACCTGCGGTTCGACCGTAACGGGAACAGTAATAGCATCAGGCACAGTCAATCCCGCGTTTGCCGGGTGGTGGGATTTGATAGTACGGTTTGTGATATTGAGCAGTCAGGTAATGATAACTGTGACGATCACATTCTTTCTTACTAAATTGCTAAAGAAACTTTTCCCTGATCCGATTATTATTGACAAATCAGTACCTAAAAAATAAACATGCTCACACCCGAACAAATAGAATCCATAGCACTATACGCAAGCAAGTCAAAGGTAGAACTATATACACCGATGATTAACGCTACGATGGAGAGATACGAGATCAATACACCGCTTAGACAGGCACATTTTCTCGCACAGATAATCCACGAGTCGGGATCATTCAACTACACCACAGAATTAGCGTCAGGCGAGGCATATGAGGGCAGAAAAGACCTTGGCAACACTCAGGCAGGGGACGGCGTTAAATTCAAGGGCAGGGGCTTTATTCAGCTTACAGGAAGGGCTAACTATGCGGCATACGGCAATGCAATAAATGAGGATTTGATTATTAACCCTGAGTATGTAGCAACTCAATTCCCCGCTGATGTTTCGGGGTGGTTTTGGCATACACATTCGCTGAATGCCTTGGCTGATGCTGATAACGTTTTAGCGGTGACCAAAGTCATTAACGGCGGCACAAATGGACTGACCGAAAGAACTTACTATCTGAACAGAGCTAAGAATGTTTTAATAAATCAAACAGCATAAAAAAGAACATCGGGATGAATCATTTTGAAGAATGGGAAGAATATAAGAAATGGAAGGCACTGACGAAGTAAAGAAGCCTCGTAAGATGCGCCCACAGCTATATGCGGTCTACTATGATAGTCTGCATAAGATAGCTAAAGAGATGGGCTACAATCTCCTGATACACGGCTCAATGAATCGNGATATGGACTTAGTGGCTGTGCCATGGGTNAATGAGCCAAAGTCACATTTGGAGCTTTTAAATGCTTTGTCTGATTTCCTAGGTACTGTGAAGTNTGCGGAGAATCCTGAAAACTTNGGTCAATTCTATATGCACTCCAAACTACCCGGAGGTAGAGATTCATATGTAATCAATTTGAATAGAGGTAGGCATCACAATGGGTATTTCATGGAGGATGAAGACGCGCAATATTACATTGACATATCAATAACTCCACTAGCATGACCCCGATCCCCTACCCAACATCAATGAGCACACCGCTACTGCAAGTCTGCGGGATACTTCTGTTCGCTGTGGCAATTGCAGGTAGCTATGTTTTTGCCTGCTACATCATTGAGTCTGTGAGCAAGCATGATTTGACTGATAAAAATAAGACAGATGAAGCGTAAAACTGCTTTGTGGTTTCTATTGGCGGTAACGGTAGTATTCCTATTCGCAACGATAGTGTTGCCGATTATATCAATGATAAAAATTTAAATGGCAGACGCAATCCCTACCGATCCAATCAGCGCAGACATATCGGCGGTAACTGCTGCGTGGGATGCTACCTTGGCGTTCATTTCCGGTGTAATGCCACCTACTCAATCAAGAATAGACAGACTAAAGATTACCCACCTCGCACTATATCAGCGCGTCCGTCTGAGGATGGAAAATAAACTGTACAATGCCATATGCAAAGAAACTAAGCCGCCAGTAACGTCAGGGTACATTGTGAGCTACGTTCTTTATGCAGACAATGATTTAGTCGGTTCGGAACAGGACGCGCTCATAAGGGTTCTTTTCGCTCGTTTTGGCCTTGATGAGAGCTGGCCTCCACTTTCGGTAATCACACCGAAATAACTTATCTTTGAAATTCTTAATTAACAATAAAATCAAAACAGTATGAATCAATTCGTTTCAAACATCGTATCAGCGGGAACAGGCGCAATCACAGAAGGTCTTGCCCTTGATCCTAACATCAAGCAGGAGGACTTTAACGCGGCAATCGACCTCGGCATCGCTCAACTCCAAGCCGCAAAGGATCAATTCGGCTCAACATCAACAGACAGCGAGGTAGTGAAGATCGAAAAGCTCGTAGGATACGGCCTGACAGGCGCGCAGAACGCATGTGATGCGGCTGGTCTGACTAAGTACGACAACATCTTCGCTGTGGCTGAAAAGATAGATTTGGAGCTTGAAACGGGATCATTCAACTTCATCACAGCCATAAAGAACTGGATCGAAGCTAAGAAGGCTGCAAAAGAAGCGACTGCGGCTTAATCAACTTTTATGTGTGAGGCTCTGTCGGGAATGGCAGAGCTTTTTTATTTCTTTAAGTCTCGTATCCAATCCTCAAATGAATCAATTCCCCTAGTGGTGTACATGGCTATTGCACAGTTTCCAAACTGCTCAACAAGCCCATCTTCATCTATTTTACTGTCAGGCACATGTTCTAAATACTCTTTTTTGAATCTAGCAAACGTGTAGCCTGAATCATGCAGATTTTTACGCATCTTATTCATCAGCGCATGAGCCTCATCTTGCTCATCTTCGTCAAACCAGTCTTCTACGAATCCCATTGTTTATGATTTTATTTGAGCTCTATTATTTCAAAAATCTGTTCATCTAATATCCCCGTTCCGTCAGGGTGGGGGTCATGCACCATTTTGCCATTTAAATAAATAACCACATGATTAACGCTTGGGAACCGTGGCGATGCGCCACCAACTAATATATATTTGTCAGCCACATTGTCGCCATCATTTAATGTTCTCCATATATACCCGCGTTCACCTAGCCAAGAATTAAGTATGGTATCCCAATTTTCATCATCGTAATATTCTTGTATTTGAATTACATCCTCTACCTCCATTTCTAGTATGGACGCAATACATGCAGGGAAACAATTCCCCCTAGCAGATACAGGACTCATCCCGCTATGTAGGCGTGTTTGTTTTTGTGGTTTCATTTGATTTATTTGCCCCTGCCGGGGAAACGATCCCCAGCGAGTACCATACAGGGTTATTTCCAAGTAAGAGCCTTTACTGCCCACATCTGTGCGCCCTGAAGCTCGGTAATTGCAACAGATGCCAGTCTTTTTACCTCTGGGTCTGTGCTGCTGTTTCGCAGATCATTCATTTGGTCGATAGCATCCGCGAGGGTCTGCTTTGCCTTGTGAATAGCATCTTCGCCACTTGGGTTGAAATTGATGCCTACCGCCTTTTGACCGAAAGTTGGATCTTTGTCGCTTGGTGCTAATTTTGCCTCATCCATTTTTATAGTCGGTTTAACTCAGAGCCGATGTGATTAAAAGTTTATTGAAGTAGTAATATCAGATCGTAAACAATCACCAACGTAGCCCCGACATGCCACAGCAAGAACAGCAGCCAAATGTACCAGTCGCCAAGGTCGATGTCGTGGTAGCCGATGTAGATTAGGCCGATTAGGGGGAGCATCATTTTGATTTATATTTTGGATTCTTGTGAAAATAATGCTGATCGTCTGCCCAACTATCTACGGAATTAAATTCATTTGCATTATAAACACCATAGTTATTGCCATGTGGCATATCACTAGGAGTATCGTTATATGCTGATATTTTGGCTTTGTCATACGCGCCTATTGTCCCATAGTTATTATAGAACTCAATGTTTAGGCTCTCGCATAGTTTGTATGCTTTTACCAATTTATTGAATGCCTTTTGTTGTTTGGGATTCAAATCTAAAAGGTCTTGCAATTCGTCTTTTCCTTCCGTATTATTCATATAAATGGGTTAATTATTGATTCAGGAATAGCCTCCAACGCCACCATAGCGATCTCATACAGTTCATCGCGTAGCTTGTCTGTGGGGTGGAGCTTGTACTCGGAATAAAGGGTTTTGAATTGGTCGGTCATATAGCATTCAGTTTTATCCTGCATAATCTGTTATAGGCCAAAGATAGCTTGCCCGATGGAGTTTTGTTATAATTAGAAATGCCCTTGGCGCGGTAATGGCGCAGTATCACTTTTATATCTCTTGATTTTTTGGTCATGGCTTGTAATTTTCGATGCTCTTAATGTTCCCAAGGTGAATGATGATGTCGCCCTTAGCAATGGCTACGCACAAGGTATTTGAGTATGATTTTGAAAAATCTGATTCGCTCACCTCATGGCGCAAATATACGCATGTGAATCTCGGTCTGCTAGCTCCGTACCCGTTGGTAAATTCAATCATGTCGCCATAGTTTATGCCTTTAAGCCTAGATTTAATCCACTCAGATGGGGTTCTATACTCTTGGCATTTCTCGCCTGTCACCATTACCTCAAATGCTTTCTTGTGCAGTGTTAACTTTAGTACTTTCATGGCTTCTTATTTTTGTCGTAGTGAATCGGGTTTGAGCAGTTACCTTTGTGAGTAAGTGTTACACCTTGCGGTGTATGCAATTCTAAATATTCACAACTATCAATTGTTAACAATAATATGTTGTTTGCAATTGCCTTGGTTTCTATGCTTTTGTCATAATTGTTTTGCAATTGTTCACCGCACCCCGCGATCATTACCGCAGCGATGGCGATTTGGAGGAGTTTTTTCATGGCTTGATTTTTACTGAGTGATTGAATAATGCTCTAGGATGAACTGGCAGATGGCGAGGCAGTTGGGTACTTCCATCCAAGGCCAGTCTATCATGCCGTTGTAATAAATAAATAATGACATATTCTCATTCATTTCTATCTCTGTATATTCATCATTGGCATCTGCGGCATAAAATTCACAATCCATCAGCCTGCATATCTCCTTACAGTGCTCCTCGTTCTCCGCTAGTTCTCGCAGAGGCGGCTTGGGTGTAGGTAGATACTTATCCGTAAATGCGCTGAATAGTATATCCGCAGCCTCATCTCCAAATTGTTTTCCAAGTGAATTTCGTAAATCGACTAGATGTGCTTTCATATCGAAAAGGACAATTTCTTTCTCTTTCATTGATTTTTATTTTTGAGGGTTAATAGTTGCTGCGGGGAGAGGTGACAATTCCTGCCAATGGGTTACGTTATAAACAGGATAATAATACCCAAGATCATCATGTTCATGCTGCTCATAATACCACCCNTCNTGTAGATACAGTGCGCCGACCTCAAGATCATTGAAAACATAACTTGGCAAATCATCATCCTGATCTTCAAATTCTATTGCNACAGACTTATGNGGGCACCAAAAGCCTTTAAAATCTTTTTTACCATCAGTAAANCGAACATTTTTTCCTGCTTTTGGCATTTTAACTACTATCTCTACCCATTCCTTCTCGCTGCTCTGCTCTCCCTTGTCCTTTAACCTATTGTGCAGGTAATCGGTCATTTCACGGAGCATTTCTCCGGTCATTTCAATTCCTAATGAGAAACACATATCATGGACATCTGCAAAGCTTATTTCCTTTTCGCCTCCGTTGTCCTTTGAGCCTGCGAGGTAGGAGCCTTTTGCTAAAGCATGTATGTACCCACTATGAGATTGACCCATTGGATGTTTTTCCGTGGCAGCTTTCGCATACGCCTCCGCTCTTTCCTGCAAGGTCTTATCTGAGGCAGCGGATAGGTCTGTAGCTACTGACGGATGATCTGTGCGGTATATGTCAAATAGCTGCGCGTCTGTGTATGAAGTCTCAGGCTGATCTATATTATTCAACCTGTACTCGTTTTCTTCTTTCCATTTTAGGAATGATAGAACTACTTCTTTTTCGTATTTCATTGTTTGGTGTTGTTGGTTAGGAAGTCGAGTTGAGTGGTTATCCTTTTCTTGGGTTTGTATAATTAAGGCCAGACACGCGATTATCTATATCGCTTTGGGTCGGTTGATATGGTATTATTCGCATTATTTCAAGCCTGTGTGCCACCTTATCCCAATCTACAAATGGTTGTTCGCTTATTTCGGGGTCGTACTTCCGGGGGCAGCCGAGCGCGGCATCATCAATATAAAGTTGCGCATAGCACTTAGGCGATGTAGTCCAATTGTGTTGGGTCGGATTTTTCTGAATGCCATGCAACGGAATGTCATTATCTGCGAACCATTGTACCGCATCGCTTAGGAATGCGCCTGTGACATCTGCTATCAGTTCGTGACCAGTTTCGCCCGACTCGGCTCTGTCTGACCTCATGGTGAAAAGTATGAGATTGTGACCGGCAGCCACAAGCCTTTTTAATACCGGCACTGCGCCAATATCCTTACCTATTTTGGGAAATTCGTGTGTAGTACACGTTCCGTCAAAGTCAATTGCTATTTCCATCTTGTTTTTATTTTAAATTATCAATCTGATTCCTAAGGTAGTCGAGTGCTGCTGTGAGGCCAGCGGAGTAGGCGGCGATGCGGGATTTAGGAAGATCACTCCAATCTACCTCTGCTACCGTACCCTCATCGCTATACACGTGCCAATACCACGACTTTTTGCCTACGGTTATTCTCGGCTCAATCCATATGCCCTTACTATCCATCCATTCTACGGCCTCATAGATACTCGGAGCAGAAACGGTGTCAACCCTGTCCCTATTCTGAATTTCATTGTCGGTGTTATCAATGGGTAATCCGGCGCCTATCTGATGATAGTTCAATGTTGCTTTATTGTAGCCGCATTCTTTCAGCTTTATAGCCTGATCTTTCGTCGTGTATGTCATGGTTTGGTTATTTTTGATTTGCAGTCAGGACAATAGGTGTGATCTCCTATAAGCCCCCACCCTAAACTCTTAAAATACTTGACTGGCTTTTTTGTTTCACAATCCTCATCTCTATGACCACATTTGCGACATAGCAAGGAATATGTTATGATTATTTTCTGACCGAGTGTTGCCATACTTCTTACTTTTTAACTACTACAAATTTTACCCCGTCAATAATTTCACACTTGAGTTTACCAGTTGAAATCAATGTATAAACCCACGTAGTGCTTATCTTATTTGCATCAGCATAATTCTTTACTGTTTGTAGTTTTTGTTTCATGTTTCAAAGTTATAAGTTATTTCGATACCACCAAATTTTATTTCTCAATGTCCTCAAATAAAACCTTGAGCGCACTACTGTAGTCCTTGGATGTTGCGCCGTACTTAATAATAGCGGCATCTGATAGCTTCCTTGCTAAGTCAGTTGTTAGTGCATCCATTTCGTTTAGGAATGTGTTTACTGAGCAATCCCCATCTGCGTTAAGCTGAGTTGTTACCTTGCCCGTGTCGTCTTTTTCTACTGTAATTATGATTTTCATGTTTTATGTTTTTTTATTTCTCAATAATAATAACCGCCTTAGAAGGGGTAAGGATTACCGTTTTCATCAAGTTCTGGTGCGGGTGGTTCATCCTCTTTGTCTTTTGATATTCTACTATCCCTGATGTCTCTTTTTAAAAGGCTAGTTGTAGATGCGTTAAATTTTTCTTCATCCGCTTGATTTAAGTATCGCATCTCATTCATTGGCTTATCACCCTCCTCAGCGTATCTTCCACTTGGTATATCATAGGTGAACGTTTGCATACCTGTTTTACCAACCCATTTAAACTTTACCTTCTGCACATGTACATCAACGGTATTGGTATCAAAATTTCTATACACACAGATACCATTAAAAGCCTTATTATAGAAATGAGCCGAATCTGATATATCGTATAGGGTTGGAATATTGTGTTTTTTAGTCACAACATCTTTGGGAATCTTAGTCGGGTGCGCCACAAGGAATATATGCACATTATACTTGGCACAAAACATCGTCATTTTTGTAAGAGCCTCACTGATGTAATCATTTTTGTCCTGTCCATTGTCTCGCTTATGACTCAAATAATTCCAAGGATCAAGTATGAGTGCATTTATACCATACCTCTTAACCAACTCAGCACCTTTCGTAAGGACTCCATCTATCGACAAATCATTGTCATTGATCGAAAGAAAGTAGAAGTTATCATTTAAAAACTCCAGTGTTCTTTTCCTGACATCAATAGGAGTGTCTTTTATGTTTAGTCCAGTAGTCTTTTCCATGAGTCGGATAACATGTATTTCGGGCGGTTGTGTCTCAGGTGAAAAAACTCCAAATCTCCATTTGTGTCTCGTGGCTAATTTTATCGCTATCTGATCGAGAAAGTCAGATTTACCATGAGACGGTATGCCCGTTATGATTGTAAGTTCTCCGCCCTTCCACTTGATTAGGTCATTGAATCCAATATAATCTATCGACAATACCTCGGGATACCCATACAGGGCAATATTTTCAACCTTATCAGCAAGAGACTGAACAGTAACGATCCCCTCCAAATCACACTGCCTTGCATTAGATATACAAGCAAATAAGGTATCCTTACCATGCTTCAAAAGTACATCATTACTATCTTTACAGTCTTTCGGATATTGCACTATATAGCACCTGTCTGCGCCAAGCCTACGGACAAGCTCCACCTGCAATGATAATCCCGCCTCGTCCGAATCTGTGGCAATCGTGATCTTATCTATATTTTCAAAGGCATCAATGCAATTATCAAGGTATATTAGCTTCTGATTGCCCTTAGATGCCCCATTTGGCACAGAAATGACGTTTGCAAGCCCTATCTCCATAAGGCTAAGGCAATCTATCTCCCCCTCTGTTATTATGGCCTCAGAATGCCCCGTAATTGAATCTATGTTATAGAAAATCAACTCTGCGCCCCCTGACAATGAAAACTGCTTGTCTTTATTCCGAAACTTGATATTTATAAGCTCTCCCTCTCGGTAGTAATTGAAACACATACAAGGCGTTTCTTTCCCTGCTTGGGGTATAAACTCTAATGCTTCGGTAACTTTTGCTTTTAAAAGTGTCTCATTAGAGATGCCACGAGCCTCAAACCACTTTGCAATGTTTGCTCCCACAGCCTTGGGGCGTGGTTCAGGTTTTTTGTAAACTTTCTTTTCTCTCACTTCATACACTTTAGCGGTTCCACTAAATCCACAGTGGTGGCAATTAAAAACACCATCTTCCTTATTCACCGATAGGCAAAGGTCTGTTTTATTCTTTCGCTCGGGACTGCATTTTGGACAGAGTGTTTTACCTTGTTTAACAATCTTCCTTACGTCAATTCCATATTTGCCCCAATCCATCATTTCTGCACTCTCCTATAATACGGAGTTGTTCCTTGGTCTTTTAGGATTCTATCTGATTCTTCTACTCTTGATTTAAGTTCTTGGTATGGAGTTGGATGCTCAAATGTGGATACCCATATCATTTCATCTTTTGATGTGCTCCTTTGGATAATCCAATTTTGTGGAACATGAATCCCTTTCCATGTTTTTGATATAGCAACATCAATAAGAGCTATAGCATTTTGCTCTATCCCCTCTGATAGCTTAAATAAATCATTAATGCCTTGTATTTCAGAAATTGTACCCTTGTACTTAAAACCGTGTTGTTGTCTTTTATATTCCTTCCACCGCTCCCAAGCAACCTTAAATTCATCCGATGAAAATGGATATACTAATTCTATTTCCTTTTCTTTACTATCCTTTCCTTTCCTTTCCTTTGTTGGATTTCGTTGAACAGTCGTTAACGGTTGCTCAACGGTCGTTGAACGGTCGTTGGCTCTTTTTTGGGCTGATGCCTTCCCCGCTAGCGATCTTTGTTCTCTTGACAAATTTCGCAACTCTATGTTTCTGAATACTCTATCACTCCAAAAATGAGTTTCGTCATTTTGGAACAACTCACATTCATCGGATATGGCATAATCTATTACCTCAGATACAAAGTCAGAAGTAGTTAGCATCTGCTGAGCTATCGTAGTGTAGATATACTTCTTTTTTTCAATTTTGTGGCCTTCTCCTGAGTGGAGCATTTCTATAAGCCGCCAAAAAATACCATATCCAGCTCCACCGTACTTTGCTAAAAGTGCGCCTATTTTTGGATCGGAAGTCGGTTCGTAATCGTGGGGAAAATAAAAAGTATCTTTCATTTAGGTTCTTTCGGGGTTTCAATATTCACATAATCATCACCGCAGACAGACCTACTTAATAAGTCACTATATTCTTTGCGGTGCTCTTTGCCTAATGAGCTTATAAATGACAGGTCTAAGCCCATATCCAAAAGAGACATGCCACTATTGTGCGCGTTTATTATGTATGATAGAAATATCATCATTTCGGGGGTATCTGCATTGCACCTCCTAAATACAGATAGGATATATTGCCCCATACCCTTTAATTGAGCCTCCTCTGCCCAATGACATTCATGGCACAGCGTCAAAAGACAATCGTTTGTATAATCCCAAGGCTCTCTACCTTGTATGTATTGGAGATGATGTACCTGTAATTCTTTTTGGTCGCTCCCGCAGTGCTTGCACTTAAATTCATCGCGCTGCATTATTTCTAATTTCTTCTTTTGCCACAAAGGATTACCTAGTTTCCGTTGGTATTCGTTTTTATTATTCATTCGGGGAATATTGAGTAATGCAAAGATAGTAGTCATTTATCAATATCCAAACAATTTCGAAAATAAATAAAAAAAGTTTACTAAATATTTGGTAGTATCAAAAAGCTATCTAACTTTGCATCATCTAATAAAACAACCATGACAAGAATAGAGGTAAAAGAACAACAAAAAGCACTAGAAAAACTGGTGGATGAATTTGGTAAGTATGGGCACGATAAAGCTGCTGGCGGTGCATCTACCTATATCATTAAAAAGATGCTTACGGACGCAGCTCCTGACGAATTGACCTTTATTAAGGTGCTTGGGTACTTCCAAGGCTTAAAGGCTGCGAAAGACGTAGCTATTGAGAAAGCCAAATCAGAATTAGTTCAACCAGTAAAACAATAATCATGTACAAATACACAGACACACAATTTATCGGCCCCACTCGACAGTCTATCCGACATCTCAGAGCTAACAGAAGTATTAAGCGAACCCATTTTTGAAATTAAACCATAAACACCATAGCGCAGGGTGACGATACGCTACAATTCATATTCACCGTAATGAACAACTAGGCGAAGGTTAATTAAACACATAAACAAACAAAACAATGGCAACCGAATTAGCAACAATCAAGATACCAAGCCTAACAGATTTGGTCAATGAGTCCGAGGAGCAGTACAAAGACAACGCCCTCATGGTAATCCTCAATCAAGACCCGCCTAAGCAATGGCTTGAACAGCATCCCACGGTGAAGGTGAAGAACGCACAAGGGCAATCAGTCCCGCTAATGTTTCTGCCTATTTCACGCGTAGAGTACCTTTTAAGCCGCATATTCACTAAATGGTGGGTAGAGGTCAAGGAGGTAAAGCTAATCGCTAATAGCGTGGTTACCGTGGTCAGGCTGTACGTTAAGAACCCGACCAATGGAGAAGTAGAATGGACTGAGGGTGTCGGCGCGTCCCCTTTGCAGATCAAGTCTAAGGACAATGGCGGTCAGGGGGCGATAGACTTTCAAAACATGCAGTCAGCAGCGGTACAGATGGCAGCACCGTCTTCTAAGTCATACGCTATCAAGGACGCGGCAGAATGTTTTGGCAAGCTGTTTGGTAAAGACCTCGGTAGGAAGGATATTATCGACTATGGCTCACTACTCAAGGAAGAGCCTGCGACACTGGAAGAGCTAAAGGACTTAGCGGTGCAATGTATGGAGGCGGGTATTCAGTTGTCCCCGCAGGAGTTGGCAAACTATGACCGGATAACTAAGAATCAGGAGCACAAATCCTACAATACGCTCCGCAAATTGCTCACATCTAAACTAGAACAAAAACCATAAAAAAATGACAGAAGAAACACAAACACAAAGTAGCGAACTGGTAGTCGTTATTAACCAAAGTGGGCTAGAGAAAGAAACAGCCACTACATTGCTTGAAAAGTTTGCCCCGCTCTTTGAGAAGGCAGAGGAATGGAAGCGAAAAGCAGAGAGCCTAGTTATTACCGATGTTTCTCAAAAGAGGGAAATGCAGGAAGCGAGGATAGCGAGATTGGCACTAAAGGAAATCAGGGTTGATGCCGATAAAACCCGCAAAGCACTTAAAGAAGATAGCCTTCGCTATGGTAAGGCGGTGCAAGGTGTGTACAATGTAATAGAATATCTCATAGCGCCAATAGAGAAGCACCTGCAAGAACAAGAGGATTTTGCTGAAATTCAAGAAGCAAAAGTAAAAGCCGCGCTCAAAGAAGAACGCCTCTCTGCTCTATCTCCGTATGGAGTGGTAGACAATCCTTTCGTAGACTTAGCAAATATGCCTCAAGAGAATTTTGATGCTTATTTAGCGGGTGTAAAAAAATCACACGAGGACAAAATTGCCGCCGAACAAAAAGCGGAACAAGACCGTCTTGATGCTATCCGTAAGGAAGAAGAAGCTAGAGAAGCGCAAAGGCTAGAAAATGAAAGGCTGAAAGCGGAGGCTGAACAACGTGAAAAGGAATTAAAGGCAGAAAGGGAACGCGCAGAGGCGGAGCGTAAAGAACAGGAAAAGATACTGGCAGTGGAACGCGCTAAGGCAGAAGCCGAAAGAAAGGAATCAGAGAAGAAAGCACAATTGGAGCGCGAGCAGTCCGAGGCTAAAGCTAAAGCAGAGCGCGAAGAGCAAGCCCGCATATTAGCAAAAGAAAGGGCAGAGCGCGAACGGGTAGAGAAAGAGCTAAAAGATAAGGCAGAAGCCGAAAGAAAAGCTAAAGAACAGGAGGACGCAAAGAAAGAACATGAGCTTAGCATGGGAGATGCAGATAAGTTTGAAAGTCTTATCGCTGATCTTGCTTCACTAAAAGAAAAGTATCAATTCAAATCTAAGAAGCACCAAGCCCTATATGCTTCCGCAAATGAGCTTTTGGACAAAACTATTGCTTACCTAAACAATAAGAAATAATGACACCCGAAGCACAAGAATCAAGATACGGCAACTTTACAAGCTCGGCAATCATAGCCCTGCTGTCAATGGGCAAGGTTGAGATGACTCCCGAAGAACTGGCAGCACGTCCGAAGTCAGGAACAGGGAGCGCAACAAAGCTCAAAGAAGGTGGACTGGGTGAAGCAGCAAAAACCTACATCAAGACCCGAAATTGGGAATACAAGGCAGGTCGCTCAATGTCTCAGGACTCATGGGCTAAAGAAACAGCTTGGGGGAAAATCTGTGAGCCGCGCGTAATGGAGCTATTGGGGACATCGTACATCCCGACAGGCACAGAAGTAGCCATACCGCACCCAGAGTATCCTTTTTGGAAGGGTAGCCCTGATGGACAGAAATTCAATCTCTCTACGCCTGAGACTGTGATAGACGTAAAATCTCCGTTTACGCTCAATTCGTATTTCACATTTTATGACTGTGAGACTATTGAGGATGTCAGAAAGAACCACGATGATGGAGATAAATATTACTGGCAAATCGTCTCCAATGCTTGCATCCTCGGGCTAGGCAAGGCAGAATTAATCGTATATTGCCCCTATGAGGATGAACTGGAAGAAATAAGAAAGTCCACATGTGACGACATCGCCACAGAGAAATGGCTTGAGCGCGTTAACCCGCGATCACTACCATATCTCATACGCGGCAAAGCATACAGCAACCTCAAAATATTCTCTTTCGATGTACCGCAGGTAGATAAAGACAGGCTAACCGAAAGAGTAGTAGAAGCATCAAAATTATTAATCAGATAAAAAACAAAAATGGCAGACAACAAATATCCTCAAGGTTTGAAAGGATTTCAAAAGAGACAGGGAAGCCCTGATTTCGTAGTGTGTAGCATAATAATAGAGCCACGCGCCCTATTTGATTGGATCAAAACCGACGAAGGTAAGGCAGCACTCAAAGACTACAACGGCACTAAGCAACTAAAGCTAAGTGTAAATAAAAGCAAGACAGGCAACTTTCTGAACTTCGCTGTTGATAATTACGAAGGCAAGACCGATGCGCCGAAAGCAGAGGCAAAAAAGCAGAGCAGCTACGATGATAGTCAAGACCTACCGTTCTGATAATCAACCCATTGCGATTACTGCCCACAGGCGGTTAAGCATGGATGGTGTGTAGCTCAGATGGTTAGAGCACGATAAGCCCTTTAAATGTAGGGGACTGTCGGGGTCGGTGGTTCAATTCCACCCACATCAACTGATAGATAGCATTGCGGTAATGCGCGAAATAAATTCTGTTATGGCTGTATCCCCTATCTCTTTGATAATATCGGCCATAATTTCGTCACGCCCTCCGATCATTTCATTCAGTATTTCTTCTTTCAGTTTCTCGATGTTCATTGTCTTTGGTTAAATTGTTTAATAATCGTTTCTAAGGTCGGCGCATCGCATAGGTAGTACAGTCCATTCAGGTAAAACCATTTCAATGTAGGCATCTCGTTGTACCTCGCGCAGAAATAGCGGTGCGAACTGGTGCAGAGGTGGATCGTCATAGGTGGTGAACCGTATTATAATCTCGAATAAAATCAGGTGGGAATTTTGAAACCCATTTGCAGTTAGGGCAGATAAATTGACCATCAATTTCCCTTCTTTCTGTTCGCGGATTATAGCAAGCGTCTTTTTTATCGTTACCGCAATATGGGCGATAGTTTTTGTCTGCTAACAGATTCTTTCTAACTATGCTGTGTTGGCTCATTTTATGTTTATTTTAGTTTGATAAAAATCTCTCATTGTCAGAATCGGACTGCTGTGCTTTAGCACTACTCGCTGTTTATCCGCTAAATGCTTGTCGATCTCGGCTATCTTCTGACGGATTAGCTCGGACGCTTGTAGGCGCGTTGCTGTGGTCATATCTTGAGCTTTTTGAAGTATTCGCTTACCGCATCTATTGTCCAAATATGGTTTTTTCTACCTGCATCATTTGTTATACACCCATAAATTTCAGAGTTGTATATTTTCCCGCTTGTGTACCTCCTGCCATCACCCCAACTCATTATAACGTCCTCAACGCACATGAACCTATCTCCCGGCTTTATCTCCTTGATGGTGTCGTAGTATTCGGGCGCGGCTTCGTCTTTGATGATGGGGCACCAACCTTCACCATCCTTGTATAGGTATGGATTTGAACAAACCTCACCGCTATTATCCCATAATCCACTTTTTGACCAAACGCAACGTATTGTGTCTATCATCGTAATATCAAAAGTAATTTCACCTCCATCCTTACAGGGCTTCACCTCTCTTATGCTGTTTTTATCTCTATGCACAAGTATTGACTTAAACTTGACCCCTAAGCCATAATCACTATAAGCCTTTTTAAGCAGTTCTTCATCGCTCCATGTTGAATAGTCTATCGGCGCGTCTGTTTTGCTCTCTGTGGGCTTGTTTTCGCGTTCTGTGGCTATGTTTAGTACTTCGTGGTGCAGGTCGTGGAGTTCTTTAAACTCTTTCCTCAGTTTGTTGTACTTATTCAAGATACTTTGATACCCTTTAGCCTGAATCTTGTTCGCATCCTCAGCGGATTTTAACTCATCTTGCAGCCTGCTAATCTCAAATCCTAGCTGGATACGCTCTTTGCGCTCGTTGGCTATCTCTCGGTTAAGGTAGTTTATTTCGACTATCTGAGAGTTTATCTTTGCCATTAGTTCGGTACTTGCTGCAATGGCTGACTTATCAAAGTCGTCGGTTAGTTGCCCGTATTCCTCTAAGCTCTCATTTCTCAGGTATAGCCGCCACATACCGAATAGTAGTAGCATACATACTGCCGTCATGCCGTAGAATAGACCATAAGGGCTTGGATCGAAGTTTAAGTTTTGAATGTTCATGATTATTGTTTTTGGTTTGTTAATTCTTAGCTAGTTTACAGCCTCACGGCTGCTATCACTATTGGAGGGCTTTAGACCTGTCTGAATTACCATGAAGAAGTATAGTAGTAGTCGCCGTCCTCAGATAGGCACGTTTCAACTATTTTTATTGTTTCCTCAATATTCTTAAAATAATACTCGTCATAGTCTGTGCCACCAAAGAAGAACCCCTCCTTTGTGGGTAGTACGGTTGCAGCCTCTGCTTTGTTTTTTAGTGCTTGCTTGCAGTCCTCAAGGAGCTTTTTAAGGGCAGAATCAGATACGTAGTAATCTTTGCAATCATCCTCTCCATCCTGTACGTTTTCTACAAACCAATTATGAATGTGGTTTGCCTTGCGCCAGTACCCAATACTTTCTATTATCTCACTAACGCGCTTTAGGTTGATCTTAATTTCTTCGCCGTTTTTAGTCAGGGCAATTGTGCCCTCTATTTTCCTATGCTCATAGTTTGCTCCTATGTAGGTTTTCTTGCTTAAATACATGTCTAGTCCCATTTTTGTTTTGTTTATGTGGTTAAAAATTAGTTTTTGTTATGTTCGTCCTCATGGGCTTGTATCATTTCGTATGGATCACTATAGCATAAATCAAATGACGGTTCAAATCCTTCGGGCGTTTCTTCGCCGTCCTGCGCCCTTAGCGTTAGGAATCCAGCGCACTCTTTTGTCGTTTCGTGCATAACCGCTTCGCCTTCATCATCGTGGGAGTAGGTGTTATGGCAAGAGAAGGAACTATATGGATTAGCTGCCATGTATGCGATTCTTTCAGCTACTTCGGGATGTAAAAAAGGCGTAACATCGGTTCTGAAAGGGCAAGTTTTGCAAGGCTTTTTCATGTAATCTGCCATGACTTAGTTTTTGATCTGATTAATTAAATATCCTAAGTTCGTCCCGCTGTGCTTCATTATCTCCTCAGTACCGCCAAAGACTACAATCAAGGATTTTAACGTGTGGCCTAGTCCATCAAAAGATAGATCAGTTAGCCAGTCGGCGTTTATTTCTTGATCGGGTGAATCTTCTGCGTATTGCCTCAGATAGTTTAAAGCCTTTTCTCTTTTGCTTGGTTGCTTCCTTTCTATGTATAATGGATCACCCTCATGAACTGGGTAGCCTAGTTCGCCCCCTTCGCTGTTCATTTTGTGTATCTCTCGTGGTGTAAATTTCATATTAGTTACTTATTTTCGGGTGAAAAAATATTAAACCAAGCCTTAGCAGTTTCAAAAGCCATTACACGCATTTGGCTCTTTTCTGATCCGTCATTCGGAAACTCATTATTGTTGTTCCAGAAATTAGTTTCCCATTCTGCTAGTGATCTGTTATGGCATCCCATTTTTACGCGCTTTTCTCCCTCCTCTGTTATGTATGGTATAACTGCATAAGTGTATAGCCCCGTAAATACTGCCGCCTTTTGTATTTTCTCGTTTCCTGTGAGGTCTGCGCCTCTGAGGTCTGCGCCTCTGAGGTATGCGCCTGTGAGGTATGCGCCTGTGAGGTATGCGCCTCTGAGGTCTGCGCCTCTGAGGTATGCGCCTGTGAGGTATGCGCCTCTGAGGTCTGCGCCTCTGAGGTATGCGCCTCTGAGGTCTGCGCCTCTGAGGTATGCGCCTGTGAGGTATGCGCCTCTGAGGTCTGCGCCTATGAGGTCTGCGCCTCTGAGGTCTGCGCCTGTGAGGTCTGTTTTAAGTCTTACCGCCTCTTTAACGGTCTGCAAAACCGTATTGTTTTCTGATTCATATTCAAAAAGGATTGAGCCAGTTAGGAAATGTTTGATTGCAATTTTGATCTTTGTCATATTTGTTTGTTTTAGTATGGTTTTGAATGTTCAAATATTCGGTGTAGTTCTGCGTAAAACCCGTATCTTAATTATTTTGGGCAAGATGAAGCGCAATTGATTGACCTGCTTGATAAGCTCTTTCATGTAAATTTTCAAGTAGTGCCATAGCAGATCCCAAAAGTCTTTGCTCATCAGAGGTCATCAGTGCTATGCTATCATTTAACTCATATAGCCCCTCTCTGAGTATTTCGGTTTGCTCATAAAATACCTGAGTATCCTTTAGCCCCTTTAGCGTAAATATCTTGTCTCTCTCTGTTTGCTTCTTATCCATTTTGCGCGGGTTTAGTCGGTGATTAGCAAATTACAGTTTTTGTTTCTCCACGGACAATGCGTTCCAATAACGCCCAAGATATTTCATACATTATTAAACCGCTCATGGCTGTAATGATAGGCATATGGAGTTTTGCGCCTGCTATACGCGCGGGGTACTTTTGCCCGTCTGCCTCAATTTGGATATTTAAAGCATTAGCGGTTTCTATCATATTCCTGCGTTTATCTATTAGATTGGACTCTATTTGTTTTGAAATTTCGCTCATTTCTTTCAGTTTTAAAGTTTAAAAATCGGCATCATTCACGCAATGCCAAGTGCGGAGTAATCACACTCTAAAACAAAAGTTAAGCGGTCATTTTTATTTGCGTCTTGAAAACGAGATTGAAGGCATACAGGGCATTAGCTGTTAACTGTCTTTGCCAAACTCCCTGCGATGGCGACCATTTAAACGCAATACCTTTTAGATCGGCTATTACTTGCGCGATTGGCTTTTGCTCGTGCCTTACCTGTATTCGGTCTATTTCAAAATTCAGTATTACTTCGTATCCTTCGAACTGGTGCGTAATATTGCCGCCTGCCTTCTCTGCTATGGTAGTTTTTTTCTCTGCTGCCTTGAGGTTTTCTTTTAGCCTCCGGATTGTTGCCCCGTTATTGGTTAATGACCCGTGACAAGTGCAATGAATCAACATCCAAGCGTCAAACCTTTTGGCTTGCTCTATGTCCTCACTCTTTATCCCTAAATCCAAAAGCGGCTGAGGGTTATCCATCAATTCTACAAATGTATGCTTGCGCTGTAATTTGGCAACTGCTTTAATGAGTTCTTGCTTTGCCTCCGCTTCTGCTATCTTAGCTTTCAGGTCTTGGATAGGGTCTATTTGTGCTTTAGCTGCCTTTCTAGCCCCCCTCTCAATGGCTGCTATTATGCGTGTTCTCCATTCTACAAACTCAGTGTATTTGTTATCTGCCCATCTGTGGCGTTTTCCCTGCTGCCTAACAGGGAAATTAGATCCGCCCGTTATCATAGTGCTGGCACATCCGCTTTGTGACGATAACCAAGAAGACAATTTTTGTATGTACTTGGATTTATAGCGGTTTGCCGTGTCGGTATCGCTGATAGATTGGATGTGCTGAATATCGGCGGTTAACTGGCCTTCATAATCTCTTAGGACTTGTTCAGCGCGTCTCTCAGGGCTGAAAGATGTATTTCTATGGGCGTTATATGCTTGGCTGTGCAAATGGCCTAAAACTGGAAATTGATCTTGTAGTGTGGTATTCATATAGATTCTGTTTTATGAGTTTCTGCAAATTCTTTCAGTCCAGCCATATCATAAAATTCATCACCATTGATATAGATATGGCTGTCTATTGAATTGGTAAATATTACTACCTCGTTAGCCTCTTCGTCTATCTCGGCGGCTGTGATCGCCATTTGATATAACTCACCAATGAGAGAATTAAATGGGATTGATTGACCCTGAAATAGTTCTTTGCATTGATCCCACAGATCAGAAAATTCAATATTGAAATTGTCCAATTCCTTTACAAGAAATTCAACATCTCCAAATCCACAATCTAAGATTGCTGCGATAATGTCATTGTTATTTTGATTATTCATTTTTTTTTGCGTACCGCGCCCGGTTGTTTGTATTGTGTGATTAAAAAATATTAGTTGTTAGTAGCTGTTTTTTCGTCTCTCCAATTTGCATAGTGAGTAAATGTAA
>JGI24890J29729_1000098_pt1 | contig 71692 bp, 73 predicted proteins | sample FreactcultureFD7_FD_29729 | JGI IMG/M metagenome (IMG submission 29729)
TATGTGGTAGATCATATTGATAGGAATAGAGCCAATAACAAGCTATCTAACCTGCGATGCCTTACTCAGTCGGATAATGTATCCAGAACTTACGATGAAGCCTCTAGGAAGCCTTGGACGGCTAATATTAAGCAGCGCAAATTACCGGCTGATGCAGCACGGGAATGTTATGAGCTTAATCATGCTGGAATGACGTTCTCTGCTATATCTGACAAGTTAGGAATGACAAGGCAACAGCATCAAGACTAGCTAAGAAGTATTTAAAATCCCATATTATCCGATAGATTTTTTGTATTAGCCCGTATTTCTGAGCATTCAGGGCATATTTTGATTTTATTTTTTTCGATAGATTTGTAAAAANATATCAAAATATACTGGCATATTTTTACTTTGTGATACAAAGTGACTCATTTTAAAGCGATCTAAGACACGAAATGGTGCGCAGACATACAAACATACCACTTGTCATATTATCGCTCAACAGGCGCAATACAGGGCCAAAACAGGCGATTTTAGATAGTGTGGCGTGAAGACTTATAACTGTATGCGAATAAAATATTCTTATTAATGTAATTGACTAACTTTGTTTTTCAAAGTACTTTTCGGTCTATAAAAAAAAAGAACATGGAACAGTGGAATAATCACATATTGGAGAGTATTGCTCATAAGGCAGTTATTTTGCGGTTAAAAAAAAAGACAGGTCTGACGGAACGACAATATACCTATTTGTTGGGTATTTGGTATGTGAACACTGTTTTAGAAAAATTATGTACGGCTAATAACTTGTCCCCGCTTCGCGGGAGTGTATCGGCAGAGACATTGTATAAGTGTATAGGGAGATTGGTTGACTTGGGTTATTTAAAGCTGGTAGCAAAAAATGGTGTTAAGGCGCAAGCAGGCGCGAATGGTGTTACTTCTGGTATGTATTCCATTACGCCATTGGGGCGCAAAATTTGTGATCTGTATATTACCGAACAGGCCAGATTTAAGGGGATAGTTAAGGATAGAATGGATTTTGACAAATACGCCATGGCTAATACAGATTGGGACTGATTTATCCATGTTTAAAACCCTGGTTTACAGTATTTTATAAAATAATTGTAGATTTTTACAAAAATAATTGACTTGTTGTATTGTATAATCAAATTTAATTATTAGATTTGTGTCATGGTTGTGAGCAGGCAACGAACCTAAAAACTCACAACTCATTGAACCAATGATTATTAATGTAACAAATCAGAATGCAGCCCGCTATGACATTCTGGTGTCTCGCTACAACAAGCTTGTGAAATCCCGCAAATGTGTTCCCGATTACAAATTAGCCCAGTATTATGACGTCTTGGCCCTGATTTGTGCTGAAATCGGGGAACTGGTTAATCCTTTAAAAAGTAAATAGCAGTATAACAAAATCAGAATTTTTAAGAAGAAAAACAAATTTAAACAACACAAAAATGAAAAGCACAGACATTATATACACTATTGAAAATTCAGAAGTAACCGAAACAACAGTTGGAAGCTTCTTGTCAGAAAAAATGATACAGTTCACAACGCGAAAAGGTTGGGAAAGCAAATTTGACATTGTTCAAAAAGAAGACTACAAATCAGATATGCAGGAGATAACGATATATCAAATAATCGAGCGCACCAACCATTGTACATGGGTTCTTTTTGAAACCGAAGACGAAGCAGCAGCAGACGAATATTTCTGTGAATGGGCCCTAAATTATGGCCTTAATGACGATAACTCCAGCAACTATTTTTTTACAAAAGAAGAAGCCGATGATTCTTTAAAATCTGAATAATGGTTAACCTGTAATCTTTTAACAATCTCATAAAACTGATCTCTTAACCACTTAAAAACAAAATGTATGTACTTAGTAATTGAATGTTTTCCAGACGCCACAAACGCTGCCATTGTCACAAATGAGGACGGAATAACCAGAACATACTGGCAAATGAAAAAGCGATCGAAGAAATGAGGGCAGACAACCGCAAAAAAGAGATAGAATACATCGGTCAACTATGTGATAGCGAACTAATAAAAATCAATAAAGAGATTGCTGATTCGTTAACGGTTAAAATTGACGTAGAATCGGGTATTATAACTATTTTACGATTAGGGCAACCTCTCGAACTTAATGAGGGACACAATATATGGTTGGAAAAGGAAGACAATTATTTAATGACTGAAATCTGGATAGACGTCGAAATTGGCGGAAATGATTATATGATTAATCTATATAACCATTCCGAGGTTACACAACCTGACGATTATGGGGCTGATTTTTATAGGGTTGATCCAGAACTGGAAGACGAAGCCTTAGACCTTGATACAGCCGTTGAGATAGAAGATATTCGTTTCTCCAAAATAGGTTAACTGACGAGCTTTAAAATAAGCGAAACTGGATATTATTATCCAGTCTTAACCATAAAAAATAAGACAATGGTAGATCAATTTCAAATTTTACCGCTGGATATAAAAAATGAAACTACGGTATATCCTGTAAAAAATCAGGTTGTTATGGGTTATGATAAACTGATCCATGAATGGGCAAAGGTTCAATACAGTGAAACATATAACTGCTTTTTTGATTATCCATATACTGGCGCAACATATCCAATCGAGAGAATGAATATCTGGCAACCTTTAATCGAAGAAGAAATTTCAGAATACCAAGAACCAGAGTCAGAGTGCGAACACGAAAATAGAATGTTGATTGATTTCGAGACATTATATTTAGAATGTAATAATCCAGAAAATCCAGTTCCTGATATTATTTCTGGTACGTTTAGCTGTATGGATTGTGGCGAAACTTTTAACAAACAAGGGTTAATATCATGGGAGGAATAATTATGTTAGCCGAACTAATCATACAGGCCATGGCTGCAAATAGTGGTTGTGGATTTCAGCAGGACTTATTTGACAACAACCTTGTAAGGGTAGAATTCGAATGTAACAAGATAGGGCAAATAAGCTATTCTAACGGATTGTTTACCGCTGTATCGGACTTTATGCCACGGAACAGGAATAAATGCATCAATGGCACGTTTGAGGCTTCCTACAACTTCCTTAAGGCTTGCTACGCCAGAGAGAAAAGAGTAAACACTTCTAATACACAACAACTTCAATTAATATTTTAATCTCATGGCAAAGAAAACAGTTTACGCAGTATTTTATTTCACAACACAAAAAACAGATTTAATAAAATAACATGGAAACTTTTAAAGAAACTCTTATCAGGTTGGACGCCTGTTCCGATGCGATAAAATGGGCAGGCGATAAAACATTTGAAGAAGTATTGAATACTTGTGAAAGAGGCGACTGGTTGATCTGGCTGCACTATCGAGTGTGCAAAGATGATAATCGTTCGCGTATATTAGCCGCTGGACATTGCGCCAATACAGTCCGACACTTGATGAAAGACGAACGAAGAATTAAAGCCGTGGATGCTGCTATTGCCTACGGTGAAGGGCTTCTAACAAACGAAGAACTTGCTGCTTATGCTGAGGCTTATGCTTATGCTGAGCATGTTACTAATACTGCTTATGCTTATAATGATGCAGCTCGAATAGCAAACAGAAAAGCGACTGCAGACATTTGTCGGAAATACCTAAAATGGGATTTGTTTACCTCATTAACCAATTCAAAAAATTCAATCAAATAACATGGAAACTAAAGAAATTTACAGCGTGTCTTACATCGTGTATGAATCAGGTATGAAAATCAATGATCCTGAAAAATCGTATTACTTTAAAAACGATTTGGATTATGATGAGGATATTATTTGCCTCAATTTTTATGCTTTAAAAAATGTGCGAACAGGCGATCAGGTAGTCAGGGGCGATCAGGAAGTCAGGGGCAATCAGGTAGTCAGTGGCTATCAGGTAGTCAGTGGCAATCAGGTAGTCAGGGGCGATCAGGTAGTCAGTGGCTATCAGGTAGTCAGGGGCAATCAGGTAGTCAGTGGCTATCAGGTAGTCAGGGGCGATCAGGAAGTCAGTGGCTATCAGGTAGTCAGGGGCGATCAGGAAGTCAGTGGCGATCAGGTAGTCAGGTATATAAGATTATATCTATATACCAAATGGGCTATTTTGATTGACCGTGATACGGATATAATCAAAATAGGGTGCAAAGAAAAAACTATTGCAGATTGGCAGCAATGGTTTGAAACAAAGCAAGAATTTAACCTTAAATCCGATTCTAAGCAATGGAAAATGATTGAGAATGGGTTTAAGGCTGCGGTTATAATGAAAGAAAGTTTAACCATAATGAATGAAAAACCATGATACACATTTTTTTCTATTCCTCGAAGCATTATGCACCATGCTTTACGATGGATTTACCCTGATGGTGCATGATATACTGATTGGATTTGTAAACCTCTTAAAAAAGATCAAATGAAATGGGATGAAACTAAACAAAGCCTCTTTTTAAATACGCAAAATAACTTACTGATGGAACAAAGAATAACATTTCCCCGCACGCCTGAAACACAACCTAAATCAGACACTGAAATTTTAGAGGGTTATGACGAGGTTGAAAAAAAATGGGTTAAAGTTCAATATAGAACAGATTCTAACTGCTTTTTTGATTATCCATACACAGGTGCATTATATCCTAAATATAGAATGAGCCTTTGGCGCAAACTAACTCACATCCCAGAATGAGCAACTATTTAACTTTGCTTAACAATGCCTTAGAGGCAATACAGCAACTAAATGAACACCCGCAATCGAAATACCTTTGGCTCGATGTGGCAAAAGATTTAGAAACCCTAAATACGTGGCGCAAATATGGCCTTTAAACGAAAATGGCGAAGCAACTGGAGGCACTGCCAACAATTAAAATACTTATAATAACATGAAACAGCGAAAAGACGAAGACGGAGAAATCATTTCAGAGCCAAAACTGGCAGGATTTAAAATCGTTGGCAGGCACAATACAAAAGCAAAACGCATAAAGGCCGTTATTGTGGTAAAATCAACGGCTCCAGCAATGGTTAATCGTAGGTATCAGGCTGAAATAAGCGTTTTATCTTGTTGGTTTGATCCTCGTTCCGAGGAGGAGGAAATCACCGCTGAGATTGATGTCCAAGGGCTGCTAAAATCGCTTAGCGTTGACTTGTCACATTTTGATGATTTGTTGCAGCCTGTGTTATTAAGTTTCCACCAGAGACACAAAATAGACTTTATTTAATTTTTTAACCTATAAATAACAACGAACGATGAACAATTTTGAAGAACGAATCGAAAAGTACGCTAAAGACATTGCAGAAGGTGAAAGGCTGCAAAACTTCATGAAAGATGCGAACAAAATTATCCTCAACAAGAAACTGGATGATGCGCAAAAACTGGAGAGTCTCAAAATGATGGATATTAAGCTATCCGATGCCAAACTGGCCGAACTTCTTAAACCAGATTTTGCAAACCGGATTGGGTTCCCTTCTTACAAGCTGACAAATAATGGTGCCAATATCAGGCGCATGAAGAAGGAAACGGAAGGCTTGCAATCGAAGTTGAAAAGAGAGACCACGGAATACATGGTTAAGGACGTGCGCATTGTTGAGAATGCCGGAATGGACAGGATACAGTTATTCTTTCCAGATAAGCCAGCAGAAGGCGTAAGAAACAGCCTTAAACGTAATGGTTTTAAATGGGCTCCATCTGAGGGCGCATGGCAGGCCTTTTTGAAAACTTGGAACGTAATGTCCGCAAAAAGAATACTGGAAAACGAATACCAGGGTGCCGAGGAAAACGAAAAAGGTGCATTACCAGAGATTGATAAAATTGATCCAGAAGAATTTTGGAGAGAAGCGAACGGCATTGCAGACGATGTAGCAGAACTGGTAGAGCTTGCCAGATCTATCCCATCAGGTTGGGACAAGGTTTAGGTTCACTGACGAGGATTTAGTTATCCGAAACGGCCAGAAATGGCCGTATGAACCATTAAAAAAGAGTATATGAAAGATTTTAAGATTGAAACATTGAAGGACGTTAAAGAATTTATACATTGGTGTTTCTTTGACCAGAACCTAAACTTTAACCCTGACGATCAATTTGCGTCATATATAAATAGGGAAACTGGAGAGCCTACCTATTTACAAGAAAGCGAATATCTGGATCACATTCTAACTACTTGCTGGATGATATGTAACGAGCAGGAACCGAACCAGCCAGATCTTATATACGATATTGCCAGCCGTGAGCAAATGATGTACTTATATACTGTTCAATATCCTGAAAGCAAACAAGAACTAATAAACAGGTTGGAGGAAGTAACCGAAGACATGGAAACCAGTGAGTATATGCATTTCAGTGCGTATGCAATTACTATTGAAGCTGGTAAAAAAGAAGTTAAAGTATATCATGGGGGATTGGATATTGATGGCGTATTTGATCAAGAATTCCTTGATATGTTTATCATTAATTTCGTTCCTAATCCCTATCACGTCATTGCGCTATCAAATAGCGCCTATCTAAGCAATGGCGAAAACCCCACAACAGAGATAAACAAGGCTAAACCGTTTTGGACATGGGAATCTGCATTGAACTATATACAGAGGCATGGAACAGGCAGGGAGCATATTATTTATCACGAAAAAGCAATTAAGATATTGCCTGTATCAGTCCTGAACGATCCCGAAAAAGATAACAAATTAGAACCAATAGTATGCGAATAATATTACCAGAGGCTCCATGCTTAAGAATCCGGATCACTCGTAAAGGAGAAGAAGGTATTTCTTTTTCCATTGCTGATTGCACTCATGCGGAATTTATTAAGTTTTGTAAAGACCTGCTTAAAAAGCAATCAATAAGCATAGATGTTAATAACCAATACATAACAGCTATATGCGTTCGGTAGGCTTTGGGAGGGAAGAATAAGAACAGCAAGTCAATAGGCTTTTATGGGCTATCTGTAACCGAAACAAAGGAACTTTTATTCAATAACATTAAATAACTTTCAGCTCATGGAATTTAAAGCACTCGATTTTGCAAAAGAATGTGAACTTGCGGCTAAATGGCTGGCAGTCGCGCTGGTTTTCTTTGTTTTAACCTCAATTATTTAAAGCTATGATTGAAAAACTATTATTATTCGCTGAACACTTATGCCATTTACTGGTATATGGGTTCGCTGGAATGATACACGACATTGTATGGGAAGTTGCTCACCTGTTAAAGAAACTGAAATGAGAAGCTTGATCGGATCATTCACCATGAAACCGCCTGCGGGCGTTTATTCCTCTCACACTGTTTTAACAGTTACATACCGGCCATCCACTGAGACAGGCCGGTATGTGGTTTGCGTTAATGGCAAAGAAATTCCAGAGACAAGTAAAATTTATAAACAAGCACTAAAAAAGATAAAATGTACAAAGAACTAAAAGAAGGTGATATCCGGCAAAAGGGGGATGAGTTTCGCTATACAGACCAAAACTTAATAAATGCATCTGGTAAAAGCGAATGGATAGGAATCGAAGGGTACTGGATTGGAGAAAAAATAGATGGTAACGATTTATTAGTTAAAGCCTACCGCCGTCTGATCCCTGAATTTTCCTCATGGCAATCTGATGAACAACCAGAAAAACAAGAAACAAATGGATAATAATATCACCCACGCCGCAATATGTAACGGAATCGGGGGCTTTCCGCTCGCTGCCAGATGGGCCGGCATAGAAACAACCTGGACATGTGAGATTGATCCATTTTGCAATGCCGTAAGCAAAAAAAACTTTCCGGATACTTTCCAATATTTAGACTTATTTGATTTAAAAAACCCGCCCTATGTCGATATTATCTCAGCAGGATTCCCCTGCCAGCCTTTTTCAGTCGCCGGAAACCAACTTGCGCAAAAAGATGACCGCCACCTCTGGCCTCAGGTGTTTAGAGTCATTACAGAAGTTAGACCGCGCTTTGTTATTCTCGAAAATGTTACTGGAATCATACGTTTGGCACTCGACGAGGTGCTTGCTGACCTGGAAAGTGAAGGCTACACCTGCGAAACATTTGTATTGCCAGCTGCAAGTATCAACGCTCCCCACAGAAGGGATAGGGTTTGGGTTGTTGCCTACTCCAGATGCGAGCGACAGGCGTTCGGACAAATCGCAACAGTGGGGGCTGACAAATTATGCCAACAACGGACTACTTCCAACCCCGATCGTAATGGACACCAATTGCGGGGATTTGAAAAAAATAGATCTAAGGAGAAAGAAAGCGAAAGCCAGCAAAAAAAACGGCAATGGCTTCGGTCAAACATTAGGAGAACTGGCGAACAGAAACCTGCTACCAACACCGAAAACGAAATGCAAGTGCGAATCGGAGAGGAATCGCAACACTCCAAATCTGGAATCAATGGTCAAAATGAACTTAATGGCAACCCCCGTAGCACGGGATGCAGCCAATTCAACATTCCCGATCTCGCAGCGAGATCGGGATTCGGTAATAGGAAACTTAATGTCAGACCCGAATTTTCCTACTGGCGAAACTTCCCGACTCAATCCCCACTTTGTGGGAGAAATGATGGGGTTTCCGAAAGGTTGGTGCGATTTACCGATGGAACAATTAGCCGATATAAAGAAAAAACCCTCTCAAACTTCCAAAGAACAGAAACGATCAAAGCCTACGGAAATAGCATCGTCCCACAAATAGCTTTTGAGATATTTAAGGCTATTGTGTTAATTGATAAAGAATTATAGTATATGTGTTGTGTACTAAAAAAGAAAGAAATGGAGAATTGTAGGGTTTGTAAAATTGAATTAACCGATAATAATTGGTTCCCTTCATTAAAGAAAAAGAACTGTATTATTTGTAAAAAATGTAATTGGCTAAAAGAAATGAACCGTAGGAAAAATGAAAGAATATAAAGTTGCCTATGAAATCTTCAAATCAATTAGAAATATTTTAGATATAAAACCAAACTTATGAAACAGAAAAACTATTATCCGGAACCGGAATGGTACGAAAAGAACAAAGATGCTTTTGACAAACAAAGCAGGCGCATGACTATTGGGCTGTTTATAATCACCTGTATTGTGGTGGTTATTCTGGCTTCGGCATTCATTTTAGTAACCTTTTTAAAATAATAGACTAAATGACAAAACAGGAAATAAAAGAGAAGCTTGCCTACAATAAAGGCAAGCTGGAGATATACAAAATTTTGTATGCTCACACGAATGACAATCGCCACAAGAAGCACATGGATAATTGTGCTTCTAAGGTCGAAGAACTGGAAATAGAATTATTGTCTTTGGAAAACCCATTTGACAATATATTAACCGGTGCGATTGATTTTACCATTAAGATAATGGAGAATGACTTCGGCATTGGAACAGAGTATATTCCAGGAAAAGCGGAGACCGTAGCAAGATATAACAACGTGCCGGCATTGATCGCCTGCGCTGACTATCTTATACAGTCCCTTAACCTGGCATTGCCAAATTTTGAAAAGGCTATCAAGTCGGATCCCAAAAATGAAACTTTGCGCCAGCGCATTGAAACAGGGATTGGATTGGTTGAGTTTCTTACGTATTGGGCTCAGTCATGGGCCAAGATAATAATCGAAATAGAACAGGCCAAAAAGCCTAAAATTATCACGGATCTAACAAAAATAAACTGATGGCTCAGACAAAAAGGGAATTATTTAGGTCAGGCATAAATCGCAACAATAATAGCATTAATGTAGTTGATAAGCCAAAACACCGATTGAGGGTTCAAAATTATTTGAAGTTTTTATATCGGGAAAGGTTATCAAGATACAGATAGCAAAAAAAAAGTCCGGTAGTTTTACCGGACTTTTTTTTTGCTATCAACTGGAGGACACGAATGTCCCGCAGTCATTTAAATAGGCATCTTTTTGAAGTCCTTATGGCTTACAAGCTTTGGCTCCTTAATGTAGTTAAGGCCAATCTGGAATAATCCGGTTACTTTTGGATTAGCAATAGCTTCATCCCCTGGCAGGACGGTTATAGGCTGGTTATCGTGCCCCAGGATACTTCCATTCTCAGTTGCTGTAAAAACATACTTATACGTACCAAACGTGCCTACAATAGGAGGTTTTGTGTCCGGTACAACTTCCCCTGTTTCGTGATCAACATTCCCCGGGTCTTCTTCTTCCTGTTCAGGATCTTGCTTGATATCAAGTTTCCCTTCCAGAACTTTCATGGAATTTTCACCTTTGTCAATCTGTCCCACGTCTTTTCTATCAGGGTAAACAAATTCTTCGGTATATATATCTTTAATAACGGCCTGATCCGCATTAATGGCTAATTGTATCTGTTGAGTTTCTACACTCATTGGCCCATATTTAGCCAGCAACCTTTTCATGACGGTCTTTTGAGCCATGCTGTCAAAATCAGTTTTCCAAGGGCCACTGCTATATGTTTTAGAAAAACGCTGACCATGCGCGGTAACTTCTTCTATGCTCATGTAGTCTATTTTTTCAAACCCGCTGATGAGCTTAAGTACAGCCGCATACCCGATAACCTTTTTGCTGGATTTATTTCTGAAATTGAACTCATATCCCATCAAAGGATCGTCAGAGATAAGCTGCCCTTCATAGACTACTGCAGTATTTATATTCTTGTACAATCCAGTTCTTTGTGCCAATTGGATTAGCCCCTTGTATCCAATTTGGAAGGTTGCCACAGGAACATTATTAGCTTTAAATGGTATGATGTAAGCATACCCTAAGTTTTGATTTATAGGTAGCTTTAATGTAGCTGCCATCATGGCGCACATATATACGGATTCTGGGGTACACTCCTTAAGCTTTTCATTCTGATTGATTAAAGTCACAATGGAGCTGGTAAATGCATTACCGCTTTCCCCTAATACTTTTAGGAATTGTTCCTTAACCATGGGCTGGTTAATAAACTGAGCTGGAGTCATTGGCTTTGCGGCCGGTAGCTGGTCGCCTGTTTTTTGCAAATCTGTTGTTGTGGACATATATATAATATTATTTAATGGTTTAACTTTTCATATTCTGCAACTTTTGTCCGGAGCAAACTTCTTTCAATGAAGTTTACCTTGTAATCCGGATTAGAAGCAGTTGTACTGTCTAAAATTTTAGTGAGATTTTCTATTCGCTCTTTTGCCTTGATGTACTTATCGTAATCAAGAGTTTGCTCTTTTTGAGCCATATTGTTCTAATTTTAAGGTCTGCTTAATGGTTTCTACTTTATCGTAAATTTTCATAGCCTGTCGTTGTTCTAAGGTGCCAAAATCCAGCACTTGATGGTGAGGCTGACATAGTATAACAAAGTTACGCTTATCGTGCCGGATGCTTTTATTTCGCTTACCTATAATATGGGCAAAAAAAGTATGCGAGAAATGAAGTAAAACGATCCCACATTCTTCGCAGCATGGTTCGCTCATTTCATTCCACCAAGATTGGTAAAATTTGGAATCCTGGGCCATGTTGGAATTCGATACCTTTTTCTTTTTGAAAGGTTCTTTTTTTATCTGCGTAAATGGAGAAATTAAAGGCTGCAACGAGATCGGATCTATCTGGTGGATATGTTCCGAAAAAATCTTCTCTGATAAGAATTGTTGATCCGCCTCCTCTTCTTTTTGTGAGGAATAATTCAGGTAAGCCCATTTGCTCTCTTTCTTTTTCATCTGGCATGGTTAATCCCCCAAAAAGTCCTTAAAGGCTTTATAAATGATTGGCGTAGGGAAGGATCTTTTAATAGAGGTTAAAATCATATCCTTTTCCACCTCTGTCAGCTCAATACCTGCAGGCGGGCATTTTGTTATTTTCATACCTAACGCAAACCGATCCAGAAGCTCTGGCCCTCTTGCATCCGGCAGAGGAGCTGCTATCGCCATCTTTGCAAATTGCTGTAATGTATCCCCTGGAACCCCATCAAAGTCATTGACTTTTAGGGAAAAGTCGTAAAGTTTTTGCTTTTCCATTTTATTGTATAATTTTTTGTCCTTCCTCCAATTCTGCTACCCCATCTGACCATTCTGGTAATTTTGTCAAAACTGCATATAAACAACCTATATAATCATCCGTATTATTATGCCATAATACTGAAAATTCATTAAGGGGAGTATCCACATTTATAGATTTAACTGGTTTGTTGTCCAGGGAATGTTGACGATCTAAATATAAATTTATTTTTATTGTAGCTATTCCCTTTACCGAATCACTATATTGAGCATTAGGTAAAGGGATCATTGGAGTATCTTTATCAATTCTCCAATAATTAAATACTGCAAATCCTAAATCTGTTTGTTTATTAATAGCCATATTTTAAGTGTATAGAGGTATTTTATAAGTTGTAGCTCCTATTGTTAGGGGCATCCATGCAACTGGATCTCCAAGTGCTTTGGTGTTCCCTCCGTAATACGAAGTAAAAACAGGAGTTGCAGAGGTTGAAGGAGATGTTGTAGTATTACCTACTTTTATATCTCCTGCAATTGTCAAGTTTCCAACATAATCGACAAGAAACTTCTGAACCCCATAAGTTTGCCAATTAGCAAAATCACTTGTACTGCCACTTGTTTTATTAACAGCAAACTGAGTTCCAGATGCTGACCCCGCAAAAGCATGAGTACTGCCATCAAATAGACCTCCTCCTATCATTAGACTGCCTACTTTGCTATCTGCAATAGCAGAGACGTTGATATGTAAGTACCCCAAAGGATTAATTGTATGGATTCCTACATAACCTAAATCATTAAAGATAACCATACTATTGCCACTACTATCCAGCCAATGGCTTAAGGCTTTATTTACAAAAACATATTGACTTGAAGCAGAACCTAATCCATTTTGCACTGTAATTGATGTATTACTTGCTACTGCTGTAACGACTGAATATATACTTGGGGGAGTTGCAGTACCATTGATGCCTACCCTATCCCCAATGGTTATGTCTGTTAAGGCATTACCTGCGCCCGATGTTGTTATTGTTGTCCCTGAAGAAGTCCATGTATTGGCTCCAGATGCCTGAAAAACAGAAACAGCATTATATATTGCAGATCCTGTGTACCTTAAGTAAGCATTATGGTTAAATGAAAAGAATGTTGATGAATTTCTCTGAAACTGGAACAGGTCGTTGGTTATATTAGTAGAAACATACTTTGCATTAAATAATATGCTAACACCTGTTCCTGCCGCTTGTGAGGTTATGGAAATAGGCAGAGCTGCTGTGTTACCAAAATCAATACTACCACCAGCCCCACTCTGGCCTTGTATCATGTTGTTTGTGGCAGTTCCAAAATATATCGCCCCAAGCTTACTTGTGTTTCCTCTTACTGTTATAATAGAAGAACTTGTACCACTTAAGTTTAGCGAACCACTTGAATTAAGAACCATATAATTGGTTCCACCATTTAATTGTACATCAATAATATTTCCAGTAAATCCTGCTGCTACATTGACCCCAAGATAAGTACCACCGCTATTCCAATTGGTGCTGTTGGCAGTACCTGTGGGCTGTATTAGAATAACAGGAAAGTTTGTCGTGGTACTGCCTGCTACATAAGGAACAGATTTTACGTAGATACTTGATGTACTTGCTGCTGCTGTAACAGTAGAAGTTAAGGGCTTACCTAAAGCCAATCCATTTGTTGCATCCCACGTATGATTACTATCAGAAGCTAATATACCACCTGTACCTGCATAAATAACCTGTGAGGCTGTTGGAGCATACCAAGTAGGTGTTCCTGTACCACCTGATATAAATGCTTGTCCTGTAGTTCCAGCTGCTGAAATTGCAAGAGATCTAGCAGTTGAATAATTAACACCTCCTGCAACTGCTGTTAAACTTGCATTTGTACCCCCATAAGCCATTTCTACAATACTGCCATGCCATGTTCCTGTAGCAATCGTTCCTAAAGTAGTTATAGATGATTGTCCTACATAACTTGCTGAAATATCAAATACATTAGCACCACTTATTGTAAGCCTATTTAGTGTTCCTGTTAATGCAACTGAACCTGTAAGGCCATTAACAGAACTTACACCTGATACTATTGCACTAATATTGCCATCAAGTTTTTGTATTGCTGACTTTATAGAATCACTTGCAGAAACAGTCCCAGCCCCCGCACTATAGCCTGTAAGTATAGATGCTATTGCCCTGGCATTAGTATAATACAAGTTAGTACTCTCTGTTACCTGAGAGGTATTATAATCCCCTGACTGAGCTATTATTACCCCTGTCCTGCTAAATACAGAAGAAACAGGAGAACCGCCTCCGGCATTCCAGTACGCAATCTGAGCATCTGTTGGAATATTTGAAAAGTCAATAAAGTAGTTATCGGTTACTTTATTCCAGGTTTTGCCCGTAGGGAACCCAACCTGCTCATATAAAGTATTGGTACTTATATCAACATAAGACCAGGACGTATCCGTTACTAAATTATCAGGCTTATGGTTTCCTACAGTTAGCATATTAATTTAAGACTGGAGGACGGTTTAATCCAAATGCTGGCTTTTTAGATTCAGGAAATTGATCATCCAACTTGTTTTCAAACAAATCAAGCTGGCCATCAAAAAACTTTTTACCCCCCATATATAGAAAAACTTCTTCTTCTATACTGTTGTAATCGGTTTGAAGCTCATCCATAAAGGCGTATTTATCCGAAGCGAATGGCAAGAAAGGAGCATTGATGTTTACACTGGTTTGCATATCCTCAATACAGATCTGAGCTGTAACTATAACCCCTTCTTCATCGCTACCGCCCAGGGTGGTTGTAGTTATAAATACATTTTCAACCATTTTGAAAACCTTACGATCCATGGCGCTCAATAGCTCTGGTGTCCGGTTGTACCTGAAAATTTCCTCATCATATTCGTTTGTGTCCAGGTACCCACACAGAAAAAGAACATGCAGCCTCAGATTATTTAATTTAGAGGCCAAATGCTGGTGAGGTTTATGGAAAAATTCCTGCAGGGTAGTACTTTCATCCATGCTGACAAGAGGTGCACCATTTTCATCGAATGCCGGATAAGTTGTTTTGTACTTAACAATAAGCTTATCATCGCTGAATTTAACCTTCTTTATTTTTAGACCGCTAAAGCCTTGTGGAATGAATTTTACGTCTTTACTCATGATATATTATTTTTGAACAAATTTATAAAAATACTGCCAACTTACACGTTATTAAATTTTACAAGTTTGGTTCCTGTTTTCATATAATTATTTGTTTAAAAGGTAAATGTTGCCGATTACCTTCCATCCTTTAGGTTTGTTAAAATATGCTTACTCCTTTTTGTTTTTATACTGTATATCCTCACGGTTTCGATCCGGCATCTTAAAATCAGTTTCGCTCATAATTGGAAAGTCAAATAATGTAGGAAATGGTTTACGCTCATCAAATAAAGGGTGAGTTCTTAAATGCAGATCCGTATCCAGTAATCCTGGAAGCAACTTGTGAGTTATGCCAAAAGAATCCTTAAACTCCTCTCCATACTTTTTTTGACCATCATTGCTGATTATAAATTCTGCAAATTCATCATTGCCTTTTTGAATTTCATAAAATATTTTTTCGAAATCGTTACCAATTATATTATCCCATTTTTCTTCGGGAATGGCAGTTTCGTTTTTCAGAAACCGTTTTATTACCTCGATTTTATCATCTGTCATACTATTCTTTAAATTTAAGTGCAATCATGATGAAATCCTCTCCAAACTCTTTGATAAGTTGCTCGCCTGTCTCTTTCATAAACCCAGGAATTATCTTGCCTCCTATAAAAACGGAATTCCTTCTTTTTATCTAAGAAGTTATTCACTCTGAAATTATAAAATTCGATTATTTTGTTGAAGAAATCCTCGCCTTCCTCAACCGTCTTAAATATTTGTTCCATTGTTCTATTTTCTATATTTAGGTTCTATCCATTTAATACCAAGAAATTCAAAAAACTGCGGTTCCGTTTCAAAGAAAGGAGGTAGAGTTGGGTTAGTAGTTTTACAGCTCCATTGCTTATTAGCTACATTTTCAATGCATTCAGACTGGCGCCTCAACCCATCGCTTGTACCTACCCATCCTAGCTTACGCCAGCCTACGGCTAATACATTCTTTGAATAATCAGAAGGGCCTGTTCTTATTGCGAATATTCTACCAAAATCTGCAGCAACGGGCATGAATACATCAACTTTAAGATTACAGCATATTTCCTCTCCTCCTTCCGGGTACTTAACTGAAATTAAAAGTTGTAGATAGCGGCCGGTAGTTTCTCCCTTAATCCGGTAATACTTATTTATCATGGCCCTGAAAGCCTTTGATACTTCAAGTTTAGGCTCATCAAAAAAAGACATTTGTTTTGATGGCTCTTTTTTGGGGATACAGACAAGCTCTATATCCCCTATATCTGACTTTTGTCTCCGTATGCTACCAGCAATTTGTATGTTTTCACATACGGGGTTAAAGTCTTCCATTAAAAGCATTGCTGCATCCAGCGCTTTTTTATACGGTATTCGTTCTACGTTCGTTGACATAGTATTGGTAATTTGTTATTCTTTGGGAGGAACTAATGCATTTATTTTTTCAGTGATTTGTGTAGCCCATGGAATTTCTTTCATTACTTCTAAATATAAGGTCTTATTCCATCTAGCATCTACAAGCGCATGATGGGCATCCCCTGGATCTGGTGCAACTTCATCTTTCCATTCTGAGGTTAACCCAAAAGTTTCCATGAGCTGTTTTATATCCATGCAAAACATAGGGAATCCCTTTGGTAATTGCATCATGGAACCAAATATCCAGCAAAATACAACCCAATCATAGTCGGCATAATATCCCCAAAACTGAGGACGATTGCGTAATGCCGAAACTGTATTATATGGGACAAACTCTTTACCAGTCCAACTAAATCCAACAAAATCAGCTATGTAAGATCTTATTTCATAAATTGGGGTTCCATAATCGCTAAAAATACGCCTCATTTTATGTAACGTAAATTCAGTATATTTAAGCGGATATCTAGCATTATATTCATTAAATATAGCTTTTAATACATTATCCTTTAACCATTCGTGTTCATTCCATATTGCGGATAGATTAACATCTGAGTTTAAAAGATACAGCTCTGTCCCGTCCTCACATACTATCCCGATTGAAATCAAATCAATAGTATTCGGTTTTTCATAAAATTCGGTGTCTAAAAAATACTTGATCATTGGTTTATAAATTTAAGAAGTTGCTCCAGGTTGAGAAATAGGCGCACTGCCAGTATTATTATAAATAGCATCCGCTGGATCCAGAACTTTATTTAACAAGTCTGTAACCGGGCCTGCAGGCAATTGGTTTGTTATATTAGCCAAAGAAACCTTAGCATCTTGCACTTTACGCCCAAACAATACTGTAGCCCCACTCATGGCAATTGCTACCGATAAGGAGGCTAATGTAATGTAAAGCGGTATGCGTGTGATATCCTTGATGCATAAGCATACAATTACTATTGCTGTGAATAGCCCAAGGCCAATGACAAGGCAAAGCAGCGATCCAATTGCTGATGCTGATACTTTGCCGTCTGAGTTGCGAATCATGTCGCTCCATTTGAAATCGTTTTTCATATAATTGTTTTAAAAAGTTTGAACCCGGGCCGCGAATCGAACGCGGCACTTGCTCCAAGCGGGTTAGTGACCTGCAAGATCTAAAAATGGTTTTAAAGAATGAACTACCTGCCGGAACAGAAAGTCTTTGCTTTGTTGAGACACTGGTAGTTGCTCATACGGAACAAAGCAAGGGTGTTCCTTAGTTTCAGGGTTCTTTACTTCACCATACTTCCATCCTTCTTCTGCCTTTTGTTTCAGCCAGCTTTCATGCGAGGCAGATGGTTTGGCATCAGGATTATCCAAATGGAACTGTACGCCATTCACAGCGGACGATCTTTGCCATTCAGGCGCATCAGCCCATTCAGGTTGTGAATAATCTCCTATGCTCTCGCAATAGGCTTTGTTGATTTCGTGTGCTACGATAGCAATGTGTACTACATTCATATTGATTAATTTAATTTGTTGACTTGTTAATAGGCGAGTTCTAAGGCTCTTTGTCGGCTTTATTCACTCATGATATTAATATTTTACAGTTTGGATCCTCAATACAGGCTTCTAACCAGTCTTCCAGAACTCCAATAAATATTTCATAGTTGCCCCACCCATTTTTAGGCTCCAATGGCATATATTCTTTCTTGTTAACCTTCATATCCTCTATCATTTTTGTAAGGATAGGCTGTGCTTCTAAAGCTGTTTTACCTGTAAAGAAAGTAATTATACTTTCTACATCATAGCCGGACGCTTTAAGTGCCTTATGCCACATTTTAGAGGCGTTATATGTGCAATTAATACACCATACTGTATGGTATTCATTGCCAGTGTCTATTGTTAAACTTATATCGAAACTCATGGCTTATTTATTTTATCACCGCTTCAAAATCCTTACCATCTATCGTAACCTTAACAACAGTACCTGATTTTATAACTGTTTCATTTTCGGACTCTTTTTCTTCAGGTAAACCTACCTCGTTAAGTTCGCCAAAACACACCGTGCCATGTTCCAGTTTTCCACACGTTATTTGCGTTTCTTCTTTAGTCGGAACTTTCCATAAAGCAAGTCCGGCAAAAATTCTTAGTTTGATGTTTAGGTTGATTTTACATTCTATTCTCAAACCTGCCTCGATGCTCGAACCTGCCTTGATGCTCGAACCTGCCTTGATGCCATAACCTGCCTTGATGCTCGAACCTGCCTTGATGCTCAAACCTGCCTCGATGCCCCAACCTGCCTCGATGCTCAAATCTGCCTCGATGCCCCAACCTGCCTCGATGCTCAAATCTGCCTCGATGCCCCAACCTGCCTTGATGCCCCAACCTGCCTTGATGCTCAAACCTGCCTTGATGCCATAACCTGCCTCGATGCCATAACCTGCCTTGATGCTCGAACCTGCCTTGATGCCCCAACCTGCCTCGATGCTCAAACCTGCCTCGATGCCATAACCTGCCTCGATGCTCAAACCTGCCTTGATGCTCGAACCTGCCTTGATGCTCAAACCTGCCTTGATGCTCGAACCTGCCTTGATGCCCCAATCTGCCTCGATGCCCCAACCTGCCTTGATGCTCAAATCTGCCTCGATGCTCAAACCTGCCTCGATGCCATAACCTGCCTCGATGCTCGAACCTGCCTCGATGCTCGAACCTGCCTTGATGCTCGAACCTGCCTTGATGCTCAAACCTGCCTCGATGCCCCAACCTGCCTCGATGCTCAAATCTGCCTCGATGCCCCAACCTGCCTTGATGCCCGAACCTGCCTTGGCTAAAATATAGCCACTAACTTTTAGGAACTTGAATTTTACCCATCCAATTTTTTCATCTATTTCAAGATTGCCATTGAATGATAGTATTTCATCGCTTCCTAAGAAGTTGCCATCCTTGTCAAAATCTGATTTTGTTAATTTTTTCGTTTCCATGTTATATTAGTTAATTTATTTGTTTAAATGTCGTAATTTATTGGTTCATTCACATTCGGGTGTATTAATGTTTTTTTAATGACCATGCCAAAAGGTAAAAACCCATATCTTTTTTTTGATTCCCTTCTTTTTTTGAGTAACCATTCATTATACAGTTTATCGTTGTTATCCATAGCTGTTATATTTTAATAATTCCTTTAGCTGCCAAATCTTTAAGGCATTGATTGTACCCTGAATTAGTAAACCATTCTTCGGGGTTGTCGTGGACTTTAGTAATAGATGATTCTGTTTGCCACTTAATCATATCCCTGCAATCCATTGGTTCAGATGCTATATCAATGGCCTCGTTTTTGTACTTTTCTATAAATTCGTCCTGTTTAAAAGGGGTTGTATCTCCTATCAGTTCGTAGTCCTCTCCTACTTCGGGGGCTACCTGTATCGGCCTTGTCTCGTAGTTAATATTGACGCGATAACCTACCCAATGTTTAGGGACTGGAAACCAACGGTCACCATCTTTACGCTTGCACTCATCCCCTTCTTTGAAGACACCTTGTTCCGGCTGTAATTCATTTTCAATCTTTGCTATCGTACCCTTTAAAGAGCGGATATTTTTTATCAGTTCTTCTTGATGTGATTGTATCATTTTATATGTGATTTAATTATCTTGATAAATCGTATTGTAGGCAGGGTTAAGGTTATGTAGTAGCATCGTATACCCTCTTTGGTTATGCCCATAGCATCAGGGGCACAGCTTCTTTTACGGACTATACGCGCTGTCCTGTCGGTAAATTCAATGTATGTCATTTATTTCTGTTTTTACGTTGTTGTGCCCTTCTTTCTCTGATAAGTCCATTATTATTTTATTAGACATAAATTCCAAATCCCCATTACCATGGAAATAAAGTAACCCATGATTACGCATCCACCTTTTAAACCGTTCGGACGGTTCGTATCCATCAAAGTTTATTTTAAGCATAAACCCTGGCGTTTTTACTGTTTCGGGATATCTAAATGCCATGTTATAAAAATTATGCGGGAATCGCTGGGATTGAACCAGCTCTATACTTTGATGTTATCTTTAGTATTTATGCACCATTTACACTACACTCCCGTGTGCCGGATTTTTCGTATCTGAAAATACCGGCTAAAAGTCCCTGGTGTGCACGGGCCCAGCACCCTTCTTTTATTATTCCGTTATCGTACTGGCACCTTCACTTGTCGGGCCACTCACTGGAATATTATTGGCAGATTCGATTTCCTGTCTTTCCTGTCTTTCTTCAATAAGGATTGCCAACGTCATGAATGAAGTATAAGGAGATAATACAGACGTTTGGCCTGAATTATCCAGCTCCTCAACATGATTTACTGCCAACTCATGCAATACGGCATCCCTGAATTCTTTGTCAGGATAGCATTGTATTATGTGAGCTGCCTGCTTTTCTGTGAGAGGCTCAGCTACTTTGTTTACCAAGTCAGGGTACATTGTGCTGATCTGGTCCATGAACGCTGTAGCGGGCTCCAATTGCGGTTCTGGTGCAGGTATAACAGGAACGGTAACAGGTTCTGTTGGTGATGAAATTGTTACTTCACCTGATGGCTGCGAACTTGTTGTTACAGGCGCATCCATAATAAGGCCACTAGTTGATTGTCCAGTTATCGTAGATCCACCTGATGAACTTGTTCCATCTGTTTGTGTAGCTGGTGACAAATTGGCTCCATCTGCGTTTGACGGTCCTATCGCTGGATTGTCTTCTGTAGTATCTGTCGGAAAAGCCGGACTTGTAGCAGGATCGGATACGGAAGCTGGGCTCTGGCCATTCGTTGCATTCAAGTCTGGTGACAAGGTTGTATCCGGCAGCACGTTTGGGTCAATCGAAGCTCCATCCTTGATTGATTGGGCTTCTTGTTCGCCTGTCACGGAGGTGTTTCCGTTTGGGATTGCATCCTGAATAATAGGCGCATCCGTATTAGGCAATGGGATAACAGGCGTTTCAGGCGCTACTGGCGTAAGTTCTCCAACCAAAGGTAGCATCCAATCCAATGCATGATTAGCCTCAACCAAATGCTGAATAGAATTACCCAATGCAATAAATCCTTCATCAAAGAACTGACTAGGGCATCCACCATTATTGGTTAACAAATTAACACTCGTAGTGCCTTGATGCTGGTACTGATTTTTATAGATAGCCTTCAATCCTGCGATCTCGTCTGCCAACGTACCACGGACAAACTTAATCCTAGCTACCAAATCCCATTCCGGTTCAAACATGTCTGCAGTTTGACTACCGGCATCTGTTGGCACATCTGTTGACGGCTCTACCGTCTTAACATTAGGGTCACGGCTGGTAGGATAGGGATCTGGCTGAGAAAGGTTTTTCAATACTTCACCCAACCAATTACGGCTGTTACGAAGCTTTTGCAATGCCTCTGCATGAAGCGAAGACATTTCATCGCTGTACTGATCTGTTTTTTTGTAAACCAGCGAGCTGATCGCCAGATACAGGACAATAAAACGGGCCCTTGTTAATTTGAGTTTACTGACAATTGGATACATAAAAAAGTATTTAAAAAGGTTAAAAAAAATTACAATAACTTATTCACGTTAAGGGATCTATCCCCATTTTTGTTTTCTTTCCAGGTAACACAACCGCCCTCCATCCCAAAATCCAGAATGTTGCTCCCTTTCATGTAGTTTTTGATAAGGCTAGCGTAGAAATCTTTGTTTTTGGTTATAAGATTAATTTCCTGAGTGCATTGCCTATATTTCTGGCAAGTATCAAAAATTTCATCATTACCCTTTATTACTTGATCAACTACAGAAAACCGTTTATTAAGATATTTGTTTCTTGATTCGGCATCTGCAATAGTTGGTATAGGTTCATTTTCATCCAATAGTGCCTGCATATCCTCAATAAAGTTTTGATCTCCGGTTGACTGAGCAGCCCTTAACTCTCCCATGAGCATACGGCCTTTCTGGATACGATCCCAAAAAGGTATAGCGGCATCCAGTATATTTTCAAAAATGCTCTTGCTAAATGGGAAAGGGATAATATCAAGCTTACTGCCATCTTTCAATACAGCCAGCTCAGCATATTCCAATTCGCATATCCCTAAGTATGACATTATCTGCAGTACGTATTGTGGGGGAACTTCTGCCTCCCATTGTTTCATGGCGTAATCACGAACTGTTTTAATCTCCAGAAGCCCTTCTGTTTCCAGAATACCGCCATCAAATATACGAACCTGATTCTTATTTATTAACCGATCGACATTCCCAAGTAATGCTGGATAAGCAGGGTTCTTTACAATGTAATTGTAGTTTCGGCATTTCCGGAAAATAAATTCTTTGCCTTTTTCAGATCGTTCTATCATGCCATCAATGGTTCCATCATAGTATTGCCAGTTCCGGGCAATCGTAGATTCATGCTGGTGTCCCCAATGCATTGCTTCATTCCCAAACTTTTGCAATGGTGCAGCGCCTATCTTTCGGTGATAAAGCTCCAGTTGGCTTTCATACGGATTTAAGCACATCAACGTACCTATTTCGGATCCGCCAATACCGTTTTGCCTTTGCTGCAACCATTGTTGCTCAGGCATGTTCTTTGTTGAGATTAAGATTAATTTACTATTCATGTTGTTTCTGTTGTTATTGGTTTATAATTAAATATTGTTAAAATGGCATGTCTTCTTCATCATCTTTATACGGGAGCCTTTTTTGATAAGGAGTTGGTTCAATGGCTCTTATCAAGTGTTCGTCTAGATCTTCATCCACAAACGTAGCTAGGTAGTCAATAAATTTGACTACAATAACATCTGTAGGGCCATGTCTATTCTTAGCTAGGATAAGCTCAGTTAATCCTGGCGGCAAGGCGTTATGGTTAGCATCTTCTGTTACTCCATAGTATTCCGGACGGTGAATAAATATTACCTGGTCAGCATCTTGTTCTATCGCACCAGATTCACGTAAATCTGATAATATAGGTCTTTTTTGCCCTCCTCGTTGTTCCGTAGCCCGGCTTAACTGCGATAATAAAATAATAGGAATACCAAGTTTTTTGGCAAGTTGCTTTATGGCTCTGGAAATAGCACTGATCTCCTGTTCCCTCATTGTTGATTTGGAGGAACTCCCGCTATTAAGTTGTAATAGCTGCAGGTAATCAATGATTATAACTTCAACCCCAAGCTTTTTCATTTTGGTAGCACTTGCTGTTAAATCCAATAGGGTTTTTACCTCATCATCAATATATATGCCCCATTCTTCCATGTGTAAACATGCAGCAAGCACAAATTCCATTTGATCATTAGTGGCTGTTTTGTTCCGGATAGTCCTAGCAGATATTTTGGCCTCCTCGCATATTATTTTGATAGCCAGTTGGTCTGCCGTCATTTCAAGCGACATAATACCAACTTTCTTTTTTTGATTTTTTGCAGATTTTTTAGCTACACTGGTAATTAAAGACGTTTTACCCATCCCTGGCCTTGCAGCAATAACACATATATCACCAGCTTGTAATCCGCCTAATGCTTCATCAAGCTTTTTATATCCAGTCAGAAACCCATGATCTTCCTCTTGTGGGTTATTGTTGGATTCTATGACACTTTTATAGATCTTGAAAATTATATCAAAAAGCTTTTGGATACGATTAGCGCTTTTTATATCAATAATACTAGCCAACATTGTCTGAGCGGAACCTACGGTATCCCAAACCTCTATTGTTTCATCATAAGCATCCCTTTGTATTTCAGAAGTCATGCTTATAAGTTGCCTGGACATGTACTTCTGCATTATTATTAATGCATGATGTTCAATATTGGCTGCAGAAGCAACTCTATTTGTTAACTCGCTAATATAAAAGGCCCCTCCAGAAAATTCCAACTTGCCAGTTTTTCGGAGCTCGTTTGTTACGGTAAGAAGGTCAATTGGCTCATTCCTTGTAAACAAAGAGGTCATAGCCGTAAATATTTCCTTATGTTCGTCTTTATAAAAACAATCAGAATGAAGCAGTCCGGCTATAACAGAATAAGCCTCTCTTTCCAGCATTAAAGCCCCCAATACAACTTCTTCCGTATCAACGGATTGTGGCTGTAACTTACCCATATCCCCCATAATAGTTATAGGGTTCTTGCGCTGTATGCGGGTATTTTTAGTGGGATCTGACATAATTATTCTTTAAATGCTGAAAACGCAACAAACATGTATTTATTTTTTAGTCATTGGTTCGTACTTAGCGCCCTCCGGGGTAGTAAACTCTTTATCTCCAGAAGACCATTTTTGATTATTTTTAACCCAGGTTTTAAAGGTATCATATACAAACTTGTTCTTCTCAATAGACTTATGGTTATTCATACCTTTAAAAATACCAGCCACCAAATGAGGATCATATTTTTGCTGTATGGTAACACAATTTCTGTATGACAACTGGTGAGGCATTTTTGATACATACTTACAATGCTCCTCAATCCATATCTGCAAAGAATGTTTTTTAGGCTCTGGAGAATCATCAAACATGTCTTTTTGTACATACTTACCTACCGGTGTTTTCTTAGGCGATGGAGCTTTTTTTGCAGGCTTATCCTCCGGTATTTCCACTGCTGGAATATGGCCTTTCTCAACATGGTATTTCTGCCGTTGATATTCTCGTTTATAAGCTAATCCTTTCAACAGCTCATCCACAATCGGGCTGGTAAGGGTATAATCATTCATTTTCTTTCCCTCCCCCAGGTGCTTATTGAAAATACCACACTCAGTCCCTTCGTCTATGATATCACATAGAAACTGAAAGCTTATCTTACAATCTTCGGCTAATAATTCAAGTTCCAATTTAGTAAATTGTATTAATCTATTATTTGATTGTCCAAGGTTCTCAAAAAGCATCAATATCGTTCCGTAAATTGATACCTCTATATATTCTGGTCCCAAACGCTTTAATTTAGAATAAGCCAGCTTAAATCGCTTATCATTCCTTAAGTCACATGGATGCGGGAACCTGGCTGCATTTAAAACCGTTTTCCGCCCGACCTTTCGCCCAGGTACAGGTATCTTACTCAAAACTTATTTCTTCAATGATTCAAGAAAGTTTTCCCATTTTTCATTCAGTATAACGAGCTTTATCCCGTATTTATCTGTAGTCTCTTTTGGCCTTGTGCCTATTTTTGGTTTCTTTCGAAGTTCGTCCATCGCATAACCGTAATCCAGCTTATCATCCTTGATAGCTATATTTATTTTACTTTCATGCGGGATATTAGCCATGGCTGCAGCCTTTGCAACTGTTACTGCAGGCAATGGTTTGTTTTCTTTATCCTTTGTATCGGTGATTATCTTTATGTACATCTACTGTGAATTTGAGAGTACAATACTAAGAAAATTAAATTTGATAAACAAATTTGTTTTTAATATTTTTTACAAAGAAAAAGGGGACCAACGAAATCCCCTTTCCTTAATGCGTGATGCATTGACCAATGACCTATAAAAAATAGAACGTAACAAAGGTAAGAAAGTTTTATAAAATAAAAAGGCCCGGATTATTTTATCCGGGCCTGCTTCGAAGCAATCACTTTTATTGCATACTCGCGTTAGTGTTGTCTGAAAAGAAGGATTCGAACCTTCGGCCTCCTGCTCCCAAAGCAGGCGCTCTACGCGAACTGAGCTATTTCCAGAAATTAGTTGCGAGGAAGGGATTTGAACCCTTAATTATTAGGGTATGTGAGCCTAACGTGTTACCAGTTACGTCCACCTCACGATATTGAAACAGCCAAATGCTATTACCGGACAAAGATATAAATTTAATTTAATAACCAAAATTTATTTTTTATGTACCGCATCCTTCACTTTCACAAGAGTAACCAGCATTAACCTCATGGATACGTTCTGCAGAAAGAGTCTCTTTATTCGCCATAATAGAATCATAGGACATTTTATTATCCAACCAAGTACCTTTACCCAACTGCTCTTGTCTAGCAAACCACCTCATTTTAGCAGGATTAATAATACATTCAGTCGCCAGGGTTTCTGGTTTTTTATGAAAACAACCCACACAATTTGAAATTGGGGGAAATTCTATTTGCCTACGTTCCTCAAATAGATTACCTCCTAACCATCCATTATGTTTCCAGTAATCTTGTACATGACGTTTCTCTATCCTGTTCTTTATTAATGGCATGTGGCAAAAACGCCAATCAAAGGTTTCATGATGCATTTGTTTTGAACCATAAGTATTACACCATGTTGGTATTTTAAAACCTCCTTTGTTTTCCCCTCCATTAAAGAACCGTTCCATTCTATCATACTCGTCTGCCCGGAACCCAATTCTCATTTGAACCTTATCTTTTTTTGTATTACCCGTGCTTACTTGATAATACCACCATTCAAAAATTGGGAGCATTTTCATTTCTAAAGTACAATATCTCCTAGCCCAACTAGGTTACCTAGTTGGCTGACCTCCAAAAGTCCTTTTGGAGGTCAGCACATCATCAAACGATTTTCCCCTTGTCCATATAATTTCAGAGCCTAACAACTGCTCTAGATCGCGCATGGCAATAATTGTCTTATCATCTTCGGCCGTGGCTATAAACTCTCCATAAGTGGGTATTTGCTTTTCCAATTTATCATTAACATATTGGATTAGCTTTTTATCATCTGGCGCACACTCAGGATCATTTATGCATACAAGGCTAAAAATATTATAATCGGCTGGATAATGAATAGCCATAAAACTGGAGGTTTCCCCTCCAGAAAGTGAATTAACTGTTTTCATTCCCATCCTGGTATTTGAAGTGAAAGTTGTTTACCGGCATTATCAAACCATTTCTTATCGCATACATTAAGCACTACTTTCGGAAAATACTTTGCCATGCGCTTAATCTTTGTTTTAGATTTGGCATCCAGATATCCCTTTACTTCGGAATACGAAATAGATCCATCATTAGCGATAACCTTAAAATCTATTTTGTAGGAATTGGTACCATGTTTTATCCCTTCAAACCAGAATGTTTCTGATTCATATTCCCAATCCTTAATAAGGTTTGTTCGAACCATAAAAGCCAGGTATCTGGCATAGTTCTTTTCCCATTTACTTCTCAGATAGTATCGCTTGCCGTCAATTTCAAACCATCCAGATTGATTATTAAAAACTCTCCGGGGCCGGTGAGGTAACTTAGGATTAAAGGGATTCTTTTTTTTAGCTTCTTTGACCTCTTTAGTGGCCCTTATAAGCTGTTCTTTTGGTGATTCCATTGATTTTTTCGTTGTCATTGGTAAATAAAAAGGGGAAAACCATATCGGCTTCCCCCATACTAGTAGACTAAAAAAGAAAGATAGATAAGCAGGAAAATTACAGAAACCTGATTATGCTGTAGTATTGATCGTGCTGATTATTGTAGCTACACTGGTAGCAGAATAATAAAGATCAGGAATGTTACCACTGGTCTGTACGGTAACAAGAGTTGCGCAACCCGCAACGGACGTATCCGGCTGGATTGATAAAATTTTACTTACCGGGACACCAATGGTAACAGCAGATGATAATGGGTTACCATTATCATCGCCTGCGTTTTTCTTTAGGTATGCCAGTGATAGGGTTTGGATTGTTGATCCCATTTTCTTAAATATTTAAGGTTTAAACAAATTTGTATATCAAAGGTAAAACTTTTTTTAATACCACGTCCACCATAAAAATTTATGGGAAGACTTAATATCAATGAAGTCAATACCAACTATTTTAGTATTTGGGTTTTTAGATACTGCAGTACCGGTTACATGAGCTTTGCCTAGAAACCAGGATCTTTTAATAGCGCCTACGAACTGGAGTGAATCTTCGGATTGGATCTTTAAATCCCATGTTGAATCGCCCTCCTCTCTATACCCGTGAATATGGAACCATTTAGAATCATAATTTATGGCCTCAACATGCACTGTATCATAAATTGTACTATCCTTACCTTTAGTATATATATGGTTATTGGTTACAGTATTTGTACCAACATAACTACGTGCATCCTTCTGGTTTAATTTCAATTCCTTTATAGCTGATTTTATTTCATCCAGCTCCGGAAGTTTCATATTCTTAAGTTGCTCCATAGTATAGGCTTGTTGCTCAACCTGAGCTGCCATAAGTCCCGATTTTGTTTTATAGTGGGTAAGACTATCCCTGGAAGTGTTTATGCTGGCAGATAGGGTTTGTTTTTCTTCTTTTAGATTTATATACCCATCAAGCAGAAAGCCTGAAGTAACAAATAGTATAACTACAATTAAACTCAGGATTAAAGTAAGTCTGTTCATTTCGTTGCTTTTTTATGGTTATTAGCCGCTGGAGTCATTTTAGCTTCATCAGTATCGGTTACCGGTGATTTAGATCTCCTATTCTTTTTTACCTCATTATCAATATTCCCAGTTTCAGTAAACTTTTTTAACCTGGATATAATAAATACTGGAGGAAAGTGGTCATGCCCTAATTGTGCCATACTCTCAAAAATAGAAAGTATGATCGCCACAAACATTGTACTTTGAACAATTATATTCAGGTAATCAAATCCAGCGCCAATGACGCTTGAGTTATTCAATACAATAAAATGCCCAAAAATATTCATTACAAATAATGTGGTACCATATTTTACAATCTTATCAAAGAATAGGTGAAAGCAGTCATACGATAATTTTTTCTGGCGCCATTGTACATAGGCCCGGATGAATAGATCTACACATAAGGCAATAAGAACCATTGTGGCTGTTTCCCAATTTGAGAAAAGGTATTTGTTTATAAAAAAAACAACAGGCTGTACAAATACGCTTAGCATGGTGGCAGAAAGGATTCTACTTACAGCGTTTCCGCCATGGTAAGCTACAAAGGCAGTTGTGAATACTATTTTCATTTCTCTAATTAGGGTATATTTAAGATCAACTTTAGTATGTAATGTGTTCATTTTATATATTATATATGTAAAACATGTCAAAGATAAAAATTATTGATAAAAAAAGGGAGATATTTTGTTATACCTCCCTTCTCTTAGCCAGGATAAATAAAAGCTTTAGCAGCCTTTACCGCCTTTCGGCTTTTTTTTCGCGAATCGGATTCCGTACATAACGCAAAATTATTAAATGGTTAAAAAAAAGTGACTTATTAAGTGTACCAATATTCCACATCAATAGTGGTTCCGCTTCCATCAATAGTCATGGGAATTAGGCCATAATCATTTTCATATTCCTTCTTCTCTCCGGCTAAAAATGTAGATAACCCATCAACTACGGCTGTGCTAGATCCAGTATTGGTTAATATTATTTTATGAGCAACATGGTTTTTTACCCGATATAATGGTGCCCCAGCCTTAAAGTCAAGAACTCCTGGTTCCATATCAAGACGCTGAGAGACATTATCGGCTATTGCCGGCAGGCTGTAGTTAGCCATAATCCGGACAACTTGGTTACTATTTGAATCATAAATATAATCATCATCATTTAGTAATGTAAAATCAGTGCCGGTTCCTATTAGCACATCTCTATTGTAAGTAGGATCTACACCTGCAGTATGTGTCGATACTGTAAATGTACCATTTGTTCCGGGAGCAGAAGCAACGCCCAAAACTGTATTTGTTATTTCTACCCTATGAAGCGCAACATTGTTATTAGGGGTAAATATAGCATGTGTAGGGTCAAATGAATTTATAGCGTTTACTATTTTAGAGGCAATAGTCGTAGCGCTATCATTATTTGCATAAACGACGTGTATCCCAACGCCACCTAAAGCTGGATCTATACTCGAACCATTATCTAACCATGCGTAATATGTAGTAGTAGGTGAATGGAATGCAATGTAAGTAGTAGATAAATTGCCTGACACGTCTGCGGTGGTTACAAAATATACAACTTGTGCTATCCCAGGAGTAACCTGTTCGGAGGAAATAGTCCCTGACATAAGTTCAGCATCCGGGATACACATAGTAGTAGATGTGGATAGATGCTTTTTTAATCCTGAATGATGTATTGGCATAGCTTTATCTTATTTAAGTGTAAAATTATGTAAAAATTATTTATCTGTTCTCTTTATCAAATTATTAAGTTGATCCTCAGTTGGCAATGGCTGATTCTTATCAATGCGCTGCATTAATTGGTTAACAATGTCAGTCATGTAATAATCTAGCTGTATCCCTTTTTCTTTGTCGTCCGGGTTATCGCTTTTCTTTAAATGATTTGCTGTTGTTGCATATACAGATAAATCGTTAGAATACTTTTTAATCAAATCATCCTGATCTAATATATAGTTATGGACAAAATCATCTTTCGATAAATCGTTAATATCATCCAATACTTTATTGGCCTCAGTTTCATTTTTATCAGAAACAAGTTCAGTATATTTATCGTGTAAGGCTTTAAAATGATTTTCTTTTTGATGTAGATCTTTCAAAAAGGCTTTAAAATCCTGCCCTGATTTACTTTGGCTAGCCAAATAAGATATTGCTGCATCAAATTGTTGAGGAAGTAATAAATTACCCAAATCGCTAGTAATGCTTGTGCTGTTATCGCTTATTTCTCCAGTTGTGATCTGGCTTAAAGCTTTGGCAGTAAACTTGGCAGCTCCAGCCGCATACCCCTCGCATAATTTTTGCAACATTATAGGTGATCTGTTAAGGCGTTTACCCAACTCCTTATATACATTTGGTGTCCATGGATAGTATTGGTCTGCCGGTATTTTACTGAGCATCCAGGCTGGGACTTCATCTTTTTGGCTAAAGAAAGAATATCCTCCTTCGCCAGTATTATATTCTACCAGTGGCCTTAATGCAGAAGGAATAGACATGCCTACAGATCCTTTCCCATCAAGTGGATTCAAATATGAATATTGGGATGCTACACTATTCGCCAATTCAGAAACGGTATGACGGTTCATTGATTGATTGGCCTCCAGGGAATGCCTTAATAAGCCCCCGAACAAGATCTGGAAAAACCCTTTTGGTACCCATTGAAACTTCCCTGTACCGATTGGTATCTCATACCCCAAATCTCTTTTCCATGATGGCAATTCATAGTATGCCAGCCTATGTTTTTTCTTTTCTTCCTCATCATCAGTCCATGGTACTTCATTATTTAGATACCAGGCTAATAAATCTACAACCATCCATATAGCGGCAATTTTAGCAAAGTTCTTAATAGGCTGTTTTTCGCCTCTTAATATTTTACCCATTATCTCCCGGTTAAGTCTGGTCCAGGCAATATTGGCCGTTAAGAAATAGAAGAACTTATTTAAGAATCCAGCCCACGAGCCTTTGATGGAAAAGTCTACAGTTCTATTTCTCTCTTGGTAAACAGCTTCAAAAACATTACCAGTGAGTTTATAAGCACTTTTAAAGGCTACCATTCTATTACTAAGCTCTGAGAATTGCCCCATTTTATAAAGGAAATGCTTATCGCTGAAAACATTACCAATAGTGTTAATATAGTGCAATACACTATTTTTTACGCCTGTTTTTAATTTGTCATGATTCTCCTGACGCTCATCCCGTAGATTATATAGGCCCATCATATCCCCGCCTGCGGCCAGGGATAACCATTCATCAATACTTTTATTGCCGGTCATTATAGATTTTGCCAAAGATGGTATTACCTTTCCGAAATCTATAATTGAATGCCCATATTCCCCGGCATTAAAAGAAGCGCCTCCAAAGTCACGAGCCATGTTGTTTAAAATCCATGTAGGATTAAGGTTTACAGCTCCATTTCTTAACCCTTGGTTTAATGCATTAAGGAAGGGGGCAATGGCGGTAGCGTTAAAAGCTGCCGTTACTCCTTTTAATTTATCCTTATAGGTAAGATAATCATAAAGGTCTTTCGGGATCTGATAATACTGAGGAATCATTTTTTGAAAAAAACCATCCTCAACAGTTTGGTATGGCCGGGTTGGATCATCTTCAATATGAAGTTCTTTCATGCCGCCTCCTTTAACGATTTCGCCATGTATATCGTAAGCATCAGGCCCATAAACTTTAAGGACACACATGCCGTCTAGAGACGGATCTTTTGACTTCATTCTAAAAATAGGATCCCCAAACTCGTCATATCCCGATATAGCAACAGTATTTTCTGGAATGCGCTGAATTGTCTGGAATCCAATTTCATGGAAGAATTTTACAAGGCTCCAAATATGCCTATTATCATTAGCTGCTTTCATTAAGGAAAAAGTATTCTCAATCAATGCATCTAATGATTTATGCATATTGTTGATATCCTTTAAATCCAAAATGCTGATTGGCCTTACCGGATCTGCTGCACTAAGGCTATCAACTCCATTTCTGGATATTATTTCGCCTTTCCCTTCGTCTGCGCTTATATCTGATAGCATTGGTACATATATAGGATGAGTGCCAACTATTGCGTTATACTCGTCCTCTGTATACCTGCCAGCATCTTTAATATACTTAATAAGCGCCTGATTATATGCAGCCAGGTCAGCGATTACCTTTTCTACCCGGGCTGAACCCAAATCTTTTGTGATTTTGGCAACAGCCTCTTCATATACCTTAACACTTTCTCCGGTTGCGGGAGAACCCCTATCATATAGTTTCCCTAATTCATGATAATGAAGTATCCTTTTTGCGAATAATAAAGTTTCAAGATCATTTACAATACCTTCATCAATAAAAGGTTTTTCAATAGATAACAATGATGGCGCATTGCTCCATTCTATTCGAGCACCGTCTTCACTTAACAATCCGTTTGGTCCCGGAACAATACTAAATGGAGCATGCTCAACAAAAGCTTTAACCTGGCCTCCAATCCCATAAAGCATGTTAATGCTATAATTTATATTATCCTGTAATTGACCAAGCTTCTCTTTCTCGTCTGCAGTCAATAGTCCTTTCTTATCGTAGAAGTAAGCATTCATTAAATTATGTTCTACATACCTATCATCAAAAATAGCCAGTTCATATTTTGTTCTACCTTTCCGAACTGCCTTATTGATATACTGCCTAGGGTTAAGCATAAAATTACGGGTGAATGATCCCAAATCCGATGGATCTCCTGCAGCCATTAATGACATTACCTTTGCTTTGCTGTCCTGCATTTCATAGGTAGCCCAATCATTTCTGGCAGTTTTTAAAGCTATGCCAATTTGATAGTTCCCTTGATTATTAGCATCGGATATGATATTATCAAAGAAGTCATAAAACGTAGGGCAGTCTTTTAAAACGCCTCCTGGATCCATTATGTATCTCCGGATAAACTCTGCTATACCTTCTTGAACCCTTACTTTCTCGCTGGCATTCTCATATTTCTTAATACCAGTAATCCTTGGTAAATCAGCACTCAAAATTTCATGCTTCATTACTATTTGTTCATTGGTAGGATTCTTTACATTAAGGGTATCAGATAACCCCATTTCTCCGATATCAAGAGCATGCGCCATTTCATGCGCAAACACTTCAAAATCAGAAAGGCTATATTTTATACGGACAATACCATTTGTAGGCATGTAAAAACCTTGCAATGATCTTGATCTCTGCATACGAGCCCCTTTAAATCCAGCTCGTATTTCACTACCTAGCCCTGCATTAAGGTTATTGATCATATTGTTGGAAATATCTGAGGTGGATATAAATTTCTTTTTACCCCTTAGTTTTATTTCCTTTCCGGTAGGTGGAACCATTCCTGGAGCTGGAGGAACCGTTGGTCTCTTTGCGAATATTGAAAATAGGTCTCCTTGTTTCCCTGGCTGTCCCCTTGATGGTTGTGGAGGTGGTACACCATCTGGAGCATCAGTCATTATAATAGGTGGTTCTGGATCGTCTTCTGGATACATTTCAGGCATAGAGTCAATTTCACCAGCCTCGTATTTATCAACATTAGCAACAAATTCATCAAATACCGCAGGTCTTTTCTTTTCTGGTACAGTTGGTAATATATCTTCAACAAGGGTACGGCTAGCCCCATTTATAAGCTCTCTCTTTTTTTGGAATTGATCGAAAATAGGTGCATTATCCTGAATTCTGGCAACAATATTTTCTATTTTACCTTTTATATTACCTTCTCCATTTATATTGTAATCGGCATTTTGTAATGTCCTCTGGTAATCATCAGAATTCATGGTCTCCTGCAGGTTACGCCTTTCGTCAGAATATTTTTCAACATTGTTTTCTGAATTTTGAATAACCCTATTAAGAATATTACGTACATCGTTTAAAGTATAATGACTAAGCTTATCAATATCAGTCATTGCATTGTAATTGCTAGAGGTAGTTAATTTTTTAATCCGATTCTTAGGCATTACTTTGGTACCATTAATCACCTCCTGTGTATATGCATGAAATGTTATTCCAATCCCTTCCAGAAGTCCAGTTATATTAAAGAATGTCTGGGTCATGTTCCAAAAAGTATGGCTATGTCCTTCTAATAACTGCTTAATAATATCTATTTTGTATTGCATTGGCAGTTCATCAACATACTCCCTAATCGGATACCAGCGTTTGTCCTTACGCAAATCTTCAATATCCCGCCTCTGCAATTCTGCCAGATTTGAAAGTCTATCGTTAAGCTCCTCGGATTTCTTTTCTGTATCCGGAGCTGGTTCATCCATTATTTTTTTACGGAACTCATTGTACCTCTCTATAATTTTAGACCGATCCTTAATAAAGGCTTCATTATTATCAATGTTTTTATAAGCTTCTGCAAACTGTTTATCGAATTCATCTTGCTTATCAATCAAAGAGATAATATGCTGTACATATTCTTGCGATTTTAACTTATCGGCTAATGCTCTAAAGTTATTAATATCATCCGCCAGGGAATCCAACTGAGATTCGTTTGATGAATTTTTAGCTAATACAGTTCTATAAAGACCCATTCTATTAAGCAAACCATCCCGTTCCTTTAATGTATCGGTATATTCTCTTATGCGAGGATCCTTTGTATTTGCCGTCATTTGCTCAAATTGCTGGAGGAGGATACTATTTTCATCCATATCTCCAGTTTCCATTGTCAAATTCGTATCATCGCTAAAATTGTCCAGCTTATCAAGGTTGAATAACTGTCCTATGAATTTTTGTTTTGTACTTAAGAACTGGAGCATTAATACCTCTGATCCCCCTTCTGATGTCCAGTTATGAGGTGATGAAATAAAATTAAGATTACCCTGCCTAACATGGCGACCAATTCTTTGTATATATTCAGATGGTTTAAACGGCAAATCAATATGGTGAGAAGCTGTAGTAGTATACTGCAGGTTCATAGCGTTACCCATGCTTTTGGTAGATCCAAATAAAAAACGTACTTCGCCATCATTATATAGATACTGAGCTAAGTCTCTATAATTAGGCTTACCGGCTGGCTTAACTATTTCTTGCATGATAGGTTCACCGTCTTCATCAAGTTTCATTTCCTGTGCACCAGTTTCAGGATTAAGCTCATAAATTGGCTCTTCGGTTCTTTCTTCGGCAAGATTATCGAATGCCGCAATAGCCTTTTCTCTTTTTTCAGGGCTATTGCCATAATATAAATCAAGGATTTCATTAAGCTTTTTAGGATTGACAAGATCCCCTGCGGTTTTGTCAATCTTCATAAAAAGTTTATCATTGTTTTTAGAAGGAGGAAGCAACGCTTTTATTTCCTTGATATATTCATCCTGGGCATTGAACCCTGGCAAGTCAGATCTTTGAGCAACATCACTAAAGAATAATTGGCCATTTTTAACGGAACGCAATTGCCTTTGTCCATTATCGGAAACCCCTAAATTATAATATTCAACCCCTCCAATATCAACCTTTTCAAGATTTTTACCCTCTTCAAATAAGAAACTTTTTACGGCTTCTCTCGCAACTGATTTTATTTTAGAATCATATCTATGACTATCGTCAATTAGAGGATTAAATAGCTTAGTATGAACGATACCAGATTTTACGGCAGTGAAAAGAGTAATACCAGATTCACCCAATAATCTAATCTGGGCATTCATACGTTTTAAGGTCTCTTTATAAACTGCTATTTTATTCCGGTCTTCTAAGGTAACTCCAGTCTTTTCTAGGGCTTTTATAGCTGACTTTAACTGTGTGGCCTGTATATTTAACCGTTTACGATCATCTGAACGCTGTTTTGATCCTGCTTTGTCTTTTGCCAACTCGGCTATCTCCATTGCTTTGTATGCAGCATAGAACCCCATAACCCTTTTTTCTGGGGTTGCAGGTAATATATGGTTTATTGGCTCATTTATCGGAATAGGTCTGCCAGCTTCTCTAAATATACCATCCATCTTTTCTTGTAAAAGGATATAAAATACATTATTAATAATCCTTTTAAGCTGATTTGGGTTTGTAAGACCGACAAACGTGTCTTTAGCCTTTATTTCACCACTGGCTCTGAATGTTTCAATAGGTCTGATTTCACCATGAGCTGAAACAAAATCATTGAAAGTATTAATTCCCGCATCCTCCAGGATCTTTGGGTTTATTGATTTTATGGTTTGATAAATTTCGGTAGCACTATTCGTTACTGGTGTACCAGTAAAGTAAAACACGTTACGTCCATTATTGTTTTCTTGGATATATTGGGTAAAATTCCTCATTATGGCAGCTTGATCGGAAGCTGCTGCACTTATACCAGATACGTTTTCATATCCAGACATTGCAGTTTGGATATTTTTATACATATCAGCCTCGTCCACCATTAATGCATCAAATCCTAACCTATCTCCAGATATATTATTGGAATCTGTTAATCTCCTATATCTTAATTCTTCGGCCTTTTTTACTTGTTTATCAACGATTTTAAGGACTCCTTTTAAATCGCTTTCAAGCTTTTCCTTCTGGGCCTTAGTCTCAGCACGGTCAATTTGGTTCAATAAGTTGTCCCTTAAATTATAGAACGGCTTTAAGTCCTTTTCAAGGTTTTCAATTTGTTTGGATGCTGATAGCTGCATTGTGTCATTAAATGTGCTATGAGCTATTAGCACAATAGGATAATTATTTACAGCTACATCGGCTATATCATCATGTTTCGTTTCAGTGGTTATCGTTTTATATTTTAATCCTGGGAATACAAGTTTTATATGTTCTTCCCACTGTTTCATGGCTTTATTTGGCACAACAATAAGTATTTTATTAGCCGATTTATTTTTGGTTATCAATGCAGCAATTACAATATGTGTTATTGTTTTACCAGAACCAACGGCCATATTATTATATCCATACATTTGGTCAACAGACTTATGAACAGCTTCATTCTGCCATGGATCCAATACTAAAGGTTTACCCCTGAATGTTTCAGCCATTCCGTCAACATGAACTTTTTCAAGGTTTACCTCTTTATTATAAATAGCGTATTGGTCATTATAACGCATGTGTAGACTATTTGCCACGTCTGCAGGAAGCTCGTTCTTAAAAAATGTATTCATCTTACCTGATAGATAATCATTCCTCTCATTTGTCAATTCCAAATCCGGAATCATGATAGGTTTATTATCCTCATTTAACACTGGATTCCCCAACATATCCCTTTTAGGAGACATTTCGAATTCCTTATTTATCCATCTTACGATCATCCCCTGGGTTACAGCCTGATTTGAAAGAGTGTGCCCTTCTATATTAAGACCGTTTTTAAGGGTATCAAACCTATAAGCCCCCTGCGCATCATTGGCAAGCGGATCAAAATAATATGCATTTGGGGAAACTGGAGAACCCAATAATGATTCCACAAAAGGGATAACATTTTCCACAAACTTTACAGCCTTTTGGTTTGGCTGGAAAACAATAGATTCTATAGGTATTTGTGGAATTGTCCTTTTCAGTTCCCTCAGCTTTTCAATAGCTATATTTGAATTGTGCCATGGCGTATCATTATTCTCTATATGCTGCTCTATTGCATTTATATTAGTGGTTATATTCCCAATAGCATAATCTTCTATCTTGATCAATTTAAGTTCATCTGGGTGCATGTAATCAACCATATACACGCCTCCCTGAGTAACTGAATTGACGAAATCCTGCAATGGTGATTCTGAATTTACTAACCCTTTTAAATCATCCGATAAGTCAGGTATTTTAGAAAGATCATTTTCATTATCCTTTAAGTAATTAATAAAATGCTCTACGTTTATGGAACGGCTGAAATCAGACTTAACAGACGACATAATATTAATAAGATCTTCTGGAGTGGTAACCTCCCTACGAGTGGTAAAGTTTACATTCTCTTTAAAAATACCTTTCCATCTATCTTGTGGCAATCGTTTACCAGAATAGTTAGTCATTAAGTTATCTAGTGCAGTCAATACATAATACCTGCTATCTGAATTATTATTCCGGGATCCTTTCAGATATTTTGAAACCACAAAATCATCCCCAAATTTTTCAAGGTTGTTTTTTATCAGAAACTTTTCAACCATATCTCTCAATATGGCCCGGTTCTTATCCTGATCAACTGGATTGTGTACAGCATGGTTAGCCTGAACAATAGCATCATATTGTTTTATCCTATCCAGAACCAATTGGAAATCATCTGATTTTTTTATAACTGGTGAAATATCCTGGTAAAGAGAACTTTTAGATAAATTATATACATCAGACATTACCTTCATGAATTGTGGTATCTTGTCTACGGGTACAGAAGCGGTTGCTAATGCTAGATATTGCTTCTGTAATTCATATGGGATATTAATTGATTCTCTGGTAGCTCTTTTCTGCTTAGAGTTCTTTATTTCAGATTCGGCATATAAGGATCTAAGGGTAAAACCACTATTGAAAGAAGCGGCTTTATTGGCAGATTTCTCGCCAAATTCTTCTTTTATCTTTTCAAGCGCTATTTCTTCCAGGATCTTTTCTGATAGGTTATTCTTACGATAAACCATATCATTGATTATTACCAAAGAGCCATTTGGGTTCCCGTCAGGTGGAAAGAAAGCCTTGTCTCCGATTCTTGTAATAACTGATACGGCTTTATTTTTAGAAACTGGCCTATCGCTTAAGGAATCAATTAGCTCCTTTTGTGCATCATTAAAATTGCCCCCTTTAATAACAGCTTTTGGACCCCATCTGGTATATTGTACATCAATATTATTGATATCTGTACCTTTATATAAGTAATCATTTATAGGAGCTATTATTCTAGCCTTTATAGAACTACCATCATTTGTATTTATGACTGCCTTTAAGTTCTCAGACCATGATGGTAATAATTGACCGTTTTCATTGAACATTAAAGAGAATAATGGATTACCAGCAATAACATTTTCCATTGGGAATGAATCAGTTATTTTACTACGCATATCATCCTCAATAACCGGAAATATATGACGTTTCATGTCATAACTATACCCGCCACCTATATGGGATGATGGGGCTATTTGGTTGATAGTATCACTATACAGTTTTTTTATAACTGGATCCTCAATGCCTTCCCAAAGAGTTCTTATTTTGGTTTGAGCTGATTTAAGATAATTTTTTCCTTCTGGAGTATTACCAATTTGTATGCTTCTGTCATAAGATTTAAGGAATTGTTCGTTTTTGTCTGCAGATAACATGCTTGATTTAGCATAGTTAATGGCAGTTTTAAAATCAATGCCCAACTGATCGGCCAACTTCCGTATATTATCGCTTAACGTCTTATTCCCTAAAAGGGCAGATACCTGGTCAACGGTTTGTTCACTATTAACTACGAAATTTTTAATAGTTGACTGAGCTGGTCCAGTCCAGTTTCTTGTCGCACTTTGGATAATAAAATCTTCATCAGTCCTTTTTCGGAGGATAATTAAATCGGTAGCAACATTCGTTCCAGCTATCTTTTTGAAAGTTCCGGGATCCAATCTTATACAATCTAAGAAATCAGATGATTCCAGCATACTTTTACGTGCTGCATTATCTTTTTTATCCATGGTTCCTGTAGAAGTGATCCCCACAAAGACGCCCCCTGGCTGCAAGTTCTTTAAATTCTCCAGAATAAATCCATCATGAAGTAAATGCCCGTTCATTACGGAACCAGCATCAAAAGGAACATTTGTTACAATAAGGTCATGTTTTGGGATACCTCTTTGGCTTTCGGTATATCCTTTGATACCTGGAGTTGTAATTCCCTTGAATGTATCTACATGGTGAGTAAAGAATGAAACCTGCGGATAAAGAACCTTTGCGATCCTGATAGCTATTGATTCTGGTAGATCTACACCAGTTACTTTGAATTCACCGGTAGAAATTTTATCAATAATTGATTGTGGCAATATCCCGATAAGGTTCCCAATACCTACTGCAGATTCTAGCATATTTGTAGAATTGGATAATATGCCCGCATTATCAAGCATTTTATAAATACTGTCACCGGTAGTTGGTGGCGTAAAATGTTCGTAGTCTTTTGCCTTTTCTCCATAATTGTCAGGCAAGTTCCCCCGGCCAGAATACTGAGCCAATGTTTGTAGATCTTCTGTTGTAAGGGCAGTTCGTTCACCTGATTCTATCTGTTTTAAAAGATTCTCTGCTTCGGCATTCGCCTCAACCCTGCCAGTACCCATTTCTACATTAATACTGTAGTTGAAAAGCTTATCAAGACCTCTCATAGGTTCTGATAAGTTTGGTTCTGATACACCAGCATGTAGCGCCTTAAACGCTTCCTTTAAAGCTGTTTTCGCAGCGGCTGGAGTTTCTTCTACTGGCGCTGGTTCTATTGGGGTTTCATCAACTGGAGTAACTTCTTTTCTAAGCCTTGCCGCTAGATCAGATAATGTAGGTCTTTCAGGATCTAAAGATCTTGCAACACGAGTTTTCCAGGCATCCTCCAGATATGGTTTTATTTCATCCCCAAAATCTTCAATTAAAGATTTTGCCCAATCCCCAAAATCATGGAGCCCTTCTTTTACAAGTTCATATCCATACTCAACGGCAGCAATTAAAACACCAGGATCTAATCCAACATTCATATTTCCTCTGGCTCTACGTAGTTCATCTTGAAGTTTTTTAAACCGTTGCTGTTTTGCGGTTAAAGGAGGCTCTTCTTCTTGTGGTTCTTGAATAGGCTCATCTTTTGGAGGATTATTGCTTGTCGTTTCTTTTGGTTCAGCCTCTGGCCTTGTAAAGTTTGGTTCATTTTCAACATGCCTATACGCCAAAAAGTCAGCTAATGGGAATTCCCTATTTGGCATACCTTCTGAATCCTGAATACCTCTAATAATCGCCACATTGTCTCGAGTGCCAATAAGCCTATATTTTTCTAATGCAGGATTACCGCTATTATGAACATATACTTTCCCGATCTCATAATTAAGTTTAGGCTTTTTGACTGGATAAGGACTATTTTTAGGATCTGATATTTTTTTAGGCTTAGGTTCTTTTTTAGGTGCCAGCCTATCAGTTTCGTATTTATCAAATTTTGATTTAACACTTTCATAGATCGGCTCAGTAATAGAATTCTTTTGACCATTGATATAGTCCTCTGAATAATCTGCCTCGTCTCCTGTTATAACGCCTTTATCAACCAATTCCTTAATAGTATCAGGCGTCAGTTCCCGTCTGCCTGGTATTGGTCCTCGCTGCTCGGCCCCTCCGGTATTTGCCCCAACATCTTGTGAGCTGCTATCGCCCTGGCTTTCGACCTTATCTCCGTTTCCCCCATCGGTTTCCCGTATATCTGCCGGTATATCCTTTTCAGTCTGGCTGTCACTTTGAACGGCCCTGTCTTCAATTGCTGTGTCTTGTTCATATTTTATTGCGTCATTTGGTGTAATTGTAATTCCTAACCCTTCTTTTTGAAATTCTTCAAAATACTTAGCATCTTCTTTGGATAAAGGCTGTGCAAACAAATCCCCCTGAGCTTTACCCGCCTGGTGAACTAACCCTTTTTCTTGTTGTAGTTTTAATAACTCTTTATTTAAAGTTGCCAGAAGGTCTTTATATTGCTGTGTTTTCTCCTCCAGTTCAGCGCCAGTTATGCCATTCTTTATAAAAAGATTCGTTTTGTTGGCTAATTGGTCTTTCGCAGCTTTTATCTCAGCGTTTAGATCGCTTATACTTTTCTCGTATTCCTTTTCTGCAGCAGTTCTATAAATAAACCTTTCAAGGTTCAATGGCTGAGCTGGATCAAAGAATACGTCACCGGTAACATTCTGAACCTTCTTTTGAAAATCAGTCATGTTGGTAAAACTACCTCCATGTTTAAGCAGATACTTAAACATTTCTTCTTCATGGTTATTGGTAAGCCTAGGCTCTTTGGAGCGCATATTGCCAATCCATTCCGCTATTTTTTGAGTATTTTTCCTTGAATCAGCATTTTCAGCCTTTTGAAGAGTTTTTAATGCCGTTATAGCTGTTCCTTCTGGATTTAGGTATGAGTAATTCCAGACTTCACCGAAATTATTATTTTCAGCCTTTCTGGCAAGTTTTTTTAGTTCTGCTGGATCAATGCCTCCGGCTACTCTTTTATCGTAATAAAGCTTTGCCCTATCGGTTAAATCCTCTGGAGTACCCGCATTATTGGAATTCTTAGCAAAATCAATAGCTTCTGCTTCGGTGCCATTAAAAAATACAGAAGGAATAGCATTTTTATTTGATCTTTTATATCCTTCCAGCCTAGAGTGCCCTGCCAGAACATAGGTTTTACCATCTTTAGGATCTTTCCATAACATTATTGGATTTTGAGCCATTAATGCCGGGTTGAAGTTTTCAGCTACGTTTTTAGCTGTTTCTTCGGCAAAGTCCTGAGATCTATTCTGGAACCGGCCTTTATCAATATTTATATCCTTAATTGGAAAGTTTACTGCAGCGTTTTCAACTAATTCCGGTTTTGATTCCTCTTTAGCTGGGACATATTTACTTTTAGTTATTTTACGTTCACCACTTAAAGTTGTATATGCATGTTCAAAAAAGCCACTAGCGTTTTTAATACCATATTCTTGAATATCTCCTGCTCTATCTCCTTCTGGAGTATCCATTAAATATTTACGCCTCGACATAAAAGTTATACCTTGTGGATTATAATCTTTTTTGCCGTTTTCGTCAATTTCAAAAGGCATTAATTCTATTTCATCAAGCGAATATTTGCCATTTGATGATAGTCTATTATTTTTTTTAAGTGTTACTTCATAATGTGTTCCAGATTCATTGGTAATTATATCCCCAATTTTAGCATGATCCATTAAAAAATCATGCATAGGTTTTGCATTACCTATTTTTTTAGATTTTAATCCCGCATTCTGAAAGTTTTCATCAGTATTTTGACCTTCACTACTAGCACTAATAGTACCTGGCTCAAATATTGGCTTACGAGCATCTTCTATTGGAGGTACAGGAGTAATATTCCCAGAAGGCGTACTTTCAGTTTTCGCAGCGGATAACCTTTTGTTTACTTCATCGGCTATTTCCGTTGCTGCATTAAAACCTTTTTTAAACTTTCGCTGGATATCTTTAACCTCAACTTTATCTAACCCATTTTTGGTAGCATCATCAAAGGCATCTTTGATATCATCTTCGGTATACGGCATAACAACTTTTGGCTTGCCATTTTCATCAGTTGCACCACTCGATATTGGGACTACAGGAACTTTCTTTTCTGGTTCTACGGGTTCTAATTTAGATACAGATCCACCAGCCAATATTTCTCCATTACCCACAGGTATATTGTCGGACGATTCGGCCTCTTTATTTTTACCCGATACTTTCGCTGTACCAGTTTCATCTGGTGTATTTTGGTTATCGGTTTTAGGTTCATTTTTTTTGAGAATTATTCTAGTATAAGGATCTTCTCCAGTTGGCCTTGATCCCCTCGAAATCTCTTCTATTTTTTCATTTTCACCAGTCAACGGGTTTTTAATTAAATCCCCCTCTTTTATATCATTACCAACATTTTGGTGAATTATAAATTCTTGAGTATCCCCAACAGGGCCATTAGGGACTAATTTATCCGTTATACCGGGTATATTTATGGGTTCTGTACTTGTGGATCCAGTTGGCAAAACCTTACCCGTATTTTGGGTTTCTGGTTGCTCTGCCTCAGTGCCTGTTGCCTCCGGTTTCTTTTTGGCATAATCTTTCCACTTATTGAAAAATTCCGCAGACGCATCCGGATCATATTCAGCAAATTTTTGCCATAAAGGATCTGTTTTAATAAAGTTTTCAGGATCACCTATTATCCCATTCCTAAAATGATCCTCAACCTTATCTAAAAAGTTAAATTGATCTTCTGTTATATTTCTTAAAGGAGTTTCAGCAACGCCCTTCTTATGGACAACATGCATGGCCAGCATAATTTCTCCCAGATCGCCCAGCTCTGCCAGGCTATTTACCCAGGATGGAGCCTTACCACGGCCTTTGCTGTTATCTTCTGGATAATAGTAATCCTTTATTGCTGTACCGATTTGGGTTAAGTCTTTTATTGACTTTTTTATCAATAAATTACCTACCCTACCATCGTCTTGGTTCTCTGGAATTTTATCAACGGCCTCGTTAAATGCAGCGGTACCCAAATTAAAGGCACTCATTTCAGGCGTAACGGCTCCAAATGCACTGAAATAAGATTTGGCTATACCTGCAGTAACGCTTATCAGCCCCTTCAGGTCTCCATGGCTTAAATCATTAATTCCTCCGGATACCTGTTCTCCACCCTGCTTAATCCCAGATCCGGTTGTACTGGCAATATATCCAATAGGATTAATCAAAAATCCCATTACGCCAGCTTTCTCCGGATGATCCCAAAATTCAGAATCGCTTAATAAAGCGGCATCATGCGCCCGCTCTTTAGCGGTTAACGCATCATTAAAACCACCTCCCTGATTTTGATTTCTTTCATCCGAATCTTTATTCACCTGAGCCCATTGGCTTTTCAAATCATATTCCCTGGCCTTATCATCATTCCCTAATTTGGCCTGCATGTATGAAATATTCCTGAGAATATCTGGATTGGCTCCATGCGTGTCGTCAGCATTAGCCGCTAATTCAAAATGCTTTAAGGCTGCTTTTTGTAAAGCATCCATATCAGCATTATTCTTGAAGTAATCAGGTGATTCAGATAATTTAGCAAGCGCATATCCAGCGCCATAATTACCTAAATAACTTTGCGGATCTTGTGCCAGTATTTTTTGGTAATAAGGGAGAGCCTGATCTGGAGCATTTTCAACCAGTTCATTGCCCAACCCATAATTGGCCTCCATGTCGTCCGGATTAAGCTGCAAGCGAGCTTTAAATGCACCAGCCTTAGTATTAGTGCCGGTGCTTAAATTATAGTTCCGGATAGCTTCTTTTCTGGCATGTAACTGATCTTCTTTTGTTACAAACTGTTTTGGAGGAGTATATTCAATGCCATTTGAGGCATCTTTATCAATTTGAGTTAAGCGCTGGTTTATTTCATCATCGCTTAAATGTGCAAATTCTGGATATGACTGTACCCAATATTCTTTTGGATGCTGAGGTGTTACGAAATTAGTATCAAGCGGATCTGTTGTAGGTATTGGCGTTCCTCCAGTAATTGGGTGAGGCAAATTCATATCCTGAACGGTTTTCAAGACATGACCCATAAACTTATTACCTGGAACCGGATTTGAAATACCAAAAGGATTTCCCCCTTGATTTACTTTTTGCTCATCTTGGGAGGAAATTACATTTGGATCTACCGTTTGTACCGGAACAGTCTGGCTAGATTCTGACTGATCCGCTGAGCCAAGTTGTGAAAGTTCTGTACCAACTTTTTTTTTTACAGGTGAAAACTGATATTTATCAACAAAAGAGTTAAAATCCTTTGTGTAATATTTGTCTTCATGAACTTGATTATAAAGGGCTTTTTGATTTTCAGGATCACTCATCATGTCTTGAAAATCATTATAATCATCAGGGATATCTGAGTATTTTGTTCTCAGAAAATCATGTAATGTTTTTTGCGGTGGAGAAACCGGTTCGGTGTCTGTGAATTCTGCCATTAGTCAAGTGCTCCCACTTCTTTTTTCGTTGTATTACTTTTTAGTCCTATTTTCTTTTTGCCCAAATAATCATTGGCTGATTTTGTATCTAGCGATCCTGCTTTCAGGTCTAAGCCTTTTTTTGCAGCGATCTCAACTGTTTTTTCCCAAATCTTTTCACCATTTGGTTGATTTATAATTACTGGTCTCATAACATCAGCAACAAAATCTTTAATTGGAACCCCATTAGGATATTTTTTAGGGAACATTTCAGATTCGGAAGTCTGTATATAAAAAGTCCCATCAATTTTTTTGATACCCTTTATTAAGTTGGGCTGAGTCTCAGTTTTATCAGGTTCCCCGCCTTTCCCTGATGATTTATCGGGAGGATTACCAGGGACTTGATAAGAGAAATTACCAATAGGTCTATTCATATATCCCGCAAAGTCTGCCTCTGTTGGCTCATAATGTACTGGTTGTCCTCCACGATCAATATCTATTGAACCACCATCTTTAATACTTGTTATTTTTGGATGGCCGGTAAGGACTTTTGCCCCTAAATCCAAATCATATTCCGCTTTGCTTTGAGCATCTTTTTCACCCTGTATTTCACTGTAAGAAGGGCCTCCGCTTAATCCTTTGGTTTTTTCTACCGCATCAGATTTTACAATCTTATCTTTCAAATAATCACGGGCATTGATATATTTCTTTTGTTGATCAAGCGGCATACCAGCCCAGGCAACTTTATCCGCCTCGTCTTGTTGCTTAACTTGCTGATCGGTCATTGCTTTTTGGAACTTAGGATAGCTTAATCCATACGCCCCTTTATCAGCCATTGACATATTATCCCATTTTTCAGCTAATGAGTTACCACTTATTGGGGTAGTTGGTTGCTGTTGGCCGTTATATGCTTGTGGCAAAAGAGAAAATAATGGATCTGTCTTTTCGCCAGGACTTATTGTTGGAGTAAAATTATTATTTGGCGCAAATGTTGAAGATTGCTGAGGAGTTGTATTATCATTTTGCGGGACAATAGCCGGTTTGTAATCTGCAGAATTCTTATAGTTATTATAAGCATCTGGCAAAAACTGATAAATACCCTCATGTGGCTCATTGGCAAGCATTTTAAGAACTTGCTTCTTTATTTGAGGCTGGTTTATTAAATTATCTGCAGCCTGATTATGTTGATCTTCGGTATGATATGTTGTGGTACCAGTACTTACGCTACCATCATTTGGGTTTTTATACGCGTATGCATCTTGTTGTTTAGGCAGACTCTTTAAAGTCTCTGAAATGCCTTTTTGAAGATCGTAGCTTTGTATTGGGGTTGGAGCTGGAGTTACAGCACGTTTTTCTACTGGCAAAGCCCGCCATTTAGCCAGGGCATCTGCACTAGCTTCCTGATCATACTTATCGGCATTAGCCCCGCCTAGCTCAGCAAGATTTTTTTGATACTCTGAATTATGTTGAATTGACTGTTGAACCATTTGTTCAATAGCATTTTTCTCTTGATGAGCTTGGATATATGCTGGAGAATTTGGATCCTCTGGATGCATATTTTTAGATTGCATTTCGCCATAATGTTGCAAATACTTATGTACGGCAGGCGTAATTTGATTCTGGATATCAATATCAAAGGCCCCTTTGGTGTTTGGCATTTCCAAATCCTTCCCTTGTGCTGCTTGCTGTTTTTGCTTTATGGCTAGTTCTGTAGCCTGTTTACGCAATGCATTAGCATCAATACGGCCTTGAGCTTCATGCCATATCTGTATTGGATCATAAGGAGATCCAGGTAATACCGCAGCGGCACCAGAATTATCATGGCCTTCTGCTACATCAGCATATCCGTCACCATTAGTATTGAATTCCATTATAATTTACCTGCATTACGTAATGATTGTAACTGTTGCAATGTTAAGCCATGAGCATTCATCAAATCCTGATCGGATTGAGAGAATCCAGTAGGGCTTGTGCCTGAAACACCTCCATTAGTTGGGCTTATTGCGCTTGATGCAGCCTGAGCGCCTACAGCGCCCAATCCTGTTATACCATTTTGCTCATTAAGGATAGAAGCATTTTTAAGCGCACTGGCAGCTCTAGCATTTGCAATGTAAGGTTCCATTTCATTAACTTGGAATTGCTTATCCTGATAAGCTGCTGTTTGGCCTAGTTGGTTATTAAGCTTATCCATGTTGCCTTCCTGAAACTGTGCAGCCTGACCATTTAAAGAGTTTTGAGCATTATTAGCGTTACCTTGCATTGCTGATATGGTAGCTAATGTATCTGCCGGATTACCTTTTTGGGTTGCTGCCGCAGCGGCATTTGAAAAGGTGCTACCAATTTTATCTTCCATGGTAGATTGACCTGGAAGATTTTTATTGTAAGCTTGGTTACGGGCATTAACGGTAGCCTCTTGTTGGGCTCCTGGTATATTATAAACCGGACGTTTGCTATTTGCTGTTAATGCGTCTGCTTCTTTTGCCTGACGAGCTGCCGTTATGAGCTTCATTACCTGCGGAATTGCTGAAGCTACACCCATTGCTATTTCCGGAATCATAATGTGAATATTTGAATTTCAAAAGTAAACAAAATTAATTGTTTACCCAAACTGAATTTCCTGTATTCACATTGACCAGATATAAAACCGTCTGAGAAGTATTGCTATTAACCAGTCTTAATATAATCGCATATCCCCGTAATGTTTCCCCATTAGCCAAAGCCTCATATTGATCTGTGAAATTTGGCGTATCCATGTTCTGGAAAAAAGAAGCATCATAAACACCTTCTTTTATCTCAAAATCAGTTTCCATCAATTCACTACGCTGGCCTATTTGGTTTTCATCATTTGGAGGAGTTGTAATATATGCTCTCCAGGCATTATTAGTATGTAAAGAAAGGCTCTTATAAAATTTGATCATTTTAGGTAATTCCCCAAAAATCAATGTTACTATTTGATCATAGTTTGTGCCATAAAATGACCCATAAATAGGGTTTTGCTCATGTTCCCACATTTGGCCTAACAGGAATCCAGTAATATTATTTTTGTTTTGGCTATAAACCGTTGGGCCAAAACTATACCTAGTTGTAAATCCGCTTATTTCTTTTTCAGGTTCATCATAAAAAGATATAGTCTTGAAATCGGTATAGGAATCAATTTCTGATCCATTTATATCAAATTCTGTAACGGTATAATGAACAGTAAGAATAGCCTCATTATGTCTCCGGTCAAATACTGATGCTGCATAAATTCCAGAAACAGTATAAGAGGATACAGGAGAAATAACAGGCCCTTTCCCATTTAAGAAAAGCTTAAAATCCTGAAAGAACTTAATTGCGTTATAGGTTTCACATAATATGGTAATACCATTATTTGAGTAACGATTATATGTGCCTTTATACCGGTTCCAGAAATATACACGGCCTTTTGATTTTATAATGCTCCCTTTATCCTGGCATCCCTGCTCTTTGAGCAATGGTGTTTTGTTATTTACCACTTTGTCGGATATTGAAATAATCTGTTCCTGCCCTTGGGATTCATAGGTTAATTGATTTTCGATATACATACTTGTAACCTCAAACTGCTGGATGGCAAGCATCACATAATTTAACATTACAAGGCCTGTAATATTACCATCATCATGCCCCAATGTCTCAACATCAAGCTGGTGGAATGCAGATAACCCATTTACGTTTGTCCCCAATGAAATCTTATCTGAGAACCGAAACTCATTATATCGTAAAACCTTCTTGAAATCCTTGTTTATAATATTAGCCCGGCCAATATCAGAACAAAAACTATCAAAAAAGTCACTTATAGATGGATCTTCGATATATACATTATATCTATGAGCTGATAAGTCATGCGTAGAAATTGTTGGCATATTCCTTTTTCTGAAATATGTATCACCCCTCAATAAAGAACCTTTTGCCGGCAACCCTAATGATAATACCTGATCCTGCTCTGGCCCTGAATGATAATTTATACCATTTGAATCAGTTAGTATGGGATACACTTCTCCAATTTCGTAGAAAATCTTTTGCTGAGCATCATGTTTTGGCGTATAGAGTTGTACCAGCATACCTTCTATAATTTGAGGTAGATCTATACGATAATCAATTATTACATAATTTTTATACTGTCCCTTAATTGGTAGATCATAAACTTTTGGAATAATTTTATCATTTCCGGATGAATAATCTGATACAAGCAAGATACGATCTCCGGGATTAAAAACATAAGAAATATAAGGGCTATTGCCCAATGTGTCTTTTGGTACATAAGCGCCACTATTTTCTTGAGTAAAATACAAAAGAGAGGAAATATCAATATAAATAGCAGTTGCCTCACCACTATTCCATGTTGTAGTTGCATGTAGAGGATTAGTATTGCTAATATCAAAATACAGTATGTATAGTGCCCCGCAAATGATTGTCTGGATATATCTGTTTATAAACTGATCCTGCGTTCTTACAAGCGCATAATGGGTATATCCTGATGGAGCTGGATTATTTATTGACCAATGAACAATCGGTTGACCGGCCTTTTGCGTTCCAGGTGCATATCTTGTTGGGTTAAACTTACTAAGATCTTCTGGCTGAGAAGGAATATATAAAATAGTTGCCTGATTGGCGCATACTGCTGTTTTCCTATCCCCATTATCAAAATAAACAATGCCAATTTGATAAGAACCACCTCTTTTCAACCCGGATACCAATAGATCTGGCAATGATGCAGTAAATGGGTTTTGGTTTATATCGGATGCTGAATTACCAGTATAAGGCCCACTTGTAATAAAAACGCCAAAACTTGCATAAAATGGATGAGTTGAATCAAAAATTATCGTTTCTGTATGTGGGTTTGCAGAAAAAGAAACAATAAATGGTATAAAAGTAACGGATGATTGTATGTATAATTTATCAGTCCTTCGACCAATGGTTGCCCCATAAGCTGGCTCAAAAACAGGTAGCTTAAAATTACCATCTATATCTGTTTGCCCGAACTGCCCTCTTTCCAGGGCAATTGTCGCATAAGAATATCCTCCACCATATTGATCATTTACCTTACCTTCAATATAGGTTAATAATTGTTCAACGGTAGGCGCATGTGAAATTGTTTGAGAATATGATATGGTTTGAACTGTTGTATCGTTAGGCGTTACTGCAGGAAAACCGGTTCCCCCTGTTCCACCAATTACAGTAGAGAGAGTTAATAAAGCTGGATCCGAAAATATCCCCCCAACAAAGAACTGTATATCCCCATTTTTTATATTTATAGCGTCTTTACCAACAAAAGCAAAAGAAATATAAGCAGGTACCCGTGTATGCCCTTGGCCAAATCCGGTTATGCTGCTACAATATGAAGTAGCCATAAAGTAAAACCCATTATGGTCTGTCCATGATGAAGCAATATCTCTACCATAAGAAGTATCATCATTTCGGATATCTACTAATAAGCTTTGACCCTCCATTCGTAATCCACCAGCCATGTTTGAGGCTGCATTTATATTGGAAAGGTCATGTACCAAATATCCAATTACCGCAGCGGCAGACAATGTATAATCACCGGTAATTATATTATGGTTATATTGATACCAGGATAAGTCATAAATTACAGAATACCCCTTATGGTTATAAGTAATCCCATGCGCATACTCGTTTGGATAATTGTTACCGTATGGATCCACGTTTGTATTAACCCCTGTAGGATCTGTTAAATCATAAGTACTTCCGCCAGATACGGGAGCTGGCAGCGTTAATGTCAATTCATAAGATCCAGTTGATGGCAAAATACCAAAACACTCCTTCATAGGCATGCTTGTACGTTGCCATTCTAATTGAGGATTGCTAGTATTATATTCCCGACCAAACTTATCAGTAGGCCCACAAAAGTTGGAAGCCCATCTTAATATATACGTTCCTGCAGGAACACCAGTTATTTCGAACTTTTGAACCTGACTGGCGCCAAATGGATTTCCCGGTACTCCACCAGGATCATTTATTTGGTGAGTTGTGGCAAAATAAGGCGTACCGGCAAGATATACTGTAAATCCGGTTGTTCCTAAGTATTGTTGCATTCTCTTTGCCTGTGAAACGCGATCGGAATTAGCACCATGGAAGGTATCACACCCATAATATGCATCATTCTGACCATCCGTTGGACCGCCTCCAGTAGGCCAAAAAACACTATCATACCCGTTTCGCATGTTGTTGTAAATAACCGCATACCCGATAATAGTCCATGTATCACTATTTGGTGCATCTTTTATCTCCAAATCAAATGATAGATCTATTGGAACCTCATCTTTACCCTCAACCATATTACCATAATAAAGACGGTCTTTCGCAATTACCTGAGCGCCCACAATTTCTGGTACCGCATGATATGGTTCATTTGCTTCTGCATCTGTAACTACCGGGCCATCCCCATCATTATAAAAAGTATAGGAACCGGTTAATTCATACTGTTCTAGGGTAATAAAGTTTTTCCATGCTGCAGTATTTCCAATCCTATATGCAAGGTTTACCTTTTTTATAGCATTACGGTATGGTTTTGTAAGCAAATCGCCATTATCCGAATAATCCAGATCAATGCAATTATTTTTAGACCGTAGCATATCTACCTGAGCCTCTTTAGAGTCAAGAGCTATAAAGGATATGCTAGACCATACTGAAATTTCATTATCCGTATAAATGTACTGATATCTGAATTGGAGTGGTAAACCTTGTATATTATTGCCATTTCTAGCTAAATCAAGCCTTGAATTAGTTTTAATCGGGTAATGAGGTGGATACTTTATAACGTCTATATGAATTTCATTAAACGTATCCGCGTATGAGTTTTGAATAACAATCCATTCAACACCAGAAGAACTTAATGCATCTATACTATTAAATATCCCAACTACCGTTACCGATATGAAACTACCATTTGATTTTACTTGCCAGGCTGGGAAATTGGCTTTTAAATTTGCCGCATAAGCATTAACACTTTCTGAAAATGAACTTACTCCATCACTGAAATATAATAAAGGGAAACTGAATGATCCAGCATTTGTAGTATATGATAAACCCCACGTATCACCAGATTTTGAAAATACATTTGTTTTGCCACTACCGAAGTAAATATTAAACTGCGTATTCTTATTTGTATCATCCGCCATTACTACATTAATTCGTCTTGGAGGATTTATATCGTCATGGTAATACAAAATATCTCCAATCAAGTCCATATCATACACATTATGACCTACTTGAAAGTTAAACCTTGGATCTTGTTTTACTAGGTGCCAGGTACTCGTGTCTGGGTAATACCGATAAATAGCATGATCCCCATTTGAATTAGAATTACAAGTTATTATGGTTGAGTTTTTTTGATCCTCATAAGCACCAACAGTTGTATTTGTACCTGCAGGTAACAATGTGTTTACAACTTCAATTGTGCCTAATACATTTTCAATAGCAGACTTATTTTGCCCTACGGATGAATTTAACCGGGTATTCCAGTTTTCGCCAGTTGTACCTGGCAACCTATGACGGTTTTCATGGTCATAATCCATGAACTTGAAATCATCCTGATCTGGCATAATATTAGTTCTTTATAGATAAATGGAAACTTTTCCTTGTAGCAGCCTTTAATTCTTCAATACCGAATGCGAATAGGGATCGTTTCATTAAATCAAGTTCTGAGAAAAACCTCTTTTCTGAATTTAATTTCTCACCTAGGCTAACACTTTTTTTACTTTCGTCTCTTTTCCATTTTATGAAATATAAAAGAGATTCATAGCCAAATTCATTTATAGAAGTCAGCCCACCTTCGCTATTAATACCGTTTGGCGTATATTCCAAAACAATATGGGAAGACTGTATATTAGAACTCAACTGAATATTCCATGCCATTTCATCAATATTTGGCCTATAAGCACCTAGTTTATTATGCGCCCCGCCATGGCCAAATAATGCACCTATATTCCTACCATTCCGGTAAAAATTATGGAAATAGTATGGAGCCCCTATACCTTCTGGAGAACGAGTATCAGCAAGTATCAAGGAGGCTTCCCCTTCTCCACATGAATCCTGTTCAGCATTTGGGTACATTTTAGGATTTAGATCCAAAACAGCAATATTCCCATTTCGCATAAGTAACCCGATCTTATGATAATCAACATAGTCTTTGGGTAAATCAACTGTATTATTCCTCAATATTGGGAGCATACAACTTTTTGTACCTAGGGGAATACCATACTTAATTGTTATTTCCCGAACCCCTCTCAGTCCATATCGCAAATAATCAGAATATAAATGCAAGGTATCACCATCGTCTGCGCATGCTTCCCTTACAACTTCATCAACGGTTACATAAGCCATAATTAATCTGCTTTACGGTCATTTAAAGTATCTGGCCTTGATTCTGGATCTTTCAGCCATTGTGCGGCCATGTTTGCTATTTCCCAAATATAATCATCCGGGATTGGCATAATATCATCATCATTTATGGTTTTAAGGCTACCTATCATCTTAACAAGTAAAACCTGCACTTTATCAGCATATCTTTCAAAATTAACAATAAGATAAGCCTTTAGCCCTTCCAGCATTACCCCAATATTCCCTTCCAGATTACGTGCCGGACTTCTTTTTGACATTGCGCTCCAGCCTGGCGGCAGTGGCACAAAAGAACATTCCTCGTCAATCATAAAACTTATTTCGTATGTAGATAAGCCTCTTGTTAAAGCAATGGGAGTAGCTGGCATATCGAAATAATACTTTTCCCGTGATTTATCGTATAAGATTGGGACATTCGGGAAAGTCTGAATAAATAATGGATCCACCGATCTTCTACCTTCCATCTGCATTTGCTGATATAGGTTAGATCTGATCATATAATTTGCCGCATTGCAGATTACATAATTCAAATCCTCAGATTGTAATCGGTTATCATTTGGGATATTACCACCATAGTACCGGCGAAGGATTTGTTCAGTTAATTCCCCATAGGTCATACTCATAATTATACGCCCTCCTGTTTCTGTTTATCAATATTATTAATAAGCTGGTCTTCTCTCAGGTTTATACCCATTATTCCTAATGCTTTTAATATAAGCATATTATGAGTTATTACAGGCCATTCTGTTTCGGTAGAGTTTGCTGGATCATATACCGGCCTGTTATTTACCATCGTAGTTGCATAAATGATCTTAACCGGCTCTTTGATATATGTGAATTTAACTACCTGAATATTTTTGGGCCAGAACTGGATATAGTTATTATACATCGTACAATAAGGCTTTGACAATTTTGGACCAACAATTCGGCTGGTTAAAATATTGCCAATAGCATCATCATCAAGAACATTTATTGGGTGTTCTCTCCTCAATGGTTTTGGTAAATTTTCATTATAGGTTAATACTTTCCGGATAGAAGAGCACATTACATAATCTGGAGGATATATAGCTTTCCCATCATCATCAACAAATAAATCAATCGGGTCAGATTTAAACGGGTAAATATCGTCTGTTATTTTCTGAGTCTCTTCGTAAGCATTTTTCGTATTCCTCTTATCTCTAGGCGGAAGATAGTCATTAAGCAATGCCCTGGATGCCATATTCATGATATCCTGAAACCGATTAGGAGGCAAGTTGCCTCCCTGGGTTTTATTGCTGATATATCTCAGCAAATCATTCATTTCGCCTAAGTTCATATTATCCTCTTGTATAGTAAATGAAAACTTCTACGCGACCACCATGGGTTGTTTTTGCGGTATCAAATTCTATTGTACCGATTGGCGGGATATTGGCTACCAGCAATGGACCGGATACGGTTATTGTGGTACCAACTACACTACCTGCAGGTATAGATATAGGAACTGATGTTACTGAAACTCCACCCGGGTTTACTTTAATTGTCAATGAACCATTGTTAGAAGCTTCAATTTGCTTTGTAACGACTATTGTAATTGCAACTCCAGTAACAGGAAATATCATTCCTGCTGGAGAAGCATCAATTGGAAATGCAATATTCCCAATTTCATTATCCTCGAATGATGCTGCACAATGGAAGGTTGACCAGGTTAATGTTGAATCAAGCAATGCTGTATTTATTGCCTGATTAGCAATTTTTGATCTTGTTACACTGTTGTTAATAAGTTCTGGGGTTCCAACTGATCCCGCAGCCATATTTGTTTCTGTAATTGCACCTGCGGCTATTTTATTGCCCGTTACAGCACTATTCGCAATCTGGGTAGTGCCTACGCTATTTGCAGCCATTTCCATAGCTGTAATGGTTGCTGCAGCTATTTGCAGGTTAGTAATAGTATGGTTTGCTATCCGATCTGCCGTTATCGCCAATAAAGCAATTTTAGCCGTAGTAATGCTCAGGTCTTCATATTTGGCAGTAGCAATACTATTATCTGGTATATTGGTAGTCTGCTCAACATGCAAATCATAAGTCCTTATATATCCAGACGTATTTGGAACAATAGTTACTGAGTTATCAACTGATGTCAATACTGTATTATACAGGTTATCAATTTTATCTTTGTACGCACTGGCTAGGGAAACTGTATAGGTCATGGTTCCGCCACTAAGTACCCCCACAACCAATATACCGGATCCGTTTTGGACAACAATAGTTGCACCCCCTATAACATTATAAAGAGGAACTATTAATTTGGGGATATCACTATCCGCACAGCCACAATCTGCGTCAAATCCGCCAACAATAAATATTTCTTTCAAATACATATCGGCATTTGATCCCTGACCACATTTTTGAGCATTCCCAAAAAGGTTCATAAGCTGGGTTATTCTGTTCAGCTTATAAAAAAGTAGATCTTTATCCTGGCGACCATTAGTAACTGAATCTAGATAACGATCGTTTAATTTTTCAAGGCCACAAAGTATTCCGCAAAGATTCTCATCACAGTTTACAAGTATTTCTTTGCTACCGGTAAGTAAATCAATTATCGTGAAATTATTTGCAAAAGTATATGTAGCTATTGTTGAAATAGTGGTTGTCCAGGTCTGATCATAAATTGGCGTTAAGCTTATCTGAGGTCCGGTAACTTCCTGCGGAGATAAATTTAAACCTTGTGGGTAATATAACTTATGCGATCTATCCAATGAAAGAGTAAATGCTCCTTCAGCGCCAGCATAATTTGTTGTATCGTTTGATACAATTGAAGATGCAAAACAATCAACCACTTGTTGAATTTCTACACTTTGAATTGTATGTTGGTATAGGAATGTTTTTGTAATGGTTACAGGCAATCCTGCATTATCCTCCACTTTGTAAATAATGGTATAAGTGCCTTGTAGGACATTACCGTTTACGTCAAGTGGTAAACTTTTTGAAACAACAGGATTATACGATCCATCGCTTGTCTGCCAGTTGTAAGTATCAAAACCGGTGAAAACATTTGTATCAAATCCAGCGTTCTTATAGAAAGTAATCCCATCAGGCCCTATAAGTTGATAGATACCTCGGGATACATGAGCACCAAAGCTAACACCAGCATAATCGGTAAGATCTGTCAGCCTTAATTTGGCAGGGGATATATCATTTCTGAAATCTCCTTGAAAGTTTACATTCGAAGTTGTGATGTTAGCCATTTATTTTTAGTTTAAAAGGGAGAGCCTTTTAAGCTCTCCCTTATTTGGTTTTATTTTTGATCAGTATATGTGTTTCCCTTTGCAGGTCTGCCATTTTTCTTTGCAGAAAGTATATCAGAAGCAGACGGCTGTTTAATCCCTTCTGGAATATGTCTGTAAGATCTAGCCGGTTCTTCAGGAGCTTCATCGCTTAACAATTTCTCGTTAAGCTTTATAAGCCTTTCTGCATCCGAAACCTTTATGGTGTCTTCTGCCTGGAACTTAGGAATAAAGTTTTCTTCCTCCTCTTCCTCAATTTTACCGCCTCTTTCTTTTACAAGTTTTGACAAGGCCATAAAGGTCCCTGTTTCATCCTGTTTCAGCCATTGTGTGAAATATGATTTATAATCGCTGGTTCCCATTGGTATTTGAACAATACGGGTAAATGTATTATTCAAATTGTACCCAATTTCATTACCACTAGGCTTTTTAGCAATAATATTCATATCAAATGCCTGGTAAACGATTGCCATAAGCAACATATCCGGAGAATCAAGCAATTCGATCAATCCCGGATCACTTTTCAGTTTTATCAAGCAGTCATACTTGATACTGGCTATTTCCTGATTTACATCAACCTTAATTGCCTTTGCAAAAAGGACAATTTTGGTGACGTTCTTAAGATTCCGGAAAATAGTTTCAGCATCATACTGTTTTTGGTATTCCCTAAATTTTTCGCCTTTGTCAACATCAGTATCAACCAGATAAAAAGTAGGCGTTACATTTTCATAGATGCCTGAATTCCTTTTATTTTCAGGATGCCTCATCATGAACTCATACTTTTTCTTTTCAAATTTAGAAACAACACATGCCCCGGTACCAAATTCAATTTCGGTATAGGCATTAATGTTTCCAGTTCCTTTTGGATCAGGTATTTGATGAGAAACGAAGTGATATCTTACTAAATCACCATTCTTCAATATAATATTTGTGCTTGCTGGCAGATTCCATATCCTAGGCGCCATTATGCGCCCTTTATTATGGGGTTCTGGGTCAATATGTGAGCTTAGCAGCATAAATACCACAAAATCTTTTTTTCCCATTGATGGCACATCTGGTAAAAACTTTTCCAGCTCTAATTGCCTCTCTGCAGCGGTTCCAACTAATGGCTCATTGTTTCCGATAATAGTATCCATTTTATATTATAAATTTAATGATATGTTATAAAAACAAGGGAACCGGCATATAACCGGTTCCCTTGTAAAAAAAATTATGGCCTGATAATCGCGCATTTATTGGCTGCGGCAATCCTGATAGATCTATGAGCTCTCAAGTGAGATAGCAAATGATCACTATCATCTGTTCTTTCGTTTGGCGGAAGAACAGCTCCACCAGTTTGCCAGCTTTCATATCTACGGCTATATCCTTCGGCACCTTTGTAACACAAAGTAATAACCGGAACAGATTTACCAGTAGCTACGTCTTTGGTCATTTCATTCGGCATTACAATACCTGTCCATCCGTAGTCTCCACCTGGGGCACCAAGTAATTTAGGATGATCAAACATATCGTACTGTTTGAAGTGAAAAGTATAACCGCTTCTATGGAAAGATGAGAAACCGAAACTCAATGCAATTTCCTGTTTACCATTAAAGGCGCCATAAGAAATAGCTCCATTTGGGGTAAGGTTTTGCAAGAAGTTATCAGTATCCTGGCGCAATGGTAGCCCCATCCATACTGTATTTTCTTTTGCGCCAAAGTTTTTATTCAGTTTCCTAATCATGGAATCAAATTGTGGCAAAGAGAACATACCTGGTCCACCAGTACGTTGAACTACGCCTCCGTTAGCTTCCACGAATGGCATATAACCTTGCATGGTTTGAATACCTATATTGGTCAATGCAGTATTGGTAACAGTATCACCGATAAGCATAGCCAACTCCAGGTCAACATCAAATTTTGTAGCAGTATCCAGCAAACCATTCAAATACCACAGATAACCAGTTTTACCTTTAGGGCCTTTCACCTCAAACCAAGTCCTATTGGTGCTTTCATCGCCAGAAACATTATATGTTCTTTTGATTTTCTGCATGTAGAACGTGAATTTAAGAGTAGAGCTGTCTTCTGATAATGGCTGTCCAGTATCTTCCGCATAGGCATTTGAATAAATTATGATAACATCAGAAGCGGCTAGCGCCCCAATATTGTCAGTAGCTTTCAATGGAGCAATGGTTACTGTATGTGCGCTAGGAGTGCTTGTATCTTTAGCAGTAATAAAGCATTTTACTTTATTCTTCATGATCATAACAAGCTGGTTTGGTTGTCCAATAGACAATGTACCAGTATTCCTATAATCAGTAGAAGCAATAGTAAACGTGCTTGAATTACCTGCACCTGGATCAGCTACCGTAGTGGAAACAGTCAGATATTCATGAATCAAGTCTTTCTCGTAATGGCTAAATGAAGCCTGAGAGATTTGTTCTTCTTTCCCTGTAGAAGCAAAGAAGTCAAGAAGGTTTTTGCCGGCATAACGATCAACCAATTGATCAGCTATTTCCGGTTTGTGTATATCCAGGATATTGACGTAATTCTCTTTCGTCGCAACCTGGACCGAAGATGGTCTTGCCATGGTAGTTTTTAATTTAGAGGTTTAACAAATAAACTACCAGATAGGACTATTATTGACCGTTAAAGTGTCTCACCATTGCGGATTCAACAGATTCCCATCCGGTTTTCACCCCTTCATTATTTGCATTACCCTTACCCGGTTCGGCCGTATTCTTAATAGTTTCAGCAACTTCTCCAATTCCCCTTGCTTTCCCTTCTCTGCCATAAGCGGAAACCACTTTTTGCAGGTTTGTAGGATTTGCCAGATAAATGCTTCGGAATAATTGAGAAAGAGAAAATTTACCATCAGTGCCAATAGCAAGCTTGTTAGCCAGTTTACTAGCCGTAATCATTTCTTTTGCCAATTCTTCCAATTCTGGGATATCCTCTTTTGGTATATCAAAGACAAATGGTTTATCAGATTCCGGTATTTCAAGTTCAATCTTATTAAACTTTGATATTTCTGCAGAAACTGTTTGGTTCCATTCGTTAATAGCAAGTTTCGCTTTTTCTTCTGCCGCAATTTGATCTTTTGCTGATTGTGGGATTCTTAAATCCGCTATTTTAGAACTAAGGTTTTGACGAGCTTGTGTAGCATCTAATTTCAGTAGTGCTTTTCCGGCATTAATATCTGATTCTTCATAACGAGACTCATTTTGAGTGTATTTTCTGTCAAGTATTGCCTCAATCTCCTCTGGGAGAAGATCAGGGTTTGATACGGCTATTTCTTTCCGAACGGCATCCAAATCAGATAACTGAGCGGGATCACCAATTTGGCGAATAGCTAGGTAACTATCCAGGGTTCCACGTCCCTCAAAATGATCGTACATCTTTTCCAAATCAGGAAATTTTGCCAGATCTTTTTTGGATAATATTGCTTCAAGATCTGCCTTTGTTTTAATTTTACCTCCAGTCTCATTGGCTAGAATTTCATCAAAATTGGGTTTCTCTATTGGAACATTAGCCGGTGTGACAGTAGTTTCAGCAGGTTTTACAGGATCAGGAGTTGGTTTGGGATCAGGTTCGTCTCCAGTGGTAGTTGAAGATGCTGCATTAGCATTTTCATTTTCCGCTGGCTCGTCTTCGTCCTCTTCTTCTTCATCAGGCTCATCGATTCCCCATTCAACCTGAGAAGCCATTGCACCATTTATGAAGTCTTTTTCCTTGTCGCCTGTAATAGTTACTGTTGTACTACCGTTTTCGTTTTCCATGATAATATATAATAAAGTTCAAATATAAAATTAATTTGCAAAAGTTATCCAAAAAATTTAGGATACCGGATCCGCTGCGGCATTAGCATTATCAGCTTCAATCTGGTTCCCTTGCAATGCTTCTTGATGATCATGGGTTAATAAAGTATTTACCAGGTCTATACCTGCCTTGCCTTTTATTAAATCCCCCTGGCCTTTTAACCTAAGATCCCAGGTGACATAATCCCAAGTACCTTTAAGATGAATCTTATCCAAGTCATACTGTTGTTGTTGCTCCATTTCTTTCATTTTAAGACTATTTGCAGTCATTAAACTTTGATTTTGAGCAGCAGTATTGTTCTGGGTGTTTTGTGCAGCTATTTTTGCATCCATCATTTCACGCCTTTTCCGGCAAACCGTTAAATATCTGGCAGCAAGCTTCACATTATTTATTTCGCGGATACGAATAGCATCTTCCAGCTCAATACCTCCAGTATTATTCTGAGTACGCTGATTTTGAGCAGTTGTTATTTGCTGATCTAACCATGCCCGATCTTCATCGGTAGGGAGATCATCAACCATTATCCCAAATTCAGAAAATGCAGTATCAGCGCCAAGCTCAATAACTTTCATAGTTCCTTCTCCAAATACAGAAGTAAAGCTTTTCAAATTTTTCTTATATCGAACTAAAACCTGAATTTTATCAATAAGGCTTCTGGCTGTACCTAGCTTTATTGACTTATAACCATCTGTTATTGTAGCAAGAGAATTATTTGCACCAGCTAACGCCAATTTCGCTGTATATACTGGTTGATTTGGATTTGGAGTACTAGCGTCAGCATTTTCATTTATGCCGGTAACACTACGGATCATTTCTATATTGAAATTGATATCAGCTACCCACTCATTCATTTGGGCTCCAATACCATTTTCCATTTCTTCCATGGGTTTGTAATTAGTCAAGTCCCCACGGATATTCTTTTTGCTCCATGGTAATACCCCTGTTTGCCTTTGCATTTTAATAATTTCAAGTGGCGTAATCACAGCGCCTTTTGCACCTGCAGGTACGTCCATCAAACCACTAATTTCAATGGCATATCCTTTTGGGGCCGCACTTGCCTTTAATGCCTGCATCTTTAACCATGAAATTTGAATAGCATTACCAAAAGGAATCATTCTTTCAGTTTTTGAAATGATCATTCCATTAAGCATATCCGGAGCATAAATATTAAACTCTCTGAAACATTTATACATGTTGGTAGGATCCCTAGGTACATTATGGTTCGCACCCCATCCTATAACGTATTCTGTATCTACAATCCAGCATCCAGAATATAACATTTCATACTCAATACTTTCTTTAGATACAGTATTGCCAGATTTTGACTTTTTATCTTTTTCTGGATTATAGTCAAAATCAGTTTTAAACATTCTGGTATTACCGGTTGGGCTTACTGTCTTTTTATAATGGGTAGAATCAATAGTAGCTACCTCAAATTCCATTACAGGAATAGAAATAGTATCATAAGCATTCCCCACAATACCATTACGGCCCTTAATATACCAGCGATCATCATCCCATAATAAGTTATTTCCGCCTCTATTACAAAACTTCCTGGCTAAGGCCTTATATTGTTCATCAGTCAATGAATCACCGGCAAGCTTTCTCAGCTCAACCAATGTATATGGTCTTATTTCTCCCATGTGAGGAACGCTGGAGAAATCACAATCTTTGCTAAATGGTAAAACCATGTTCATAGCATCAATATTTCTTACTCTCGGGAAACCGTTTGCAAGAAAAGTTGTTTTGGTACCACCGATACCATCAACCAAAAGATCCCTTTTTATTCTTTTTTCTATTTCCCTCCAATTATTCATATAGAAAACGCCTTGAAGTGCCAGTTCATAAGCTATTTCAGTATTGGTTTTGAAGGTTCCCATTGTTGAATATACATCTAGCTCCTCTATAGTTTGTGGCTCATCCCCATCGCTGGAAGTATTCATTACTTTATTACCAGCCATGGACTCAATTTTATCAAGCCATTCTTTGTTCTTTATTTGAGCAAACTTCTTCCAATACATTTGCCTTTTTTGATCCTGAGTAAGTTGATCAAGAGCTGTCAATGTAATGGGATTGTCGTATTGGATCATTTTACCAAGGGTTGCATCAATGAACCTGGCAGGAACAGAAATAACACGCCAGTCAATATTCAAATAACTTTCCTCATTATCATCATCAGTAACACGTCTTTTAAACTCGTCAGAATCTTGTGCCCCCCTGGCAATATCCCGGTTTTCCTGCATCTGATCTCTGTATTCATAGAATACACGACCTCGGCCGTTCCGGTGATCAGCATACATGGCCTTTGCGTATTGAAGCCCCCAAGCTTTGTCTTTTTTTACTGCCGGGTTTACAGAATCCTCCGGATACACAACATCGGTACCGAATTTTAAATCTTTTGATTGAACTTCCTGATAATTCATGATTAGGCTTTCTTAATTACGTGACCGGACTTATTATATCTGTTGAACAATACAAAATTACTGTCAAATTGTCTATCAAATCTAACTTTTTTTCTTGCTAAAAGCAAAGTAAGACCAAACGCTACAGTTAAGTCATATTTTGTAAGTTTCAAAATCTGAGCTGCTAATAAATCTTGAAGTAATATAGGATCATCCATTAATTCATAATAAGTCTCAATATATTGATCAATTGCCTCAAATTCCGCATTTTTCATTAATGTAGAACCTGCTACCCCTTGTTCATTACTATCCTGAGTACTTTTTGTCGCGCCCCAGGTACTTTCTGGCCTATTGGCAACAAATAACTCATACCCTCTTTGCATAAAATAGTTATAGCATCCAATTTTATTTGTCTCAATAAGGGTTTCAGATCCCAACAAAAAGTGCAGCATGATCATATCTTCATAAAACACATTTGGTCCACCTGTTGGTCTTTCACAATATCTGATAACCTGTTTATTGGTTTCCCATAAATAAAGTGGCTTATTAAGTGGATCCACATTAACATCATGCTTATACAATACCGTACATGCACCTTTAGAAGGCTTTTTACCTTTTACAACTACGTGATCATAACTATCAATGCCAGATGCAAAAACATGGTTATTAACTGGTTCCATTAAACCATCATAGGTTTTCTTAGTTTTATTGAACAATGGGTTATGAGCATCATACCATTTCGCATGAAAATAAAATCGGCCATTAGAAGATGGTACAAAAACAACATAGGTGTCTTTTGTCCGGGTTTCTCCGGTCATTGGGTTATACATTGGAACCCATTCCAGATTACCTCTTAACCATAGGTTTGCTTTATGCTCTGTTTCTTCAATACGGATAGTTATTTTTTCCTTATTGAAAGAACAATCCTCCCCTGATGCCCGAAAACCTTCTTTAACTGAGAAAGGGTTCATTCTTTTTTCAGCGGCCAGCTCTTCCCATTTGCCCTCTTTTTTTAATGATTCCCTTATGTTTTCAAGAAAAGCCTTAGCCCCTTCTCCTTCTTTATATGGGAATTTTGGATAGGTTTTACGCAAATAAGCAAGTTGCTCTTTATCTGGAGCATCAATTATTGAGTATCCATATCTATCAACAAATCCTTCAAAACCATCAAAGGCCGGGCAGAAGTAATTTATTAATCCAGAAGTTGTAGTACCATTTACCATGGTATCCATATCTGATTCCTCCCATTGCCTGGCAAAGTTCTCTCCCCCCTCCCGTTCCATTTCAGCGACAGTTGAGGTATGCAATGAATTACCTACTTTAAAAATACCTTTTACAAGACATTTTTTTGCGTAATCCTTCCATCTGGAGTAAATATTAAATTTGACTGTTTTGCCACACTCATCATTATGATAGAAATTAAGCTCTGTTGAGTCATAAGCGGATTCCCCGCCATCCTCCCAATCAATCCAGGATCCCAACGCTTCGGTTTCTTTACCTCTATGAGTATTTTTTGCTGTAACTCTTTCTGCAGGGTCATTGAATATTAAAGCCTCTTTTGGATTTGTGGTACCATCCCATATTGGCCTAAAAAACTCAGGCAACATTTTCCATGGCTTTACTAAATGCTGGAGGAAAACCTTTTTAGCATCATCCCCTGTTTTTGATTGAATACCACCATGCAAATTTTCACCTTGAATAATTGTATGATAGTTGGTGCATTGCGCCCGAGAAGTTGCGCCCTCACGTCTATGCTTCATGTAGTTCATTCCAAGGATAGTCTGGCTCCGACAAACTTGATATTCCCAGAAGTAAAAATAGTTTCTATCTCGTATCCTTAACTGAGGATAACCGGTTCCAATCGCACCTATGTTCCACCATTGAAGATAAAAATAATGTAGTGGAGTAAGATATTCAAGCCTGCCATTGTTTAAAAACCAGTAACCTGTTTCAAAAGATCGTTCTATTTCCTGATCTTCAAATTTATCAGCCTCGTAGTTTGAAAGGGTTTTCATCCATGATCTACGTTCTTTTAGATCTGGTATTTGCCACATTTGTTCATCTTTAGGTAAATGAACATTCCCAACTTTATCCAAATTGGGAGGATCGGGTAATATTATGGATACAGGCGTAAGATCTTCATCCCAATCACAAAGTATTATTTCCTGTTGGAAATCACGATATTTCGGTATATACATAACAAAGTATTACTTTTTTAAAGCTCTTTGTTCTATTTTCCCTTTTTTGCCATTGGTAGTATCCGATTGTGCCATTATTTTCTGCAGATCTTCGTTGCCCGCAAATAATACTTTTTCAATTTTAGTCAATTCATCATTTAATGCTATTGCATCCTTATAGTTTTGACTTTTATTACGATATGTAACCGCCATTTTTTCTGGTGTAAGGTCTTCTGGAGCTATTGCTTCCCGAACCTGAGCTGTAAGATCTGAGAAAAACTCATTACCTGTTTGCCAAAGCTCATAAAGGCGATCGTTAATTATTTTAAAAAAACATTTCAGGATATCATTAGCCTCCTGGCAGAATCCTTGCTTTATTCCATCCAACCCATTTACCAACTGGATATTTGCTTTTTGGAAAGCTTTATTTTTACGTTCGTTAATGTTTCTTATTTGCTGGAATGGGGATTGTGGATCATAAGCATATAATATATAACGGCAAACCCAATCTCTTTTTAAAGTAAATTGGGTTTCTTCAAAGTTATAAACCACATCGTTTGTAGAATTAAACTCCGGATATGTTTTAAGCTCAGGGAAAAAGTCAATAATCCTTTTTTCAATAGGAACCGTATTAATATTGAACTTCATTTTTAAGAAGTCCTCGTCTTTTATTTTTATTTCGAAGTTATCAGCCATATTATTTCACAACTAATCCCATTACTTCTTTGAATTCCTGCTTGTAATACTTTTCTCCCTCGATAACAAGCTCAAACTCGCAATCCTGTTCGAAAATTATTTGATCCCCAGGCTTAATTTCTGGTATCTTCCCATCATGTAACCCACAATGGGTAACAATACCATGCTGAGCAATTTTATCGGGATTAAGCTTTACTTGTAGGCCATGTTGAGAATACATATTGCTTTTATCCTCCTCAATAGGTTTCACTAAAATATGGTTTGAAAGCATTTCTATCTCTCCAGGGTATCGTACATAGCAATACAATGATGCTACATGGATACCCAGATATAAATACCCATTTTCATCCTCAACGCCATACCCAGCCTCCTGTGCTCCATCAAGAGAATTGAAGTGAAAGTAAACCCTATCCCCAACCTGAACCTTATCAAGCATATCGCTTCTCCACTCTTTTCCATTGCTTACTCGGGTAGGCATAGCTACAATACGTCCAGAAATTGAATTATGCTCTTTTGAATATGAAGTTTCAACCTCAATATCAATAGTGGATCCATCAGGGCCATGCATCCTATAAAAATTACGGCAAGGATCTGGATCTATCAAAACATAATCATACCGCATCTGTACGTTTTTGATTATTTCTGACTTATAAAGATTTTCGAGCCATTGTTCGCGCATTATATCAGCCGGGCGGCTTAATATAAAATATTTTGGTTTTACATTTTCTCCATACTTTATGGAATCAATTTCAGAAACATGATCTTCCCAACTCATAATTCAATATCCTCCAAAAATTCTACAACCATATAATTTTTACAATAACATAAATCCAGGGGTTTCTGAGAAGAAACTTTTCCATCATCCTGAAAGGTTTGAGCAAAGCATCCAGGGACATCACCTTTTTTATGAAGTTTTGTAACATACCGTAACCAGCCATATCCTTTTTTGGATCCAGTTGCAGCCATAACAAAATCCCCTTGTTGGATATCCCGACCTAAAACTCGTATTTTTTTACCATTAAGGAACCGGTTATTACTTTTTGAAACCTTAACAACTTCTACAGAATTATTAAATTCTAGCATTTTAACCGCATCAATAAAGAACCCTGGTGTTTTGGTTACGCATTGTTGGGTAATGGGATTATCAATCTGGATACTTCCAGAAGGGAATACTCTTATTGTGTAATCTCCAATTTGTATTACCTGTATCATAATAATCCTTTTCGTTCTAATAAATCACGCATTATATCCCAATCTACGCATGGTCTATCAAATCCATAATCAAATTTTAAAGGACAACCAATAGCAGAATCATCAATCATAAAATGTCCATAAGCTTTTGGGCTATTTGTCCATTCATGTTGTGTAGGATTCTTTTGAATGCCAAATAGTGGTATTTCATTCTTTTCAAACCATTTTATAGCATCAGTTAGATATGTACCGGCTTCCGCTATAATTTCAGGCAAAGTACTTATGGGTTTATAGTCATGATCACACCTCATTGTAAAAAGTATAAGATTATGCCCCTTATTAACCAGATCTTTTAAAACAGGAATAGCGCCTATATCTTCTCCAACTTTTGGGAATTCATGTCTTACACAAGTACCATCAAAATCAATCAATATATCCATACTAATATTTTTTAAGAATTGCAATAATATCTCCTTCCTTCATTACAACATGATCCTGATCCTTATATTCAACCATAGTACCCATCCAGGTACTATACAGAACATAATCCCCTACATGTAATGTATCAATATCAGGCCCAACCATAATTATTGTTCCCTTATTGTTTTTTTTAATAATGGTATCTGGTACAATTATACCACTATCCCGCTTATAGCTATCAGGATCCGGTAATACCATGATGTTATTTTCGGTCATTCTCATATAACCTCCTTTTTTTCACCGGTGAAAAAATCATCATCATATTCAACGATCATTGGAACATTGTAAAACTTTTTCCAGCAATATGCTTCGCCATTGGAATTTTTACGCCACAAATAGTAAACCATATCACCTTTTTCAAGAAAAGCTTCCTTGTCCTGAGTAATCAATGAAATAATCTCTTTACCTGTGCTCTTATCAATCTGAGGAGAGGCATAATACATTTCAGAGGTTTTCAAAGGAATTATAATCCTTCTGATTGGCCTATCAATGAAAATTCTACCTTCTTCGGTTATTGTGATTTCTTCCATAAAAGATTTTTTGATGAAAATGATCTGTAAATGTCCTGGATCTTAAAAAAGTATTGGATCCTACCTAACGGCATGATGCTATCAACCTCATCTGGTTGATCTGGCTTAGATAAATATACAAATACGCTATATTTACCATCCATGCCTAATACCGGCCTTAAAACAAGGCTTAAAGTACCTCTCATGACAATAGAATATTCCGGAATAGAATCTTCCTTTTTTGAAAAACCAAATTCCAATAATAAATTTTCAGAAATTTGAGAAGGAAAAGCTTCTTCCAGTACAGCATTAACTTCATCAGGAACCCCTATAACAACTTTATTTTTACCATCATAACAAGTTACTCCAGCAACCTCAAGTTGTATCATACTGCCATCATCAAAACGGCAATCCGCCAAACTCCCTATTGAAAGCAATGGCGCAAAATCATGAATACTTTGCATCTCAAAGTACTTTTATATCATATTTTTCAACCCATTCCGAAGCATTTAAACCCTCTTTAGTTTCACCCATAACGGTCAACGCCAGTAATTGTTCAGGTGTGCCCATAAATAAATCTCCATCCAATACCATACCAGACTCTTTGGTCTTATCGGTATATTGCCAGAATGTAGCTCTATCCCATCCATTATATGGAACTGCAGGGTTATTTTGATAACAAGCATCCCATAACAAATATCGGCTCATGTTAATACCTGGCTGGTTCTTCTTTAAGAAAAACTTGTTGGTATAAATAATCGGAGCATGACCAGATAAGTGTTCCAACTGTGTAAGGAAACTTGAAACCGACTCAGCAAGATTTAATGGAGATAACATACAGTTAGGATCTTCCAAATCCAATACTGGTGGCAAGGAATATTCATCCATGTACGGATTTATGGTATCCCAGAAGTGTTGAGCTTGTGTTATTGGATTTGCTGCAGCAACAAAATAATGATAAAAACCCACTAATAAATGGGTTTTAGGGACATTTGTTCCATGCTCATCCAACTTAGGGTCAACTCCATTAGCCCCCTGTGTGGCCTTGATAAAACAAAATCCCAAACTCGATTTTTCAAGTAAAGAATAATCTACCGTCTGGTAGTGAGATACGTCAATTCCTTTGATCATGTGATATTATATAATTAAAATTTTACCGTTTCTTCTTTGCCCTGAAACCATTTTTTGCCATAAACTTATCATTGCTCATACCTCTGGTAAGTTTCTTTGCCTGTTCTCTGGCCGCTGCTGACTTCCCAACCTTATTGCACTCATAAACCTCCCCATCTATCTCAATAGTTGTCCTATACCTATCCCTGACTGGCGTAAGCTGCAACTTTCGCTGGTGCTTATCCATAAAGTCCCATATTTCCAACTTCTCCAGGTACGTCATTCTGATCTTTCCCATTGACTTCCCATTACCGTTAAACTCCTCATGCAAGATATATTCATCATCTGCCGGTATAGGATTATCAATATCTTCCTGAATTAACCGCTTACGAAGCTCTACAGACGATTTAAATACTATACCTGCACATTCTATTGCCCCGTAGTCTAAATCGGCGCTTAAAACGATTTTACTACCTGAAATTTCTACTGATCGTTGTAATGAGATTGTTCCTATTTTCGTTTCCTCAGACATTGGCCTTATCTTTGAACTGCAAACATAAACAAATTTAATACAAATCAATGGAATCCTCACAAAAAATGTCTCAGAACCAGATAAAAGATTTCTGGCTCAATCGCGCCAAAGACATGGGGCTATCTCAACAAGATATCCTAAGCGATACTCCTGACATGATTCGCATGCTAACCGCAGCACAGGAATCTTACGGATCCTCTTTCTGGTCCAATAATAACCAAATCGAAGATGTCATAAATGAGTGTTTACTCCGAAAACAGAAGTAAAACATTAATAATCAACTACTTAAACACGTTAATTTCTGCGAGTTTCGGAATCCGAAATTGACGAAACTTTATTATTTAATTCTTTTTCAATTACTTATAGAGGTCTTGTTTTTTTAGTGTTTTTTTTAGGATTTGGATATATATATATTATATATTAATATAACAATAAGGTATAACTTTTAAAAATCGAAAAAATTTAACTCAGTAAAAACACCATTACGACTCCATAACTACCAATAAATAACATACTTACGAACTTTCTTCTAATTTCGGATTCCGAAACTAACGAAAAATGCACTTTTTTACAACTATATTACCGTTTACCTAACAACTATAATTATAACAAACAAAAAAAGTTGAATTATAAACCAAACATATCCAAATCCAAAAAAAAAAAATCCAAAAAAAAAATTATGCCCCGAAATATAAGCCATCACGGAAATAGACGTGGAGTGTTATCCTATATACCAGGGGGGAGCCTTCCGGAATGGAAAACCGATTTTGGCATACCGGGTACCTTGCCGGTAACCATCCCATGCGACAATGGGTATCCGACAAATCCTGTGACCTATGCCATGGTATTTGTGAACTTGACTTAACATGACATTGTGTCTAAATCTTGAATAAGTACAAATTAT
>JGI24890J29729_1000099_pt1 | contig 71447 bp, 62 predicted proteins | sample FreactcultureFD7_FD_29729 | JGI IMG/M metagenome (IMG submission 29729)
GCGGGAGCGCCCGCGGGATTCCATTGGACCGGCTTGACGGCGGCACCCGGGCGGACCTTCTGCAGGCCTTCCACGATGACACGATCACCTTCCTTCAAGCCATCGATGACCTGCCAGTTGTTGCCGCGTGCGCCGCCGGTCTTGACCGGACGCGCCTCGACCTTGCTCTCGGCATTGACCACCATCACCGAGGAGCCGCCGGCATCACGCACCACGGCTTGTTGCGGCACCAGCAGGGCCTGTTCGTCCACGGCCTGTTCGATTTTGGTCCGCACGTAGGTACCCGGCAGCAGCAGGCGCTTGGGGTTGGGGAATTCGGCACGCAGCGAGACCGAACCGGTGCTTTCATCCACGCTGATGTCGGAGAACAGCAGCTTGCCCGGCTGGTCGTAGGCCTGGCCGTTTTCCAGCACCAGGGTCACGCTGGCCTTGTTGTCGCCCACGCTCTTCAACTGGCCGGCGGCCATCGCCTGCTGCAACTTCAACAGGTCGGCGCTGGACTGGGTCACGTTGACGTAGACCGGATCGAGCTGCTGCACCAGGGCCAGCTGGGTGGCGTCACCCTGGCCGACCAGTGCACCTTCGGTCACCAGCGCGCGGCCGATGCGGCCGGAGATGGGCGAGGTCACGGTGGCATAACCCAGGTTCAGGTTGGCGGTCTGCACCGCTGCCTTGCCGGCGGCGACATCGGCTTCAGCCTGCTTCTGGGCGGCCACGGCGTTGTCGTATTCCTGCTTGGAGACGGCGTTGACTTCCACCAGCGGCTTGTAGCGCTGCGCGGTCAGCGAGGTTTGCGTCAGGTTGGCCTGGGCGCGCGCCAGCGTGGCTTGGGCGCTTTCCAGGCTGGCCTTGTACTGGGCCGGATCGATCTTGAAGAGCACCTGGCCCTCCTTGACCTCGCTGCCTTCCTTGAAGACGCGCTTTTGCACGATGCCTGCCACCCGAGCACGCACCTGCGCCACGCGGAAGGCTTCCACGCGGCCCGGCAGTTCATTGGTGATGGCCACGCGCTGCGGGGCGATGGTCACCACCGACACCTCGGCCGGCGGCATCTGGCCGCCTTGCGCGGCGGGTTTCTGTCCGCAGGCAACCAGCGCGGCGGCAACGGCGACGGTCATGGTGAGGCGCGTGAAACGACTGACTGAGCTCATAGATATCTCGCACGAAAGTAAAGTTGAAGCCGCCAGGGGCGGCGATGAAACGAATTCGGTAGAACCGGTCACGACGATGATGCTGTGCCTGTCATCCGGTGATGGAGGGGATGGATGAGCCGGGCTACAGATTGTTGCAATGCAAAAAAGTCCCCACCCCTTCATGCCAGGGTGATGAATTTTTTTGCAGGTGATGAACGGCAGGGACTTGAAGCGGATGCTATTATACATACATCCATGAATGTATGTATTTCTTCCAAACATCACATTAATTTAACAAACTTGTTCGAAACGGCGTAGCAAAATATGAGCGATTCCTTGCATTTTGATTCGAAAGCTACTCTGATGCCGTTTCCGCTGGTCTGAATCCGAGCTCTTCCATGCCTTCGGGCGATAGGCCGAGCTGCTGGGAAGACGAATTTGACGCCCTGATATTGTGCACGAAACTCACTTACTTCTTCATGACCATCATTGCGCACATGAAGCCTTTGACGAAACTCTGCCGGTTGCGGGTGATGTGCATCCGCAACACGGCCGCCCAGTGGCGCGCCTGAGGGGCTGCGCCATGGCCATTTGCCCGGGAGTCTGTTGACATGGCCCGTTCGACCAAGGAAGAAGCGCTGGAAACACGTGCCCGCATCCTCGATGCGGCCGAGCAGGTGTTCCATGAGCGCGGCGTCTCGCAGACCTCGCTGGCCGACGTGGCCAAGGCCGCTGAAGTCACGCGCGGGGCCATCTACTGGCACTTCAAGAACAAGAGCGATCTGTTCGACGCCATGTGCGAGCGCGTGCGCCTGCCCATGGAAGCGGTGCTGGAAGAAAACGCCAGCCCGCAGGTGGAGGATCCGCTGGGCCAGTTCCTGCGCAGCGGCATCTATGTGCTGACCATGGCGGCGACCGATGAGCGCTGCCGGCGCGTGTTCGACATCATCTTCAACAAATGCGAATTCGCCGACGCGCATGATCCCATCCTGATTCGCCAGCGCGAATGCCACGTTGATGGATTGTTGCGGCTGGAGCAGATCCTGCTCAATGCGGTGGCACGCGGCCAGCTTCCGGCCACGCTCGATATCCGTCTGGCCTGCCTGGCGGCGCATGCGACCTTCAGCGGTCTGCTCACTGACTGGTTCTTTTCCCCCGACAGTTTCGACCTGGTCAAGGATGGCGAGCGCATCCTGGCGGCCTCGCTCTACGCGCTCAAGACCGCGCCGTCGCTGCAGAAGGCGTAGCCGGACCAAGCCTCGAAACCCGGGTGGTTTTCAGGCGATATGAAGGATCAGGATAAAACGTAAGGGAATTCAGGCAGGCCGGAGAACCCGGCCCCCGCCTGACCGGCCTGCGCCATGTGCATGACGCCCGCCGGCCAGAATGCGATATGAATCAATAAACCAAAAGACCAGGCTCAATAAGTCGGCATCGAAGGATCCACTTGGGCCGCCCAGGCGTGCACGCCCCCGCTCAGGTTGATGACCTTGGTAAAGCCTTGGCGCTCAAGGAAGGCGGCCACCTGCATGCTGCGGCCGCCGTGATGGCAGATGCAGACCACCGGCTGTTCCTCGTCCAGCTCCGCGAAGCGGCCGGGAATGGTGTTCATCGGCACCAGCTGCGAGCCGGCGATGTGGCAGGTCTGATGTTCCCAGGGTTCACGCACATCCAGCAGCAGGGGCGTGGGGCGGTCCGGATCATTGATCCAGGCCGCCAGTTCCGGGGCAGAGATGTGCTCCATGATGCTTTTCCTGTCTCGGCCCTGAGGCTCAGAACGTGAAGTGGGACGGCGTGATCGCTGCGTGCAGCGGCTTGGCCAGGGTTTCCACGATGTTGACGGTCTCGAAGGCGTGTTCCGAGGTGCGGGTGATCAGTTGCAGTTCCATCACCGGGGCCGAACCGACGATGGCCAGCAGGCGGCCGCCGATCTTGAGTTGCTTGCCGAAGGATTCCGGCAGCAGCGGCAGCGAGCCCGAGATGACGATGACGTCGTATTCGCCAGCCTTGCCATCGGCACCGGTCCAGCCTTGCGCGCCATTGCCCAGTTGCACGTCGACGTTGGCCACGCCGTAGTCCGACAGGTTCTGTTCGGCCAGGGCCTTCAGTTCCGGCGAGATTTCCACGGTCGTTACGTGGCGCGCCTTGTGCGCCAGCAGGGCTGCCATGTAGCCCGAACCTGCGCCGATTTCCAGCACGTATTCGTGCTTCTTCACATTGGCTTCCTGCAGCATGCGCGCTTCGATCTTCGGAGCCAGCATGTTTTCACCACCCGGCAGCGGGATCTCGGTGTCGAAGAAGGCCAGGCTGCGATAGGCGGCCGGGACGAATTCTTCACGCTTGACGACCATCAGCAGGTCCAGCACGTCTTGCGCCAGCACGTTCCAAGGGCGGATTTGCTGCTCGATCATGTTGAAGCGGGCTTGTTCGATATTCATGGCGGTGGCTCGATCTAATCTAATAGCGACGGAAAGGCAGCATTTTAGCAAACACCGCCCGGCTAATCAGCCCATCTATGCGCTGAAAAAGCCGCTGGAGGCGCTTCTGTTGTGGGTTTTCCTCAATGCAATGCGAGCGCGACAGGCTGGCGTCAGGCTTTGAGACCGTTCAGGCAAAGGTCGATCATGCTCTCCAGGTAGGCCAGCGGATCAATGGGTGTGGCCGCACAGGGTGCGAGTGACTGCTCCCACAGCATCAGCATGATGAGGGGGGCGACGATGACTTTCTTCATGGCGTCGGCGTTAATGCGGCGGAATTCCCCGCGTGCCATGCCGCGTTCGAGCACGCGCACTATCGTCGCATCTCCGCGCGCGGTCACTTCATCATGGTAAAAGCGTGCAAGTTCAGGGAAATTGCCGGATTCGGCCACCATCAGCTTGGCAATGCCGACCACGCCGGAGTGCGAGGCGGACTGCCACCAGTGCAGGATGAGATCACGCAGCAGTTCGGCGCTGCTGCCGGCGTGGCCTTCGATGCGGGCTTCGGCCTGGTCCAGCAGGGGCAGCACATTGGCGCGTACCACCGACTTGAACAGGCTTTCCTTGCCATCGAAGTAGAGATAGAGCGTGCCCTTGGAGACCCCCGCTCGGGTGGCCACGTCTTCCAGCCGGGTAGCGGCGTAACCGCGCTCGACGAACAATTCCAGCGCCGCCGCCAGCAATTCCTGGGGGCGGTCCTGTTTGCGTCGTTCCCAACGCGGTTCTTTGGCCGATGCAGACATGAGAAACAAGATTACCGGGAGGGGGCACTGTAAGTGGCAAGCCGCGCCGGCGTCAAGCGGCCAGATCAAGCCGCTGGTACTGCGCGCGGCCCGATGCACTACAATGCAGTCCCCCCGCGCTACCCGCCACCAGGAAAGTCCATGAACTGCCGAGACGCATGCGGCGCTTGCTGCATCGCCCCTTCCATCACCAGCCCGATCCCCGGCATGCCCGACGGCAAGCCGGCCGGCGTGCCGTGCGTACAACTGGGCGAGGACATGCGCTGCAAGATCTTCGGCCAGCCCGAACGCCCGGACTTCTGCGCCGGCTTGCAGCCGTCAGTGGAGATGTGTGGAGAGCACCGCGGTCAGGCCATCGCCTGGCTCAGTGAACTGGAGACGCTGACAGCGCCGGGCAGCCAAGCTGGCCGGCGAGGGGAGATCACCTGAAGCGGGAGGCCTGTCTTCTAGAAGGCTTCCTCGCGCCGCCGTCGGGCTTCTTCGCGGATATCCTCGATGAGCCGGCGGGTATCCACCTTTTCCTTGAGGTGTGCGGCATGGGCTTCACGGCTGATGGGAGCGATGGTGGTCAGCTCCTTCAGATCGGCAGTACTTTCTTCGTGTCGATGATGCACCGCTGCTCCTGAATCGATAGGGGGAGGGAGGAACTCTGCCTTTGTACCACGGATCGGGCGCATCTGGCGAGTTTGGCATCAAATGACAGCGGATGCCGGTCCGATACGCCCCGTTTCGGTGCTTACGGGAAAATCTCCGCCAGCCGCTCGCTGGGACGCACCAGCATCGTGCCTTTCGGTGCAACCACGATCGGGCGGTTGATCAGGACGGGGTGTTCCAGCATCGCATCGATCAGTTGAGCATCGGTCACTCCGTCCGCATCCAGCCCCAGTTCCTTGAACAGCGCTTCCTTGCTGCGCACCACCTCGCGCACCGGCACGCCCATGTCCTTGAGGATGCCTTCAAGCGTGGCGCGGTCGGGCGGATTCTTCAGATATTCAATGATGGTCGGTTCGACGCCGCCGTCGCGCAGCCCCTGCAGGACATTGCGTGAGGTACCGCACTTGGGGTTGTGATAGATCGTGATGCCGGTGTTCTTGCTCATATCGTCAGGCGAGGAAGGGAATAAAAAGCCATGTTAGCGCGCATTCCTGACAGCAAAATGTAAGTTTTGTCACCCTGCTAAGGTAAAATCCGATTTTGTTGCAGCGCACCGAGTGCACTTTTTGCAGCCGGGTGTGGTCGAAAGGCCGCTTTATGGCGACGCCAGCCATCCCGGACGGACCTTCGCTGCCACTTTTGCAGGGTTTGCCCCTGGCCGGGACGGAAAAAAGGCCATTTGCTTCATGTTGTAGCGGCTTATTGTGTTCCGATGGCCGGATTACCGGGCTTTCGGGCCTGAAAGCAGTCATTTCCTTCATTTCGTTCATTTCCCGTCAACCCCACATCAACAGCCACCCACAGCACCCGTATGGATACTCTCCTCGCGCTCAAGGCGCTCATCATGGGCATCGTCGAAGGCCTGACCGAATTCCTGCCCATTTCCTCCACCGGCCACCTGATCCTGGCCAACAGCCTGCTGCAATTCACCGGCCCCGATTTTTCCAAGGAGAAGGCCGACGTTTTCGAGATCGTCATCCAGGCCGGTGCCATCCTGGCGGTGTGCTGGGAGTATCGGGTCCGCATCGCCACCGTGCTGACCGGCATGTTCACCGACCGCAAGGCCCAGCGCCTGGTGATCAACCTGATCGTGGCCTTCCTGCCGGCGGCCATTCTCGGCTTCCTGTTCAGCCGCCGCATCAAGGAAGTGCTGTTCAACCCGGTCTCGGTGGCCATCGCCTTCATCGTCGGCGGCCTCATCATCCTGTGGGTGGAACGCCGCAACAAGGACCGCATGAGCATGGCCTCGGCGCGCGTCGAAACGGTGGATGACATGACCCCGCTGGATGCCCTGAAAGTCGGCATCGCCCAGGCCTTCGCGCTGATCCCCGGCACCAGCCGCTCGGGTGCCACCATCATCGGCGGCATGATGTTCGGCCTGTCGCGCAAGGCTGCCACTGAATTCTCGTTCTTCCTGGCCATCCCGACCCTGTTCGCTGCCACCATCTATTCGCTCTACAAGGAGCGCGCCCTGCTGTCGGCCGCCGACGTGCCGCTGTTCACCGTGGGCACCGTGGCTGCCTTCGTCTCGGCCTTCCTGTGCGTGCGCTGGCTGCTGCGCTACATCAGCTCGCATGATTTCACCATCTTCGCCTGGTATCGCATCGTCTTCGGCATCATCGTCCTGGTGACCGCTTATACGGGTGCCGTCGCCTGGGTGGAGTAACCCCCCTGCCTGATGCCCGTGCATGGACTGTGCGGGCGTCAGGCGCCTGTCAGCCAGCGCCCTGGCGGGCGCGGTACACTGCAGCACCCGTAGCCGGCCTCGCTGCCGGCGGCGGTTTATAACTTCCTTTTCGCCAACTCCCTTCAGAGCACACCCCATGGCCAACGTCTGCAGCGCCGGGCTTGATATCGGCTTTGCCTCCCTCAGTTACGCCCAGATCGGTTTCCTCGGCATCGTCCAGGGCATCACCGAACTGCTCCCCATTTCCTCGACCGCCCACATGCGCGTGGTGCCGGCCTTCCTCGGCTGGCATGATCCCGGCTCGGCCTTCTCCGCGGCCATGCAGCTGGCGGCCCTGGCCGCGGTCATCAGTTATTTCCGGCGCGACGTGAGCGCCGTCACCGGCGGCAGCCTGGCGGCCTGGCGTCGCCGCGATTTCAATGATCCCATGTTCAAGCTGGCCGTGGCCATCATCCTGGCCACCATCCCGATCGGCATTGCCGGGCTGGCCTTGTCGCATGTCCTGAACGCCTGCGGCTCGCCACTGCGCAGCCTGACCGTGATCGGCTGGTCCTGCATCGTCATGGCGGTGCTGCTGGCGATCTCTGAAATGGTCTGCCGCCATCGCCGCAGCGTCGACCAGATGCGCCTGCGCGATGCGCTCATCGTCGGCCTGGCCCAGGTCGGTGCGCTGATCCCGGGCGTCTCGCGTTCCGGCTCCACGCTCACGGCGGCGCTGTTCCTGAATTTCCGCCGCGAGGAAGCGGCGCGCTTTTCCTTCCTGCTGGGCTTGCCTGCCATCGCCCTGGCCGGACTGAAGGAACTGGCGGTCTTGCTGCATGCGCATATCCCGCTGGAAGCCTGGGGCGTGCTGCTGTTCGGGCTGGCCGTGGCGAGCGTTTCGGCCTTCGCCGCCATCTGGGGGTTGATGAAATTCCTGGAGCGTTTCTCGACATGGCCCTTCATCGTCTATCGAGCTGCGCTGGGTGTTTTCCTGCTGCTGGCGGTGTCGCGAGGCTGGCTGCAATAAAATAGCGCCTTCGCTACGCAGCAGCTTCAGGTTTTTTCATGGTCGATTTCGATTCCCTGCCTCCCGGTGCCACCCAGCAAGAACGTGCTTTGCACGTGCTGGAAACGGTATTCGGCTACTCGTCCTTCCGCGGTCATCAGGGCGAGATCGTCCAGCACGTCGCCGGCGGCGGGGATGCCCTTGTCCTCATGCCCACCGGCGGCGGCAAGTCGCTCTGCTACCAGGTGCCGGCGCTGCTGCGCGAGGGTACCGGCGTGGTGGTCTCGCCGCTGATCGCGCTGATGCAGGACCAGGTCGATGCACTGGCCGAAGTCGGCGTGCGGGCCGCTTTCCTCAATTCCACCCAGAGTTTCGACGAAGCGCTGCAAATCGAGCGCCGCCTGCGCCAGGGCGACCTGGACCTGCTCTACGTCGCCCCCGAGCGCCTGATGACGCCGCGCTGCCTGGACCTGCTGGAGTCCGCCCGCATCTCGCTCTTCGCCATCGATGAGGCGCATTGCGTCTCCCAATGGGGCCACGATTTCCGCCCGGAATACATCAAGCTCTCGATCCTGCACGAGCGCTTCCCGCAGGTCCCGCGCATTGCGCTGACGGCCACCGCCGACCAGCAGACCCGCGAAGAAATCATCCATCGCCTGCAACTGGAAGATGCGCGCCAGTTCGTCTCGTCCTTCGATCGTCCCAACATCCGTTACCAGATCGTGGAAAAGGCCAATGGCCGCAAGCAGTTGCTGGACTTCATCAAGAACGAACACCCGGAAGACGCCGGCATCGTCTACTGCCTCTCGCGCAAGAAGGTCGAAGAGACGGCCGAGTTCCTGCGTGGCGAAGGCCTCAATGCGCTGGCCTATCACGCTGGCATGGACTACGCGCTGCGCACCAAAAATCAGGCGCGCTTCCTGCGCGAAGACAAGATCGTGATGGTCGCCACCATCGCCTTCGGCATGGGCATCGACAAGCCCGACGTGCGCTTCGTCTGCCATCTCGATTTGCCCAAGAGCGTGGAAGGCTACTACCAGGAAACCGGCCGCGCCGGCCGTGACGGCCTGCCAGCCGACGCCTGGATGGCCTACGGCCTGCAGGACGTGGTGCAGCAGCGCCGCATGATCGACGAATCCGAAGCCGACGAAACCTTCAAGCGCGTGCTCGGCACCAAGCTCGATGCCATGCTCTCCCTGTGCGAGACGCTGCACTGCCGGCGCGTGCACCTGCTCGATTACTTCGGCGAGAAGTCCAGCCCCTGCGGCAATTGCGATACCTGCCTCACGCCCCCGGTCTCCTTCGATGCCACGGTTGAGGTACAGAAGCTGCTCTCCACCGTCTATCGCGTCGAACAGCGCTTTGCCCCCGGCCACGTGATCGAGGTCTTGCGCGGCATCGATGGCGAGCGCGTCAAGCAATGGCGTCATGATCAGCTTTCCGTGTTTGGCGTGGGCAGCGATCGCGGCGAGGCGGAATGGCGCGCCATCCTGCGCCAGGTGATCGCGCTGGGGTTGCTGACGGTGGATGCCGAGAACTACAGCGCCCTCAAACTCACCGAGGCCGCGCGCCCGGTGTTGCGCGGAGAACAGCAGGTGCAACTGCGCCGCTATCGCAAGCCGGAAAAAGCCAAGCGCAGCTCGCAGCGCTCCAGCTTCGTCGAGACCGATCTCAGCAGCGAAGAGCAGGCACTCTTCGAGAAGCTGCGCTGGTGGCGGATGGAAACCGCGCGCACACACAACGTGCCGGCCTACGTCATCTTCCACGATGCCACCATGCGCGAGATCGCCAAGGCCCGGCCGCAATCGCTGGACGACCTGCGCCACGTCACCGGTGTGGGCGAGAAGAAGCTGGAAACCTATGGTGCCCAGATCATCGACCTGATCGCCGGCATGGAGTCGGCCGACGCATGACGGGCCGATGACGGAAACTCATCGATTCTCTTCAAATCTCTTCACTTCCTGCGCCATCCGCACCAGCGCTGTGCAGCGCCGGGCGGGCATTTGCGGCCGACGTTGCCGCTGTAATACAACTTTCCTTCATAGGGCACTTTTACCGGCCTCTTCCCTGATTTGCGGCCTTTGCTTGGCGATATGATCGAGCACGGGAAATCGCGTTCAACACCAACGAAGGTGAGCCGGGGGCTACATGAAACTCAATGATCTGAAGATAGGCGTGCGCCTGGGCATGCTGTCGGCACTGTTGCTGGCAGCCATCGCTTTCATCGGCATACGGGGTGTGATGGTGGTCGGGGAAATCTACGGCCAGGGGGCGCAGGGCATGGAGACGGGAGCCCTCATCGAGCAATCGGTCGATGCCGCCCGCAGTGCGCAGGTGCAATTCAAGATCCAGGTGCAGGAGTGGAAGAACACCTTGCTGCGCGGCAAGGATCCCGCTGCCTTCAACAAATACCGCCAGGCCTTCATCGATGAAAGCGCCGCCACCCAGAAGCAGCTCAAGACCCTGGAGGCGTTGATGCCGCGTATCGGCATGGATGCCGAGCCTGCGCGCAAGGCGCAGCAGGCCCATGCCGAGCTGCTCAATCGTTATCTGGAAGCGCTCAAGCTCTACGCCTCCGACGATCCTGCCTCGGTGGCGCGGGTGGATGAACAGGTCAAGGGTGTGGATCGCGTGCCGACCAAGATGATCGATGACATCGTCGTCGCCGTGCTGGACCACAGCCGCAAGACGCGTGACGCCATCAATGCCGACAGCCTCTTCGACTACCAGCAGGCGCGCTTGCTGCTGCTGGTCTCGATCGGCCTGTCGCTGCTGCTGGGCCTGGCCATCACCTGGACGCTGGTGCGCAGCATCGTGCGCCCGCTGGGCGAAGCGGTGCAGATTGCACAGACGGTAGCGGCAGGCGATCTGCGCTCACAGGTTGTCATTCACGGCAAGGATGAGACGGCGCAACTGCTGCGCTCGTTGAAAGAGATGAACGACAACCTGGCCGGCATCGTTTCGGAAGTACGCAGCGGCACCGGTGCGATTACCGTGGCGGCGACCGAGATCGCCAGCGGCAACAAGGACTTGTCCGAGCGCACCGAAGAGCAGGCCGGTTCGCTCGAAGAGACTGCCGCCTCGATGGAAGAGATCACCTCCACCGTGCAGAAGAACGCCGAGAACACGCACCAGGCCCATCAACTGGCCGATGAGGCATCGGGCGTGGCGCGCAAGGGCGGCGACATGGTCGGTGCGGTGGTGCAGACCATGCAGGCCATCGAGGAGAGTTCGCATCGCATCGTCGAGATCATCAGCGTCATCGACGGCATTGCCTTCCAGACCAACATCCTTGCGCTCAATGCCGCCGTGGAAGCCGCGCGCGCCGGCGAGCAGGGGCGCGGGTTTGCGGTGGTGGCTTCGGAGGTGCGCAGCCTGGCCCAGCGCAGCGCCACGGCCGCGCGCGAGATCAAGGAGCTGATCGACGATTCGGTCGGCAAGATCAATGCCGGCTCGGCCCTGGTCAGCGGCGCAGGCGGCACCATGGAAGACATCATCACGGCCATCCAGAAAGTGGCGGCGATCATGGATGACATCAACGTCGCCAACCGCGAGCAGAGCGCGGGCATCGATGAAGTCAACAAGGCGGTGGTGCAGATGGACAGCGTCACGCAGCAGAATGCGGCGCTGGTGGAAGAAGCTGCTGCGGCGGCGGAGAGCCTGCAGTTCCAGGCGGAATCGCTGTCACGCGCGGTGGCGGTCTTCAAGCTTCAGTGAGGCCGTCGCAGAAATGACAATGGCATGCCTTGGGGCATGCCATCGGAGCGATCTTTAAGCGATCACCGCGGGTGATCGCTTTCATTCATCACCTGTCGCATGCACGATTGCGCGTTGAATCATGCATGCAGCGCGCGTATTCAGGCGCGCTTTTCAAACACCAGATCCCACACGCCGTGACCGAGACGCAGGCCACGGTTTTCGAACTTGGTGGTATCGCGATATTCGGGGCGCGGCACGTAGCCCGAGGGATCGGTGGCGGTGTTCTTCAGGGTGGGTTCAGCCGACAGCACTTCCAGCATCTGGATGGCGTATTCCTCCCAGTCGGTGGCGCAGTGGAGATAGCCGCCGGGGGCCAGGCGCGAGCTGATCAGTTGCACCAGGGGCGACTGGATCAGGCGGCGCTTGTTGTGGCGCGCCTTGTGCCAGGGATCGGGGAAGAACACGTGCACGCCGGCCAGGGAATCGGGGGCGATCATGTTGGTGAGTACTTCGACGGCATCGTGCTGGATGATGCGCACGTTGTCCAGGTTGCCTTCGCCGATCAGCTTGAGGTAGCTGCCGACGCCGGGGGTATGGACTTCGACGCCGATGAAGTTTTTCTCGGGCATGAGGGCCGAGATCTTGGCGCTGGTTTCGCCCATGCCGAAGCCGATTTCGAGGATGGTCGGAGCCTGGCGACCGAAGGTGACAGCCAGGTCCAGCGGGGCCTTGTCGTAGGGGACCAGGAAGCGCGGTCCGAGTTCTTCCAGCGCGCGTCCTTGCGCGACCGACACGCGCCCGGCGCGGGTGACGAAACTGCGGATGCGGCGCTCGCTGGGATCATAGAACAGCGGCTTGCCGGATTTGTTTTCAGACATGGATGACTCGAAGCAATTGAGGCGCGGCCCGCAAAGTCCACCGGTCAGGGACGGGCGAACAGGGCCGCAGGGAAGCGATCTGGAGCGGGTGAAGGGGATCGAACCCTCGTCTTAAGCTTGGGAAGCTTCTGCTCTACCATTGAGCTACACCCGCGAGACCGCGTATTTTACGCGGGATTGTCCTGCTCCGGCAAACCGGGCCTTTGGGACAGGAGCAGCCGGGATGGGCGATGGATGCTGTCAGCGCGGTGCCACATCCCGGCGAATTCAGTCTCCGGCTTGCTTATCCTGCTCCTTGGCCTCCCGCGCCTTCCTCTCCTTGGCATATTTCTCGGACATCTTGCGCCATTGATTCAGTTGCCGAAAATAAGTCCGTTTGACGCTGACCTCCGATAGCGGCTGTATGCCACGAATCGGACTGACGGGAGGGACGCGACGTTCGCTCATGATGCCTGGCTCCTGCTGGGGGATGTTTGTTCGCGGTATCTTACTCCCGGGATGGCCCGGTGTCCTTCGCAAGAACAAATGCGTCAGTCCCCCTCAGGCAACAACCCATGCTCCACCATTGCCCTGCGCGCCGTTTCCTCTCCGAACATGGTCAGAAACGCCCGCCCTGTCGCACCCGATGCAGTGCGCGCCCCCACGGCCCCCACATACACCGTGTAATTCTGAATGTCCGCCGGCAACGGCCCCACCAGCTTCGCCCCCTTGACCAGCAGAATCTCGCTCTGCTGATGCAATGCCAGCGCCGCACTCCCATCCACCAGTTTTTCCGCCACCAGTCCACCAGGTACCAGCACTTCCTTGGCGTGCATCTGACCGGCGATGCCAAGCCGTTCAAACAATTTTTCCAGATAGATGCCGCTCGACCCGCCGGCCTTGGGATCGATCACCGCGACGGAAGGCGCGTCGAGCAAGGCCTTCCTGAATTGCGCCACGGTGGCGATGGCAGGCGAGGGCGCGCCTTGCCTGACCGCCACGGCAATCCCCACCCGTGCAATCGGCCGCTCGCTGGCCAGATTCAGATAGCCGTCCTTGCCCAGTCCGCGCAACACGCCATCCGGTGCAACCACCACATCCGCCGCCGCACCCGATCGCACACGCTTGTCCACGACGCCACCCGTGGCGTTGTCTACCGTGACGTGGATGCCGCTGCGCCGCTCGAAGTCGGCCGCCACCGTGCGCACGATGGGCGCAATGGCCCCGGCGGCGAGCACCCGGAGTTCGTCCGCACAAGCAGGTAGGGCAACGAAGGAAGAAAAAACGGAGAAGGTTGCAGCGAACAGCAGCGGAAGACGGAACGCACGCACGGTGACTCCAGGTGATGGAATACGGGGACGGGAAAGGAGCGGCAGACAAATACGTCGGCACCGATTATACGATGTGGCGTTGTCCCTGCAATTCAGGACCGTCTTACATCGTCAAGTTGCGGAGGCTGCAGCCCGCTCTAAACTCGCGAAGTGGACCGAGTTTCAGGGCATTGTGTGGATAGCGCTCATCTAATTTCTCGAAGGTAAATGCCAGATGCATGGGTGCTGTCGGCACATCGGGCTTTTCATGAAGGCCATGTGATCATGCTTCATCGCTTTAACGAACTGCTCTGCCATGTCATTACTCTTTGGCGAGAGCCCAGAACCGGCGGAGTAAGCGCAAAGTGAATTTCGTCAGCGGGTTGGAAGAGTCACCGTCTCTCAGAGCCGCCGCAATCAAGATTCAAGCCCTCCGTACAGCGTTCGTCAACTTTCGATCGGTGCCTGATCGTCTCGGCGGACCGATCAATTCGCGTTCTTCAGGTTTGGCTCGGTGGACTTCGCCTTGAGCTTTGAACCGAACTCAGCCAAGACATGATCAAGGCGAGACATCGCGTTTTCTCTCAGATGCTCGTCGGTCAGAACCGTGGAGTAGACGCGCATCTCTACGGTCCCCGCCTCGATGATATCTGTAGCAGTGATGAACGCCCATTTGTCTGACTGCTGCCGGTACCCGATGTACAACACATCTCGACCTCTAAGCTCTTTCAATCCCCCCGCCGCACCGTATCGCGACAGACCACTGGCTTTCATCGCCGAGTCAAGCCCATCCACCAGGTCGCCATAGCGACTTGGATCAAGACGGATCTGGGCAAGGTGCGTAGGTAACTTCGTTTCTTGAGAGCAGCCGCTCATGGCCGCGGACAACAGCACGGCGGCTCCAAGGAAAAACTTGCCAGTACTCATGCCGCCTCCTCCCTTTCAAGTGCGGTTCAGTATGTCATGCTGAGACCATGAAAGGGTAAACCAGAACGTGCTCCAGCAAATTACGGAATGCCGCGAAGGAAGATTTAAGAAACCGCCCTCTGTGTTCAACTATGCGTGTGTGCCCTTACGCGCATTGATCGAGGTGAAAAGGCTGTTGTTCCTTTGCATTCTGTCGAGGTGAAATCGCGTGCGAAGACGTGGCTACCTGCGTCTGTTGGTAACGACTCTTCGATTGTCTGGAATTTATATAAACCGGTAGTAACGGATATAAAAGAAAACTGCTGTTCCCACACCAATTCATTTTCATTTTTCTTATGATGATGGTTGATCACTAGCCCGCAATGTTAGCTTCAAATGCTTAAGAGGCTGTTGCAAAATTAAGTTCCAGGGCAGTTAACCTGCTGTCTTGTTATTCCTGATGGGATGCGATGCCCAAAGAACTTGTCGACGATGAATTGTGTTCACTCATCGAGCCGCTTCTGCCCATGCGAACGCCTCGCAATCGCGAGTGTACAGGTCGCAAGCCAATACCCGACCGTGCGGTGCTCACTGGCATAGTGTAAGAATCGTGAACTCATAACCTAAACGGGGACAAATAGATGAAGAAGGTGGCGAGTGCTGTAATAGCAATGCCGGTCTTACTGGCCGGCTGCGCCAGCATGAATGATGCGAACGAAGAGAACTTCAGTGCGGCCGTAGCTCAATACTTCGATGAGAGGGGCGAGCGGTGTCTGTTCATTACAACACTGTGGCCAGTGGTTATCACCGACAGGGACTTACGCCAGCAGAAGGGTAATCGGCCCGGCATAGCCGGAAGCATGGCCGCCCTAGAGGCTGTCGGTCTCGCAAAGAGCGAGGATGCCGAGGTGGCCATCAGGGACGGCGTCGGCAAGCCAACGGGTGCCAAGGCCAAGATCAAGCGCTATAACCTGACGGGAGCGGCCAAGCCTTTCGAGCGGCGCACGGAAGTGATAGTGCTCGACTTGAGCGGCCGAACCAAGGAGACGCGAATTGAATTGTGCTGGGGCAAGACGGTTCTCAGCAAAGTGGTGAGTTGGGACGGGCCAACGAAGGTCGGTGCCTATCAAGAAGCTATCGTGAAATACCAGAGCAAGACCACTGGGATTGCCGAATGGGCGAAGAGGCCAGAATCTCTTGCAGCATTCCCAGAAATTGCTCGGAGCATTAAAGACGATGGCAAGCATGTGTATCAGCTGAGCTTGAGGCTGACAAGAACCGGCTGGAAGGCCAAGACGTTAGACAATCAAGCGATGAAGTAAAAGTGCCTCATCTGAACCGAATTTGCCCTCCTCCGATGCCAATGAAGAGAAAGTGCTGCACTGCTAGCCTCACACGGTTATGACCCAAGACGTCGCTACGTTGCTTCCGCGATCCCTTTGGGTTGGCTTCCAATATGATCGACAACCGACTCACTGCCTGACTGGCTACAAATTACCGACGCAGGTCAGTTCGATGAGTGACCACAATTCATCGTCGACAAGTTCTTTAGGCATCGCATCCCGTCAGGAAAAACAAGACAGGAAGTTAACATCAAGCCGGGAAAGTTAACAGCCCCGATATTTGATTTTGCAACAGCCTCAAAGAGGACGGAGGGAGCGCTTCTTCACCCAACAGTAATTTTTTCCGTCCATCTGGGTCATCGCTCAACTACCACCATTACCATCTGCTACTAAAGGCTGTCTTGACACCGCCCCCGCATCCCAATCCCCAAACGCCCGTGACCGCATCCCCGCATCCACCAGATAAGCCTTGACCAGCTTCAACAACACCAGCCCCGCTACGAACAGCATCACCATCAACGCCACCAGCACCGCCGCCTCGCCCCACGCCGACAGACCCGAAGAGGCCCACGGCCAGCGCACCTGCCTGGCCTGCGCCGAGCGGATCGCCGCAAAGCACAGCCAACCCAGCATCGGCACAAACGGCAGCACCGCACGCCAGCGCAAGGACATGGGGCCGCAGAACACCAGCCAATAGCTGAAGAGGCCCAGCGGCAGCACCCCATGGCGCAAGGCACTCACCAGCGCCCCCGGCGCATCCCCGCGTTGTCCGTGGACCATTCCGGTATCCGACAACGCTGCCAGGAAAACGCACACGATCAGCGTCGCCAGCATCGCCGATTTCCGCGGCGAATCAGGGAGCCCGCGGCGCTCGCGCACCAGCAGATGCACAAAGCATCCGCCACAGAGCAGGGCCGTCAGGACCGTCGTGCAGGCGGTATAGGTGGACAGTGAATGTGCCGCCAGCGTGGCAACCAGCAGCAGCACGCTGGCAGCGACAAGGCCGCCTTCCATCCCCAGTCGCACGCGGCGATGGATGGGGAGCACATGGACGTGCGCCGTCACGGCCGATGACCTGGGAAAGAGAAGCGCGGGCACAAGCGGCATGAGGAAACTCCTCGTTGCCATGAAGTGGCGGTCAGGTGGGGAAGGGAAATCGGGCGAGGCAACATCCATCGAATTCTAATGGCCGCACTCGCAAAAGAAATCAGTCCGTTTGGACTGAAATGCCTGATGCAGGATGTAAATTTTTTACTGCTGGAATCGGTGCGCCAGCGCGCCCAGTCCAATTGGACTGGTTCAATTCCGTGATCGTCTCACTTATAATTTTTTGCCCCATTTTCAGGGGAAGAGGCACGGATTCGCGCCCTCATTTCACCGGCCGGCATGGGGGCATGCCGGTCCCTGCTTCCTTATCTGCGGAACTCTCATCGTCTATGTTGTTGCTCACCGGAAGTACCGGATTCATCGGCGGCGCGCTGGCCGCTCGTCTCATCCGCACGCCACGCTGGGAGCGCTCGCTGTTCCTGGTCAGGTCGGCCAATCGCAACGAAGGGCGCGCACGCTTGGCGTCCAACCTGCGCCTGCACGGCGTGAGCGAGGACGAACTGCAGCGCCTGTCGCCTGACCAGATCCTGTGCGGCGACCTCACCGGGGTGGAGCGCTGGATCGATGATCCGCGCCTGCTGCAGGTCAGCGATGTGGTGAACTCGGCGGCCCTGGCCTCGTTCGGCAGCCATCGTTCCATCTTCCCCACCAACGTCGACGGCGTGCTCGCCATGGCGCACGGCCTCTCGCGCGGACGCCCGCTGCGGCGCTTCATCCAGATCGGTACCGGCATGTCCTGTGGCCGCAACGCGCCGCGCCCGGTGTCGGAAGACTATTCTCCCGCCGATGGCGTCGAGCACTACCTCGATTACACCGCCAGCAAATACCAGGCCGAACAACGCCTGCGCACTGAACTGCCCGAGTTGCCGCTGGTCATCGCGCGGCCGTCCATCGTGGTCGGCCATACCGAACTCGGATGCGCCGCCTCGGGCAGCATCTACTGGGTCTTCCGCCTGGCGCGCGCCTTGCAGGCCTTCCCCTGCGAGCTGGACCAGAAGATCGACGTGATCCCGGTGGACTATTGCGCCGAAGCCCTGCACCTGCTGCTGGAAAAACCGACGCTGAAATACGCGGCCTACAACATCTCGTCCGGCCCCAGTCACGCCTGCACATTCGGCGAAATCGATGAAGCCATCAGCGTCGGCACCGGTGAGAAAAAGATGTCGCGCTACCGCCAGACCCACTACGACAGCTTCCTGCAGATGCAGGACCGCTTCAAGGACCTGATCGGTCCCTGCAACAAGCGCATCGTGTTGAAGGCGATTCGTTCGTATGGCTATTTTGCGGCGGAGGAAGTGCTGTTCGACAACCAGCGCCTGATCGAGGAGGGCATGCGGCCACCGCAGCCGCTCACCGATTACGTGACCCTGTGCGAACGCACCAGCAAGGATATCCTCATCGCGCAGCAGATGAAGTACGACTACAAGACCTGAGCCTTCCGCTCAGTCGTCGTCCTCACGCGACGCGAAAATTTCACCAGGCTCAGCGGCATCACGCGGGCGCATCGAGCAGGATCTCGATGCGTTCCTTGCCGCGTCCGGTGTTCTTGCGTTTGAGCCGCAGTGTTCCCACTTCGGCGGTGGTGCGCGGATGCGTGCCACCGCAGGCCATGCGCGCAAATCCTTCCACTTCCCAATAACGCCGGCCGGCGGCTTCATCGCTGAATGCGGTGACGATGGGTAATCCCGCCGCCACCAGCTCCTGCGCCGCCGCCTCGATGGCGGGGAACAGCGGTGCCAGGCTGGTGTCGCTGGCGAAGTCCACGCGCGCCTTGTCCATGGCGATGTGTGCGCCGATGCGTTCGATTCCCGGCCGCATCTGATAGACCAGCTGCAACACCATCTCGGCCGCAAAGTGCAGGCGCATCAGGCGATAGCGGCGTGCCCAGTCAATCTGCAGGTGAACCGCATCACCGACCCGCAGGCCATGGCCGGGCGGCAGCGTATAGACGATGGTATGGTCACGCTTCTCGGCCTGCAGCACAGGATGGCCGCCCAGCGTGCCGGCATCGCTCTCCTGGCCACCGGAGAAGGCGAAGAAGATGGTCTGCGCGATTTGTACCTGATCACCATCGACTGCCGTGACGGTCGTGTCGAGTTCGGTCTGATAGGGGGCGGACCAGAAAAGTTTGTACGTCATGATGCGCAGATAAAAGAAAAAAACAGGACAGAAAACTGGACAGGAAAAGGACAGGAAAAGGACGGGATGAAGCGAAACAATTCGTCGAGATACGACGCTGGTAACGTCCCGAACGCTGAACCCGGTGAGCAATCCCCAGTCTACAGGCTGCTGCGTCCTCGCGCTGCCCAATCAAGGAGAATTCCCCATGTCATTGCACGAAGATTATATTTTTCCGCTGCAGGCGCATCTGGCGCAGCCAGACTGGCCTGCGCTGGAGCGGGCATTGCTCGCGCAGGGTTTCATCATTCCACCGCGCGGTGAGGACGTACCCGGCCCTGCGCTGCAGGACTTGCTCCATCTTTTATGCAGAGCACTCGATTGCGGATTTCAATGGAAAGAGAATATCCGCACCACGGGCGATGTCTTGCGTTGCTATGTGGAATCGGCCGACCTGCCTGCAGATTTCCCCACGCCTGATGATCTGACCATGGCCGAAACCTTGGCGCTGCTGGCCAGACATGGCATCGTCATCAAAGACCCTTACGAGAACAAAGCAGTCACGTGGTCCAGTCCCATGTATAGCCTCGGTCCGGCGACACTGGCACTGCTGAGTGCCAACTGCATGTCCGACTACGAGCGCGAGAGGTACAGATTCAGCCTGAGCCTGGAAGCCTGCGATGGACCCAATCCCATGGTGCATGTGGGTGAAAACCTGGAAATCCCCCGCGTGCCGGGCAGCGCGGAGCTGCTCAAGGAGATGTCCCCCTTCGGTTCGCATGTCGATTTCCTCGGTGCTGCCTGGGAAGATCCCGCCGTGCAATGGCATGACGAACAATCCGGCCGCAGCTATCGCATCCTGGAACTGGACTGGCAATACAGCATGGCCCTGGGATTCCGGATGGTGCGTTTGAAGGGATTCGACCAGGACAGCACCCTGCGCCTGGCGGCGGTGGTGGCCGAACTGGCCGGTGAACCCATGGGGGCCAGCCACTTGTGGCTGTGAATTCCCTCAGAGGCTGTGGCCATCGTGACTGTCGTCATGCTGTCTGCGGCCTGTCTTCCAGCAAGTCTTCAATCGCCGCAATATCCACCGCATCGCGCTGCCCCGGCCGCAGCAATTCATCCGCATAAGTCCGCCACAAGCCACTGTGCAGGAAGTAGCGGAACAACTCCGTATCCAGATGCTGTTCCCGGCACATCCTGGCCATGATGCGCAGCGATTCCGACAAGGTCTTGGCCGGCTTGTACGGACGGTCCGCCGCCGTGAGTGCTTCGAACACATCGGCCAGCGCCATCACCCTGTCCTGCAAGGGCAGCCCGGATGCGCGCAGGCGGCGCGGATAGCCGGTGCCATCCATTTTTTCGTGGTGATTGGCGGCGGTATCGGGCACGCTCTTGAGCGAATCCGGCCACGGCAGGCTCTTCAACATCACCAGCGTCTGCACGATGTGATTGTTGATGGCGAAGCGGTCTTCTTCGGTCAGCGTGCCGCGCCGCACGGTCAGGTTGTGCAGCTCGCCCATGTTCTGCCGGACCTGCGGCAGCTGCATGTCGAAGCCCAGCACATTGCGCGGGTCGCCGCGTTCAACCGGCGGCCGGTGTCCGTCTTCCCAGGCTACCTTGTGTTCCGGCTTGTCGGCCAGCAAGGTCTCGGTGCAGGGCAGTTCCTGCTGCATCTGCCCACCACGCGCCGCGGCGAGCCGCCGGCTTTCTTCATCGGCCAGGCCCAGGCTGTCATCGAAATGACGCTGCCAGGTCTGCATGGCGATCTGGCGCAGCCGTGCGATGGCTTCCTCCGACATGGCTTCGCCCCCGACATTGCATTGCGCGACAAAGGCAAAGTCCTCGCGCAGCTGATGCCGGCGGCGCTCCAGCTCTGCGCGCCAGGATTCGGCCCGGGCTGCAGGCAAGGTAGCGTAGAGCTCGCGCAGCAGATCCAGTTCGGCATCGCGCCACAGCACTTCAAAACGCATGCGCACTTCGTGGATGCGGTTGTGGATCACCTCCAGCTTGGTCGCCTTGTCCACGATGTGTTCGGGACTGGTGACCTTGCCGCAATCGTGCAGCAGCGCCGCCAGCTGGAAGGCATAGCGCTGGTCCTCGTTGAGGGTGAAGCCGGCGTAGCGGCCTTCACTTTCCTGCGCCAGGCGGTCGACCAGCTGGATGGCAAGGTGCGGTACGCGTTCGCAGTGGCCGCCGGTATAGGGACTCTTGGCATCGATGGCGTCAGCCATCAGGCGGATCAGGGATTCCAGCAGAGCCTTCTGTGCAGCGATCAGCTGGCGCGTTTCGATGGCCACCGCCAGCATGCCCGACAGACGCCGCGCAAAGGCCAGGAAGCGCGGATCCTCGTGCACGCTGTCATGGGCATGCATCAGTACCAGCAAACCTTCGAGTGAGCCGTTGCGGCCGCGCAGATCCAGCTCCACGCGCATGCGGCCATCGTCGGTCTCACGTGCGGCGATGGTGTCGGCAGCGCCTGCACCCGTGCCTTGCGCGTCATACGCCATGCTGTCGGTCAATCCGCATTGCTGGCCATAGGCCGCCGCGCGCTGCATCTGGCCGTCTTCGCGCTGCCACAGATAGACGGCACCGCCGTCGCAGCGCGTGGCCTGCACGAATTTCTCCAGCACCTGCTGCAACATCTCTTCGACATGCGTCTCGGTACTGAGGATGGCGCTGATGTCGAGGAAGGCTTCCACCGTCAGGCTCACGTGGTCCACCATGTCGGTGAGCATGTTGATTTCGCGCAGGGTACTGCGCCGCCGGTCCTGGGTGCGGAAGTCGAAGCGCGACATGCGTCCGGCCCGCACCGCCAGCCGCTCCATGCTGCGGCCGATGGCGCGCCCGGCCCACCAGCCCAGCGGCAGGAACGCCAGCACCACCAGGAAGGCCACCAGTACCAGGGTCTTGCGATTGCGGTCGAGCTGGCCCAGCAGTTCGTCACCGGGCGCGGCAATGAGCAGCCTCAGTGCATGGCCATCGATGACGTCGAAGGGCAGCGACAAGCCCAGCCACTCACGCCCGTTCACGCTGTAGAGCGCGCTGGTCTCGCCGGCCAGCGCACGTGCGGAGAGCTGTGACAGGCTCGGGACTTCCAGATCCTTGAGACTGCGGAAACGGAAACTCTCGCCCTCCTGTTCCAGCACGCGCGCCATGTCGCTGTAGGCGATCACGCGCTGGTGTTCGTCCACCAGTGCCAGTTCGCTGTTGGGCGTCAGGCGCAGGTTGCCGAGGCTGGCGGCGAGGTCGTCCAGCGTCATGTCGATGGCGACCACGGCCTCGCCGTCGCGCGCACGCTGCGAGAGGCTGATGCCGATCTGGCGCGTGGTGAAGAAGACGTAAGGGGCCGAGATGGAGGGGATGAGCGAGCGGTCCGCCGTGGCATACCAGGGGCGCGAGCGCGGATCGAAGAGATAGTCCGCCTCATCGCGCAGGGCCAGCAGTTTCAGTTCGGCATCATAGAAACGGTATTGCCCGTGCTGCGTGCCATCGGCATCGCGCACGATGCTTTGTACCAGGAAGGCCGATGCCGCCGGTGCCGAGAAGAAGGCGCGCTGGTCGGCGCCACGCAGCGAGCGCACCAGCAGGAAGTCGCCATTGGGGTAGCCCACGTAGACTGCCGACACCAGCGGATTGGCGACCAGGTCGATGGAGAAGGCGGCAATGCGCGTGAGGCGCTCGTCGAGTTGCGTGGCTTGCGTGATCGGATCGAAGGCCAGCTGGCGCAGCGTGGCCACGGCCGGGTCGATGATGCGGCGCGAGCGCTCGGTCATGATGCGTCCGGCATCCTCGGCTGAGCGCTCGGCCATGTCCAGCAGCACCTGGCGCGCGCCCCACCAGCCTACCGAGACCAGCACCACGGCCAGCAGGACCATGCCCGTCATCACCAGGGCGGAAATGCCGAAGCGCACCGGCAAGCCAGGCACGGTGGCATCATCGTCGGACGGATCAAACAAGGGGCGTTCGGGAAGGGGCATCGAGCACGCAGTGACTGGGTGACATGCAACGGAACCCGCGATGCCATCAGCGCCGCCCACCTCCGGCGCATAACGGGACACGGCCTCTTTTTTCTTCGGGCCAATATACCGGAATTACGTTGGGCCAGCAAAAAGCGGTCAAGTCACTGTCGGCGGCACTGCCGGGCATCGTGATGGCGTGACGCTCCTTGCCGGTGGCGACGCAGTAGCCGGGCGGAGCGGCCCTGCCGGGGCGGCCAAGCGTGCGATGCCTACAGAAAAACCACACATTTATCAATAGATACCTGCAAGATGTCGCATGTGGTGTACAATACGACCTGTACTTGCATCAAGTTGTATTCTTGTTGGTTCCAATTCCGCCTGACTGTCGTTCCCTCCTCGGTCGTTCTGTTTTCTTTCCTTCGGTTTCAGTTCTTGGTTTCAAGTGCCTATCAGGCATCTGCCTTCATTCGTCCCAAACTTTTCCAAAGGAAACAAACATGAGCACTCAAACCGGCGTAGTCAAATGGTTCAACGATGCCAAGGGCTTCGGCTTTATCACTCCTGATGCTGGCGGCGCTGACGTCTTCGCGCACTTCCAGGACATCCAGTCCAACGGCTTCCGCAGCCTGTCGGAAAACCAGCGCGTGTCCTTCGACCGCGGTGTCGGCCCCAAGGGTGAAAAGGCCACCAACATCAAGGTCATCTAAGACCGCGATATTCGCGCAAGCGAAGCAGAACATCCTCGCTGACCGCGCCTGAACGCCTCCGGAATTCCATACGCTCCAGAGGCCAGGCCGGCAGACTCCGCAGTCCTTTCATGTCGGCGCGATGTTGTCGCAGACTCTCACCTGGCAGATAGCCAGGGAGGGCCGGTACCGAAGGTCAGGGCAGCGCAGGACGTCGTTCCTGCCAGAGACTCAGCTGTGGCCGTGCAGATAGCGCGGGCAGGTGAACCACGAAGGCAGGAGCGCGTCAGTCACGGCGCAAGCCGTGTAGCAAATAGTTAATTAATCGCTCGTAGAGCGTGACACCGGCCCGCACCAACGGCGGCCTCCGGACCACAACACGAACACCTGGATTGCGACCGCACCGGCCAGATAGACCGGGCAGGACACTCTCGCAGCACCTGGCAGATCGCCAGGGTCATGAGGGAATCCAGCGTTAATCAATGAACGGCCCATCTGGTTTCAGATGGGCTTTTTGCGTTCTGGAAATGGATAAACGATATAAATGATTTAGTGCGCTGGCATAAGCGCGCGATCCAGTAGTTGTAAAGCCTGCGCCATCACTGCCTCCGGCGTGATGCCGAAATGCCGGTACAACACATCAGCCGGCCCCGGTGCACCGAAGCCCGCCATGCCAACGAAGCCGCCGCGCGCGGCCAGATAGCGATCCCATCCAAAGCGCACTGCCGCTTCCACCCCGATACGGATTGTGTCTTTGCCCAATACGGCGTCACGATAGCGGCTGTCCTGCTGGTCGAACAATTCCCAGCACGGCAGCGATACCACGGCGGTGGCCACGCCCCGCGCTTCCAGCAGGTCGCGCGCAGCACAAGCGATGGCCACCTCCGAACCGGTGGCCAGCAAGCTCACCTGACGCGGCCCGCACTGCGCTTCTTCCAGTACATATCCCCCGCGCGCACTGAGATTGCTCACCTCGAAGCGCTTGCGGACCGGCGGCAGGCTCTGTCGTGCGAAGACCAGGCTGACCGGTCCGCTGCGGTGCTGCATGGCGACTTCCCAGCATTCCACCGCCTCGCTGGCATCGGCCGGCCGCATCACCAGCATGTTGGGCATGGCACGCAGCGAGGCCAGGATTTCCACCGGCTGGTGCGTCGGCCCGTTCTTGCCGATGCCGATGGAGTCGTGACTGAACACGAATTTCACCGGCAAGCCCATCAGCGCAGCCATGCGCATGGCCGGCCGTTCGTAATCCGAGAAGGCCAGATAGGTCACGGCCAGCGGAATCACGCCGCCATGCGCGGCCATGCCATTGGCCATCGCGCCCATCACGTGTTCGCGTACACCGCAGTGCACGTAGGCGCCGCTGCGGTCGCTGGCGGTGAAGGCCTTGAGCGAGCCCTTGTGCGCCGTGGGCGCTTCAAGATCGGCGCAGCCCACCATGCGTTCAGGGATCACTTCGGCCAGCAGCTGATTGAGCGCGGCCGAGATCAGGATGCCGCCCTGCGCCTGCGCAGGCTCGTGCGCGGTACGCTTGAATTGCAGCAACACATCCTGCCACCCATCGGGCAAGTCACCCCGCAGGACACGTTCGAATTCGGCGCGCTGCGTGGGCGGCAGGGCCTGCAGGCGCTGATGCCAGGCGGCATGTTCATCGCGGTTGCGTTGGCCGAAGTTGCGCCACGGCGTGAGGATGTCCTGCGGGATCTCGAATGGCGCATGCGGCCATTGCAGCAGATCGCGTGCGGCTTGTGCATCCTCCGCATGGAGCCGTGCGCTGTGGCCGCCGCGCTGGCCCTGCACACGCGGGATGCCACGGCCGATGATGGTGCGGCAGGCGATCATCGAGGGACGGTCCGAGGCACGTGCAGCGTCGAGTGCGCGCGAGACCGCCTCGATGTCATGCCCGTCCACCTCCACCACATGCCAGCCGGCCACGCGGAAACGCTCGGGCACGTTCTCGCTGATGGAGAGTTCGGTGGCGCCGTCATCGGTGATCTGGTTGTCGTCCCATAGCAGGGTCAGTTTGGCGAGGCGCAGATGGCCGGCCAGCGAAATCATTTCCTGCCCGATGCCTTCCTGCAGGCAGCCATCGCCGACGAAGGCGTAGGTGCGGTGATTGACGATGCCATCGCCGAAGCGCGCATTCAGGTAAGCCTCGGCGACCGCCATGCCGAAGGCATTGGCGATGCCCTGGCCGAGCGGACCGGTGGTCACTTCGATGCCGAGTTGCGGATCGTATTCCGGATGGCCTGCACAATGCGATCCGAATTCGCGGAAGTTGCGCACCTGGTCCAGCGAGATGTGTTCGTAGCCGGTGAGGTAGAGCAGGCTGTAGAGCAGCATCGAGCCGTGGCCATTGGAGAGCACCACGCGGTCGCGGTCCGGCCAGGCCGGATCGGCGGCGTGAAAGCGCAGGTGGCGGGCGTAGAGTGCAGTGGCGATCTCGGCCATGCCCAGCGGCACGCCTTGATGGCCTTCAGTGGCGCGCACGATGGCGTCGATGGAAAGAAAGCGGATGGCATGTGCCAGCGGCTGCAGGGGATGTGGGGTCATGACAGCAAGACGCATCTGCCCGGCAGAACAGGGCGATGCGTCAGTCTCCGTTGTAATGGTGGAGACTTATTCTTGGCGGTCGGTACGGGTCCAGGCAAGCGATGAAAATTCAGGCTTGGCTGAATTGGCGTCAAGTAGACGCAAGTTTCCCGCTCTCTTCACGCAACCACTGCAGGAATAACACCACCTCCGGCCGCGATTTGTTGCGTGCCGGGCAGACCGCAAAGTGTTGCGTGATCTCCAGCGTCATGCCGTCCGCAAACACCGGCTGCAGCCGTCCGCTGGCCAGATGCGCGGCGCCGAAGGCATCGCTCTCGAAGACTACGCCCAATCCCTGCACGGCGGCTTCGATGCTCATCATCGCGCGGTCGAAGCGCAGGGCGATGCGTTCCGGACGCAGGTCCGGTGCGTAGCGGGCAAACCATTCCGGCCATTGCAGCAGGCTGCCGCGCGACTGGATCAGCGGGGCCAGTACCAGGTCTTCCGGTGTCTCGATGCGATGGCGCGCGAGAAAATCCGGGCTGGCCATCGGGATCACCTGCTCCGACAGTACCGGTTCGATTTCCAGATCCTGCCAGTGCGGCACGCCGCAGCGGATGTCGAGATCCACCTGCCCGATCTCGAAGTCGGAGATTTCCGGCGAGGCCGACAAGCCGAAGGCGATCTCCGGATAGCGCTGCGTAAAGCGTCCGATGCGCGGCATCAGCCACAGGCTCGCGAAGCTGGGGCTGGAATGGATCTGCAGCGAATTCTCCACGCCATGCCGCAAATCGTCTGTGGCCGAATTGATCGCGCCGAGCGCGCCGGCCACCCGGTTGAGATAGCTCTGTCCTGCCGGCGTGAGCTCCACACCTTTGGTGGAACGCTCGAACAGGCGCAGCCCCAGCAGCTTTTCCAGACGCGCCACCTGGTGGCTGATGGCCGACGGGGTGAGATGCAATTCCGCCGCCGCAAGATTGAAACTCTTGCGGCGTGCGATCGCTTCGAAGGCCATCAGAGAGGTCAGTGGAGGAATCATGGTGTCTCGGTTTTTGGTCTTGTGAATGTTTCTGCTGCGTCACGGCATGCGCGGGCGCGGGCTCGCGGCCGATTTTAGCGCATCGATCCGGCAGATGAAGCTTCGTCACATTTTCATGACAAAGCATCACTTGTCGCGGCCGGATGAAAGTTCGAAGATCGCCGCCAGAACAACAGGGAGACATCCGTCCATGCGCGCTATCTGGCGCTGCATCCGCTCGCAGGAGGACTGCGCGGAGCTCTTCACCGTTGCTCATTCGCATGCCACTTTCAGGAGACCACACCATGCTGCTCAAGAACAAAGTTGCCGTCATTACCGGCGGTGCCGGGCTCAACGGCCTGGGATTTTCCACCGCCCGCCTGATGGCTGCGCAAGGCGCGCGCGTCGTCATCCTCGACCTGGAACGCGCCGAACCTTCCACCGCTGCTGCCCGCCTGGGCGAGGACCATCTCGGCCTGGTCGCCGACGTCACCGACAAGGCCTCCTGCGAGGCGGCAGCGCAAGCGATCCTGCAGCAGTTCGGCCGCATCGATATCCTGGTCAACAATGCGGGCATCACCCAGCCCGCGAAATTCCTCGACATCAGCGGCAAGGACTATGACCGCATCCTCGATGTCAGCCTGCGCGGCACGCTCTACATGTCGCAGGCGGTACTGCCGGCCATGCGCGCACAGCAGGGTGGGTCCATCGTCTGCATCTCCTCGGTCTCGGCCCAGCGCGGTGGCGGCATCCTGGGCGGTCCGCACTATTCGGCGGCCAAGGCTGGCGTGCTGGGTCTGGCGCGGGCCATGGCGCGCGAGTTCGGCCCGGACGGCATCCGCGTCAATTGCGTCACGCCCGGCCTCATCTCGACCGACATCAACAAGGACATCCTCAGTGCCGAGAAGAAAGCCGAGATCGCCCAGACCATTCCCCTGGGCCGCCTGGGCGGGCCGGATGACGTGGGCGGCGTCTGCGTGTTCCTGGCCAGCGACCTGTCGCAGTACTGCACCGGCATCACGCTGGATGTCAACGGCGGCATGCTGATCCATTGAGTTGTTCACGCGTCGGCCGGTCGTTTGGCCTGGCGCGGTTTCATCGATTCCCACCATAAAAAATGCCAGGAGACAAAAGATGAAAGACGAGATCGCATCAAAGAAGCTGAGCCGCCGCCAGATCCTGAAGGCAGGCGCTGTCGGCGCTGCACTGCCGCTGTTTTCCATCCTCACGCGGCCCGCCAATGCGGCCGAGTTTACTTATAAATTCGCCACCGGCCAGGATCCTTCGCACCCGGTCAACAAGCGCGCGCAGGAAGCCATCGACCGCATCCGCAACGCCACTAACGGGCGCATGGAGATCAAGCTGTTCCCGGCCAACCAGCTGGGTTCCGATACCGATCTGATGTCGCAGATCCGCAATGGCGGTGTGGAATTCTTCAATCAGGCCAATACCGTGCTCTCCACGCTGGTGCCGGCCGCCGGTATCGTCAATACCGGTTTTGCCTTCCAGGATTACGCGGCCGTGTGGAAGGCCATGGATGGCCAACTGGGCGCGCACGTGCGCGCGCAGATCGAGAAGGTCGGTCTGCTGACCATGTCCAAACCGTGGGACAACGGCTTCCGCCAGATCACCACCTCGACCAAGGCGATCAGGAGTGCCGCCGACGTCAAGGGCCTGAAGCTGCGCGTGCCGGCAGCGCCGATGCTGACCTCGCTGTTTTCGGCACTGGGCGCGAGTCCCACGCCGATCAATTTCAACGAGGTCTATTCGTCACTGCAGACCAAGCTGGTGGAAGGACAGGAAAATCCGCTGGCCATCATCAGTACCGCACGGCTTTACGAAGTGCAGAAGTTCTGCACGCTCTCCAATCACGTCTGGGACGCCTACTGGATTCTCGGCAACCGCCGCGCCTTCGACAAGCTGCCCAAGGACATCCAGGAGATCGTGCGGCGCGAACTCGATCAGGCCGCCACCGATGAGCGCGCCGACATCGCCAGCTTCTCCGGCATGGCCCGCAATGACCTGGCCGGCAAGGGTTTGCAGATCATCGATGCGGACAAGGACTCCTTCAAACAGGCGCTGGCGCAGGCCAGTTTCTACAAGGACATGCGCGCCAGGTTTGGCGAGGAGGCGTGGAAGCTGCTGGAATCCAGCGTCGGCACACTGGGCTGAGGAGCTGCATCAGAACTCCGTAGAGGGAATACGTAATACAGAATACAAAATCAAGAATGCGGAAAAGAGAAAGGCCGGAGACAGTTTGCTCCGGCCTTTTGCGTTTGACACCGGTGAAAAATCTCAGCGTGGCCCACCGCCATGTCCGCCGTCACCCCAGCCGCCGCGCGGTCCGCCTCCGCCCGGGCCGGGTCCGCAGAACCAGGGCGCGCAGACGCAGCCCCCCAGCGTGGTCAGCAGCAGCGCTGCAGCCAGCAGCGTCGTCAATCGTTTCATGGTCAACCTCATGCAAAGAAATGGAAAGAGATGCAGTGAGGCAGCATTGAACTACGTGAGTCTGCTAAGCGCAGTCAGGCAATTGCAACAAAGGATGTCATTTGCCGGGGAGAGCGCTCGCTTCAGTCGAAGCCGCGCACGCGCTCCTTGTCCATGCGCGGCAATTCCCAGTGAAAGCGGATCGCCAGCAGGCGCACCGAAAATCCCAGCAGCAGGGAGCTCAGGGTGGCGATGCGGCCATCGATCTGCCAGTGCAGGATCAGCACATACAGGCTGCCGGTCAGCAGCGACACGCTGGCATAGATCTCGCGTCGCAGGACCAGCGGAATCTCGTTGCACAGTACATCGCGCAGCAAGCCGCCAAACACGCCCGTGACCATGCCCAGCATCACCACGATGGCCGGGTGGAAGTTGTCGAAGCTGCGCGCGATATCGCAACCAATGATGGTGAAAGCCACCAGCCCCAGTGCATCCACCACCAGGAAAGCGGACTTGAAATGATGCAGGGCGCGCGCCGCGACTGCTGCCACGATCGCCGCGCAGATGGTGAAGCCCAGATATTCGGGATGCGCCACCCAGCCCAGCGGATAGTGGCCGATCAGGATGTCGCGCACGGTCCCGCCACCCAGCGCCGCCACCGTGCCGATGAGGCAGATGCCGAAGATGTCCATGTCCTTGCGGATGCCCATGAGCGCGCCCGAGATGGCTTCGGCGCAGATGGCGATGAGGTAGATGGTATGCAGCAGCATGGCAGGGTCCGGGCTGGCGGTAGTCGCGAAGCCCGAATTATTGCATGGCGCGGTCCCGGCGCCATGCTGCGGCACCCAAGATCAGGCGGAGGTATCGATGATGTTGCCGATGGCCTTAACGCCCGAGGTCACGCTGTCGGCCACCGAATGCGCAGCCGAGGAAACCGCATCGACCGTGGTGTCGTAGGCGCTTTCAATCTCGTCACCGACTTCGGAGGCGACGTTCTTGATGGGCTGGATGATGGTGTTGTAGAAGCTGCTGTTGCCGGAGGAGACCGAAGACACGCTCATGTGAAACTCCCTTGTAGTGGTAGGCAGCCAGCATCCCCCTCTGCTGAGGGAGATGCGGACAGGAGTTCATCATAGGCAAGCGCGGTGGCCGTGCAAAGATGCGGACACCCCCTTATCGGGTAAAGAAATGCAATGCCTTGTAAAGCGGTGTAGGCATGCCGCTTGCACGGCATGCCGCCGGGCCTTACTGTGCCAGTGCCAGCGTGGTTTCCTTCTGGCGCGTGGCAGTGTTCGCGCTCGCAGAGGCCGGTGAGCGCGGGGCGCTGTAGCTGATCTTGAACACCGACATGGCCTGGCTCAGTTTGATCGACTGGTCGCGCAGGTTCTCGGCAGCGGCGGCAGCCTGTTCCACCAGGGCGGCATTCTGCTGGGTGGTTTCGTCGATGGCGTTGACGGCCTGATTCAATTGCTCGATGCCGCCGCTCTGCTCATTGCTGGCCACCGTGATCTCGGCCATCGTGACGGCCATGTTTTCCACCGCGCCCCCGAGGTCGCCCATGGCCTGCGCGGTTTCGCGGACCAGCTGGTTGCCGCTCTCGACTTTCGCGCGCGAGTCGTCGATGAGGCCTTTGATGTCCTTGGCGGCGGCCGCCGAGCGTTGCGCCAGCGTGCGCACTTCCGAGGCGACCACTGCAAAGCCGCGTCCCTGCTCGCCGGCACGCGCCGCTTCCACGGCGGCGTTCAGCGCCAGGATGTTGGTCTGGAAGGAGATGCCGTCGATCAGCCCGATGATGTCCACGATCTTGTGCGAAGCCGCGTCGATCTCTTCCATGGTCTTGCCCATGCGCTGCACCGAATGGCTGCCACGCTGGGCAATGGAGGAGGCCGATTGCGCCTGGCGGTCGGCGTTGGCCGCAGAGTCGGCATTCTGGCGCACGGTGGCGGCGAACTGCTCGACGCTGGAGGCGGTTTCTTCCAGTGCCGAGGCTTGCGATTCGGTACGGCTTGAGAGATCCATGTTGCCGCTGGCGATCTCGCCGGTGGAAATGGTCATCGATTCCACGTTGCGGCGCACGTCGCCGATGATGGCGCGCAGGTTGACGTTGAGCTGCTGCAGGGCTTGCAGCAGCAGGCCCATGTCGCCGCGCGCATCGGTATCGATATGCAGGTCGAGATCGCCGCCGGCCAGGCCATGGACGGACTTGATGGCGCGCTGCAAGGGCGCCACGACGCTCGCATGCAGCACCGCCCACGAGCCCAGCAGCAGCGCAGCGCCACCGAGCGTGCCGAGCCACACCGCATAGGGGCTGCCTCCGGCCGTTTGCACGGCACTGCCCGCGACCGCACCGCCGAGGATGAACATGAGCGTGAGCACGCCCATCATCCAGCCCAGCCGCTTGGCCAACGGCAGATCACGCAGGCCCTGCAGCCAGCCGATGAAGCCGGTGCGCGCCACTGCGCCGCGACGGATGCGCAGGCCGCGTGCCTGCCCGCCGACGAAGGCACGATAGGCGTTGTCGGCCGCCTGCACCTGCTCCCGCGAAGGACGCGTGCGCACGGACATGTAGCCGACCGCGCGGCCATTCTCGCGCACCGGCGTGACGTTGGCCTGGACCCAGTAGTAATCGCCATTCTTGCAGCGGTTCTTGACCAGCCCGTTCCAGGGCAGGCCTTCCTTGAGCGTGGCCCACATGTCGGCGAAGGCCTCGCGCGGCATCTCGGGATGGCGCACGATGTTCTGCGGGGCCCCGATCAGTTCGGCTTCGTCGAAACCGCTGATTTCCACGAAGTAAGGATTGACGTAGGTGATGTTGCCCTGCAGGTCGGTTTTGGAGACGATGGACTTGCCATCCTCCAGCAACCGTTCGGTGGTGGTGATCGGTAGATTCGTGCGCATGCTTGCCCCCGTTGCCCTGACCGTTGTTGACCTTGCGGGGTCACGGTCCTGCCGCTGTTTAAGAAAGCTGCGGTACTTCGTCCCCAAGCGCTGCAGCCCCGTTTTTCAAGCCAGGCCTGTTGGGGCCTGGCATTGGAATTCCAAGTCGGTGTAAAGGCGATCCGTGGCAGGTCCGAGAGGGATGCTCGCCGCCAGCCTGTACCGGCGAGGTCGGCGTAGCGCGGCTACCACCAAGTCGTGAATCTAAACGCTGGCCCGCGATTTCAATCCTTCAAAAAGGCGGGCCTTTCCATCCATCGAGCTGAACCGGGAGCACGATGCCTTATGCAGGAGGAAGGTATTTTTTGACGTGCGGAAATTCTTTCCGCCCATCATCGTTACCGGTCGTACCGGATGACGCTTATTGGCGAGGCTGTAACTGAAACAGCACGCCTTGCGGCACCAGTTCTACCGAGAGCAATTGGTCGGCTACCACCTCGGTCATGCGCTGGCCGGGATTGTCCAGGGCGACCGTGGTGAGCCGGGTAATCAGGGGCAGCAGCTTGTCCTCGCTGCCGGAGATGAAACTGCGCGCGGTACTGGAGGCGCAGATCAGGAATTCGTCACGGGCACCGGGGACCTTGTTGGTCATCATCACGCCCACGTTGCGCAGCTCACCCTTCTTGTTGAGCGTGCCGATGAGCGTGGTCTGGGCCGGGCCGACCTGGGTGTCGAGCACGTATTCATATTTGCCCGGATGCAGGCGCGACGCGTCCAGCATGTAGAGGTGGGCCATGTGCTCGGGCTCTTCCACTTTCATGTCCTTGAGCACGTCGGCGAGACGATTGTTGAAGCGATCAGCGAATTGCTTGGGGGTAAGGCCCAGCGTGGCCTGGGCCGCTTCATGGGCCGCCAGTTCCTGGTCGATGTGGCGGTCGCAGCCGGCCGCCAGCAGCGTGGTGGCCAGCAGGGTGCAGGACAGAAGACGCAGCGGAGATCGTAAAAGTGTCAGCATGTTCGTCAGAATGTCGTGTGTTTCGCTACATTGTGCATCATTCCCGTGGGACATAAGCTGTCGCAGATCAAGCGTGGAGGCCGGTTTGTGTGGGTTGGTGATAAAGTACCTTGCCGACAACAAGGCCAAGACGACAACATCCAGACCCACGCCAAGCCCATGACCGCTTCCCCCTCCGGCCAGCCCGCTGCTGCCCCGTCCGATCTGCACGAATTGCGCGAGATCATCCGTACCTTTTCCAGCGAACGCGACTGGCTGCGTTTCCATACGCCCAAGAACCTGGCCATGGCCCTCTCGGTGGAGGTGGCCGAGCTGATGGAGCACTTCCAGTGGCTACCCACGGGTGCCGATCATGAACTCGATGACGCCGCGCGCGAAGGCATCCGTCATGAGATGGCCGATGTGCTGGTCTATCTGATCCAGCTGGCCGACCATACCGGCGTCGACCTGCGCAGCGCCGTGCTGGAAAAAATGGAACTGAATCGCCGCAAGTATCCGGTCGAACTGGCCCGTGGCAATGCGCGCAAATACAGCGCGCTGGCCGGGCCGGCTGCCGGTACCGACGCCGGCGATGATGCCTCCGGTGCCGGCTGAGGCTGGCGCTGTCCTTGCTTTCCTCCCTCTCATGTTCGCTGCCCGGAGCTCGCCTTGACCAACTGGAATGACGGTTACGTCGTCGACATCGCCTACACCTACGGCTATTACCCCGGCATGAATCCGGCCCGCCTGCCGCTGGCCTTCGCCTTCCACGGCCTCCAGGCACCGGCCATCCAGACCGCCTGCGAGCTGGGTTTCGGGCAGGGCCTGTCGACCAATTTTCACGCAGCGGCATCCACCACGCGCTGGTGGGGCAACGACTTCAATCCCTTGCAGGCGGCTTTCGCCCAGGAACTGGCGGCGGCCAGTGGCAGTGGCGCGCAGCTGGAGGATTCCAGCTTCTCGCATTTCTGCCGCCGCGATGATCTGCCGGATTTCGATTTCATCGCCCTGCATGGCATCTGGAGCTGGGTCTCCGAGGACAACCGCCAGATCCTCCTCGATTTCATCGACCGCAAGCTCAAGCCGGGCGGCGTGCTCTATCTGAGCTACAACACCCAGCCGGGCTGGTCGGCCTTCATGCCGCTGCGCGACCTGCTGGTGCAGCACACGCAACTGGCCGGCAACGAGGAACGCGGCCTGCCCACGGCCGCTCGCATCGAGGCCGCACTGGCCTTTGCCACACGGCTCTTCGAGACTGACCCGGTCTATGCCCAGACCAATCCCTTCATGCGCGACCGCCTCAAGATGCTGCAGCAGCAGTCGCGCAGCTACCTCGCGCACGAATATTTCAATCGCGACTGGCACGCCGAGCCCTTTGCCGAGATCCATCGCCGCTTCTCGCAGGCCGGTCTGCAGTTCGCCTGCCCGGCGCACTACATCGATCACCTCGACATGGCCAACCTGACTCCGGCGCAGCGCCAGTGCCTGGCCGAGATCGACGACCCGGTGCTGTACCAGAGCACGCGCGATTTCATGGTCAACCAGACCTTCCGCCGCGATTACTGGGTGCGCGGCGGCCAGGTACTGGACGAGCGCCAGCGCGTGCAGGCGCTGGCGCTGCAGAGCGTAGTGCTGCTGACCGAGCCGGACAAGGTACCGCTGACGATTCAGAACGTGGCCGCCGAGATCACCCTCAACCGGCTCATCTACGAACCCATCCTGCAGGCGCTCTCGGACTACCAGCCGCACACGCTGGTGGACCTGGCGGCCTCGCTGGCGCATCGCAACCTGAACCTGTCGCAAGTGATCGATTCGGCGCTGATGCTGATCGGCACCGGCCACGCGGCCCCGCTGCCTCCCGAGCTGGATGCCGCCACCCAGGCCCAGATCGCGCGCCGCACGGCCGACCTCAATGCCTATCTCCTGCACCGCGCAGCGCTGGTGCTGCCGGAGAGCCAGGAGGGCGACATCGCTCATCTGGTCAGCCCGCTGACCGGCGGTGGCGTGAAGGTGGACCGGGTTGAACAGTTGTTCCTGCTGGCCCGCGAAGTCTGCGGCGACGATGTCGAAGCCTGGCCCGCCCAGGCCTGGCAGCACATCGCTGCGCAGGGCAAGCGACTGGTGCGCGATGGCGTGCGGCTGGAAGCCGAGGACGAGAACCTGGCCGAACTGGCGACGCAGGCGCGGCTCTTCGCGCGTACCAGGCTGCCCTTGCTGCGGGCGCTGCAGGTGGCGTGATGCGCGTGCCGATGCCATGGATGAGCTTGCCGCGGCGTTTGTCGTGAATTCCTCACACCCGGCCTGACGTCCGCATGACAGTGCCCTGACAAGCACGTCTATCCTGCGTGCACGGCGGCAATCGCGTTGCGTCGCAGCGAACTAGCCTGTACGATTTCGCGTGGCCATATTGCCGCCCATCACTGCCGTGCCTGCCGCGCCTGTCCTGCCGGTGCCGAACCTCTCTTTTAGGAAAGTCGGTTTTCAGCTTATGTCCCTGTCCCGTCAACTCCAAACACGCCTGACCTTGTCCGGCACCGCCGCTGCGCTGCTTACTGCCATCGTGCTGACCGCCATGGCCATGAATGGCAGCACGCAGGGCCTGGCGGTCGCCGCCGTGGTGCTGGTGCTGGTGTCGGCCCTGTTGTCCTGGGTGCTGGCGCGGCAACTGCTGCAACCGCTGTCCGGTCTGGAGGCCGGCATGCAGCAGCTGCAGGAAGAGCACAAGCAACTGGTGGAGCAACGCGATGATGCCCGCACCCACCTGGAAGAAATGGAAAAGACCCTGGCCCGCGTCGGCCTGGAAGATGCGCTGACCGGCCTGGCCAACCGCCGCCAGTTCGAGCGCGGCCTGCTGGAAGAATTCAACCGCGCGGCGCGCACCAACCTGTCGCTGGCCATCATCATGATCGACATCGATCTCTTCGATGAATACAACGCCAGCTATGGCCGCATGGCCGGCGACAAGGTCTTGCGCCGGGTCGGCAGCGCCATCCGCGATACCAACGTGCGTCCGGAAGATCTGCTCTCGCGTTTCGGTACCCAGGAGATCGCCGTGCTGTTGCCGGGTTCGCGCCTGGATGGCGCACTGATCGTGGCCGAACGCATCCGCAAGTCGATCGAACAGCTCAACATCGAGCACAGTGCCAGCCCGACCGGCCGCGTGACCATCAGCATCGGCATCGCCGCCGTGGCCCCGCAGCGTCAGGTCGACGAACCCGATACCGTGCTGCGCGAATCGGAAAAGGCGCTGGCTCTGGCCAAGGCAGCGGGGCGCGATTGCATCCGCACCACCGACGATTTCCGCAAGGCATGAGCTGCATAGCGCTACCCGCTGCCCCAATGACAATGCGGCCCGTGGTGTCCCACCGGGCCGCATTTTTCATGGTTCTTCGACTCTCCGCGTTCAGGGCTGCTCGGGCCCCGGCACCAGGAACTTGGACTTGGCGCAATACATCTTGGCGTTGGTATCGTTGTAGACGATCTTGCTGCCGGCCTGCGACTGCCTCATCGGATAGGCCGAATCATCTTCGGGAGTGAAACGGATGCCCAGTGCGCCCTTGATGGCATCGGTCAGCTTGACCGGCGTGGTGTTGAAATACGCGCCGATGAAGTCGGCCTGGCTGCTGCTGTCATTGACCAGGAAATCGGTGGCCTGCATGCCCCACAGCGTGACATTGGTGGCCTTGAACCAGTAGGCCCCGCCCTCCGTCTTGTAAGGCGGGCCGAAGGCAGCCACCAGGTAATCGAAGAAATACTTGCTGTTGAGCTGGTTGAGGCACAGCAAGGCATTGCCGACCTCAATGCCGAAGCTGGGTTGTGGCGCGGCCTGCGCCGCCGGTGCGCCGGCCACGGCACCGGCCAGCGTCAGCACCAGCGCGCACAGGCGCGGGCGCAGACAGGTGCGCAGGCGAGATACGATCTTCAAACGAACTCCCGGAAATTGCCGTCTTGGCATGTTGTCGGTACGGCACGCAGGGCGGGCCGGGGAGTCGATTGTAGGGGGGATTTGAGATTTTTTCCAAACAGCAGGATATTTTTGTTGCCGGCAGGAATCGTCTAGGGCCTGTTCCCATGCAAAGCGCATCTCGCAGATTGCATGGGAAAAGGCCCTAGCGCTTGCCGCGCAACACCCGGTCACCGCGGGCCGAGCGTCCTTCCTGCGGTGCTTCGCTGGCGGCCAGGTGGCCCAGGCCATCGAGGAAGGAGGCGATGCCGGTGCCCTTGACCAGCACGCAGGGCTTGCCCAGCTTCTTGCAGGTGCTTTTGACCAGGTGGTAGGCGTTGTGGCTGATGTTGCCGGAGGCGCAGATGACGATGTCGGCGGCGGCCAGCATGGGCGTGAGCCGGTGCAGGTTGTCCTCGCGTCCGCCATCGTGATGCAGGAAGCGCCCGGCGCGGGTTTCGATCTCGGCCCGGTAGTGATTGCGGGCACCGGTCAGGCCGCCGACGCAGAGCACACAGCGGTCACCGAGGGACAAGGCGATGGGGCCGGCCGTGGAGGCCGAAGCGGAAGCAGAGGCAGCAGCACGCATGAAGGGACTCGCAGGAAGTGAGTGACGGTCCCAGCCTAACCCCAGTGCCCCGGCTTGCGAACGAATCAATTTGCAGCAGCATATGCGCTTTGCGTTGGCGCAGCGCCACGCCCGTTCAGGCAGCGGGCGGTGGGGCGGCAGGCGCCGGTGGTGTTGCCGGAGCTGCCGCCGAGGATTGCTGTGCGCGCACCTGGCGCTGCATGGCCCGCACGAAGTCCGGCAGGCGGCGGCCATTGCGATCCGGATAATGCCCGTGTTCGCTCATCTGCCGGACGCGGTCCAGGCGGAAGGAGCGGAAGTCATCGCGTGTCTCGCACCAGGCGGCCAAGAGCCAGGTGCCGCCGAAGAAGGCCAGCGCCAGCGGCCACACCACCCGCTGGCTGCTGCGCTGCTGGGCATCGGTGTAATGCAGCAGCAGTTTGTGACGGCTGTTGATGGCCTGGCGGATGGCTTCCAGCCGCTCGCCCTGGCCGCAGTCGTCCTGCATGGCCGGCGCAAAGAGCGGAGTGGCCTCGACGAAATCGCGTTTTTCCTTGGGCAGGGCCAGCACCACCTTGGCCAGTGCCGAGGCCGCCGAGGCACCCAGCTGCGGGCCGCCCCAGGCTTGCACCATGCGCATGCCGATCACCAGCGCATCGATTTCATCGGCGTTGAACATCAGCGGCGGCAGGTCATAGCCAGGCTTGATGCGGTAGCCGACCCCGGCTTCGCCATCCACCGGCACGCCCGACAGCGAGAGATCGCGGATGTCGCGATAGACCGTGCGTTCCGACACCGACAGCCACTGCGCCAGCTGACGCGCCGTAGTGAGACGGCGTCCACGCAGGTACTGGGTGATCTGGAACAGGCGGTCGGCTCGACGCATGGCAGGCGGAGGGAAAAATGATGCGCGCCATTCTGGCACGCATGCTCCCGGCCCGCCACGAACTTCGATGCTGCTGTGCAAGATGCGGGCATGGCGCTGGCCTGGCGAGCCGATCCGGTCCGTTCAATGCATCGCGTGCAAGGCCAGGCGATTGCCTTCGCTGTCGATGAACTGGGCGATGTAGCCGATATCGTTGGGCAGCTGGAAGCGCTCCATGGTCACTTCACCGCCGGCCGCCTTGACGCGGTCCAGCACCGCCTGGATCGAGGGGCCGGCATCGAGGTAGATCAGCGTGCCCTGGCGCGTGGGTTCCAGCCAGCCGGGCGCGGTCAGGCAGCCGATGGACTGTCCGTCGTCGCGCACGAAGATGGCCATCGGGCCTTCCTCGGACAGCTGCTCCTGGCGCAGCCTGGTGGCAAAGACGGCTTCGTAGAAGCGGGTGGCGCGCTGCAGGTCCTTGGTGGCGATCTCGAACCAATTGACTTGGGTTTGCATGATGTTCTTCCTTTTCTTGGGAGGGGAGCGTTGTCTATGCCGGCTGGCATGGAACGCATCATGCGCGATGGCTACTGACAACGTCCTGTCAGTAGCCATCGCGCCGCCGGGAAGAAACGGTCAGCAATCAGCGCGTCGCCACCGCTGTTACGCCCTCCTGCTGCGGGTGCTCGCCGCTTTGTTCACTTTCCTGGCGAGCCGCATAGCGCCGCGCCAGCACCGCGCACAGCATCAGCTGCATCTGGTGGAACAGCATGATCGGCAGCAGCACCACCGCTGCCCCGCTGCCGGCAAACAGCACCGACGCGATGGGGATGCCCGAGGCCAGCGACTTCTTGGAGCCGCAGAAGACCAGCACGATTTCATCGCCGCGCGGCATCTTCAGGGCACGGGCACCATAGGTGGTCACCAGCAGCACGGTTCCCAGCAGCACCGCATTGACCAGTACCAGCAAGGCCAGCTGCCCCGGCGGGAACAGGTGCCACACGCCCTGCGCCACGGCCACACTGAAGGCGGCATAGACCGACAACAGGATGCCGCCGCGATCGACGACATTGACGATGACCTTGTGGCGATTGATCCAGTCACCGATCCAGGGACGCATCAGGTTGCCCAGCACGAAGGGCAGCAGCAGTTGCAGCAGGATGCTCAGCACCTGCGACATGCCGTTGGCTTCGTGATGACGATGCAGCAGCAAGGTCACCAGCAGCGGCGTGATGATGATGCCCAGCAGATTCGATGCAGTGGCACCGCAGATCGCCGCCGGCACGTTGCCGCGTGCAATGGAGGTAAAGCCGATCGAGGATTGCACGGTGGAGGAGAGCGTGCAGACGAACAGCACGCCCATCCACAGTTGCGGCGTCAGCAGGTCGGGCACGGCGCTCTTCAGTGCCAGGCCCAGCAGCGGGAACAGCAGGAAGGTCGAGGCCAGCGTGAGCAGGTGCAAGCGCGGCTGCTTCAGTCCGGACAGTGCCGCCTCGCGTGAGAGCTTGGCACCATGCAGGAAGAACAGCAGCGAGATGGCCGCATTGCTGGCGATGTGCATGAAGTGCTCGAAGCTGCCGGTGGCCGGGAAGAAGGTGGCCAGCAGCACGGTGCCGATGAGCAACTGGGTGAAGCGGTCGGGGAGAAAGCGGTTCATGGCGCGCTCGCGGGAAAAATGAAGGGACGATTCGGGGTTGCCCTCATGATAGGAAAGCGCACGGCCATCGGGAACCCCTCTGATCGCGTTGACTGTCATCGGAAAGTCCGATGATAATGGTCGCATGCTCAATCCGCTCTGGCTCCAGACCTTCGCTACTGCCGCGACCTCGTCCAGCTTCACCGAGGCCGGGCGCCAGCTCGGGCTGACGCAATCGACGGTGAGCGACCACATCCGCCGCCTGGAAGAGAGCCTGGGCCGTCGCCTCTTCGTGCGCGATACGCATTCCCTGGCACTGACTGCTGATGGCGAAAGCCTGCTGGTGCATGCGCGCCTGATCCTGCAGGCGCATGCCCGTGCCGAGGCGCAGTTCAGCGCCCCGCGCCTGCGCGGCCGGGTGCGCTTCGGCACCTCCGACGACCTCGCCATGGGCCCGTTGCCGGACATGCTGGCGGCCTTTCGCAGCCAGCATCCGGAAGTGGAACTGGAAATCACCATCGGCCTCACCAGCGAGCTCTATGCCTCGCTGGACCAGGGCAAGCTGGACTTGCTGGTCGGCAAGCGGCGGGCCGGCGAATCGCGCGGGCACAGCATGTTCTCCACGCCCATGCAGTGGCTCACGCGGCCCGATACCCTGGTCGACCTCACCGAACCCTTGCCGCTGATCCTGCTGCCCGAGCCCAGCATCACGCGTGCGGCGACCTTGCAGGCGCTGGGCAAGTCAGGCCATCACTGGCGCATCGTCTGCACCAGCGGCAGTCATGCGGGCTGCATGGCGGCGGCGCGCGGCGGGCTGGGGCTGGCGGCGTTGCCGCAGCATCTGGCCTCGCGGGACCTGGTGGTGCCGCTGAATCATGCAGCGCTGCCGCGCCTGCCGGATGTGGAATATGTGGCGCTCACCGCGCGGCGTTTGTCGCGGCCGGCGGACACGCTGTACCAGATCCTGATGGCCAGCCGCTTGAGCCGGGGCTGAACAGCACAGCGGGAGCGGGTTTCAGGCCGCCTCGACGATCAGCGCCGGAGCATTCAATGAACGGATGCGGCGATCCACGAAATAACCACCGGCTTCCATGTAGCGCAGGTAGTGGCGTGCGCATTGCGTGCAGCGCGCAATATTGCAGCGGTTGTACGGATACCAGGCCGGCGCGATGGGAGCCTCGGGCGAGGCGTAGCGCGTGCCCTGCGGATGGTATTCGGTGAAGGTCGGTTCGTCGTAGGGATCGGCAATCAGCGTGGCCACGTCCACCAGTTGCGTTTCCGGCAGCGACAGCGGCAGGCTGATCCAGCCGCTGCTGTCGGCCGCGCGGCAATTGCAATCCATGGTGATGGCCGCACTGTCGGCTGCCAGGGCGCGCAGTTGCGCCAGGTCCGGATGGGGGAGCAGGTCTTGCATGAGCGGGAGCAATCAGTGCGTGAGCGCGGAACGGCCTGTGGATAACCGAAGTGCAAATGCTATAAACGATTTATCCACAGGCTGGCGGAAAACAAAAACCGGAGAAAACTATTTTTTCGGGTTGTAGCGGATATCGCCTTCGAACAGCTGTGCGGTGCCGCCAGCCAGGTCGGATTGCACCGGCCACACTTCGTGCCCGATGCGCAATTCCGTACCTTCGTAGACGGCCTTGGCGACGATGATGCGGGCGTCCTCGGCAGCGACCATGCCTTCCTTCATCTGGCTCACTTCTTCCAGCAGCACCTTGACCTCGTAGGCCAGCGCCTTGCGCTTGTCGCTGGTCTCATGCAGCAGTTCGGGGGTGGCCTTTTCGGGATTGAGCTTGTAGTAGCTCTGCTGCTTGATGGTACGATCGAGCTCGGCCACCTTGCGGGTGTATTCCTGTTCCTTGATGGCGATCTTCTCTTCCAGATATGGATCGAGACCAACCTGGACGCGCGTATGCGTGGTGGTGGACGCACCGATCACGTTGGCGCGGATGATGTTGGTCGCTTCCACGCGGCCGCCGATGATGTGGCCGGTGCGCGGATTGCCCTTGCCGACAGTGATCTCGTTGCCCGCCAGCAGTTCGCAGTGGCGGGCGTTGCCCAGCACCAGGATGTCGTCGGCGGCTTCGATGTGGGCGCTCTCGGCGAACATCACCTGCACCGATTTCTGGGAACTGATGCGCGAGGCAATGGCGGTGGTGCCGGCCTGGGCGGTGACGCCCTCGCTGTGGCCGATCACGCCGCCCTTGACCGTGACGCTGCCGCCGGCCACGATCTCGGCCGCTTCCACGGTGCCGTTGATGACCACGTCGCCGCCCACATTCATCTTCATGCCGGTGAGCACGTCACCGGAGACGCGCACCGTGCCTTCGAAGCTCAGGTTACCGGTGGAGAGGTCGACGTTTTCCACATCCAGCACCGGGTTGACCTTCACGCCATTCTTGATGACGGTGGGCTGGCCCGGCACGATGGCCACCAGCAGGTCGGGGTCTTCCTCGCTCGGTTCGGCACCGATGCATTCCTTGGAGAAGGGCACGTCGGCAATCGGCCGTGCCGGCACCTTGCCGCCACGGATGTCGATGCCATCCTGGCCCGGTACCGGTGGCGTGCGGCGCATCAGCGGATCACCGACCTTGACCAGCAGGATGTGGCCCATGTCGGCATAGGAGACCACGGCATCTTCGTCGATGTCGGCCAGCTCTTCTTCCTTCTCTTCCAGCAGGCTCTCGAAACGGGCCGGCTCGGCAGGCGTGGGCATGAGGCCCTGTGCCACCACCAGCTTGTTGCAGAAGCCCGCCGAGAGCGCCCCGCGCAGCTGCTCGTGCAGGATGCCGTAAGTGATGCCGGCGGCGCGGACGGCGTTGACCACTTCCACGCTCTTGGCGCGGCCACCGTAGGGCGGCACCAGGGTCAGCGAGGCCGTCATCAGGTCATCGGACACATCGAGCGAGAACTCGCCATCGCGCCGTTCGGCGATGACCTGGGTAACAGGTTCCTTGGCATCCTCGGCCTTGCGCACGAAGCCATTGAGGACCGAATCCTGGAAAAACAGTTTGGTCAGCCCATGATCGGTCATGGCCTGTTTCAGGAAGGCCAGCGTCAGCGGCGGGAATCCCTGTACGGGTTGCCAGGTGGCGCTCAGTTCGCCGCTGGCCCTGTCGAACGCAAACGACAGCGGTTGCGGAGTTGCTTGGTTCATGCTGTTCCTCGATGTAAGGCTGCACCGGGTCTGTCTCGGATCGCTCGCGTGTCATGGCGCCAGCCAGGTACGCGGGGATGTCTTGTCGTGCGATGGAGGTGCGGGCCGTGATCCGGCGCGTTGCTGACCGCACCGGCAAAAAAGCGGCGGCAGTCCCCCTGACGCAATACGGATGACATTGTAATGTGGCAAGATGATCCAGTAATTTGTTCGATAGCACAAGTTTTGCCAATTTTGAATCTAGATTAGGCTCTTATCGTTGGTTTTATGTTAAGTACCCAAATAGAAGACTTCAAGGGGGAAGATCCTCGCGATGATGCATTGAGTGCGGCCCGTTATCGCGCTGGCCGCACCAGTACGCTGGTGAGCATCGTGGTCAATATCGCGCTGGTGATGCTGCAGGTCACGGCCGGCGTGTTCTCCGGATCGCAGGCCCTGATTGCGGACGGCATTCATTCGCTGTCCGACCTCATCTCCGATTTCGTGGTGCTGCTGGCGGGCCATCACAGCCGCAAGCAGGCTGACGACGATCACCAATATGGTCACCAGCGTTACGAAACGGCGGCATCGCTGGCGCTGGGTGCCTTGCTGCTGGCCGTGGGCCTGGGCATGCTGGTGTCGGCGGCGCAGAAGATCCAGCACTATGGCGAAACGCCACCGGTCCATGTGGCGGCCTTGTGGGTGGCGCTGGCGGCCTTGCTGGCCAAGGAACTGCTGTTCCGCTACATGCTGCGCATCGCCGAGCGTGTGCGCTCCAGCATGCTGGTAGCCAATGCCTGGCATGCGCGTTCGGATGCGGCTTCCTCCTTGGTGGTGGCGCTGGGCATCGTCGGCAGCCTGGCGGGCTTCACCTTGCTGGATCCGGTGGCCGCGGCGGTCGTTGGCTTGATGGTGGTGCGCACCGGCTGGGGATTTTTCTGGAGCGCGCTGCATGACCTGATGGACCGCGCCGTGTCCGCTGAAGAAGGCGAGGCCATCCGCGCTACCATTCTCGCCACGCCCGGAGTGCAGGGGGTGCATGACTTGCGCACGCGGCGCATGGGCGATCTCACGCTGGTGGACGTGCATCTGGAAATCGATGGCACGCTCACCGTCACCGAAGGCCATGCCATTGCCATCGACGCGCGGCGCCGGGTGCTGGAAGCGCATCCTGTGCTGGATGTGATGACGCATGTGGATCCGGTCGATGCAGTCGATGCGGTAGAGCAGGGTGATGCCCACTGATCGTCACAATGTCTGCCTGGCAATACATTGTGTAGCGTACGCCGCAGCATTCTGACGAACCCGGCACGACAACTTGTCTAGCTCGGCCGTCTTCGTTTAAAATCCGGTCTTCTCTTTGGGGAGTAGCCAGCTTCCGGGTCATCCGGAAGAGCCCGTGTCAACATTCTCGGCAGCATCGCTGCCGTGGCGCGGGTAGCCATCCAGGTAGGCGAGACCATAGACGTATCCTGCGGCCAGGCTGGGCGCGCAGGCGCGTCCATGGACTTTTCGCCCGGCCAAGGAATCCCCGCTCATGAATTTCCCCGCTCTCCTTCTCCTCGCGCTGGCGATGTCCACGGACGCCTTTGCGGCCGCCATCGGCAAGGGTGCCGCCATGCAGAAGCCTCGCTTCCTGCAGGCATTGCGCATCGGCCTGCTGTTCGGCGTGATCGAAGCCATCACTCCGCTGATCGGCTGGTTCGCCGGTTCTGTCGCCACCAAGTGGGTCTCGGAATGGGATCACTGGATCGCCTTCGTGCTGCTGCTGGTGCTGGGTGCGCGCATGATCCGCGAAGGCCTCAGCGATGATGATGAGGAAGAAGAGGCCAACGCCACCCCGCAGAAGCAATCCGTGGTCATGCTGGCCCTCACTGCGGTGGCCACCAGCATCGACGCCATGGCCGTGGGCGTGGGCCTGGCCTTCATCGACGTCAACATCCTCGAAGCCGCGCTGTTGATCGGCCTGGCCACCACCACCATGGTTACCATCGGCGTGATGGTCGGCCGCGTGCTGGGCCACCTGATCGGCAAGCGTGCCGAGATCATCGGTGGCGTGGTGTTGATTGGCGTGGGCGCGGCGATCCTCTATGAACACCTGAGCCGCGCGGGCGGCTGATTCAGACTGATGCCGTGTGATGCAGCCTGGCTGCGCGCTCGGCACAGTATTCACTGGCCATCAGGCGGAAGGCCGTGACCGCCGGATTGTCCTGGTCCGCGCGCCAGGCCATGCTCATCTCGGCACGCGGCACGTCGCCTGCCAGCGGACGGAATTCCACCCGGTCGTAATGGAAGCGCTGGGCCGAGGCGGGCAGGATGCCTACGCCCAGTCCGGCACGCACCAGCGACAGGATGGTGTGGCTCTGGTCGATGTATTGCGTGAAATCGGGTTTGACGTCCGCCGCACCCAGCATGGCCATGATGCGTTCGTAGAAATACTTTCCATGCGTGGGCGAATGCATGATGAAGGGCTGGCCATCGAGCTGGGCCGTGGCGATGCGCTCATGCGCGGCCAGCGCGTGGCCTTGCGGCATGGCCAGCACCAGTGGCTCGTCATCCACCAGTTGCAATTCCAGCGGCTGGCGTGATGAGACCGGCCGCAGGAATCCGATGTCGATGGTGTTGGCGGTGAAGGCTTCCAGTTGCGACACCGAAATCAGCTCGAACAGCACCACGTCGATCTCGGGCAGGCTCTTGCGCGCCTGCATCAGCAGCTCAGGAATCAGCTCATAGCCGGCCGCACCGGTGAAGCCGACCCGCACGCGCCCGGTCTTGCCCTGGCTGGCGCGGCGCACCGTGCTCTCCGCCTGCTCCGACAATTGCAACAGGCGTGAAGCATCGGCCAGGAACACCCGGCCTTCGGTGGTCAGGCGCACGGTGCGTCCGACCCGTTCAAACAATTGCACGCCCAGCCTGTGTTCCAGCAGATGGATCTGCCGCGACAGGGGCGGCTGGGTCATGTTCAGCAGCGCCGCTGCACGACGGAAATTGAGTTCGGTCGCAGCGACCACGAAACAACGGACTTGAGCCAGATCGAGCATGGGGATTCGCCGGTAAGGGGAGCGTGCATTATAGGCAGGTACGCTCCCGGCCACGGCCATGATCCTCTTCAGGTGGTGAGGCTGCCCTCTGGCCGCTGTCCGGCCAGACCTTGCGCGAGGCTGGCCAGCACCATCTCGCCCATGGCCGTGCGCGATTCCACGGTGGCGCTGGCGCGATGGGCTTGCAGAACCACCTGGTCCATTTGCAACAAGGCCGCCGGTACGTTGGGTTCATCCACGAACACATCCAGACCCGCACCGGCGATCACGCCGCGCTGCAGGGCATCCACCAGATCCTCTTCCACCACCAGTTTGCCGCGCGCGATGTTGATGAGGATGCCTTCGCGTCCGAGCGCATCGAGCACGGCGGCGTTGATGATGCCTTGCGCCTTGTCGGCGGCGGCCGCCAGGACCAGCACATCGCTCTCGCGCGCCAGTTGCAGCAGCTCGGCCTGGAAGGTGTAGGGCAGGTCCTCCATGGCGCGCAGGTCGGTATAGGCGATCGGGCAGCCGAAGGCTGCTGCGCGCTGGGCGATGGCGCGGCCCACCTTGCCCATGCCGACGATGCCCACGCGCTTGCCGCTCAGGCGGCGCGACAGTGGAATGGCCGTCGGCGAAGGATGGCGCACCCAGTCACCGCGCTGCACGAAGGCATGGCCCGGACAGATCTGCCGGCTCACCGCCAGCATCAGCCCCAAGGCCAGGTCAGCCACATCCTCGGTCAGCGCGCCGAAGGTGCCGGTCACCGGCAGGCCCTTGCTGCGCGCATGGTTGAGATCCACCGCATCGGTGCCGACACCATTGACCGCCACCACCTTCAGCGCCGGCAGGAGATCCATGAGCGCATTGCTGATGCCGGTGTGGCCGCCGGTGATGACGCCTTCGATCACTGCACCATGGCGGGCGATGTAGGCTTCCTTGTCCTCTTGCTCGAACAGGCGGTGCATGTGGTAGAGGCTTTCCAGCTTGTCGTTGATGGCCGGGACCAGGATGGGATTGAGCTGCAGCACGTGGCGTTTCATGGGAGGACTCCTTCTCGTTCGGTGGCAATGCCGGCGGATGATGCGGGCATTCGGGCAGGGCGTCCAATCCGAAAAGACTATCAATTGATTCACGAAATGGTGACTGATTCGGTATCAGCATCGATTCAATCCGCACATCACCTGATAGCCAGAAAAGATTGGACGCATTGCAGGGCCGCGGCCATGATTCCCAGCGTCGGCCACCGAGACACGCAAGGGCCGCAAAGAATGCCGGGCGTCAACAGATCCCTCAAGGGACACACAACAAAGCCCGCCACCCGCACAGGAGACAAGCATGAACCTGGGATCACCCCGGACCGGCCGCGCGCTGCCGTCCTGAGCGCGGCAGTGCCACGCCATTGCCGCCATCCATAACGATAAACACGAGACACGCCCAAGGAGTCCGACGATGAATCACGTCGACGCCGCCGACCCGGTCGGCCGCCGCAGTTCCGCCGCATCCGCCTCATCCGCAGCCCCTGCCGCCAGTGCGTCCGCACCGCTGGCCCGGCAGAAACCGACCCGCTATCGCTGGGTGGTGATGGGCCTGATCTTCATGATCTGGGCCATCGCCTGCGCCGACCGCGCCAATTTCGGCATCGCCCTGCCGTACATGAAGAAGGAATACGGCATCTCCAATACCGAAGCCGGGCTGATCGTGAGCCTGTTTTCGTTTGCCTACGGCATCGTGCAGATTCCGGTCGGGCTGATGTACAAGCGCCTGAGCGAAAAGACCACCGGCATTCTGTTTTCGGTCTTCATGCTGCTGACCTCGCTCTTCACCGGCCTCATGGGCACGACCTCCTCGGTGCTGCTGTTGCAGCTCTACCGCGTGGGCCTGGGTTTGTCGGAAGGACCGCTGGGCATCGGCTGTACCAACGTCATCAACCGCTGGTTCCCGCCCGAGGAAAAGGGCACTGCCACCGGGCTCTGGATTGCCGCCTCCAAGCTCGGCCCGCTGATCGTGCCGACGGTCTGCATCATCGTCATCCAGCTCTGGGGCTGGCGCGAAATCTTTTACGTCTTTGCGGTGCCGGGCATTTTCCTGGCCATCCTGTGGTTCTTCCTGGTGACCAATTCGCCGGCCGAGAATCGTTTCTGCAATGAGGCCGAACGCCGCTACATCACGCAGGACCTGCCGGCCGGTCCGGCCAGCAGCGGCGCACGCCCGGCCCAGGGCGCGCAAGTGGCACCGATGCCCTGGCTGGACGGCATCAACCGGACCCGCCGCGTGCCACGCCTGGAAACGCTGCGCCAGGTCTTCACCTCGTGGAACGTGATCGGCGTGGCCATCGGCTATGGCTGCATGATCGGCATCAGCAACATCTTCATGTCATGGATCCCGACCTACCTGGTGACGGTCAAGGGCTTCGCTTCGGTGAAGATGGGTTTCCTGGCCTCGGCACCCTTCATCGGTGCGGTAGCCGGCAACATGCTGGGCGGGGTGATCTCGGATCGCCTGCTCGGTGGCCGCCGCAAGCCCATGATGCTGCTGGGTGCGCTGGGCACGGCCGTGATGACGCTGATGCTGGTGGAAGCGCCGGACAGCGTGCTGTATCTCGGGGCCATGCTGATGCTGTCGGGCCTGATGCTGGGCATCGGCTTTGCCGGGTATTCGGCCTATCCGATGGGGCTGGCGACCAAGTCCACGTATCCGACCGCGTTCGGCATCGTCAATTCGCTGGGCCAGATCGGTGGGGCTTGCGCACCCCTGGCGGTGGGCATGCTGCTGGATCGCTATGACTGGACCAGTGTCTTCCTCTACATGGTCGGCACCTCGCTGCTGTGCCTGGTGCTGCTGCTGAGCGTGGTGGAACCGATTACCGTGAGGAAGGCCGGAGAGGAAGCCTGAGTCTCATCTGAGCTGTGAAAGCGCGAAGGGCCCGCCATGGTGCGGGCCTTTTGCTTGCCTGAAGAGGCTATCCATGTTGTTTTGGAATAATATCCAATGGATATTAATAGGCATCGAATTATATATTGGACAAACACTCTCCCCGAAGGCACTCTTGTGCTCCCTTTTTCCCTAAGCAGCCCTGAGGAGACACCCATCATGCCGACCTACCGTTCCTATACCACCACCCAAGGCCGCAACATGGCCGGCGCGCGTGCGCTGTGGCGTGCCACCGGCATGAAGGATGGCGATTTCAGCAAGCCCATCATTGCGGTCGTGAACTCCTTCACCCAGTTTGTGCCGGGCCACGTGCACCTGAAGGACCTGGGCCAGCTGGTGGCGCGCGAGATCGAGGCGGCCGGCGGCGTGGCCAAGGAATTCAACACCATCGCCGTGGATGACGGCATCGCCATGGGCCACGACGGCATGCTGTATTCGCTGCCCTCGCGCGACCTGATCGCCGACTCGGTGGAATACATGGTCAACGCCCACTGTGCCGACGCCATGGTCTGCATCTCCAACTGCGACAAGATCACCCCGGGCATGCTGATGGCCGCCATGCGCCTGAACATCCCCGTGGTCTTCGTCTCCGGCGGCCCGATGGAAGCCGGCAAGGTCATCAAGACCGTCAACACCGACAAGAAGGTCATCAAGCTCGACCTGGTCGACGCCATGATCCAGGCCGGCGACAAGAACATCTCCGACGCCGACGTGGCCGAAGTGGAACGCTCGGCCTGTCCGACCTGCGGTTCCTGCTCGGGCATGTTCACCGCCAACTCGATGAACTGCCTGACCGAAGTGCTGGGCCTGTCGCTGCCGGGCAATGGCACCGTTCTCGCGACCCACGCCGACCGCAAGGAACTGTTCCTGCGCGCTGGCCGCCTGATCGTCGAACTGGCCAAGCGCCACTACGAACAGGACGACTACAGCATCCTGCCGCGCAACATCTGCACCAAGGAAACCTGGGAAAACGCCATGGCCCTGGACGTCTCCATGGGCGGCTCCACCAACACCGTGCTGCACCTGCTGGCCGCAGCCCACGAAGCCAAGGTGGAATTCACCATGGCCGACATCGACCGCATCTCGCGCAAGGTCCCCTGCCTGTGCAAGGTCGCGCCGATGACCAACAAGTACCACATCGAAGACGTGCACCGTGCCGGCGGCATCATCGCCATCCTGGGTGAGCTGGCCCGTGCCGGCCTGCTGGACACCTCGCGTCCGACCGTGCACAGCAAGACCCTGGGCGAAGCCATCGAGAAATTCGACATCCGCGTCACCAGCGATCCGGCCGTGCACAAGCTGTTCCGCGCCGCCCCCGGTGGCGTGCCCACGCAGACGGCGTTCTCGCAGGAAGAGCGTTTTGAAGACAGCGACCTGGACCGCGCCAACGGCTGCATCCGCGATCGCGAACACGCTTACTCGCAAGACGGCGGCCTGGCGGTCCTGTACGGCAACATCGCCGAGAAGGGATGCATCGTCAAGACCGCAGGCGTGGATGAAAGCATCCTGAAGTTCTCCGGTACCGCGCGCGTCTTCGAGAGCCAGGACGCGGCTGTGGAAGGCATCCTGGGCGACAAGGTCAAGGCCGGTGATGTGGTCATCGTGCGCTATGAAGGCCCCAAGGGCGGCCCCGGCATGCAGGAAATGCTGTACCCGACTTCGTACATCAAGTCCAAGGGCCTGGGCAAGGCCTGCGCGCTGTTCACCGATGGCCGCTTCTCCGGCGGTTCCTCGGGCCTGGTGATCGGCCACGCGTCGCCGGAAGCGGCCGAAGGCGGTGCCATCGGCCTGGTGGAAGAGGGCGACATGATCGATATCGACATCCCCAACCGCACCATCAACCTGCGCATCTCCGGTGAAGAACTGGCCAAGCGCCGTAGCGAGATGGACGCCCGTGGCGATGCCGCGTGGCAGCCGGGCAGCCGCCAGCGTGTGGTCTCGCAGGCACTGCAGGCTTATGCGGCGCTGACCACGTCGGCTGATCGAGGTGCCGTGCGTGATCTGTCGCAGTTGAAGCGTTAATACGTGTGACCGTCACTGACTGTGACGAAACGACGCTGCAAAAGCAAAACCGCCCGGTGCGAGCCGGGCGGTTTTTTTTGTCTTGCGTACTGAGGCTGTGCGGGCTTACGCCTTGATGGCCGGCCGCATATGCGTAGACGCAAACGCCAGCCCTTCTTCGAAGGACGACAGCACCATGTCCACCTGTTCTTTCACGGTCGTGGCCTCTACCTCTTCATTGAAGAATGAGGGGCGGATGGTGACCAGCAGCGCATGCGGCAGGTTCTCGCGCAGGTCATGTACCACCGTCATCCACGCCTCCAGCTTCTCGCGCACCGGATAGACCAGGAACACGATGGACACCAGTTCCGCCTTGCTGGTATCGGGCTGTTCATCCTCGGGCTGGTCCAGCGTGATGCTGCGGGCATCGATGCCGGTCACGCGCAGCGCATGCACCAGCAGTTCGGAGAGCAGGTCATCGCGCTCACCGCGCAAGCCGCCGCACAGCACCACCGAGCCCTGCGGCACATCCAGCGAACCCTGCCAGCGGCCCAGCCGCGCCTGACGCAGTTCGCGCAGGTGCGCGCCCACGCCGCTGTTGAGCAGCGGCACTTCGCGCCGGCGACGCAGGCTGCGCGGTGCGCCCGGGCTCTGCGTGAGCACTTCGGTGAGTTGCGAGACCGAATGCAGCAGCCGCTCTTGCTGCGCACCCTCGATGCGGCCATGGCGCAGGTCCAATGCCGCCAGGGCCAGGCCCGGCAGCAGGATCTGGTCGCAATACTTGGCGAAGCTCTGCTTCTGAAGATGGCCGCGTGCATCACGGATGATGGCCTCCGATTCACCGGCCAAAGCGCGCTGGTAGAAGCGCTCCGCGTGCGTCATGTCCGGCGCTTCGCCCAGCAGGATGGTGATCGGTTCCAGTGCGGCCACGTGGCGTCCGGCCACCACCAGGCACAGGGTCAACGGGGTGGAGAGCAGCAGGCCGATGGGGCCCCACAGCGTGCCCCAGAACAGCGCCGAGACGATCACCGCCAGGGGAGAGAGTCCGGAGCTGTGACCATACACGCGCGGCTCGATGAAGTTGGCCACGATCACTTCCAGCCCGACGTAGAAGGCCAGGAAGGACAGCGCCAGCCACCAGCCCGGATCAATGGCGGCGATGAAGACCGAAATCATCAGTCCGGACGCCAGCGCGCCCAGGTAAGGAACGAAACGCAGCACTCCGGCCAGCGCACCCCACAGCACCGCATGCGGCACGCCGCCGGCGGCCAGCACCGCGCCCATGATGAGGCCGAACACCAGGTTGACAACGAATTGCGAAAAGAAGAAACGCGACACGCCCTCGGCGGCATCGCCCAGCGCCTGCATGGTGCGGCTCATCTCGGTCAGCCCGGCCAGGCGGATCAGGCGTTCGCGCAGGGACTCCTGTTCCAGCAGGATGAACACCAGCAGCACCAGTACGATGCCGGCCTGGCCGATCGGCCCCCAGGCCAGCGCAAACAGCCGCCGCAAGGCACCGCGCACCGACATGCGGGTATCGGCCTCGGGCGTGGCCGCTGCTGCAGCGGCGGCGGCTGCGGTCCGGCTGTTTTTCTTGCCGCTGCGCGCACTCTCCGGAACCGGTTGCGGGATTACCGCGCTCAGTTCGGCTTCCAGCCGGGCGAAGGGGCGCTCGGCCATGGCGCGCACGCTTTCCACCTTGTCCTGGATACCTTCGCGATATTGCGGCAGGTCGCTGGTCACGCTCACCAGCTGGAAGGTCAGCACCACCGCCAGTGCCACCAGGCAGCCACCGACCAGCAGCACCGAGACCATGGCCGCCGCCGCCCGGTTCAGGCCCAGGGCATCGAGTTTCCTCACCAGCGGCAGGATGATCAGGCTGGCGATGCCGGCTACGGCCAGCGGAGCCAGGATGTCGCGGCCGAAGTAGAGCATGCCCAGCACCACGGCAGCCCCCAGCAGGGTAGTGGAGCTCAGGCGCGAGAAGGCGGAAGTCTTGAGGTTTTGCATGGCGTGGATGTGGGCAGGAAGGCAGGCCGGTCAGGAATGCAGCGCGAGTATAGCCGTTGCCCTTGCGGTGCGCGCATGGCGGCTTGACGTTTTCTGCACCATGCCGCGCAAGCTCAGCTGTGGCGCGGCTTGCGGACGGGCCAGATCAGCGGATCACTTCATACAGTTCCAGTGGCAGGCCATCCGGGTCGGCGAAGAAGGTGAAGCGCCGGCCCGTGTATTCATCCACGCGGATGTCTTCCACCACCACGCCACTGGCCTCCAGCTCAGCCTTGCTGGCAGCCACGTCGGCCACGGCAAAGGAGAGATGGCGCAGGCCGCAGGCCTCGGGGCGCGAAGGACGGGCCGGTGGTGCAGGGAAGGAGAACAGCTCGACCTGGCTGCCATCGGGCAGGCCCAGGTCCAGCTTCCAGGAATCGCGCGCCTGGCGGTAATGTTCGGCGATCACGCGCAGACCCAGCAGGTCCACATAGAAGGCCTTGGAGACGGCATAGTCGGAACAGATGACGGCCACATGATGAATGCCTTGCAGTTGCATGGAATGCTTTCAGGAAAAGGGTTCAGCCGGGACGGCCTTTGGCACCCGCACCGTGCTGCGCCAGTCCGGCACAGACCGCGCGCACCTTGTCGCGCAGCCAGCGGTGCGCCGGGTCCAGCTCCACGCGCGGATGCCACATCAGCGAGACGATGATGGGATCGGTCGCGATCGGCAATTCGAACAGATGGATGCCGGACGCGCTGCCATCCTTGCGCGGTGCGCCGGCCGTGGTGAGGAAGGAGCGGGGCACCATGGTCACCAGGTCGGAGGTCCGCACGACCGCCAGCGCACCCGGAAAGCTCGGTACCACCGCCACCACCTTGCGCATCAGACCGCGCTCGACCAGCGCGGCATCGAGTGCAGTGGCGCGGTCGCCGCGCGGCGAAGCGCTAACGTGTTCGTAAGCGCAATAGCGCTCGGCACTCACACGCCGCAGGGCCGCCAGCGGATGCCCCACCCGGACTGCGCCCACGAACCGGTCACGGAACAGGGTCTGCAGGCGCACCTCCGGCCCCATCTCGCTGGCCACGCCGATTTCGATGTCGGCGCTGCCTTCGCGCAGGGGCAGGGGGCTGCGCTCCACCTTGGGCGCGAAGCGCAAGCGCACCAGCGGCGCCTCGCTGGTGACGGCACTGATGAGTGCGGCACCACAGGCTTCGATGAAGCCCTCGTTGGCACGGATGGTGAAGTCGCGCTCCAGCCGCGCCACATCCAGTTCCGGTACCGAAGGACGCAACACCGAGCGCGCTTCATGTACCACGTTGCGCACACGCTCCTGCAGCGCTTCCGCGCAGGGTGTCAGGACCATCTGCCGCCCGGCGCGCACCAGCAACTGGTCGCCGGTCGCCTGGCGCAGGCGCGTCAGGATGCGGCTCATGGCCGAGGCGCTCAGGCCCAGGCGGCGCGCGGCCCCGGCCACGCTGGCTTCGGCGATGAGGGCATCCAGAGCGATCAGGAGGTTGAGGTCGGTATCGGGCATGGCGGCATCCTAGCATGCGAGGGGTGACATGGCGTCCCGTGCAATGATCCAATGCAAGCCATGCGTCTTCCGCCTTGTCTCGCGGCTGGCTATAGTGAAGATCTGATTCGATCTTCCCAAGCGATCCCCATGTCACTCTTTACCGACCTGCCCGGCGACGAAGGCCTGCCGGGCGTTCAGCGCCGCCGCGCCATGCTGGCTGTCATGATGGCCACCACCATGGCCGTGTTCGACGGCACCATCATCAACGTCGCCCTGCCGCAGATCAGCCTGGCCCTGCAGACTTCAGCGGCGGCTTCCGTCTGGGTGGCCAATGCCTACCTGCTGGCCACGGCGATGACGCTGGCCGCGTTTGCGGCCTTGTCTTCACGGCTGGGCTTCCGCACTCAGTTCACGGCCGGGCTCGCCGTGTTTACGCTGGCGTCGCTGGGCTGCGCCCTGTCGCGCTCGGTGGATCTGCTCATTGCCATGCGCGTGCTGCAAGGGCTGGGCGGCGCGGCCATGCTGAGCATCGCGCCGGCCATCCATCGCACTGTCTTTCCCAATCGCCTGCTGGGCCGCATCCTTGGCCTGAACGCGGTGCTGGTGGCCGCCAGCACCGCCGTCGGTCCGGTACTGGGCGGCACCTTGCTGGCCGCGCTGGGCTGGGAGTGGATCTTCCTCATCAACGTCCCGCTGGGCATCGTCGCCGTGCTGCTGTCCTGGAGTGCCATTCCGGAAACACGCAAACCGGCCCAGGCCCCCTTCGACGTGGCCGGTGCGCTGTGGTCGGCGCTGGCCATGGGCGCCATCATCATGGCCGCCGATACCTGTGCGCGCTTTGCCGAACCGGGGCAGGGCACTCATGCCATGCTGGAGGCGGCAGCCTACGCGCTGGTGGCGCTGCTGGCCGGAGCCGCGTTCGTGCGCGGGCAGCGCCGCGTGCCGGAGCCGCTGTTGCCGCTGGACATCTTTGCCAATGCGCGTTTCTCGCTGGCCGCACTGACCTCGCTGGCGTCCTTCGTGGGGCAGGGCATCGCCTTCGTGGCCTTGCCCTTCCTGTTCCAGAACGGCTATGGCTATACCGCGTTTGAATCGGCGGCGCTGTTCACACCCTGGCCGCTGGGCATCGTGCTGGTGGCGCCGCATGCGGGCAAACTGGCGGACCGCCATTCACCCGCGCTGCTGTCGAGCCTGGGCCTGGCGCTCTTTACGGTCGGCCTGGCTTTGCTGGCGCTGCTGCCCGATCACGCCCAGGCCTGGGACATCGGCTGGCGTGCGCTGGTGTGCGGCATGGGCTTCGGTTTCTTCCAGAGTCCCAACAATCGCGAGATGCTGTCCAACGTTGCCCGCGAACGCAGCGGCAATGCCTCCGGCGTGCTGGCCATCATGCGCACCTTCGGCCAATGCTTGGGCGCAGCCTTGCTGGGCACGGTCCTGGCGATTTACACCGCCGGTGCCGTCGCGCAAGGGGAAATGCGCATGAGTGCGGCGCAGGATGGCGAGGCGATTCGTCTCGCACTGTGGATCGCGGTATTGGCCACGGCGCTGGCGACTGCGGTCAGCGCCAGCCGTCTTCGGCGCAAGGCGCAATCGCCCGCCTGATCTGGCCTGGCGGGCCATGGTGCAGAAAACGTCAACCCCCGCCGAGCTCATCAGTGACTGAAATGTACCTAAATTGGTAACTTTTTAGTGAGCCGGTAAATCCTCGCTGATTCTCGCTTTGTCCCGGCAGGCAGGAGCATAGACTGCTTCTGCTTGCCGGCGTACTGACTGCACCAGGGCGAAACACAATCACAACAGCGTCCCGCTTCATCCTCCTCGCCCCGATCAAGCGTTCAGGTCCCGCAGTCCTTCCCGGGCAAGCTCCGTCAAACTCTCTCCGGTCTCACCTTCCATCGGCCGGGGGATACCGCAAAAGGGGGCAATACCATGGGCAAGTTGAAAGTCGTGACCAGGCTGGCGTTGGGCTTCGGCCTGATTCTCGTGTTTCTGCTGGGCATTTCCGTACTGGGTATGGCAGGCATGTCGCGCATCAATGATGCGCTTACCGACATCACATCCGTCAACAATGCCGAAACCAAGCTGGTCACCGTCTTGCGCAACGCATTGAGCCAGCGCGCCATCGCCATTCGCAATATTGCCTTGCTGGAAGATCAGGAAAGCATGCGTGTGGAGTCGCAGACGCTGGCGCGCCAGGAGAAAATCTACGCCGACGCTCTGGTTGCCCTCGACAAGATGTTCAGTGCCGAAGCCGCCACCACCGAGCGCGAGAAGCAGCTCCTGGCGCAGATCAAGGCCGATGAAGCCGCCACCGTGCCGCTGATGGCCAAGGCACTGCAGCTGGGCCTGGACAACAAGCCGGTCGACGCCGTGAAGGTGCTCATCACCGAGGTGCGCCCCAAGCAGCAGGCCTGGATCAAATCGCTTACCGAGCTGGCCGATTTTGAAGACCAGCTCAATGAGGAAGCTGCCGCCGACGCACGCACCACCTACGCCTGGCTGCGCACGGTGATGCTGAGTGCCGTCGCGCTGGCGCTGCTGGTGGGAGTCGCCGCCTCGGCCCTGATCGCACGCAGCATCTTGCGCCAGCTGGGGGCCGAACCGTCGGAAGCGCAGGCCATCGCGCGCGAGATTGCCTCGGGCGATCTCACCGCCACCGTGCGTCTGCGGGATGGCGACGGTTCCAGCCTGATGGCTTCCATTGAACAGATGCGTTACCAGTTGAACGTGATCGCACACGGCATCAAGTCGGCGGCCGAGACCATTTCGGTGGCCAGCGGCCAGATCGCGCAGGGCAACTTCGACCTCTCGCAACGTACCGAAGAACAAGCCGCCTCGCTGGAAGAAACCGCCGCCAGCATGGAAGAGCTGACCACCACCGTGCGCCAGAACACCAGCCACGCCGCCGAGGCGCTGCGCCTGTCGGGTGGCGCGGCCGAGACGGCAGCCACCGGCAGCGAAGCCTTCGATCGCGTGGTCTCGACCATGGACAAGATCTCGGCCAGCTCGGGCAAGATGGCCGACATCATCGGCGTGATTGAAGGCATCGCCTTCCAGACCAACATCCTCGCCCTCAACGCAGCGGTGGAAGCGGCCCGTGCCGGTGAGCAGGGGCGCGGCTTTGCGGTGGTCGCCTCGGAAGTGCGCTCGCTGGCGCAACGCAGCGCGGTGGCGTCCAAGGAGATCAAGGACCTGATCGGGGAGTCGATGGCGCATGTCGGTGCGGGTTCGCAACTGGTGGCCAGCGCCGGTCAGCAGATGAACGGCATCGTGGCCTCGGTGCAGCGCTTCGGGGAGATCATGAACGAGATCGCCACCGCCACCCAGGAACAGGGCAGCGGCATCGAACAGATCAACACGGCCATCGTGCAGATGGATCAGGTGACCCAGCAGAATGCGGCGCTGGTGGAAGAAGCCAGTGCGGCAGCGCAATCACTGTCGCAACAGGCCAGTGGCTTGCTGAAGGTGGTGTCGATCTTCAAGATCCGCCAGGATGCCTCGACCATGCCCGGCAGTGGCACTGCGGCGCCTGCTGCACCGGGTTTGCAGGGTGCGCCGCTGGCGGCCCTGCATTGAGACTGGCTGCGCGAAGCAGCGGCAGGCCGGCGCTTGCCGGCCTTGCGGGCATCAGCCCTGGCCGCCGTCTTCCTCGTCTTCGTCCTTGGGGACGAAGACCATGCCGGTCTTGGCGTTGTAATCCATGAGACCGGCATAGCGGCCCCAGGCGATCATGGTCTCGAAGGTCTTTTCGGGATTGTCGTAGGGCAGGGCGCTGCCGATGTCCTTCAAGACGCGCTCGGCCTCGATTTCTTCCGCTTCGCCCAGCACCGCCAGGATGATGTGGAACAGGCGCAGCTTGTAGACCTGCTCGGCGAAGATGGCGCGCTGTCCCTTGCGGTCGGCGGCCACGAAGCGGCGGCCGAGGTCGGTCAGGTAGACCTCCTGCTTGGGCGTATCCACCAGTTCCAGGATCTCGGCGGCCTTCACGGTGCCGATGGTCTCGCCGAATTCCTTGCCGATCTCGTCCGAGATGTCGTAGATGTTGTTCAGTTCCGGCTCGTCGTGCAGCAGGCTCATCAGGCCCAGGATCTGGCCCACCGGGATCAGCGGGATGGATTCCATGCGCTTGCGTCCGCGCGAGATCGGCTCACCCGGTACGTGCACTTCCGGCGGCAGATCGGGCAGGGAGAGCGTGGTGATGGCTTCGTGGATGATGTTGACCAGGCGCTGGAATTCCGGGCTCTTGGAGTCGCGCGGATAGGGCAGCGGATTCTCCAGCACCAGGCCCAGGCGGCCCGGACGCGGGAACACCACGACGATGCGGGTGGCCATTTCCACCGCTTCCTCGATGTTGTGGGTGACCATGAAGATCGAGGTCAGGCCGCTGTCCGGGGCACGCCACAGGCTGATCAATTCCTGGCGCAGGTTCTCTGCGGTCAGCACGTCCAGCGCGCTGAAGGCTTCGTCCAGGCACAGCAGTTTGGGCTTGGACACCAGCGCGCGCGCAATGCCCACGCGCTGGCGCATGCCGCCCGAGAGCTCACGTGGATAGGCGCTGTGGTAGTTGCCCAGGCCGATCAGTTCGATGGCGCGGTCGACTGCCGCATCACGTTCCTCGCGGGTCGGGTTGTGCGACATCAGGCCCACGGCCACGTTCTGTTCCACCGTCAGCCATGGGTACAGCGCGAAGGTCTGGAACACCACCGAGGCATCGCGATTGACGCCATTGAGCTGTTTGCCGGCGGCCATGGTGTGGCCCGAGCTGGGTTCGACCAGGCCGGTCAGGCAGCGCAGGATGGTGGACTTGCCCGAGCCGGACTGGCCCAGCAGGGCCAGCAGTTCGCCCTCGTGCACGGCCAGGTCGATGTTGTCCAGCACCTTGAGCTCGTGGCCGCCGGCGGTGTTGTAGGATTTGCTGACGGCGCACAGTTCAGCGACGGCGGGGCGTTGTTGCGGAGAAGTCATGGTCATGGCGTGGCTCAAGGTCAATCGAGGCGGAAACGGCGTTCGGCGAAGGCATACAGGCGACGCCAGACAAACTTGTTCATCAACACGACGAACATCGACATCACGCCGATGCTGGCGATGATGAGTGGCGTGTCACCGGATTTGGTGACTGCCGAAATATAGGCACCCAGGCCATCGGCCTTGAGCGAAACATCGCCCCAGCTGGCCAGCTCGGCCACGATGGAGGCATTCCATGCGCCACCGGCGGCGGTACAGGCACCGGTCACCCAGAACGGGAAGATGGCCGGCAGGATCAGGGTCTTCCACAAGTTCCAGCGCGAGAGGCCATACATGCGGGCGGCTTCCTTCAGGTCATTGGGAATGGCCATGGCACCGGCGATCACGTTGAAGAGGATGTACCACTGCGTGCCCATGGCGATCAACAGGATGCTGCCCCAGTTCATGCTGACGTTGGCGGCCACGAACCAGCCCACCACCAGCGGGAAGGTCATGTTGACCGGGAAGGACGCGCCGATCTGCGCCAGCGGCTGGGCGAAGCGGGCGATGTGCGGCTTGGAGCCGATCCACACGCCCACCGGGGTCCAGATCAGGGTGGCAATCACGGTCATGGCCAGCACCCGCAGCATGGTCAGGAAACCCAGCCAGACGATGTGGCCGAACAGGCTCCAGCTCATGGCGCCGTGCAGGGCATCGATGGCGGCCACCAGCCCGCGCAGCGCTTCAAAGATCAGCAGGCCGCAGATCACGCCGGTGATGACGCGCTTGGTCCAGCGCTCACGGGTGATGCGGGCCGGCGTGGGCGCGGCCGAGGTGGCCGGACGACGGCGCGCCAGCCAGTCGCCCAGCGGCAGCCACAGTTTTTCATCAAGCCAGGTAAAGACGTAGGAGCCGCGCAGCAGGTCATACACCCACGAAGTCGGCGGCGAGGTCGATTCGGTCAGTTCGATCTTGAACTTGTCGGCCCAGGCCAGCAGCGGCCGCCAGACCAGCTGGTCGCTCACCAGGATCAGCGCCAGCATGGCGATGACCGCCCACAGTGCCGCCGTATGGTCGCCCTGGTCGATGGCCTGGGCCATGTAGGAACCGAGGCCGGGCAGCTTCAGGTCCTTGTTCATGACGCTGATGGCTTCGCTCTGCGCCACGAAGAACCAGCCGCCGCCGAAGGACATCATCGAGTTCCAGATCAGGCTGTGCGCCGAAGCCGGCAGCTCGACCGTGCGGAAGCGTTGCCACGCGGTGAGGCGGTAGGTGGAAGCGGCTTCCTGCATGTCGGTCGGGATGGTGACCATGGAGTGATAGAAGCCGAAGGCCATGTTCCACACCTGGCCGGTGAAGATGGCGAAGATGGCCGCGCATTCCACGCCCATCAGGCTGCCAGGGAACAGTGCCATGAAGCCGGCCACGGTGGCCGAGAGGAAACCCAGCACCGGCACCGATTGCAGGATGTCCAGCGCTGGCAGGATCAGGGCACGCGCGCGGCGGCTCTTGGCGGCCAGGTAGCCGGTGCCGATGGCGAAGAACAAGGAAAACGCGAAGGCGATCCACATGCGCAGCAGCGTGCGGCCGGCGTAATAGGGGATCATGGCGGGCGAGCTGTCGACCTCCAGCTGGTCGGACGGATCGAAGTGCACCAGCATGCCCTTGCCGAAGTGCAGGGCGCTCCACAGCAGGCCGAACAGCACCGCCAGCACCAGCGCATCGATCCAGCCGAAGCCAGGCTTGACTTCTTCATAGGCCGTCAGTTGCGGCGAGGTGGTCTTCATTGTCATGGCGGCGAGGCTGGATGGCGGTGTTGGCGGTAAGTGCGGTTGTGGCGGTGTTGGCTTGGCAAGGCATGGTCAGGCGCGCCGAGACCGGTCGTGCGCGATCCATTCATGACCGATCCGTCACCCCCGGGACCGGCGCGTCACTGTATCAAGGAATTCTGACAGTTTCTTGACCAGCTTTCCGGAGGCCGAAATTTGGTTCTTCGCTGGAAGCAAACTTGTGGCTTAACGCCTTGGAGACGAAAAAGGCTGACGTCCGCCGAATTCGATCCGCAACGTATCGCCATGTCGCCAACAAAAAAGCCGCCCTGTTTTCACAGGACGGCTCCGCGCATCGGAGTGAAGGACCGTTTCAGGCGGGCTGCCGTTGCCCTTCCGGCACCCCCTTGCGCGGGATCATCGTCCACATCGTCAAGCCGCTGAGCAACAGCAATCCCGCCAGGATATACAGCGCGATATCGATATTGCCGGTCCGCGTCTTGACCAGGCCGATCAGCCAGGGACTGACGATGCCGCTGGTGATGCCCACGCTGGAGATGAAGGCGATGCCGGGCGCGATGGTCTGGGCCGGCAGCAAGCCCGGCGGCAGTGACCAGAAGATCGGCAGGGCCGCAAAGATCAGCACCGCCGCCACCGACAGCAGCCCCAGCGACACCGCAAAGCTCGACGGATGCAGAGTCAGCGCCGCCAGTGCCAGCGCACCGCCGGTGGTACATACCAGGAAGTGGCCGTGACGTTCATTGCGGCGATCCGAGCGGCGCGCGATCAGGATCAGGCCGATGGCACCGATGGCATTGGGAATGACGGTGTAGAGCGAGACCTGCACCACATCCTTGATGCCGAAGTCGCGGATCATCAGCGGCATCCAGAAGTTCAGCGTGAGCGAGCCGCAGGTCAGCGCAAAGTAGATGAAGGCGAACAGGTAGGTCGGCCGATGCGACAGCGCCTGCTTGAGCGCCGTCAGCGAGTGGGCGCTCACGTGATGCGTGCGCAGCGCTTCCTGGCTCTGGCGGTTCTGCAGGAAGCTGCGTTCTTCCGGCGTGAGCCAGGTGGCCTGCGCCGGTCCGTCGGCCAGCAGGAAGATCACCAGCACCCCCAGCACCACCGCCGGTGCGCCCTCGATGGCAAACATCCACTGCCAGCCATAGAGGCCCATCACGCCCGCCATGTCACGCATGATCCAGCCCGAGACCAGTCCGCCCAACACACCCGCTACCGCCACCCCGGCAAAGAAGATCGCCATCACCGCCGCGCGGCGGCGTGCCGGGAACCAGTAGCTGAGATACAGCACGATTCCGGGGAAGAAGCCCGCCTCGAACACGCCCAGCAGGAAGCGCAAGACATAGAAATGCGTCGCGTCGCTGACGGCCATCATGCCCACCGACGCCAGGCCCCACAGCACCATGATGCGCGAAAAGGTGCGGCGTGCGCCGAAGCGGGCCAGCAGCATGTTGCTGGGCACCTCGCACAGCACGTAGCCGACATAGAACACCGCCGCGCCGAGGCCATACATGGCGTCGCTGAAGCCAAGGTCCTGCTTCATCTGCAGCTGGGCGAAGCCGATGTTGATGCGGTCCAGGAAGGACACCACGTAGCAGATGAAAAGAAAGGGAATGATGCGCAGCCAGACCTTGCGATAGATCGCGTCTTCGGCCGCCACGCTCAGCTTGAGTGCGGAAGGGGCGGCCAGCGTGCCGGCACCCGGGGATGGGGTCATCATGAAAGTCTCCGTTGAACAGGCACCTGTGGCGGTGCTCTTGTGGATGTCGATGAAAGAGGTGGGTCGCTCAGGCTGCTTCGGCCAGCGCAGTTGATACTGCCGGGTCCACCCCGGCACGCGCGCGCTGCATGGCTTCGATCAGCACTTCGTGGCCGCCGATATGATTGGCCAGCAGCAGGATCAGGCGGGCATTGACGTCCTGGCTGGTGGCGTCGTCCAGGCCGCGATGCATCTCGATCAGGGCTTCATAGAAGTCGTCCGGACGCGCCAGGTTGGGGGCGGTATTTAGGCTCATGCTTGTCTCCTTGTTGAAAGTGTTGTCAGGTCATGCAAAGGTAGCAGGCCGCGTCCGGCACCGGTGCCGGCTGCGCAGCGGGCTCGTGGCCGGTGGCGCGCTGCAGGGCCTGCGCCAGCGCCGCCGCATCGACCGTGCGCCAGCGTGCGCAGACGTGCTGGTCGGGGCGGATCAGGTAGCAGGTGTGCGGCTGGCCGTCATAGCGTTGCGCCACCAGGCCCTCGATGTCCTGCACCTGCACGGCACCGTCTCCCAGTGCCGAGAGCACGGTGTGGTCTTCCGCACTCGCCTGCGCGCCGCTGACGAACAGCAGGCGCAACGGCAAACCGCCTTCGGTCAGTCGCACCAGCGCCGGCAGCAGGGCGGCCGAGAGCGAGGCCGGCGGGGCAAAGATCATCGCCACGAACTGGTCGCCCAGATGCGGCAGCAGCCAGCCGGGTATGGTGTCGGTCAGCACCGGCGCATCGGTGCAAGGGGCGCCGGCTTGCATCGCGCCGTGGAAAGGCGCGCTGTCGGCGCTGCTCAGGAGCGAACCGTGCAGCGTGGCCGGCAGCGAGAGGCGTCCGCTGTTGACCAGCCTGCGCGCGAAGGCATGCTCGTGCGCCAGCGCCAGTACGGCGTCGCGGAAGCAGCGGCTGACCGCACTCTTGGGCGTGATGAAGTCAGTGGAGCGGGTGGAGTTGAGCAGGTTCTCGTCGGCGGCGAATTCACGCTCGCTGGCATAGCTGTCCAGCAGGCTGTCAGGGGCCTTGCCCTGCAGGACGAAGGCCAGCTTCCAGGCCAGGTTCTCGGCATCCTGTATGCCGCTGTTGGCACCGCGCGCGCCGAACGGCGAGACGCAATGCGCGGCATCGCCCACGAACAGCACCCGGCCATGGCGGAAGCGGTCCATGCGCACGCAGGAGAAGGTGTAGACGCTCACCCATTCCAGGGTGAACTGAGCGTCCTTGCCCAGCAGCGCCTGCACGCGCGGGATCACGCGTTCGGGCGTTCTCTCCAGCACCGGATCGGCATCCCATCCGAGCTGGAAATCGATGCGCCAGACATCATCGGGCTGGCGATGCAGCAGCACCGACTGGTTGGGATGGAAGGGCGGATCGAACCAGAACCAGCGTTCGGCCGGGAAGGGGGCCGCCATCTTGACGTCGGCGATGAGGAAGCGGTCGCGGAAGGTATGGCCCACGCTCTCCAGCCCCATCATCTTGCGCAGCGGACTGCGCGAGCCATCGGCGGCCACCACGTAGCGCGCCTTGAGCAGATAGCTGCCTTCGGGAGTCTCCACCGTCAGCGCCTCGTGATCGGCATGATGGGCAATGGCGCTGACCCGGCTCTTCCAGCGCAGCTCGATCAGGCTGTGCTGTCGCGCCTGCTCCAGCAGATAGCCTTCCACGTAGTACTGCTGCAGATTGATGAAGGCCGGGCGCGCATGGCCGCATTCGGGCAAGAGATCGAACTCGTAGATGGCCTCCTCGCGCAGGAAGACCTTGCCCCGGTTCCATCCCACCCCCTTGTCCACCATGCGCTGGCCGCAGCCGATGCGGTCGAAGATGTCCAGCGTGCGCTTGGCAAAGCAGATCGCGCGCGAGCCGGAGGAAAGGGTGTCGTCCTCGTCCACCAGGACGACGCGGATGCCCTGGCGGGCCAGGTCGATGGCGGTTACCAGTCCGACCGGACCGGCCCCGATCACCACCACCGGATGCACGGCCGCATCGGCGGGACGGGTTTGTTCGAGGCAGGGCTGGTACGTGAAGCGTTGCTGCTGGTAGTCGATGGCTGGGGTGGGATTCATGGTGTCTCCTCGCTGTCCTTTCTCTTCTCTGTTCTGGCGCGGGCGAATCGGGTCAGGCTTGCAGTGCGGCCCACATTTCCTTGTCGCGCTCGGCAGTCCAGATGCGCGGATGGCGGATGCCGGACGCCTCGTCATAGGCGCGCGTGACATCGAAGGGCAGGCAGTGCTCATAGATGAAGACTTGCCCGAATTTGGGATCCATCAGCTGGCGCGTGTGGGCCATGGCTTCCTTCAGGCCCATCTTTCCGGCCACCGCTTCGCGCCCGGCACGCAGCAGCGTGGAGACGAAATCCTTGGTGTAGGCGATGCCCTGCGCTACCTGTTCACGCCCTTGCAGCGCCGGTCCGCGGCCCGGCACCAGGGCTTCGGGTTGCAGCGCGGCCAGCGCATCGAGGGTGGCTGGCCAGGGTTCGAGCTGGGCGTCGCCGCAGTAGCAGGCGGCGTCGTATTCCACCAGGTCGCCCGAGAACAGCACCTTCTGGCCGGGGATCCAGACCACCGTATCGCCCTTGGTGTGGCCGGGGCCGAGATGGGCGATCTTCACTTCGAGGCTGCCCATGAAGATCGTCATTTCCTTCTCGAACACCATGGTCGGCCAAGTCAGGCCCGGCACCGTTTCCACGCCGGCGAACAGGCGCGGGAAGCGTTCGATCTCGGACTTCATGTCGGCCTCGCCGCGCTCGACGATCATCTCGTAGGTGCCCCGGCTGGCGATGACCTGCTCGCCGCCTTCCTTGAAGTAGGCCGAGGCCCCCAGCACGCGCACGGCGTGGTAGTGCGTCAGCACCACGTACTTGATGGGCAGCTCGGTGATGCTGCGGATGCGTGCGATCAGATCCTGCGCCATGGCGGGGGTGGCGGTGGTGTCGATGACCATCACGCTGTCGTCGCCGATGATGACGCCGGAGTTGGGATCGCCCTCGGCGGTGTACGCGTAGGCGTTTTCCGAGATGCGTTCAAAGGTGATCTTCTTGGCGTCGAGATCCGCCTGGGATGCAAAAGCCTTGGCCATGTCTGCCTCGTTCAGTGTCGATGGGTTGGAGACGTGGCTGGACATGGCTTGCGCCATCAAGGGAGGTCTCCGTCCAACCCGTCATGGATCAATGCAGGTCAAATCTTGTTGTTTTTGCCTGTGGTGAGCAGGGTGAAGGCATCTTAGTTAGCGCCATTTGATTAGTCAATGGCAAAGATGCTTGTTGAAGATTAATTGACGTTTTCTGCACCATGGCTGGTTTGTGCTGCGCTGCACGTGAGTTGGATTAAAATCCAGGCTCCCGTGCCATGGGGCAGGAAGCGCGCTGGCGTGACCGTTGTGCCACATTGGCCGCATTGCAAATCGTCAACCTGGAAACATCGGATGAGTGCATCCCCCGTCAAGACACAACGTGGCATCCAGAGCGTGGAAGTGGCCGGGCGTCTGCTGCAGGCGCTGGCAGCAGCGCGCCAGCCCTTGCCGCTGGTGGCGCTGGCAACTGCCGCCGAGCTGTCCTCGGCACAAGCCCATACCTATCTGGTGAGCCTGCTGCGGCTGGGCCTGATCAAGCGCACCCCCGGCGACGGCCATTACGAACCCGGCCCGCTGGCCTTGCGCCTGGGCATGGCGCGGCTGGCGCAGGAGCCGGCCTATCGGCTGGCCTTGCCGCAGGTGCAGCAGCTGAGCCAGGAGACTGGCCTGAGCGTGGCCATCACGCTGCCTACCCCGGCCGGCCCGACCATCGTGCATTACGCCCATGCCGGCAAACCGCTGCATGTGAACCTGCATGTGGGAACCGTCATGGCCCTGTCGGAAACCGCCACCGGACGCACCTATTGCGCCTTCGTTGCGCCCGCGCACTGGCACGCGCTGTGGGAAGTGCAGCATCCGGGTCAGCCGAAGAGCCGCTTCAGGCAATTTCAGGACGAACTCGATGGCATCCGCAAGCGGGGCATGGAGCGCGCCGTCGACCTGCCCAGTCCGGGCGTGACCAGTCTGTGCATGCCCTTGCTGGATGGACAGCAGCAGTTGCTGCTGCTGGTCACCGTGATCGGTTCCAGCGGCGTGATCGATGCCGGCTGGCGCGGCACGGTGGCGCGCCAGTTGCGGCTCTGCATCGATGCCATCGCGGCCACGCTGGCCGAGGCTTCGGCAGCCGCAGAGGAGTCGGCATGAAGCGCACCCGTTCCGCAGCCGAACCGGAGGACAACGATCAGGACGGCACCCGCAGCCAGCGTGGCATCCAGTCGCTCGACAGCACCGGCGCCTTGCTAGACGCCTTGCTGGCAGCCGCTCGTCCGCTGCCGCTGGGCGATCTGGCCCGGCTGGCCGGGATGCCGGCCGCCAAGGCCTTCCCGCATCTGGTGAGCCTGCAGAAGATCGGCATGCTGGCGCGCGATGCGCAGGGCAATTTCTTTCCCGGCGCATTGGCGCTCGACCTCGGATTGGCAGCGTTGCAGCGTCTCTCGCCCTTGCGCGAAGCCGAGGCCGAAGTGGTTACCCTGGTGCAGGCCACCGGCCTGTCGGTCGCGCTGGCGGTGGTTGGTCCGCTGGGGCCGACGGTGGTGCGGCTGGAGGAATCGTCACGGCCGCAGCACGTGAGCCTGCGCATCGGTACGGTGCTGTCGATGGTGCACACCGCCATCGGGCGCGTGTGCGCGGCGCACTTGCCGCCGGACATGCTGGCCGGTGCGCTGGCGATGGATGCGATCCGCATGGAAGGGGCCCAGCCCGACAGCGTCAGCCATCCAGACGGCAGCCTGCGCCATGACTACGCCGAGCGCCTGCGGCAGATTCGCACACTGTCCCTGGACCAGGCACTGGGCCGCCCTGTGCCGGGCATCCATACGCTGGCCGCGCCGGTTTTCAATCACGCCGGACAACTGGCGCTGGTGATGGCCGTCATGGGCAGCAGCGGCAGTTTCGATACGGCAGCCGACGGCGTGGTGGCACGCCTGCTGCGGGCGGCGGCGCATAACGTATCGTGGCGCTTGGGTGCGTTTGCACAAGCATCGCCGCAGGCGAGCGGTCAGAGCGGTGAGAGCGGCAAGAGCGATGAGAACGGCCAGAATGATCGTAACGATTAATTATTCATAATTATTTATATCGTTTGGTAATTGCTCGGCCTTGGCGCGGCTTTCCAGGATGTCCTGCACCCTCCGTGCCAGCATGTCCATCTTGAACGGCTTGGTCATCAGCTGCATGCCGGCGGGCAGGTGGCCATTGCCAACGGCGGCGTTTTCCGCATAGCCGGTGATGAAGAGCACCTGCAATCCGGGCCGTGCCGCCCGCGCTGCATCGGCCACCTGGCGGCCATTGAGCCCGCCCGGCAGGCCGACATCGGTGATGAGCAGGTCGATGCGCGCCGCCGAGTGCAGGATGCGCAGCGCCGACGGGCCATCCTCCGCCTGCAGGGTGACGTAGCCGGCCTCGTTGAGCACCTCGGCCACCAGCAGGCGGATCGGGGCTTCGTCGTCCACCACCAGCACCACTTCGCCACTGCCGGCGGCCGCCGGAGCCAGGGCCGGTTCGGCTTCCTCGGTGTCCGCATTCTGCTGGTGGCGGGGCAGGTAGATCGAGACCGTGCTGCCTTGTCCGACTTCCGAATAGAGGCGCACCTGGCCACCGGACTGGCGCGCGAAGCCATAGACCATCGACAGGCCCAGGCCGGTGCCTTCACCGATCGGCTTGGTGGTGAAGAAAGGATCGAAGGCGCGCGCCAGCACATCCGGCGGCATGCCGCTGCCGTTATCGGTCACCGAGACGCAGACATACTGGCCCGCCGGCAAATCGCGCTCCTGCGCCCATTTGTCATCCAGCCACTTGTTGGCGGTCTCGATGGTCAGGCGTCCACCGTCGGGCATGGCATCGCGGCCATTGATGCACAGGTTGAGCAGCGCGCTTTCCAGTTGCGGACCATCGACGAAGGTCGGCCACAGGGAGACGGCCGTGACCACCTCCAGCGTGATGGCCGGGCCGATGGTGCGGCGGATCAGTTCTTCCATGCCGCCGATCAGGGCGTTCACGTTGGTGGGGCGCGGATCCAGCGTCTGCCGCCGCGCAAACGCCAGCAGCCGTTGCGTGAGCGAGGCGGCCCGTTGCGCGCTGCGCGCGGCCAGGTCGATGTAGCGGAACAGCTCGTCGCCGCGTCCCTGGACCAGGCGTACGCGCATCAGGTCGAGGCTGCCGGTGATGCCGCCGAGCAGGTTGTTGAAATCATGCGCGAGTCCGCCGGTCAACTGGCCGATGGCTTCGATCTTCTGCGAGTGGCGCAGGGCCTCCTCGGTGGCCATCAGTTCCCTGGTGCGGGCGCTGACCTCCGCTTCCAGCGATTCGTTGATCTCGCGCAGGCGCGCTTCGCTGGCCGCCAGCGCCTGCTGATTGCGGATGCGTTCGAAGGCGGCGCGGGTCTGTTCGCTGACCTCGCGCACGATGGCCAGCTCGTTGTCGGTCCAGGTGCGCGGCAGGTTGCTGCTGACATGAACGATGCCGACCAGTTTTTCGTGGTCGAGCAGCGGCACGTCCATGTACGACGCCACACCGCAGGCCAGGTGCTCCTGCCGCAGCGCCGCGGTGCGCGCATCAGTGCCGACGTCAGCGACCAGCATCACGCTGCCGCTGCGCACGGTCTGCGCGACGCGTCGCTCGTCATGCAAGGCCAGGACGGCGACGGCGCTGTCGTCCTGGTGGAAGCTCCACTGGCCCAGTTCCTCGACCTGCTGCGCAGGCCCCAGCGATTTGTAGCTGACCCAGCGTGCGGTCAGCGCATCGCCGATGATCTGGGCGGCGGCGCTGGCGATGTCGCCCAGGGAGCCGGCCGAGCGAATCGCTTCGGCCAGCCGGAACAGGGCGTGCTGGCGCGCCTCGCTGTTCTTGCGTTCGGTCACGTCGCGGGTGGTGCCGGCCACGGCCTCGACCTCGCCGTCAGGCCCGAGCACGGGGAAGATGATGTAGTCATAGATGCGGCGACCGAAGGTCCCGTTGAAGGGGACGTCGCCCCGCACCGGGCGCTTGGTGGCACGCACCTGTTCGATCTCGCGGCTGTGCATCTCGGCGTGCCAGGGCTCGTAGCCGAGCTCCAGGCAGTTCTTGCCGATGGCTTCATCCCAGGTCTTGCCCCACATCTGCAGCAAGACGCGGTTGGCGTAGGTGAAACGGTGATTGAGATCCCACGCATAGGCCAGATCGGGCGTGGTGGAGAGGAAGGATTCATAGAAGCGCCGTCGTCGTTCGGACTCACGCGTGAGGCAGGCCAGTTCGGCGATGGCTTCCTTCTGCACATGGATGTCGGTGGAGGTGCCGTACCAGTGCAGGATCCGCCCGCTCCCGGCCTCCAGCTGCGGTTTGCCGCGCGTGAGGAACCAGCGGTATTGCCCGCGGGCATCGGCGATGCGGTGTTCGATGGAGACTTCCATGCAGGCGCTGCGTGCGTGTTGCCAGGCCGCCATGGTGTCCGCCCGGTCCTCGGGATGGATGTGGCGCACGATCATGGTGTCGAGGCTGGCCAGGCCTTCGTGCAGCGCCTCTCCGGTGTACTGGTGCCACTGGTCATTGATGAATTCCAGCACGCCGGCGTCATTGGTGATCCAGACGATCTGGGGGATCGCGCCGGTCATGAGGCGGAAGCGTGTCTCGCTCTCGTGCAGCTTGCGGTCAGTGCGTTGCTGCTGGAGCTGCTGGGCTTCGCGCCGGCCGGCCCGCAGGCTGACCGCCACGCCCTGCGCTTGCGGCGTGCAGATCACCTCATACGACTGCGTCTGCCCGGCGGGGGTGTAAAGGCACTGGCGGCTCTGGCCATCG